>Ga0255184_1000001_pt1 | contig 342898 bp, 320 predicted proteins | sample Miss_Cont_RepA_0_FD_189954 | JGI IMG/M metagenome (GOLD analysis project Ga0255184, IMG submission 189954) | Freshwater microbial communities from Mississippi River, Louisiana, United States - Miss_Cont_RepA_0h | ecosystem: Environmental > Aquatic > Freshwater > River | place: USA: Louisiana...
AAGATGTTGTTGTGATAGACTCCATTCAAACAACAACATCTTCTGAAATAGATTCGGCACCAGGATCTGTTTCACAAATTAGAGAAGTGACTTATGAGTTAATGAATCAAGTTAAATCGAGAGGAATAACTTGTTTTGTCATTGGACATATTACCAAGGAAGGTTCGATTGCGGGGCCAAAAATTTTAGAGCATATGGTAGATACAGTTATCTACTTTGAAGGAGATCAGTTCGGCCAATATCGAATATTGAGGGCCATTAAAAATCGATTTGGTAATACCAACGAAGTAGGTATCTTTGAAATGAATGAAAAAGGTCTTCAAGAAGTTACAAATCCATCTAAGTTATTTTTGGAGGAAGATTTAAATGGATCATATGGACGGTCTCTGACTTGTATACTAGAGGGTTCACGATCACTCTTTGTTGAAATTCAAGCATTGGTTGTTGAAAATAAATTTGGAAATGGAAGAAGAACAACTCAAGGTATCGACCAGAATAGGCTAAGTATGATGGTAGCAGTCATTGAAAAATACTTTAATATTCCTCTGGGTTTTAGTGATGTTTATTTAAATGTTGTAGGTGGAATAAGGTTGACGAATAGATAAACGGATCTTTCGATCATTGCTTCCCTGTTAAGTTCTTATAAAACAAAATCGATAGATCCCAACACTGTTTTTATTGGTGAAGTTGGTCTAACGGGAGAAGTCCGAAGTGTGCCGATGATGGAAACGAGAATTAAAGAAATGGCCCAACTAAATTATAAAAGAGTTGTGACCTCAGATAAAGTAGCTAGGGAACTAAATGGAAAATATAAAATTGAAATCATTGGAATACGTCAAGCTGTCGAGTTAAATAAGTTTTTTAAATAGACCCAAGATAGAAGCAATATAAAGATTATACTGTGAGGATTATAAGTAAAAAATTATTTCAACCACTTCTTGATTTTAAGATTAAGCTCTTCTGCGTTAAAATCCACGGGGCCATTGTTAACTTGAACAACTTTTCCATGTTGAAAAATTATAGTGACTGGAATGGCTGAAATGTTAAACCGATCGGTGATGGAAGCATTTATATCAGGAACGATTTCCATATGATCTTTATTAATTCCAAAGCGCTTGATTGTTTTTTGGATGTTCTTAAACTGGTCTGCTTCATCAGAGTTAAAGGCAACGATGGTTAATTCGTTGCGAGAAAACTTTTGTGACAACTTGACCATCGAGGGAAGTTCTTCCATACAAGGGATACACCAAGTGGCCCAAAAGTTGACGATGACTATTGGAGACTTGAAATCAGTGAGCTTGCGTTTTAATTTGTCAATATTTTCAAAAGATGTTTTTTGAAATTGCTCTTCATAAAGTTCCGCTGTCGATTTTGCACTTACTTTTTCTTTTTTAGTCTCAGCTTGAAGCACTTGGACCCCGAAGTGAAATGTGAGTGATCCAAGGAAGAATGCTACAAAGACAAATAATAGCTGACCGAATTTTTTTGGAAAATATTGCTTCATAGAAAGCTCCTTAAAATATCCTTAAAATAGACGAGTGGATTATGCGATAATTGATTAACTTTTATCGCAAAGCTCACGAAGAATCTACTTAAGGATTAAGTATGAATCACCATTTACAATTTAGCTTCAGAAATAAAAAAGGGCAAACCTTTGTCGAATTTATTTTACTACTGGCCTTGCTAGCGACTATTTCCTTTTCTTTTCTTTCGGGGCTCCGCTCTTACACTGGGAGTCGCTGGGAATCCATGATAAAACTTATAGCGACTCCGAATCAAAATGAAGTATCATTACCCTAAATAAGGTGGTGGTTATGCAATATATTTTATCTATTGATCAAGGCACAACTGGGACTACAGCTTGCTTGGTCGAAACACAAAATTTTACTTTTGTAGGCAAGGTTAATAAAGAGTATCCACAAATTTATCCCAAGCCATCATGGGTTGAGCACAACTTAAATGATATATGGAAAACAGTTGAAGATAGCACGAGAGAGTTGTTGGCAAAATTCAAGATCGATCAATCAAAAATAGTGGCCATAGGAATAACAAATCAAAGAGAAACAACATGTGCATTTAGTAAAACAGGTGAGCCTTTGGGTCATGCTATCGTCTGGCAAGATCGTCGAACAATAGATGAATGTGAAAAATTAAAACTGAATGGTCACGAGGAAAATATAAAAAATAAAACGGGGTTAACTCTCGATCCATATTTTTCCGCGACGAAAATTCAATGGCTTTTAAATCACAATGAACGCGTGATCCAAGCCAAAAAAAATAAAGATTTATGCTTTGGAACAATTGATACTTTCTTGCTTTATAAACTAACGGCTGGAATGGCATTTAAAACCGACGCGACCAATGCATCAAGAACAATGCTCTATGACATCCATCAAAATAAATGGAGTGAAGAGTTATTAGAACTTTTTGGCGTTGATCAAAGTGAGTTACCAACTGTTGAGGACTCGTTTCATGTTTTTGGTAAGACGAAAGGATGTGCGTTTTTGCCTGATGGAATTCCCATAACAGGAATTTTAGGTGATCAGCAAGCTGCCCTTTTTGGTCAGGCTGGAATTAGATCTGGCGACTTAAAATGTACTTATGGTACAGGAGCATTTTTACTTTTAAATACTGGATCTAAAATTATAAAGTCTCATAATGGACTGCTCACAACAATTGCTTATAGGTATCAAGGATCATCAAGCTACGCTCTGGAAGGTTCATGCTATATTGCGGGGGCAGCAGTGCAATGGCTAAGAGATAATTTAAAGCTAATTAAAAAAAGTTCAGACATTGAAGCCTTGGCAAGGGAAGTGCAAGATTTAGAAGAAATGAAGCACGTCATGTTTCTGCCGTTTTTTGCCGGGTTGGGCTCTCCTTATTGGAATGCATCGGCGAAAGCTGCAATTGTGGGGATGACGAGAGATACAAAAGAAAAGCATTTGGCTTTTGCAGCTCTTGAAGGAATCGCTCTTTCTATTACAGACTTGGTAGAAGCTTTGAGGCTGGAAACGAAGCTTTCAATTAAGGAACTGAAGGTCGATGGCGGAGCAGCTGAAAATGACTTGTTATGCCAATTGCAAGCGAGCTTTGCACAACTTAAAATTATAAGGCCAAAGGTGATAGAAACGACAGCTTATGGAGCAGCACTCGCATCATTAGTTGGGTTGGGTCATGTGAAGCTTGACCAACTTGATCAGCTTTGGAAGGTTGATAAAGAATTTGATTCTGAAAAAAAATTTGAAAATTATGCGCGCGAGAAAAAAAATGCGTGGAAGCAAACGATTCAAAAATTGTATTTCTAAAATGCTTGAGTAAATTTATTTCATCACTTCAAAATTTATTTTAAATTAATTTAAAAAAATGAAGCTCCTGATAAACTATTCTTTTAGGAGTAAACATGAAGTTTAGCAATTTTTCAATTAAGTCAAAGTTTATATTAAACCTTATCCCGCTTATTCTGATTAATATTCTGGTGTCATTTTATATTTATAAAAATGGATTTGAAGAGGATGCTGACTTTAAAAAAGCAAAACAAATAAATATGCTAGTGTCAAAGTTGGAAGTTGAAATGGTCACGATGTCTGATGCTATGAAGGGATATGTTTTAGATCCAAGTAATGAAGAAGAGTATAAAGTTAAAATGGATGCGGATGAGAATTATGGAAAGTATGCCGAGTTGCTTTCGAAACTGTCGGGAAATAACCTAAAAATTAAAGAGTTAAATAAGTTAATGGAAAAATTTGACAGTGAAAAGTTGAATAAAACAGAAAATGAAGTATTAGAACTGGCAAAAAAGAACAAAGAGGATGCTTTAAAGTTATACATCTCAAAATACAAGCCTCTTAGGATTGAGCAGAATAAAAATTTTGAAGAATTAAAAAAATTAAATGAACAATACAGTGCTCAAATAATCGCAGAAGACATTGAAGAAAGGAAAAGTGATGCTGTTAAAACGATAATAGTTTTAATGGTTGCAACGCTGGGAGGGTTTCTCGTTTTGTCTTTTAATCTTAAAAAAGTTCTCACAAAAACAATTGAGAATGTTCTAAACTTTATTGAAATTTCTAACAATATTTCTCAAAACGCCAACGAGCTATTAATTAAAAGCAAAATTTTATCTGATGCCGCTAATTTAGAATCGACTGCTGTTCAAGAGACGTCCTCTTCACTGCATGAAATTACAGCAATGGCCCAGCGAAGTAAGGATAATTCTGAATTATCAAAAGAAGAATTTCGAGTGGGAAGAAAATTGACAGAAAAGGGTAAGGATAATACGAAAAAAACCCTGGATGCCATCATGGATCTTAATAAGTTTCAGTCAGAAATAATGAGTGTTGTGGATGAAGGCAATAAAAGAATTGCAGAAATTAATACAGTTATAACCAACATAGAAGCGAAAACGAAAGTGATTAATGAAATCGTTTTTCAAACGAAGTTGCTATCTTTTAATGCTTCGGTAGAGTCTGCTAGGGCCGGAGAGCATGGAAAGGGGTTTGCGGTTGTAGCAGAAGAAATTGGTTCTTTGGCGACTCTAAGTGGAAAAGCATCTGAAGAAATTAATGCCTTACTTTTTTCCAGTACAGAAAATGTAAATAAAATCATTCAAGAAACACAAAGTAATTTAAGTCGTACAATTGAAAAGTCTAATTCGCTAATTAAAAACGGGGTGGATGCAGCAAAAGAGGCAGCTGGGCTTTTGGATGATATTAATTTGTCTGTTGAAAAATCAAACAGAGCTGTTGAAGAAATAGCCACCGCCTCAGATGAGCAAAGTCGCGGGATAAGTGAAATTAACTTAGCGATATCTCAATTGGATACATCGATTCAAGAAAATACAGTGGTTGCTAAAGAAACTTTGAATAAGTCAGTTGAACTAAGTCAGCTCTCTGAAGAGTTAAAATCCAAGTCCATGGAAATAAAACAGTTAATTTTGGGTGCTTCCTAAAACGACATATTTTAGTGGCAGAATGTAAAGCAACTATTCCGATGTTTTAGAAAGATTGTCTTTAAAAATAGCAAGTTAGATTAAATGATTCAGGCATTCATCCGATAAGCTTTAAAATGTAATCATAAGCATTTTAGTCAATCGGAGTTCGACCATGAAGTTTTTGTTTTTAATTTTGATGATTTCTGGTCTAACGGTATCATGTGCAAAAAAAGCTGGCGTGACATCGTCAAAAATTTCCGTCAGTGTTGGTAATGAGGTAGTCATCACTCAAGCAAATGAAACCCCGAGTAAATACGAAATCATTTTAATTGGTAAGTCTTTAAAAAATAATTTTAAATTTGTTAAAACTTCAGTTGGTACAAACCTCAACCTTGAGCTACCCAATGATGAATGGATGATTGAAGCTATTGCCTGGGAAAAGACAATTCCTATAAGCCCTCTTAGTGGTAAAACGTTTTGTGGTGCAGTTAGGGCAAACCTTACGGGAGTGGACTCAGTTTTAAGTTTTGAATTAAGCAATGATCAATGTGGAAAGTTATATTCAAGCCAAGTGTCCTCGGCGGCAAATGGCTACTACTTTAATAAAACCAAAATCTACACTTGTCGAAATCTAAACTTTCAAGAGGGTAGTTTAAGCGACTCAAAGTGTGAAAGATATTTAGAGATTGGTTTAAATAATAGTGGTCATGCGAATGGAATTAAAGTTGAGATAATGGATTTTGATAATTTTAACTCGAGTGGGGAGCGAGCTTCAATTGTTTCTGGCTGCAGTGGGGATGTTTCGACATCAGCTTCAGATGTAAAAAGTTTTAGATATATAAATAATAATAACTTAAATATTCCTCGTTCATTTTATCAACTTCCAAGCGTCAAAGTTAAAAACTACTTTGATACAACATGCTCTGAAAATCTAAAACCAGAAGAAACATTGGTATTAAATTCTAAAAAGTTTGTGTTGCAAGGCCCGGATGCATTTTCCGTCACGACAGATGATCATCTTTGTCAGGAGGCGAATGGGAAAGATGCAGCGAGTTTTCCGGTGGGTTCGGGTGATTTGCATAGTCCATATGTTATTTGCTCCAAGGATCAGTTTAATTTAATAGGAAATAATAAAGACTATGTAGGTCGTAACTATGAGCTTGCAAGTCACATAGATTTTAATTTCGGTACCTTTAACCCAGTTGGAGATAACTCTAATCCATTTTCTGGAAACTTTGATGGGAATGGATATAAAATTGAAAAAATTCTTTCAAAGGGTTCATCTAGCCCTCATGGTCTTTTCAAGGTGGTTAAGCCTCTCTTAAATAATAAGTTTATTCAAAACTTCAATCTGGAAAAAAGCTTCTTTGAAGGATCACGACGGGTTGGAGCAGTAGTTGGTTATGTTATTGATTCAGAAAAAAAACTATTTATTAAAAATGTAAATGTTCATGCTGGAGTTAAGGGAAGTGGCTCTGAGGTAGGTGGGTTAATTGGATATTCAGATCAAAGTGACCTAGATGTTATTAACACCCACGTGCAAGGTTCAGTGGTTTCAGAAGGCATAGGAATCGGTGGTTTGATTGGAAAAATAATTTCTACCGGGACGAGCTCTATTAGACTTGAAAAAAATAGCTTTGTTGGAAAGGTCGATGGCGTCGAAGATGGCGGCGGCTTGGTAGGAGCAATTTCAGCTCAAGGTTCACCAAATGAAGCAGTTTACATTGAGGAAAATTTAATTAAGCTTAGTTTGTTAAGAGGGGTGACAATTGGCTCTTTGGTTGGGCTAGATAATGGCAATATATCTAAAATAAAAAATAATTCCATCGATGCATTTTTTATTAAAACTGACTCAAACGGAAGTGCAGGAGCAATTGTAGGAAAAGTTGCAAATTCGGCCACTGTAAACCCGACAGTTAATTACGGAAACGTCGCCTACGTTACGGGCGAGTCTAACGTTAGTGACTATGGTGAAAGTTTAACAGTGAGTGATAGTGCTTTTTCAAATAGAGTGTACATTGCCAACAAGTCAAGTGGATCATCTTGGCTTGTCCTTAAAAAGTTAGATATGCTAAGTGCTACAAATTATCCAAATGCAAAGTATTTAAGCTCTGTTTGGAAAGTAGAAAACGGCAAGATTCCCTCGCTCATTCATTTTAACTCTAAGAAGGAAGATCTTTATCTAGAATTGTGCGGGTTGGGAGATGGGTCATTTTTAAATCCCAAAATAATTTGCAGCGAAAACGATTTGAGTGCAATGCAAACAGATAAATTTTATAAACTAGGCACAACGATTGAAGTCGGAAATACATTTGTTGCAAAACCTGCTGGGAAATACTTCCTCGATGGAAATTTTCAAAAAATTATTTTAAAAGATGCATATTTGTTTGAATCTTTGGAAAGTACTTCAAGAGTTGTTAACTTGAAAATCTATCGCGAAGAAGTTAGAGATTTAGCAAAAGTTAAACCAGCGACACTGGCTAGAGTAAATCGTGGATTAGTATCTAATGTTGAGATCGTAAGTTACAAGGTAAGTAGCACCACAAGCTCGAGCACCGACCTAAGTTTCGGAGGATTAGTTTATGAAAACTATGGCGTGATTGAAAAATCAAACGTTGATTTAAGTGTCACGCTATCAAGCTTACAAGCAAATAAATGGCACTCCTTTGCTCCTGTGGTTTACAAAAACATGGGTATTATCAGAGAGGTGAAAATTAGTGGAGAAGTTTCAATCATTCCAGCGACTCATGTTCAATACTCAGGAGTCACTTATCTAAACAATGGCACGATTCAAGAGGTTTCGGTGAGCTCAGAAGTAGAGTATAAGACAGATGGCTCTGCTAATAAAACAACCATTTTTCCATTTTACAATTCTAATAATGATGTAAATGCAGGGAAGATTTTTGATGTTGAATATGTCGGTAGCTTGTCAAATCAATCGACGATCAATGATGTAATTATTATTAATCCAAATCCAATTGTTATGTCTCGATCTTATATAAACTTAAAACTATACTCAAAAATTTCAATCGATGGCCAAAATGTTTCAGCTTCGATTTGTAAGGATGGATGTAATTCAAACTATAAGTTTTTTAATGATGCACCTGGATTTACCGTTTATGACTTTTCAAGCCCTACACCAAGTGAAGTTTCCAACCTAAAAGACATGAATTCATGGAACATATTAGAGGAGAAGCATTTTTCTAGCGACTCGTCTTATAAGTGGTCTATAAGTGAAGTGCACCCTCATAATGGAACAAATTATTTTAACAAGCTGCAACTCATTAAGCCAAATTTTAAATATAGTGACTTAGGGCCTGGCTTTAAGTAACTAACAATGAAGGAAACTATCGTGAAATTAAAATTAAATTTTGTACGTTTGTGGAGTTTTCTGGTGATTGTATTAGCACTAGCCTCTTGTGCGAAAAGAGGTGGGGTTACGACGTCAACGATAGAGGTCAGTGTTGGCCATGGAGCAACAAACCTATTAAATTATGAAGTAATTCTGATTGGAAAAAATCTTAAATCGACACAAAAATTTTTAAAAGTATTCAAAAATGCGAGCGTTAAGCTAGAGATCCCCAATGGCGAATGGGAAATAGAGGGCATGGCATGGGATAAAAGTGCAGCAACTTTTGGAATGCAAGGTAAAGTTTACTGTGGGAAAAGTGTTACAACGCTATTAGGGCAAGATAAAAATTTAGATCTTGTTTTAACAAACTCGCTTTGCAGAGATCTTTATCCTAACGATGTAAACTTAGATAGCCAAGGTGTTTATTTATTTCAAAGGCCAAGCATTTTTTCTTGTAAGCATTTTGATTACTCAGCAAATATTATAATTAATCAAGAAAAATGTGCGAGAAACTGGGGATCAACAGACAATCGAAGTGGATATGGAAAATCATATCATCTAGAGATAATGGACCAAGATAATTTTGGAGGATTAGGGGTTGAAGGGGAAGTGCTCACCTCCGCCTGTCAAGACTCATCAGGATTTAAAATATCAAATGACTTATATGCAAATAAAGTAAGTGCAAGCTCACTTAATATACCAAAAGCAATGTATCAATCATCGTTTGTAAAAATAAAAAATTTTTATTCTGGAAGTTGTGACCTGTCCAAAAATTTTGAATCATTTAACTCTAGTGATGCGAGAAGGCTTCGTATTGAAAATGGAGACATCTTTATTGTTCACAACGACAAGCATCTTTGCGAAGATGCGCGAGGAAAAAATGCAACTAGCTTTCCTGCCGGGGATGGTAGCTTGAGTTCTCCGTTTGCGATATGTAGCTTGGATCAATTTAAAAAAATAAATGAAAATGTAGGAAGTCTGGAAAAGACTTATGAACTTGCTAGTGACATTGACTACAACTTTAGCCCCTTTACTCCTATCGGAATACTTAATGGTACGCCAACAGCATTTACAGGAAACCTTAACGGAAACAATCACTCCATTGAAAAAATTGTTTATGTTAATAATGTGAGAGATTATGTAGGTTTGTTTGCTCAGGTAAAACCGGAAGCGAACCAAGATCAGTTTTTTCAAAATATTGTTTTGAAAAAAAGTTACTTTGCAGGACAAAATTACGTTGGAGCATTTGCCGGCCAAGTTGTTTTGAATGCGACAACTTCTTTTAAGACAAAGTTTGAAAACAACAAGGTTCACTCAGGTGTAAAGGGGCAATTAAGCGTTGGAGGCTTAATCGGCCTTTCGTCTCATAGTTATGTATATATCTCAAAAAATTATGTCCAAAACAGTGTTGAGGCAAAAGAATTTGCAGGGGGATTAGTTGGTAAGATAGATTATGACTTGGCAAATTATACAATTTCACTCAATGCACTCTTTACGAAAGTTAATGTAAGTAATACGTATGCAGGAGGAATGGTAGGCTATACTTTTCAAAATAACGGACAATTAGATTTTAATAATAATTACATAAGAGTCAGAAGCCTTAACGGAGAACATGTCGGAGGTTTTTTAGGTAAGGATTATAATTTAAAATCAAAATTTGATGATAATAAAATTGTGTTGGTGCTAGACAATGTGAAGGGTCGAATTGGTGGGTTTGTGGGATACGTTGACCAATCTTTTACAGTTACTGATAATAAATTTAAAAACAATATTGTTATGATTAAGAATAAATCAACTTTAAATATTAATGCTTTTTCCTATAATGAATCTGGGAGTGCAGGAAAAAATGTCGTTTATATTGATGGTAATAACGCAAGTCCAGGATTAATAACTTCTCTTGCAGGTCTGACTTTAAGTCAAACTTATTCAAACAAAAATTTCAATAACGTAATATGGGACTATTCATCATCAGGAGTGCCATCTCAAATACATTTTAATAATGGGAATGTAGATATTTTTAGAAAGCAGTGTGGTACAGGAGACGGTAGTTTTGAAAATCCAAAAATTATTTGTCATTCAAGTGAATTACTCCAAGGAATGATTCCGGGAAATTACTATAAACTAGGAAGTAATATAGATATTAACTCAACCAGCTCAAGCATTTCAGATGGAAAGTACTACTTAGATGGAAATGGTTATACTATTTTCACTAACTCTGCTAATTCACCACTGTTTAATAAATTAAATGCAGGATCAATAATTACAAACATGGAAATAGCAGTCGTTGTGAGTGGTTTGCCAAGTACAAATGAATGGGCCGTGCTTGCCAAAGAGAACTTTGGACATATTCACAAGGTAAAAGTTGTAACGAATACCTCTTCCCAGGTAACGTCTGCTCCTAGTAGTCATCATAGGCTTGGTGGTTTAGTTTATATCAACTCTGGCAAAATTGACATGTCATCTGTCGATATTGATTTAAATATAAATTATACCGCAATAAATGATTTACATTTGGGAATACTTGCCTACGAGAATACAAGTATTGGAGAAATATTTGGTTCTAAAGTTGATGGGTCTATAAGAGTAAATTCTACGGATAAAATACAAGCAGGTGGACTTGTCTATAAAAATAGTGGAAAACTTTTTGAAGTAAGTAATAGTATTGTATTTGAAAACAATTCACCAATCGTGAACTCATCGGTCATGTATCCATTCATTTATGAAGCGACAAGCTCTTCATCAAAAATGGAAGATGCTGAATTTTTAGGATCATTAATTTTTAATCAAACTGTTGTAAAAACAATAGATCTCCTCCCTCCGCAAGGAACATATTCTAGGGTGCTAAGTGACACTGAGAATAGCTCAACTGCAACGATTAATATTCAAAATGGAGCAAGTGCATTTATTAATAATTCATACTTATACGTAATGAATAATTCACTACTTGATGTTAATAGCGCTCCTGGCACCCCAGTTCAAGGACTATCAAGTATGAGTTTGTGGAATGTCTTTCAGGGTGAGTTTACAGAGAATGCATTTTACAAATGGACCATCACGGAAGAATCTGGAAGTGATCCTGGTTACTTTACTAAACTAAGATTATTAAAGCCTAATAAAAGTTACGACGAGTTTGGCCCTGGCTTTTAAAAAGAATAAGGGCTCAATTAAAAGAACCCTTATTCTTTAGATGTTACTTACTTCTAAAATTACTTATCGTGATGATCGAGATCCCAATCTTTTGTTTCAGGCAAAAAGAAAAAACCTATAAAAGCAGTGATAAGTGCAATAGCGATGGGATAATATAGTCCGTAGTAAATATTTCCTGAAGCGGCAACCATTGCAAATGCTATCGTCGGTAAAAATCCACCAAACCATCCGTTGCCGATATGATAGGGAAGGGACATAGAAGTATAGCGAATATTTGTTGGAAACATTTCGACAAGGTAAGCAGCGATGGGTCCATAGACCATTGTAACGAGAATAACAAGGAATGTTAAAATAAGTACAACAGGTATGATTTGAAGTTTTTCTGGATTTGCTTTTTCGGGATAACCTGCACTGCTTAAAAGAACATTGAGTTTTTGCTCAAAGATTTTTTGTTCCATTTTTAATGTTGCAGAATCCATTTTTGTTCCATCAAAACTATGAATATCGCCAATACTTCCAATGGAAATTGTTGCAACGTTGCTTTCTGTCGAGTGAATGTTAGAGTAATTGATTCCTCGTTTGGATAAAGTTGATTTAGCAATGTCGCAAGCAGTAGTAAACTTTGCTTTACCAATGGGATCAAATTGAAAATGGCAGGTTTTATCATCGGCAAGTAAGAGAATAGGGTGCTTGTTTTGCGCTTCAAAAATGTCAGGGTTGGCATATTTAGTGAGAGCTTTAAAGAGGGGGATATAAGTAAAGCTTGCTAAAATACAACCTGCGATAATGATATTTCTTCGGCCAATTTTATCTGATAGAGATCCGAAAAAAATAAAAAATGGAGTACCAAGTAGCAAGGCAATGGCGATAAGTAAGTTAGCGGTTTGATCATCGACTAAAAGCATTTTGGTTAAGAAAAACAGAGCGTAAAACTGCCCCGTATACCAAACGACTGCTTGACCTGCAGTAGCTCCGAAAAGTGAAAGTAAAACAACTTTTAAATTTTTCCAAACGGCAAATGAATCTCGCAGAGGAGATTTGGAAGTTTTACCTTGAGATTTCATTTTTTTAAAAATGGGTGATTCGTCAAGCTGTGTGCGAATATAAATTGAAATGGCGAGCAAAAACAGAGAAAGCAAAAATGGAATTCTCCAGCCCCAAAGCTCAAACTGATCACCCGTAAAATATCTCGTGAGTAAAATGACAAAGAGTGAAAGAAATAATCCCAGTGTTGCCGTTGTTTGAATCCAGCTGGTATAAAGACCACGCTTACCCATTGGAGCATGTTCCGCAACATACGTTGCAGCACCGCCATATTCTCCTCCAAGGGCAAGTCCTTGAAGAAGGCGCATGATAATAAGAATGATTGGAGCAGTAATTCCTATTGAAGCGTAGTTAGGTAAAAGTCCAACTATCGCGGTTGATAGGCCCATTAAAATAATTGTGACGAGGAATGTGTACTTGCGTCCAACGATGTCGCCAATGCGTCCAAAAAATAATGCACCAAAGGGACGAACTGCAAATCCAGCTGCAAATGCCATGAGAGCAAAAATAAATGCAGTCGTTTCATTAACGCCTGCAAAAAATTGTTTAGAAATGATCGCTGCAAGTGAGCCGTAGAGATAAAAATCGTACCACTCAAAAACTGTACCAAGAGAAGATGCAAAGATAACTTTCTTTTCTTCGCTTGAAATAACAGTTGAATTTTCTCGAAAAGTATCAGTGTCGCCCATTCACCCCCCTAGGTAAAGTTTACTGTGCGAAATTGACTCCCCAGTGATATGTAAGATGATTGATTGAAGGTGCATTAAAAATAGTAAAGCGAGGCTTCAGGCCTTCTACAAGTGCCCCTTGATCATTTAAGCCCAATGAATGAGCAGCGTTTAAAGTGATGCTCGCCCAAAGTTCTGCTTGATTCATAGAATACATTGGAGCTGCAAGCGAAGCGAGAAGAAGTAGATTGTCACAGTGACATGAGCCTGGATTAAAATCGCTCGCAATAGCCACCTTTGCTCCCGCGTCTAGTAGCATTCTTCCAGGTGCTTTGTCTTTGCCTAAAAATAGACCTGTCCCGGGGAGAAGAGTTGCTACCGTCGAAGATGTTTTAAAATGATTGATGTGTTGATGATTTATTTTAAGCAGATGGTCTGCCGAGAGTGCAGAGTATTCAAGAGCCAGGGCCGCACCGCCATTGTCATTAAGTTCATCAGCATGCATGCGTACTTTTAATTGTCTTCGGTGTGCTCTTTCAAAAATAGCGCGGACATCTTCAGAAGAAAAATAATTTTGCTCATGAAAAACATCGACAAAGTCAATCAAGGATTCATCGGCTAAAATATCGAGCAGAGGGAGAACCACTTCTTTTACGTAATCATATGATGATTTAAACTCAAGTGGAATTGCGTGAGCAGCCATGTAAGTTCTAAGTATTTGTATGTTAGGTGCAAACGTCGTTTTTAAGTCGTGGATAATTTGACTCAGCTCAAGTTCTTTATCAAAATTTAAAGCATAGCCCGATTTTATTTCAATTGTTCCAACTCCAAGTGATTTCATTTTTCTTATGCGTTCGGCTCCAAGTTTAAAGAGCTCGTGGCGAGAGTTTTGATTGGTCTCTGATGCAGTAAATTTAATTCCTCCACCGGCCATAGCAATGCTTTCATAGCTTTCACCATTTAACCTCATAGCATATTCAAAAGAACGATCTCCGCCAAAAACTAGATGAGTATGTGAGTCAACTAATTCTGGTGTTAAAACTTTTCCACTACAGTCGGTTACTTGATCAGTGGTGATTTGATATTCAGAAAGATGAGTTGGTAACTCATCATCAGGTCCTATCCATATAATAGAGTCTTGATTGTAAATGAGAGAAGCGTTTTTAATTATTGATAAATCAGAAGGCAAAAGGTGTCGGCCGTCTTTATGATGAGCATTTTTAAGGGTGAGAATTTCATTAAATCGACGAAGGCACTTCATAGCATGGTTCCCTGAATTCTGTTAGGAAAGTATAATTGAAGAATAATTTAGATAAATCAATAACGCAATTTGAGGAACTTGATAAAATTGATCAAAGATTTCTTAGGGTATAGACATAGCTTAGTTGCCATAAATTTATGGCTTTTGTGAATTAGGTTGTGATTTAGGCTCATGGTGATTGAAAATGTTTGTTATAATTATTTTTGACCTATATCAGTTCATTTGAAAATCAAGTCGACATATAGCAGTCATCGATAGTTTTAATTTTTAAAACATAAAAACTAAACTTTAAGGAATAAAATGTTTAAGTTGTACATCGTGCTTGCCCTCTTAATTCAAAATTTGGAGGCTCAGTCGTTTGAATATAAACCGCTGACTGTTGAAGACTATGACCGTAGGCTTACAAGCCTCAGTGAGTTAAGTGCATCCGAATTAGTTCAAAAAATTAAAAGTGAAAATGTTGAGATACTGATCTTTCAAACAGGTAAAAAAATAGCAAACCCCTATCAGTTTAGCTTTGGAGAAATTATTAAACCCACTGTAAGTCAAGCGGAAGTGACAAAAATACCAAATTTATCTGGCAAAACATTTTGTGAAAATGAGCTGAGTGAAAAGTGGAAAAATAAGACTATTTTCCTAGCTGATCACACGTCAAAGTCAACTCTATATCATGAGTATTTACACATATTGCAGATCTTAAAAAATCCAAAATGGTGTGAGGTTTCGGCGAGGATAAGTAAGCAAGGTGGAAGCCAGATTGAGAACGCTTTAGCCGCTCGCATGGAAGAAGAGGTGGTTGCGATTATGAGTGCGTATAGAAGCAAGTTGGCAAGAACATTTAAAGATCATGCAAAGATTTGTGAAGGCGAGAAAGATGCGGAGTGTGTAAAGGACTACTTAGAACTTTATCATGGTGAGACAGAAGGTATATCTAACATTAAAATTTTGGAAAAAAGGAAAAATGAGCTTTTAAGTCTTGGTGAAACTAAACTGGGTTCTCCTTGTCAAAAAGGTGATCAAGTTATCGAAGAAAATAAAGTTGAGTGTGAAAAGCGCAAAAAAATTTCTAGGAATGAAAAATGAGCAAATTTATTTTGATTATCTCTTTGTTGATGGTTTTATTCACAGAAAAAATTCATGCTGAAAAAGTTGAATTAAAAATTATTGATCATTTAAAAACCATTGAAATAAAAATTCAAGGTAAAGCCTATCGTGCCATTTTAGATTCAGGTTCAAATATCAATGCGATACATACTGACCTAGTTCATGAACTCAAAGACCTTCGCTCAGCATATTTGAATGATACACTAGGCGGCAAAACAACTAGAAAGGGTGAGTTGGAGATTGCAGTTGGATCGAGAAGTTATAAAGGAGAATTTGCACTTTACAATACCAGGGTGCTGGATGGTTGCTGTGATGTGATTTTAGGTAGGGATTTTTTTCAGCAAAACAAGGTGATGGTTTCAAATTTCGATAAAGTGGTTAGCTTAAATGAAACACCCAGCTGGAAAGATAATATAATAAAATTAAAGCTTGATAATGGGAACGAAATCGTAACATCTTGCTATTTAAATAACGTAAAAAAGCAATGCAGAATAGATTTAGGATCGCAAAATACTATTGATGTAAACGGAAAAAGTAGCTCGATTTTTCTTTCGGATAGTAATTTGTTGTCACTGGAAGAAGTTGGCCAGCCCGGACTTTCTTTGTTGCCAGTAAAGTTTTCGTTTGATGGAAAGAATAGTTTTAATATTCCGGCTGTCCTGCATACACGCGACACGGGTTCATTGTTGTATCGATCAAAGGTTGATATTAACGTCGGTTTGTTTGTTCTAGATAAATTTGATCAGTATTTTAATTTGGCAAAAAATGAATTGCATTTAAAAGAAAGGAGTAATGAAATAATTCATCCGAACCCCTTGCTTATAAGTCTAGCATTAATTAATCAGAAGATAGTCATTAAAGCTACTGCAGTTGCAGGGTGCGGTTCAAGGCTGGGATTAAGAAGTGGTCATGTTTTAAAAAAGATCGACAGTAGTGAAGTTGTGAGTCTGAGTGATGCGTATGCTTTAATTGATTCAATAAAGAAAGGCAGTACTATAGATGTAATGGATCAGGATACATTAAAGATAGATTCACTTAAGGTGACGTGTGAGCCTAAAAGCTATCAAAGAGAAATGTATATTCAATCTCCGTATGGGTTAAGAATAGTCAAAAGGAAAAGAAGTCAACTTGAATGGAACCATTTGAGTAAGAATTCTTTAGTGAAAGCTCGGTTTTGGGGAATCGAAGCAAACTTTTCAATTAATGATCAGTTTGGAATTGAGAGTGATAGACTTGTGTTGGAAAGTGTTTACCCCGAGTCGAAACAAGTTGGGTCCAGTGTGTATTTTGATGGGTTAAAAATTATCAAGAATAAAATTAGTTTTGATTCATCGACGGTTCAGTTGCTGGCACTAGAAAAGTTTAAAGCTTGCTCAAAATTAGAGAAATCATTTGAATTGTTAGATATGTTTGAAAATGCAATTTTAATTAAGAAGAAATTTAAACTATGTGACAAAGAGATGGCCTATACAATTGAGTATCGTTTTTATAATGAAGAGTTACCCAAGAGAAATTTCAGCACTTCAAAGTTTTTGTACTTAAAAGATCAGAAAAGTATGGTGATTCCATTTTGGGGGAAAGACATTGAGCTTGATGTCTATATTGATCGTGGATTCAATGAGGAGGAGTCGAGCACAATACAAAAATCAGTAGAAAGCTTTACTGCGATAACTAAGCATAAGATTCGTTGGCATCAATGGGATAGAACCGAATATGATCTCTGGCTAAAAAGAGGAATACATTTTTTAAAATTGAGTTCGAACGAATCAGGTTACCGCTATGATTCTCAAAAAAAGTTTGCCTTTGTCGCTAACGACTTTCATCCAATTTCTGGTGAAATGGAGAAGTCAGTCATTGCCATTCGTTCATCTGAGAGACTGCAGTATGAAGATCTCATCGATAAAATGATTGAACCAAAAAGATTAAAATCCTCAGAAGAGGTACAAAAAAGTCTAGACTCCTTTAAGAAGTCGAAAACGACAATGTTGTTCCAAAATGTTGTTTTGCATGAGCTCGGACATGCTTTTGGCTTGGCCCATAACTTTTCATTTAAGACGGACTCTATAATGAATTATTCAAATAGAATTGAATTAAATCAGTATGACATAGATGCGATTCGTTTAAATTATCATGGCCAAAGTATATCGACTGAATATGAATTAGAGGAACGACCTCTTAACTTCGATTCAACTGCAGATTAGGGCTTGCAAAATAATATAAATTGAGGAAAATAAATTATGGGTGATTTAACAGCTTATTTAAATAAAAGAGTCATGATCGTTGAGGATTCGCCAAGTATGCGACAAGATCTTGTCAATATCTTGAAGAGTCTCGGATTTACGAACATAAAAGAAATGCCAGATGGGAAAGCAGCTTGGGATGAGCTACGTGCAGAAGCACAGTACGGAACTCCTTACGATTTAATTTTCTCTGATATAAACATGCCCATTATGAATGGTTTAGTTTTATTAAAGCAATTAAGAACCCTTGAAACCTATAAAAAAATTCCAATCTTTATGGTCAGTACAGAAAATGAAAAAGACGTCATTATTCGGGCAATCATCGACGGAGCGACAGATTATATTATTAAGCCTTATGAGTCCAAGGTTGTTGTAGAAAAAATGTTAGCTCGATTAAAGTAATTAAATCTTTTAACTTGCAAGCGGAATAACAAAAGAAAACGTCGAACCCTTGCCCACTTCTGTCTCAACTTCAATTTGACCGTGTAGTTTTTCAACAACTTCTTTAATGGCCGACATACCAACACCGCGACCTGAAAACGCGGAGACTTCGTCGCGAGTCGAGAAGAATGGATCAAATATCTTGTAAATAATTTCTCGATCAGATACCTGACTTAAATCGACATCGGGATAGAGTTTGGAGTATTTTTCGCGAATTTTTTGAGGATTAATTCCTGAGCCATCATCTTTAATGACAAGGTTTAAAAAAGTGCCATCCTTGCCCTCGGTAGTTTCAAAGACAACATCTAGATGTCCATCGGGTGATTTGCCGAGGTTTTTTCTCGTAAAAGCGTCTTCGATTCCATGATCCATACAGTTTCTAAAAAGATGTACTAGCACATTAAAAAACTCTTCGAGATTTTCGGGATTAACTTTCAAGTTTTGATTTTGAAACGAGATGCCTTTAAATTCCTTGCCAGTTTTAAATGCTATAGTTTTACAAAGGTCATCGTAGGCTTTGAAGAAATTAATCACTGGCTCTTTAACTAACATGTCGTAAAATTGAGTTTTGAGTTCTTCGTTATTAGTTTGATCGACAAGTGTTCGAAGGATTTCAATTTTATCCTTATCAATTTCGATCGAAGTGATACCTGATGAAAATTTTGTTCCAATGAGGTGATCGATCTCAACTTTAAATGCCTCGAGTTCACTTTTTAATAATTCGATATTTGATTTAAGCTTTTCATAGAATTGATGCCCATTCGGGTTATCGTTTTTAAGAGTACTTATTTCAGACTCGAACGAACGAGCCAATGTTTGAAGTTTAGTGATGGAGTAGAGTCCGAAACCACCGTTTAGCGTATGAAAAAGCATCATGGCAAGATCGAGTTGAACGGTATCAGTTTTTGTATCGTAAACATTTTCAAATTGATCAAAGATCTCTTGGACTTCAGTCATAAACGATTGGAATTGTGTTTTATTGTTTAATATTTTAAGGATCATTGAAACACGCTGATCGTTTTCACGTGCTTTTTCGATAGCTTTAATTTCAACTGTTTTATCTGTGGCAACTAAAACAATGTTACCTACTTTTTCTTCTTGATCTCGCATTGGGTAGTAATCTAATTGAATAAATTTATAGTCGGGATCCTTATAATCAGTTCCGGAAATAATTTGTCGAGGCCCAAGCTCTTTGGCACTTTCAAAAGGAATAAGCTCATTAAATGAAACCATCGCCCATTGTTTGATATTGGCTTGTTCCGATTCATCAACCTTATTTAAAAGTTGTAATAATGTTTTATCTTTTGGTTCTTGTCCAAAAATGGGTTCACAGGCCTTGGTATACATGGGGTGGATATTTAAGTCTCGATCAAAAACAACGAGACCCTGATTTAAACTGTTTACCATAAGTGCCATGAAGTCATTCGCTTGTTTTAACTCAGCAGTTCTTTGTTCAACCATTTTTTCAAGGTTGTGGCTGTAGTCTTCTAGCTTTAAAATCATCTCTTCTTTGGCTTTTAAGAGATCATTAATTTCTGTGCTCATCCAATTAAAAGTGTTGGCAAGGAGATGGATTTCATCAGTGGTATTGATGTGGACTTCTTCAGAAAAGTTTCCTTCCGCAACCTGTTTTGCTTTTGCCGTAAGTTTCTTAATGGGCAGCGTGATGGAAGCAGAGAAGTAAATGCCAAACATAATAGCAAAGCCAAGTAAGAAGGCACCAAATAAAACAGTCTTAATGATAAGAAATTCAGTAATCCCGAAAGCTTTATCTTTGTCTATTAGGGTTGTAACAAGAACAACTTGTGTGGTGAAAACATAAGATAAGAGTTTTTCTTTATCGTCCACACTTACAGTTACCGTGCCTTTTTTTGCATTTTTGTAGTTTAGTTTTTCTAGAATAAAGGAGTTTTCGTTGGCGGCTCTTTTATTATTTAAGAGAATAATTTGGTTTGTATAAAGATCATCAGATGTAAAAAGATCAAAAAGATCAGAGAGGTCTATGATGTTAAAGAAGAACTGAGTTTTATCATCAGAGCGATAATATGAGATAGCGAGTGGAAGATTGCCTTTTGGAGAAACGAGTATAAGTTGATTGCGGCCATTTTCAGGAAGTTTTAAATAGTGGCGAGTGACTTCATCGATGTAATTTTTTTCCTTTAGGGAATAACGGTTGAAGATGCGATTGTAATTCTTGTCGTTAAATTTATAATCTAAAACTTGAGGGTTTCCGTCTTTAATTTCACCGGTTCCAACAATAATATAGTCTTTTTGTTCATTGATAATTTTTTCTAAGGAAAAGCCCTGGCTCGAAAACAAGAGAGAGTTAAATTGAGTGCGAGACTTAATAGAGTCTATTCGATATTTTATTTGGTCACTAATGTTTTCAGCTCTTTTTAACGATGACTCGTAAATATAACTGGTCTTGTCGTCGATAAATAACTTGTAGGAATAAAGAAGGTTAAATGCAGTACATGCAAGAAGTAAAAAACTTACACTCAGTAAGATTTTAAATTTCAAACTGTATTTAACATTGTTGTTCATGGTTAGAATTTTCCTCCTACTTTTATTTACTGTAGCTTGTTGTAGAATAAAATCAACTTATGAAGAAAATAGAGACTTTTTTTCCAGAGTATTTTAGTCAATCGGATAGACAAATTTCTATCGGTGCACTTGCATTTTCAATGCTCTCACTCATTCTTCTTATAAGTATCAAGCCACAAATTAAAACTAGATCGAGTGAGCCAGTTGCTGTCTTAAAAGATTACAAAAAAAAAGTTTCACATAAGGTTGCAGGGTCAGTTTCGTTTTACGATGCAAGGCCTTTTGAAAAATTATCAGCCAATGATGAAATCTTTACGGGGGAAAACTCAAAAGCAACAATTCAATTTTTGAAGTCAAAAAATGAAGTTATTGTTCCAAGTGGAAGCTTGGTAAGAATTGAAGATTCGCTAAACGGAGAAACGATCGAAATTAAAGAAGGGATAGCGGAATTTATCATTAAAAAAGATTCGAGTTTAAACCTAATTCACAATGGTAAAAAAATTAATGTTGAAACTAAGGGAGATCAAGGTGCCATTAAAGCCTATATGACAAATGGCGAGTTGGTATTGAATGCAACCAGTGGAGACCTTAAAGTTAATTACAAGGGTAAAGACATCGATCTGGACAAAAGAGAATCGTTAAGCTTGGCGCAAGGTAATCAAAAACTCGAAGTGAGCGAGTTTAAGCTAATAAGTCCCATACCTGGTGAAACATACGATGCGGAAAAGGGAGTGGAGTTAAGTTTTAGCGGCGTAAAAAAAATAAAAGTTAGTTTTGCAGAAAGCCCAGATCGTTTATTTAAAAAATACGAACTCGTTTCAACGTCTGGTTATACTTTTGCCACAAATATTTCCAAGGAAGGGGGGTATTATGTGGGGATAGAAACAGAAAAGAATGAAAGGCTAACCATTCCTATTAAGCTTCAATACAAAAACACCCTAGAGATGGAATATCCTAGAGATGGAGAAGTTTTATCAATGAAGCCGGGGGAAAGTGTTACTTTAAAATGGAACGATCAAAAAAATAGAAAATATAAAGTAAAGCTTATTGATAACTTTGGAAATGAAGTTGTTAAAATGACTTCTGATAAAGCGATCACCTTATCTAAAATAAAGGGTGATAGTTTTCGATGGATGGTGCTTCCCGAAATCAAAAAAGGCATTTTCCCCGAGTCTAATAAAGAATTCCGATTTGGTATAAACTATTCTGGTGAGCTTCAATTTAAAGATATCAAAAACAAGTTAGATCTCGCTGAAAAAGATTTTAAGATTTCATGGAGCAAGGGCAGTAGTGAAAGATTTAAATTAATTGCAAAAAATGCAGAAACTGGAGCCGTGATTGAAAAAATAGTAAAGGAAAATGAAGTACATCTCGAAAATCTAGCTCCGGGAAAATATTCGGTAGACCTTGTTTCTCTAGATTATCCCAGCTTGAAGCCAGCTAGAAAAGAAGTGGATGTTGTGTCCACTGCCGCAGAGTGGTCGAGTCAAAATATAAAAAAATTAGAAAACATAGATCCAGATGATTTTGTTAAATTAGACTTTAAACCCATTTACCCAGAGCTTAAAAAATTAAAAGTGGAAGTTGTCTACACTGCTCCAAATGGTAAAACGGAAGTTGATGATTATAACTTGTTAGATAAAGCATTTGAGACAAGGTTGGAAAAATTTGGAAAATACTGTTTTAAAATTACGACCAAAGAAAAGAATAATTATTACTATCAATCAAATCCACATTGTCTTACATATAATGCTTTGCCAGCATTTCAAAAACCAACAAGGGCGAAGGACACAATCTTAACTTATGCGGGAAATGGAGATGATGAAGTTTATCAGTTTACAGTTCCTCAAATACCAAGAGCAGAGAAATATAAGGTTGAAATTTATCAAGACACAGATATGACAAAGGTTGTTTATAAAAATGAAAGTAAGCAAAATTCTTTTAAATGGGAAAGCGACCTTCAGGGCGTTTATTATTTACGCTACAAAGTGATTGACTCAAAAGGAAGAGAGAGTGAGCTTTCACCTTATTCAAAACTAATTTTCCCAATATCGCCGCTTACGGACTGGAACGTGAATGAATAGATCTTGCACATATATAAAGATTCTTTTTATAGCATTAGTCTCATTTAATGTGTGGGCGGCGAAATATTATACTTTTATGTACAAGGTTAAAGATGGCGATGATTTTGGTTCGATCTTAAAGCAATTTGTTAAGCCAACGTCGGTGATTAATGCCAGAACGCCCATGATTAGAAAAACTATTTCAAAAAACCCCAAGGTAAAAGACTGGGGAAATCTTCAACCAGGTGAATTGTTAGAGCTATACATTGCAGAAAATTTTATGGATTTATCCAAGTTTAAAAACTTTGATAAGGATAATCTGGCTCGCATTGAAGAAGATGAAAAATTAAAAAGAAATCCTAACTACACGGTAGGCTTAAAGGGATCAGTATATTACATGTCATCATTGGGGGTATTTAATCAAAAAAATTCCGACGTTGGCGATGTAAAGTTCAATCAAAATGCGCCATTTTCTGCCGGGATTAGTTTTAGTTATTACCCTCGAAATAAGTTATATTCATTTTCGTTCGGCGGATACTTTTCATATCTCTGGGCTTCGGTCAATAATCTCACCAACGAGAAAGTGGAAATTCCTCCCGAGTTGGGAGCTAATTTATACGGTGAATATCGTCTTATCGATTACAATACGACTTTATATAGTGGTTTAGATTTTGAGCGCTTTTCAACCTTCAACATGGAGGGCTTAAAGCAGGCAGAAACTATTTATGTCGATAACAATACAGTACTGTACGCAACTTTAGGGATGGCCAAAGCAGTAGATGTATTTGATCGACAATTATTTATTAAAACATCTTTATCAAAAAGTATCGTAACAGGTTACTCAAATAGCTCACCATATCCGATAACGGGGAAAAATAGTTACGATGGTTACAAGTTTCTCTTTTATGTAAACTATAAGCTAAACGATAAGCTGTATATAAATAGCTTGGTGAAGTATCATTGGATGTCTGGCCCTAGCCAGTTAACAACTTTTCGCTTTGGCGCTGGCGTTGGATATATTATTTTCTAGTGGGGTTATGAAAAATATTTTTTTAACACTAATATTTATGAATGTTTTAAGCCTCTCTGCAGTTGCTGAGAATACTTTTAATGATGCCGATGGTGACGAAGTTGTCCAACTCGATTACAACTCTCGAAATAGAAAGATTCAATCCCTAAACGTAAAGCCAAATCACATATATGACTCTGAAGAGGAAATTAAAAAAACACTTGCTCAAAATGAAATTGCCAAAAGAGAAATCGCTCAAGAAACTAAAAAGGAAAAAATAATAGTTGAGAAGATTTATACGACTCGCTCTAGCAAAGAAAAAATAATGTCAGTCTTGAAGCAGTTTGATGCCAAATTAAATTCATTTGAGAGTATAATGAAATTGAATCCGCATCTAGTGAGCTATAAAAATAAAAAATTACCTAAAAATACAAAAATTAAATATTTAGTTAAAGATTCCGGGAGTGACAATGACAACAGTAAAGCCAAGCCTTAAACCTGGTGAAGAGTTTCCCACTGAAATAAATTTTTTAGTCTTAGAAGATATGGACAATATAAGAATGCAGTTGGTGCAAGATTTAAAAAGTCTCGGTGCCAACGGAGATATATTCCAAGCTGCGACAGTGGCTGAGGCAGTTAAGCTTTGTAATGAAGAAAAAATTCATTTTATTATTAGTGATTGGAACTTGCCGGATGGTAGCGGACACGAGTTTTTAAAAAAAATTCGTTCATCAAAAAAATTTGACTCCGTTCCCTTTGTGATGTGTACCACTTTTAATGAAGTTAAAAATTTTCTCGATGCCATAGCTAGTGGTGCAAATGAATATATTGTAAAGCCCTGGGAGCCAGCCGAACTTCAGAAAAAAATTCAACTGACTTGGGCGAGTTTTAAAAATAAACGATAAAAAAATTACAAACTTGGAAATTTGAGGTTGGTTTTTTTCGACCAATCTATAGCTTCTTCGTATCCAGCATCTAAATGTCTGGCGATGCCCATTCCTGGGTCGCTATTTAAAACGCGCTTTAATCTTTGATCCATATCTTCACTTCCGTCGGCGCAAATAACCATGCCGGCGTGTTGAGAATAGCCAACGCCAACACCTCCACCGTGATGAAAGGATGTCCAGCTCGCTCCATTCATCGTGTTGATCATAAGATTTAAAAGTGACCAGTCGCTGACGGCATCGGTTCCGTCTTTCATGTTTTCGGTTTCGCGATTGGGCGAGGTGACACTTCCGCAGTCGAGGTGATCGCGGCCAATCACAATGGGTGCTTTAACTTTTTTCTCGCGCACAAGTTTATTAAAAAGCAATCCTGCTTGTTCTCTTTCTCCATAAGAAAGCCAGCAAATGCGTGCGGGTAAGCCTTGAAAGGAAACCATCTCGCGAGCTTTTAATAACCAGTTGTGCAACTTTTTATTTTCGGGGAAGAGTTCCATTAAGGCTTCATCTGTCACGCGAATATCATCGGGATCTCCCGAAAGAGCAATCCATCTAAATGGCCCTGAGCCTTTACAAAATAGCGGGCGAATATATTTGGGAACAAATCCTTCAAAGTCGTAGGCGTTTTTTAAGCCGTGAATTTTAGCCCCTTCGCGCAAGTTGTTACCATAATCAAAAACGTGCGCTCCTTTACTTTGGAAAGCCAGCATTAATTCGACATGTTTTGCCATTGAAGCATAGGAGAGAGCCGTGTATTTTTCAGGGTTAGATTTTCGCAATGCCAATGCCTCATCGACTTGCATGTTGTGAGGAATATAACCGTTAAGCGGATCGTGCGCAGAGGTTTGATCTGTCACGAGATCGGGAACAACACCTTGCTCAAAAACAAATTTAAAAAAGTCGCAAGCATTTCCCACGACGCCGATTGAAATGGCTTTCTTTTCATTTTTTGCTTGCAAGGCTTGCGCGAGTGCATCCTCAAAACTATCGCATAAAAGATCGAGATATTTTGATTTTAATCTTTTTTCAATCCGCCATTTTTCGACGTCACAAATAAGTGCAACTCCGTTCGCCATCTTTATCGCGAGAGGTTGCGCTCCACCCATACCGCCGATGCCAGCTGTGAGAACTAATTTCCCGGTGAGATCTGCATTGGCACCGTAGTGTTTTTCTGCTGCGGCCATAAACGTTTCATAGGTCCCTTGTAAAATTCCTTGTGTTCCAATGTAGATCCAAGAGCCGGCAGTCATTTGCCCGTACATCATCAAACCATTTTCTTTAAGTTTGTTGAAGTGATCCCACGTGGCCCAATGGGGTACGAGGTTAGAGTTTGCTATCAGCACGCGCGGACCGTGGGAGTGGGAGGGCATAACTGCAACGGGTTTTCCCGATTGAATCAGCAAGGTCTCATTGTTTTCTAAATTTTTAAGAGCCTCGATAATATCAAATAATGCTTTGTGATTTCTCGCCGCTTGTCCGTTGCCACCATAGACAATTAATTCGTCGCGATTTTCTGCCACATCGGGGTGCAGGTTATTCAGCAAGCAACGTAGTGCTGCTTCTTGATGCCAGCCTTTGCAAGTGAGTGTGTTTCCAGTGGGAGGAAGTGGAATTGTTTTATTTTGCATCGATTACTCCTATGTGAATTTATTTTAATGGGCCAATTGATTCTTCGGCGGCATTTAAAATTTCGGCGCGTCCGATAAGATCAATAATTTTATTTAAGTCAGTTGAGAAAACGCGATCGACTTTAATGGGAGCCACGTGTTTTCTAATAAGATTGTATACATTTTCAAGTGGTGCGGATGACAAGAGTGGCCTTTGAAACTCCAAGGCTTGAGTGTTGCAAAGAAGTTCTATCGCTAGCACAGATTTTAAATTAAAAAGAACCTCGTGTAATTTTCTTCCCGCGGTGACCCCCATGGAAACATGATCTTCTTTATCTGTCGAAGTGGGAACAGAGTCGACTGAAGCTGGGTGACAAAGATATTTATTTTCTGAAACAAGCGCTGCCGCTGTGACGTGTGCAATCATCAGTCCAGAATTTAATCCGGAGTTTTCGGTGAGAAAAGCGGGGAGTTCAGAAAAAGTAGGATTCATCATTTTTTCAATTCTGCGTTCTGAGATGTTGCAAATTTCTGCGAGACCCATGGCCAAATAATCCGCAGCGAGAGCGAGCGCCTCTCCGTGAAAATTTCCACCAGAGATCACAACTCCAGTGTCGAGTTTTCCTTCTTCGACAAAAATAAGTGGATTGTCAGTGACTGCATTTAATTCGATATTGATGACTTCTTCTGCGTGTCGCAACGTTTGTCGACAAGCACCGTGCACTTGAGGGACACAGCGAAGTGAGTAAGGGTCTTGAACTTTTCCACAGTCGGGATGAGAATTCGCAAGCGGTGAGTTTTTTAGTAAGCGATTTAAATTTTCCACGCTTTCAATTTGTCCGGGATGTGGCTTGAGGCTCGTGATGAGCGGATCGTAGGCTTTCGAAGTCCCTTTAACTGCATCGAGAGTAAGCGTGGCGCAAATGTCTGCCGACTTCATTAAAATTTTTGCTTCATACACGGCGAGACTTAAAAGCGCGGCCATGCAAGCTGTACCATTGATGAGTGCTAGACCATCTTTCGGCCCGAGTACGAGTGGCTGCATGCCAATTTGATCGATGGCAAAATGTGCAGAGACAATTTTTCCATTAAACATGACTTCGCCTTCGCCAATTAAGGCTAAAGCGATATGAGAGAGCGGAGCGAGATCGCCCGAGGCTCCGACCGATCCTTTTTCTGGAACAATGGGTGTGATGTGATGATTTAAAAATGCGAGTAATAATTTTACTGCATCGGGATTAACACCCGAATGACCACTAATAAGACAATTAGCTCGAAGAAGCATAATCGCTCGCGCTATCTCTTTGGAGAAAGGACGTCCTACACCCGTGCAATGGGAACGAATAAGATTCACCTGTAATAAAGCTAAGTCTGATTCGGGAATGTGTTTACTCGAGAGTGCACCAAAACCCGTGTTGATTCCATAAACTGGTTTTCCAACTTTGACCACGTGAAAAACAAAATCTCTCGAAAGATGCATTTTTTTAAGTGAGCTTTCGGCAATCGTTAAGTGAGCGTCGCCAACTTTTGCGTGAGCGACTTTGTAAACTTGTTCTACGGTGAGAGAAAGTCCATCCAGACAATACATAAAATTCCTTTGGTCTTGAGAGAAAATTTAAAATCGTTAAATTTTTAAAAATTAATTCTTTTTTGTAAATTGCTTTTAAAAAATAAGAAGTAATGGGATAATTTAAGCATAGATATCAAGGAGGATCATCGTGAAGAGCACAATAAATATCTGTAAAATTCTTTTTGTTTCGTTATTTTTTGTCCAGTTAAAGGCGGGGATTTTGGTCGAGCCGCGCTTAGCACTTAATTTAAGTGGAAGCGGAAGTAATAATACGACAAAATTTTCTTACGGTGGTACGCAGTACGGACTTCGCTTGGGGGGAGATTTTTTAGGTTTTATGGGGGGATTCGATGTGAACGCTTCGAGCTTCACTCTAAAAAGAACCACCACTCAAGTTTATAGCGACGACATGTCTCGCACAGAGTATGGAGTTTTTGTGGGATACAATTTTCCCATTTTGTTAAGAGCGTGGGCCGCTTATTATTTTGATAGCACGGCAACGGATCAAGACAGCGGTGGATTAACAGTGAGTGGGTATAAATATTCTGGAAGTTCATTTGAAATTGGTGTGGGGTATACGGCACTTCCTTTTATAAGCATCAATGCAATTTATAAAGTCAATAGCATCAGTAAAGAGACGAGCAACGTGGGAGTCGTCACCAATTATTCTGGAGCGAGCGCCATCGCCAACAATGAAATCTTGCTCGGTGTTTCTCTGCCAATTAGTTTGTAATTACTTGTGTTCAATTTTGCGAGAAGTCTCCAGAGGGTATGCTTTAAGTTTAAGCTCTGCTCTGGGGATTTTTTCGTGAATGGTTTGATTCCACGTTTCAATGATACGCCCTGTCTCGCTATCGACATAAGCATTGTAGCTATTGGTAAATTTTTTGCTGTGAACTTGAATTAAAACTTTTTCAACTAACAGCGCTTCTCCATCGATCATTTTCACCGTGCTTAACAGTGGTAAAATTTTAAGTTCTGCGTTAGCGGGAGTAAAGCGCAATAAATCGTTTCTTAACTTCGTTTCCCAGTTTGAGTCTTTCGTGTTTTTAACCGCGATGCTATCTTGATTCTGATCGTTTAATTGCGACGAATTTAAAAGCGATTTACTATCGGGAAGACTGGCGATCGAGCGCGTTGGCGCGGACACTGTTTCCGAAGAATAAGAATTTTTATGAGCGAGGTTTTTAGGTTCGTTGTCAGAAAAGCGCAGTGCGCGATCATTTTTGGAAATAACAAAAAATGCAGCGGCAATGCAAAATGATAAAATAAATAATGATTTACGATCGAGATTTTTCAAAGCGACCTCACTTAATCTGTCACATCAAATTGTAAATGAAACACTTTAAACGGCTTCGGCCCATTGTAGTCGGTGTCGGTGAAATCGTATTGCGATCGAGTGCTGTCGTGATAGCAATCATCGCAATTGGTAAATCGCGCACGCAATCGACAATCAACTGTCGTATTCGGTGGCAAGTTGGGAGAAATTTCTAAGAATATAAGATTGCTGGTTGTAAAGCTCGGTGTGGTACTGCCAGATTGAAAAGTTGCATCCCAAGTTTTTTTAGCATCGATCTTTGAATAGTAGGCATGATCCGCCCCTTTAATCATCCGCAAAAAACAATCTTTTTCGCGGCCAGGAACTAAGCATTTGCTTTTATCGAGTGCGATATTTTTTCTAAGTTGTGCTTGAGAAATCCAAGTAGTCGAACTACTGCTGGTGCTTTGAACCACACACACGGGAGCAAAATCACTTTCAGTCGCAGTGATACTCGAGCAAAGTTCTCCTCCGTCGGAGGTGGTAATCCAGTCGGAGTCATTTGATTGAGAGGAGCTAAAAATACAAGGTTTACCGGAGGAAGATAAATTTTTCCAATCGCTTGCCAGTACTTGCACTCCACCCATGGTGGTGTTGGAGTTATTGTATAAATTAAGGGCAAGGCCGATCACTTCGCCACGATTTGCTTTGCGGTTGCCATTATTAAAAGGAAGTTCAGCCGTGATGAGAGATGAAACTGAGTCGATGGTGCCTGAGCTCGTCATGCCGGTGAGCGCTTGATAAATTAAATTTTGTTGATCGATAATAAAAGCATTGGAGGGAGTGTCGGGATTGTAAATAAGGGCCGACTTAGAAACAAGAGTGGAGTTGTTGCGATTGGAGGAAGTGACATTTATATTTGTTTTACCTGCTATTAAAGGGTCAGCGAAGTTGCGATGGTTGTTATAGGTTCTAAAAAGCAGAAGGCCATACTGATCGAGAAGACTTTCAAGATAATCGCGAGCATAAATATTATTATTGCATAAATTAAATTGAGTATTTCCAAGCGTGTTTAGAATTGATTTTGAAAAAGCTTGAGTGAAAGAGCGAAAGTTAATGGGATTAACTTTGGTTTGCCATTCAAAGGCGCGAGTGGTGTTTAGGTTTACTTTCCCCGCAGTTCCATTTGCAGAAGCCGTAGTTGTTAAATCGCCCAACTCACTCATTGCTTCGGCGATTGAAAGCATGATGTGAGTCTGTGCCTTCGTTGTTGTAAATCCGCAACGATCGACCAAATCTTCTGTAAGTGCGACGAGAAAGTGAGACATGATCATGCCCGAATAGTGAATCGCTTCAGTGGGCACTGTTTCATTGTTGGGATTATAGCTAGTGTAATCTGGATAACTTAGTCTTCGGCCATTTTCTTTAGCAAGCGGAATTTTATGAAGAGAGTCATCTTCGCTTAGAGGACGACTCGCATCGAGGATGCGCCCAGCTGCCCATTCACCAAAATGGGTGCGCTTATTTATGTAATAGCTAAAATAATCTGATAAACCTTCGCCAATGGCTCCCGCTTCATCATAGCGAAAATTTCCCATGTTGGCATTTTGTCCACCGGCCAAGATGGAGGAAACATTTCTTAAATTTAAAAGCATGTGTTGAAGAAAATGGCCCATCTCGTGATAAATAATCGAGGAATCCTGCGCCCATTTCATTGTTGAGTTCGCTTGAAAATAACCAAAGCAAAGAGCGTTGTCGGTACGAGAGAAATAGGAATTGTTAACCACGTCGCAATCGGCATAAGAAATGAGTGGTGACTTCGTAGGCAGTTGAAAGTTGCCTAAACTTTTATACACGCTATAAGGAAAAGAAGAATCGTAGAGAGCCGTTCCATAAGGAAAAATTAAACTATAGGTAAAATTTAAATCGCTAAAAACTTGATCGATAATTTTTTGCATGTGAAAAAAAGTATTCACTTGCAAGAACTCGCTCGTTGAAGCGTCGAAGCCCCACTTACCCGTCGTCGACTGCAGTGGCAAAGAGCTTCCGAAATTTTTTCGCACTTCAAAGCAATAACTAAGCCCAAAGCAAGCCGCCTTGCTCGTGAGAAAACTATTTTCTGTAATCGTCGCCGCACTTAAAAAACTATTTAAATTAGTTGAGGGTGAAAGCGTCGAATTCCCCGTGAGCGCAATGGGATTATCGAGCATCACATAGCCTTCGCCATTAGAAAGACTCACGCCTTGATTGGAGCTAAGTCGCGAACTCGATTTTGAACCAACGGGAAGACAAGATGAAACGAGAGAGAGCGTCCCCAAAAGTAAAAGTAGAATGTGTTTGGGGGAGTTTATTGTCATTGTCGAGCTCCGCCAATTGCCTTGTCAAAGAGACCTCTTAAAGACGTTCCCTTTTCGCGGCTGTTTGAATTATCTAGTGCTTTGCAGGGAGTTTTGTTGAGGCTGTTTTCAACAAAACTTGAGAAGGCTTCGTTGGGATCTTGAGTTGGTGATGAGGTAGGTGTGCTTTTTAATTTTGCTATTCTGGTGGCTTCGGCTTGGATGTAACTCGCTTTTTTAGTGTTGTTAAATGTAAGAGCTTTATCATTGCAGCTTTCAATTGTGCTAAGTAATTCAGTGGAATTTTTATTGTCGCTAGTAGCTTTATTATTACTACATGTAACATTTAAACCGTTAAAATTTTTATTAAATAGATCTAAGTTGTTATCAAGTTTTTTTTCTAAATCATCCTTAGCTTTTAAAAATTCCTCCACAAACCTATTTTGATCAACTTGTGTTTTAGTCTGCGGAAATTTATTAAGAGCAATTTGAAGAGCCGCACACTTTTTTTCGTTTTTACTGGTGCCTTCGCATGCCTCACTAACCTTATCAACCAACCCAAGATAAGCCTGATCATTCCCAGTTTGTGCACACATATTGCGATATTCGCCCAATACTCTAGTGACTTCTAAGTTGAGCCCTCCGCCTGCAGCGATTTTAAGCGAGTCTTCAAAGAGCTTGTTCACTTCTTCGCCACAACCAGCATTGGGAGTATTTAGAGCATCGTATTTCATGCAAAATTCATTTAAAGCGATATTTCTTTTATTGCTCGCTTCGATCGCTTGGTTCTGTTGGGCGATTATGGCCGCATTGGCGGTGTTAAATAACTTATCGCAACTGTCGCGGAGCTGAGACCATTTTTGCATTTCGTTTTCCATGTTGCTTTCTGATTGCTTGCGTAGATCGGCAATTTTGCTTTTGATATTGTTGTTTTGCTCAGTGAGCATTTCGTGAAGCAGGTCGAGTTTTTCGGGTAAAATTTTAGCTAGTTTTTCAGGGTCGCCGTTGCCTAGAATCGCAAAGTCACTGCCATATTTACCTTTTTCTAAAGTGGGCTCTGGAATCGTGAGATCCTTGTTATAGTTGGGCATTGTTCCTGGAAACCGAGAGTTTAAATAATTCACCAAGCTTAGTGCGGTATTTGTTTTAAGTGCGAGCATTTTATTTGCCGAGCTCACGAGGTTTTGAACTTTGGTATTGTAGGCATTCACTTTAAGTTGCATGTCGCGATACTGCACAGCTTTGATGCGATTTAAGTTTTGCGAACAAATTTGAATTTTACCCGAACAACTTGTGGCCTTGCTTAAACAAAAATTTTCATTGGATGGAGAAAGTGTTCCGGGATCGCAGGAATCAGTTTCTTTAAGTTCTTCACCATTACATTCAATCGTATCTTTTCTTAAACTGTCGGCGAGATTGTAAGAAAAACTGTCTCCCCAGTTTTTATATTTTTGTAAGAGGTCTTTTACGTTCTGAGCTTTTTCTTTGAAAGAGCCTTTGGCATTGGAATTTGATTTTAAAGTTGCTCCCGCATGATATTGTTTAAGGCACTCATCTTTTTTGTCCACGATGTAATCAGAAATACTCACTTTCACATTTTGTCCTCTAATATTAATGTTAACAAGCATGTGTTTAAAACGCGGATCTGATTTTAGTTCCTTGATTAGATCTATTTTATCCAAGAGAAAATCATCGTTATATTTTAAAATGGTATCGACTGCTTTTCTGTAAGCTTCAATATTGGTTGCAGAGTTTCCAGAATTTGTATCGTTAACTTGGGTTAACAGAAAATCAATGTTCAAAGGATCGGAAGGCGTTTTGGATAATGCACAACTATTCACATATTGTTTTTCAAAATGTGCATCAGCTTGGCCTAAGAAGTCAGTAAGTTTTTTGCGGTCAAATTGACTTGTCCCGAAAAGGAGAGAGTCGGCATTAGCTCCCATCGAACTAATACTTTCCTTTAAGGAATTTTTGATTTTATCTCCATTAACATTGAGAGACTTCAAAACTTTTTCCGTTTTCTTTTTAAGAAATGGACTGGAGCTATCGAGGGCTCCTTCCTTGTCATCTAAAAATGCATCTAACCCATTTTGAGAAATATTTTTTTGCATGGATGAGATTTTGCTTTCGATATCCGCTTTAATTTTTCCCGCGGAAGAGTTAAAGGCCATGGATGAATTAACGTTGTTAGAAAATGTATCGATAATGCCATTCAAGCCAGAGGATTTCCCCAGTGCTTGAGATTGTTTAATAAGTAGAGAGCAGTTGCCACCAATTAATTTAGAAAATTCCACATTGCTTTTATCCAGGCCTCCGTTGAGCAAGGCATGTTGATTGTCGAGTTGTAAAAGTATGTCTTTTGTTTCTTGTTTAAAGTTGTCGCCCATTTTTGTCAGTTCTGCCTGAAGCGAGCGAAGTGAGTTGAGAGACTTTTGGATGTTGTCGGAAAGCTTTTTTTCTTCTTCTAGCAAGCAGCTCATTCCACTCGATTTGTCTGGGGAATTTTCCAGTTTCATTTTGTCGTAAAAGTTGAGCATTTGATCGGCGATATAGCGATAGTTGGTCGCTTTTTGGGCGAGACTACTTGGCGACACGGATTTATTTTCATTACACACATAGAGCGGAAAATCCTGAATTGGAGTTGGCATTGTACAATTAAGAGCAGGAGCGGTTGAAATAAATTTAGGTTTGTAAGTATTAATTAAACTTTGCAATTGTGCTTGTTGGGCCAAAGCCTGCTGTTGTGCTTGCTGCTGCTGCATTAGTTTATTTAAGCTGGGGGCGACGTTTTCAAAAATGCCCTTAATTGTACTTGCTGTTGAGCTTTGAGGTTTTTCGGCAGGCTCTTCAGTTGAATTTTGGGCATAGACCAAAAGAGACTGTTGAAAAAATAATGTCAACGAAAGTGTCGCAACCCTACAAATCTTAACTGTCGATTGCAAGAAAATGCTTTTTTTTAATTTAAAATTCCTATTCATTGTCCTTCCTAAAATAAATACATCTCAGTAAAATTATCGGATTCTTTTAAATTTAAATTACAAAGCTTAAGAAATTGTTCTTTTGGCTATTTTAAAGCGAATCACCGAGAAAAATGATCAAATGAAAAATGATTTTTGAGTCACGGGTCTAAGTTCCTAATTTTAAGAAAAAGAAGGAATTCACAAAACCTAAATGAAAATCAAAATATTCAAATTGATGGCCTAAGGCTGCCCTAAAAATGGGGCACTTTTCATATAAAAAACACTGAGTTTTCTCTGAAGCCACATTTGGACTTTTACAAAAATTCAAAAAAACGTTATAAAGCATGAGCTTTAATTGAAGGATCTCCATGTATAAATTACTCGCTCTTTATTTGTGTTTATTTCTAAATATTAATTTACCGGCTCAGGTAACAAATGATCTTAAGCGGCCTCTCGATAACGATGAAAAAATTTTGCTTCTGCTTCGGATGGAAGAAAGCCATTTGGGGTTTTTAAAAAATTTCTCCAAAGACCCCGTCGGTCTTTTAAGTCAACTCGATGATTTAGATCAGTGGACAAACAAAATAAACTTAAAATTCCCACGGGCTTTTAATGAGATGAAAATATCTACTTTTCTGGAGGAAGATACAAATAATCCCTTCACTCATAAGCTTAGCCCTCAAATGCGAAGGATTATTTTTTACTTACAACCACTTTCTAGTTTGGATGAAAAGCAATGTTTAAAAATGATCACTTCAAACAAGCGCGCCATTTATTTTTTAAACTTAATGAGAAGTTCTTATTACAACTTTAATCAGCTCTCGCTCGATGAGGGGACCTTCTCAACTTTGCGAGTGTTAAAACTTTTTAGTAAAGCTCGAGAGGTCTTGGGTCTTAAAGAAAATGATCTTGGGTTGTTTAACAATTTGGCTTTTCCGCTCTTTTTGATGGGTGACGATCTCTATAAAGGAAATTATCTAGAAGAAATTGCATTGAGTGTGTTTAATATGATGCTTTCAAATTTAACGGGATTTGCCCATGGACTTAAAATACACGACCGAGAAAAAGTATTGAGTTTTTTGGGGATCGCTCAGAGTTTCGACCAGTTTCAAGATGCATTTTTTAGTGCTCTCGTCGTCGATCAATCTTATCGCGAGAAATTAAACCGCCAAGATGCAACTTTATTAATTGAACTCGCCTTAATGGCTGATGGTCGTTATCTCACGGACGATTTTTTTCCGCGAAAAAAAGATCTAATCGAAGGTCATATTTATGAATTGATAAAAAACCAAAAGGAAGTAAAGGATGGACTCTATTTTAAAAGTCCATATTTTAATCAGCACCTATTGGGCAAGCTTGCGCTCCAACAAAATCATCCAAAAAATTTATGGCCCTATTTGCTGGTCTTGCAAAAAATTAAAATCAATGAAGATTTGAGAGAACGTTATCTAGAAGCCTTATTGGCAATAATGGATCGCGATCACGAAGAAAAAATATTAATCAGTGTCGTACAACTTTTAACGAAGCATCAATTCTCATCATCGAGAGTACAGTTAAAACTTGCCGAGTTAGTTGTTCTGGGACGTTTGAAACGCTTTGATCTCTTAAGAATCTATTGGTCAAAAGTTCCTGAAGTGGATGCGTACGCCTATTCAAAACTTAAAAGTTCATCTTTGGAAGATGTTCAAAAGTTAGTAAGTGGAATGAAGGCTCCCGTGTTTGATAAGACAGGTTACTGTTTGAGTTTATTGAGAAGGTTTTAAGCTAGTTTAAATTAGTTAAAGGATAATTCCCATGATGAAGATATTTTTAAGAATGACTTTTTTAACTTTGGTGTTGATGTTAACGCGATCAATTTATTCCATTGATAACGACAAATTAAAATACGACCTTCCAAAGACACTGAACTTCAATGAAAAAGTGGAACTTCTTTATGCTCTAGATCATGTGCTACCCGGTTTTATAAAAATCGCTGAAAGTGAAGGACGGGATCCTTTTGCACTTTTAGATCGAAGCGAAGAGATGTTGGTTTTTATCCAGAAAAATTATGCCGACATTGTGCCGGGAGGACATAATAATTCATTGAGGAAAATGCTGAGCTTAGAAAGTCGAGAACTTTCTTATTCCCCTTATGTTAAATTCTATCTTTATTTAAAACTAAAAAGTAGTCACCCTAAGAGCATCAAGCTTGCCGGTGATATTGCATCTGACAATCTTACACTAGAGAGATTGTCGACTTTAAAAAAAGCCCATGAAAACTTAGGACGAGTTAAAAACAAAATAACAGGCTTACCAAGCTATGACCTATATGAAGTCACCCTTGCAGATGAATTAGGAATTTTTCAGCGCGGGGTTGAGATACAAGAAGAATACTTTAAATTAATGTTTCCCATGTTTATAGCGGTGGGCGATTATCATTTACTTGCCAACCAATCAAATTATGAAAGTGCCTTTTTTGAATATTTGCTAGCCGATGAAGTGAATCTCTTTAATCCCATAGGAGTAGACCACGATGATTTGGTGGAAGCATTGGTAAAATCCGACGAATATATTGATTTTCAATTTTCATTTTTAAACGAGCACTTTCAGCATCCCTATGTTAAAAACTTAATAAAAAAAACGAAGGCACGATTTTTAATTCAGCTGCTCACTGCACACAATGGAGACTTTTTCGATCGCGAGAAGGTGGGGCAATTGGATGTAAAAACAATCGAAGATTTATTGGCCATCGTTCGCGAAATTAAAAATGTAAAGGTGGATGCAGTGGCAATCCACACATATATTTTAAGCAAGCTTAATAATAATTTAATCTTTTATCCCGATTTAAAAAAATATCTACACACAGTTTTGTCGATGCGTGTCGATCGCTACTATGTAGAAGAGTACGAGCAAACGCTCATTTCTTTGCTTGCGGCCCATAAAATGAAAAACGATGTAGTAAAATTGGTTTTATTAAACTTAATAAAGCTAAAAGCCTATAAGTCCTCTTCTGTTTCTGCGGCGGTGAGTTTGCTCGATGTGGAAAATCGATTAAAGCTTAGCCTTGATACAATCGATTTGATTTATCGTTATTTAATTGAGGCACCTAAAATGGATTCAGCAGATCTTGAATATCTAAAGAATTTAGAACTTAATTTACCAGCTGAGCTAGCGAGCAAGGTTGCCAAGAGACAAGCCTTTCTAAATATGGACAAGGTTCAAGACCAATTCGTTAAGTCGACTTGTGCTGATTTACTCCATCGAATTTCAAGAAGAAATTAATCGACCAAGAAATTTATCTCAAGCTTTCAATCTTTTCAGAGTAAAGACTTTGATCATTATTAAAAATATATGAGCCTGCGACTAAATGTGTGGCGCCATGATCGCGAGCCAGTTTGGCCGTTTCAAGATTTATTCCACCATCAATTTCTAAGTTTAAATTTAGTTGGTGCTTTGTTTTTAATTCATTTAAATATTTAAGTTTCCCAAGACTTGTGGGCATAAATTTTTGTCCACCAAATCCGGGCTCCACCGACATGACTAAAACTAAATCGAGGCATTGTAAAAGTTTAAGATCGAGTGCTGTGATGGGTGTATTTGGTTTAATAGAAATACCGACGCTGGGAAAATATTGTTTACATTTTTTGACAAGAGCAATGGGATCTTGAACGGCTTCAAAATGAAAAGTAAAATTAAAGAGGTTTAAGTCTTTCATGGTGTCGGCGAAAAATTCGGGATTGGTGACCATAAAGTGTGCATCGAGCGGGATCGTCGTTTTTTTTGAAATAAGCTCAACGATGGGGTGACCGAATGTGAGATTTGGAACAAAGTGTCCATCCATAATATCTAAATGAAGCCATAAGTTGGGGATGTTTTTGAGAGCCTGTAGTTCGCTTTCAATATTTAAAAAGTCACAAGCTAAAATGGATGGTGCGATGGTCGTCATGGTTTTCTCGCTAGGAAATAATGAATTCTTGGGTTTTGTTTTTAAGACCGTTTAGCAATTCACGATCGCTGCACTTTTTCTTCCCCTCCAGTTGAACCACTGAAAGTCGTATCGTGCTATCTTGGCATCCAATCTCCAGCATACCGTGGTGAGTGCTTAAGACTCCCGGAGCAAGTTTTTGATTGGAGCTTTCAATTTGCAAAATTTTTAGTCGCTGACCATTTAAGAAACAAAAAATGGAAGGCCATGGCTCAAAAGCTTTTAAGCGATTGAGAATATCGACCATATTCATTTCTTTAAAATGAATTTTTCCGTCATCTTTTGAAATAGTGGGAGCAAAGGTCGCTTGGCTTTCATCTTGTGGTGTATAGACGCATTTGTCATTTAAGATATCGTAGAGAAAGTTTTCAACTGCTATTGCCGATTCAAATTTAAGTTTTGTAAAAAGCGTTTGCGAGTTTTCAAAGAGTGAGATTTTAACTGGGCGCATGTGAACCAAGTCGCCAGCATCCATTTTTTTGACCATTCGTTGAATTGAGACACCAGTGCTTTGATCGCCATTTAAGAGAGCGTGCTGAATAGGGGCAGCTCCGCGATACCTGGGTAAAAGGGATGTGTGAATGTTGAAACATCCAAGCTTGGGAAGATTTAAAATGTTCGATCCCAAAAACTGGGCAAAGGCGAGCACGATAATTAAATCACACTGTAGGTTTTGTAACTCTTTTAAGAGGGTCTCGTCTTTATTGACGTTTTCAGTTTGATGAAAAGCAAGCTTATTTTCTTTGGCAAAAACAATAACAGGTGGTGATTTTAATTCTAAGCCTCTGCCTACTGGGCGATCGGGCATTGAAATAACTTTAACAATTTCAACAAAGGGAAGCGCATGGAGCATTTCCAAGGTCGCAACTGAAAAATCCGGAGTTCCCATAAATGCGAGGCGAAGTTTCTTCATGTTTATATCTTACTTTTTTAAATTTTTTTGAATTTTCTTTTTTATTATTTCTTTTTTAATGAGGCTTAGACGTTCAATAAAAACAATTCCATCGAGATGATCGTTTTCGTGTTGTAAACAAACAGCAAATAGCTCATCCGCTACGAGAGTATGAAAATTCCCCTCAAGATCTTGGTATCTTACTTCAACTTCTTTCGCTCTTTTAACTTCTTCGTAAAACCCTGGTACAGATAGACAACCCTCTTCATAAATAAATTCACCCTCTTTGCGGATAAACTCTGGATTGATAAGCACCAGCGGATGAAATTCAGAAAGTCTAAATTCCTCAGTTCCATCGGCAAGTGTGACTTTTTCTCTTTCGTACCAAATATCTAAAACAAAAATTCGTTGGCTAATGCCAACCTGTGGTGCCGCAAGTCCGATTCCCGGAGCGTGATACATGGTAAAAAGCATATTTTTAACTAGGGTTCTTAAGTCTTGATCAAAGCTTACAACGGGAGTGGCAATTTTTTTAAGCACTGGTGCGGGGTACTTGAAAATTTCTAGTTGCTCGCCTTCGAGTTTATAATTTTTTAAATAATTTAATTCCATAAAAAAATCTCACTTAAAAAAACTTAGCTAAGTGTTTAGCGAAGCTTGCGATGGTGAATAAAAAATCCCACAAGGTATATCACAAAAAGGCTCGGGACTCCAAATGTCGCAATCGCTGGTGGAATGCGACTGCTTTGACCCAATGTGAAAAAATAGGAATAAATAAACCAATAGAAAAAAGTAAAAATAAGCACGAAACTTAAACTTTTCCCAAAGGAACTACTTCGGCGGTTGGGGTTGAACATTGTTGTAGCCGAGAGCAAGGCAAAAACAACACAGCTCAAGGCAGATGAAAACTTGTCGAGAAAAATGACAAAGTATTCACTAAAATTAAGATTATTTTTTTTAAGAGTGACAATGTAGTCGAATAATTTCCAAATGGAGAGCGTGCTGATTCCAGCGTTAATTTTTTTAAAATCACCAATGGATTCATTGAGAGTCCAGATTTCATTTTCCCTGCTCGTAGAAGTTGGGAAAGTGTCATTGTCGAGATTGGTGGCTCGTTCAAACGAAGAGAGTTTCCAGCTCTTTTCCTGTAGGAAAGTTGCCTTTTTCGCACTCACTTTTTCACTGATCGAGTGATTTGTGTTGAAATAATACAGATCGACATTGTGCAAACTTTCTGATTGTGGGTCAAAGCTAGCATAGCTCATAAAATAATTTTGACCTTTAAACCATATCCGTCCGCTATTTAAAGTATTAATTCGAATGGAGCTATCTTCAAACTGATTGAACTCAATTTCTTGTCGGTGCTTCGCCCATGGAACGAGGTATGCATTGACTAAAAAAAGGGAGGAGGCAACACTTAAGCTTAAGAAAATAATAATAAAGATAAAGCGAATTCTAGAGTAGCCCGAGGCAAATATCGCAGTAAGTTCGTTTCTGTTCTTAAGCCCATTAATAGCAAAAAGTGATGCAATAAGATTAGAGACTGGCACCAGTTTGACGAGAAAAGTCATTGATTCATAACTAAGTGCTCGCAATAAAACGATGGGAGTAAATCCTGGTCGTAGCATGTTGCTGAGGATAAATCCAATTGCCAGAATGAGCATGAGGACCATGGAGGCCAGTCCGAAGGATTTTAACCAATTCTTAATGATGATTCGATCGATAATTGACATAGTTTTTATAACACAAAACAAAGAGCGTTAATATTGGATAAAAAATAATCTTGAGCATGATCTTAAAGGGAAAAAATGTATTTGAAAAACGAATCAAGGGCGGCGAAATAAAATAATACCAATCGATAAAGTTCAAGCCCATATAGTGATGGGCAATAGATTGTTTAAACGCTCGCAGTATTTGTGTCTTGGGATGAGAGTCGCCAAATACTTCAGTGGCAATATAGCATTTTTTAGAGTTGATTTGAATTTTGTGATAAGCCGCTTCAAATGCCTTTGGATTATGTGCTTGCTTTTTATTGTTAAATTTTCTAACGATTTGAGCATTGACGTGTTGATATTTAAATCCAATAGAAAACTTAATGAATTGATCAAGGCAGCGCAGGGATTCTTTTTCCATGCTGGGTGATCGATCAAAAGCTTTTGCTAAATCCCAGTAGGCATGACTAATAAGCAACATTTCGGTGAGATCTTTTTCTTTGTCAAAGAGGTGTGGTGAAAGCTTTTCTTCAGTAATATCAAAGTAGAGAGCGAGGATTCCAAGATATTTATTATAGGCCTCGACCGCTTGAGCCATTTTATCGTCTCGAACGAGTATCTGTGCCCGCTTGAGGTGACCTAGGCGTGTGCGGTAGACTTGGGCTATTTGCTCTTTTTTTCTGTCATCACGAAGATCTTTTGCTTTTGCCATTTACAATCCTCGCATGGAAATAGAGAAACCAGCTTCCTTATTTTTTAACAAATTATTTGAAACTTGGTTGCGAGTATTTTTTATTCCAAAATCCAGAGAGAATCGAGGTGCAGCCCATGTTAACCCAATGCCTTCACCGCGTTCACCTGTAAAGCGATTGTTAAATGCTCCAATCCGCAGAATAAAGTCGTCGAGAATTTTAAATTCAAAACTACCACTCCAAATGTGCTTAGAGAAAAAATCTTTTTCTGCATAATAGAAGGCTAGATCACTATTTAAACTTACAAATTGTGCGAGGTCGTAGTTCATTCCCCAGATGGCCTTGGTCTCGCGAGCTTTAGATTTAAAAACATCATAAAAAGTAAGAGCAGTGCTTAAATCACTATCTACTTGTTCTGAAAGCCCAATGACACTTTGATAGTATTTAGAAGTTTGAGTTGAGCCCAAGCTGGTAAGTTGATCTTTAGAATAGCGAATTGAGTAACCCAGAGCGGTTTGTGGTCGTATCAAAAAAGCTGCGGCCAATCCAAATCTTTTTCTGGAAGAGAGACCTTCTTTTTGGTCGATATAAGAAATAGACGCGGACGAACCACCGCGAGTATCTGAAGCAAGGAATGCATTCGAGTAGTTCTTAATAGAGCTTTGATCATTTTCAGCTTTTGTAAATGAATCTCTTTGATAGTATAAACTCGATGACTGCATAAATGCTTGAGTTGCTGGATTTAAAAAACCACTTTCTTCGATGCTTTTTACTGCACTTCCAGAGCCCGCCCTTGATTTTAAGCTTATCGTTTCAAATTCATGCATAGATGCTAGGCTGGATGTCGAGAGAGAAATTGAGATAAAGCTTACTGACAAGAAAAATTTAATTCTGCTATAATTGTCCATTATCCCAAATCCTTTTAAAATAATGCTCATGAGGTAATTATAATGAAAATTCGTCGCGCCGTCATCCCAGTTGCAGGTAAAGGGACAAGATTTTTACCCGCCACCAAACAAGTTCCAAAAGAAATGATTCCCATTATCAATCTTCCCATGATTCACTACGTGGTTGAAGAAGCAATCTTGTCGGGTATTGAGCAGGTCATCTTTATAACTTCCTCTGGCAAAAATGCGATTGAAGATTATTTCGATCGAAATTTTGATCTCGAAGATTTTCTCGTTAAAAATGGAAAGATAAAAGAATTAGAGCTCGTGCAAAAAATTGGCAAGATGGTCGAAGTAACCGCCGTCAGACAAAAAGAACAATTGGGTCTTGGTCACGCTGTACTTTGCGCCAAAGATGTCGTGGGCAACGAACCCTTCGCCGTTATTTTGGGCGATGAAATTGTCCGCGGATCAAATCCGGTGACCAAGCAATTAATCGAAATTTCTTCTCAATACAATAACTCAAATGTTATTGGGGTAATGGAAATTGATCCGCAAGAAACTAGAAAATATGGCGTGGTTAAAGGCGACTACGTCGATCGCGAGAAAAAAACTTTGCGCATGAATACGATGGTGGAAAAACCACTTCCGGAAAATGCACCTTCCAATTTAGCGACTCCCGGCCGCTATGTTTTTCGTCCGGAAATATTCGACGCCCTTAAAGTGATTCCCAAAGGTGTCGGAGGTGAATATCAATTAACAGACGCGATTAATTTGCTGGCCAGAGAGAGCGAGGTTTACGCTCACATTTTTGCGGGCAATCGATTTGATACAGGAAACATCGAAGGTTATTTGAACGCCACGATCGAGTTTGCTCTCATGAATCCGGACACGGAAGATGTGATGAAAAAATTGTTAGTGGATAAAGTAAAAAAATATCAATTGTCGTAGGAAAGTCATGAGAAATTTCAAATTATTTTTTGGCATCATCACTCTCTCAATCTCGCAATTAAGCTTTGCTTCCATTCCAACCGATGAAGCTTTGTTGAAAAATCACATCAACGGTGCCCCCAATAATGTCACAATTTTAAAATGGGTTGCCAGCAAAGAATCCAGCGGTCAAAAGGCCGATGATGGAAATGAATATGTTCGCTTCGTTTTGGTTAAGCAGGACAAAATAGGACTATTGCAAACGGTTTTTTCCAACGCTCAAATGTTGCCATCTCAGATTAAATCTGAAAAATGGATTCCCGATATAGCCACTCAAATTAAAAAAGAAAAAAATAGTGATCGAGCTTTTTTCCACGCTCTCTGTTCGATGTTGGTCCAAAATAGAAATGAAGAGCTCGCCTTGGTTTTGGAAAAAATGGGACAGTCGATTACTCCAAGATCCGCACTCGTAAATGAAGAAAAAATGAAGTTACTGAGAAGTTATCGCAGTTATCTTGCCACTAATCGCGGTAGAGGCGAGGAAGGCTCTCCTTTAAATCCAAGTGACAAAAACGAAAAAGTGGCGGTGCTTAATTTGTTTAAATCCCCCAGCGTGAAAAAATCGAAAAATGTCCAACTGGAAAAAGTGAGAGATGAATTTTTCTGGAAAGTCGATTACAAGCCAGTTGCTTTATGGTTTGAAAATGAGTCGAGATATTTTAGATCGCTTAAATACGATCTTCCAGAAGGGCAAGTTGAAATCGAAGCTAAACAATTCTTAAGTTTTAATAGCACCAACCTTTTCCCTAAAACGCTCAAGGTAAAAGATCTTAAAAATGAATGGACGACTTTTACGCTAATGCAATTTGAAGGAAAGAAATTATTGGATAAAGCTATCGAAAAAAGCATTCTCGCTAATTCCGAGCAAGGAGCTGCAACGACAAAGCAAGTAGAAAGCGATCTCTCGGTCTTATTTTAAATATGCCGCGATTTTACCTGTGTGCCGTCAACACTCCCTTTAACCACTCATTGCTAACATACAAATGTTCTGACGAGCTAGAATATTCTCGCGGCCAATTAGTGCAAGTGAGTCTTGGGAAAAGAAAGGTCGAAGCTTGTATACTCAATGAATTAAGTGAAGCGGAAGCATTAAAAGCTTTTGAATTAAAAAATATCAAAGAGATTATAAGTTTAAATCCACTACTATATTTTGAAGAAAAAGATTTAGAGCTTTTAGAGTGGTGCTCCAAGTATTATCACTATCCATTGGGGATGTTTATTGCTGATGTTTTACCGCATATGTTGAAACGACCACGTCCGGTAAAATTTAGGCCGCCATTAGATATAAGCCAAGAAATTATTCCCAACGTCGAACAAGCGATCTTTGTGGATAAAGTAAAAAAATATGGAATGAATCAATTTTCGCGATGGTTGTTGCACGGAGTGACGGGCTCGGGAAAAACGATCGTCTACGTCGAGCTCATTAAAGAGGCGTTTAAAAACAAAAAACACGTTTTATTTTTACTGCCAGAAATAAACTTAACTCCACAGTTTTTAAAAACCTTTGAAGCGAGTTTAAATTGTGCCATCTATTCTTACAATAGTGCTATAACCGACTCGGATAAGTTTGGTCTCTGGCGACTTTTAGCAGAAGATCAAGAAAATCCAATTTTAATTGTCGGCGTGAGAAGTTCTGTTTTTTTACCGATTAAAAATTTAGGACTGATTATTGTCGATGAAGAACACGATCAATCTTTTAAGCAAGACGATCGATGTACTTATAACGCTCGCGATGTGGCGATTAAAAAAGCTTCCATTCATAAAATTCCTGTGATCCTTGGATCGGCAACTCCATCGCTTGAAACTTATAAGCAAACGTTTGAAACGGAATTTTATTTTCCGCTTAAAAACAGAGCACTGAGTGATCGCTTGCCAGTGATACAGTTTTACGATCAGCGCGGACAATTAAAAATCGAAAAAGAGCGAGATGTCTGGCCGCTTTCTTCAAGCACCTTGGAAAAAATCAAGCATGCTTTGAATAAAAAAGAACAGGTTTTAGTTTTTATCAATCGCTTGGGCTACTCCGCTTTTTTGCAATGTTATTCTTGTGGACATACATTTTCTTGTCCCAACTGTACCACCCATTTAAAGTTTTATAAGAAAAAAAACGTGTTGCAGTGCCAGACCTGTGACTATGAAATAAGAAAACCTGAAATGTGTCCCGAGTGCATGAATTTAAATTTATTGCCAAAGGGATTTGGAACCGAGAAGGTTCACGAAGTGCTCACCCAACTACTTCCACGCCACCGCGTAGAAAAGTTTGATCGCGATGAAATTAAAACCATGGATCAACTGACGCAAACACTCGATCAGTTTCATCGCGGAGAGATCGACATATTGGTTGGAACGCAAATGCTTTCGAAAGGTCACAATTTTAAGCGAGTGAATCTTGTGGTGATCTTGGGGATCGATAGCGAATTAAATTTTCCCGACTTTAGATCTCACGAAAGAGTGTATCAAACTCTCAATCAAGTTAGTGGTCGTGCCGGTCGATTTGGAGATAATGCAGAAGTTTTAATCCATACTTTGTCACCGGAAAATCAAATTTTTTCTTATATTAAAAATCATAGTTTTGACGATTTTTATCGGGATGAAATATCCATTCGCAAAAAATGCTTTTCTCCGCCCCACGTTAAAATGATAGCAGTGTATTTTAGTGGAAAAAATCAGCACGAAGTGATCGAATTTTCAGAATCCGCCTGCGAACAATTAAAAGATATGGCGCAAAAACATTTTAAAAGTGTTTATCTCTTAGGCCCAAGACCGGCGATGATAGAAAAAAAGGTCAATCAATTTACCTGGCTTTGTTTGCTCAAGGGTCAGAATATCAACGATCTCCATAACCTGCTTTTAACTTTTCAAAAAAACCAAGAATTTAATCGTCACATCACTATAAAACTAGACGTCGATCCCTATTTTGTGGGCTAAGCTTTTTTTTAGATTTTCTTGAAATGTGACTCGCGAAAGGTATAATTCCTTCAGCTTTTCTAATTTACCAAAGAGGAAAATATGTGTGGAATTGTCGCTTATTTAGGCCCATCTCAATATTCAGTGCAAGTTGTTTTAGAAGGATTAAAACGTCTCGAATACCGCGGATACGATTCATCGGGTGTTAGTTTTATCGATCAAAAAAATCAACTGCAGAATTACAAGAAAGCAGGGAAATTAGAAAATTTAAAAAAAGAATTGGAAGATAAAGATTTAATTGCCAGAACCTGCATCGGCCACACGCGCTGGGCGACTCACGGTGGAGTGACAGATGAAAATGCCCATCCTCATCACAACGACGTGCTCTCAATTATTCACAATGGAATTATAGAAAATGCTCACCAACTTAAAATTGAATTAGAAAGCGAAGGGGTGGTCTTTAAATCGGAAACGGATTCAGAAACTTTTTTAGAACTAGTGACCAGAGAATTAAAAAAGGGATCGGATATATTACACGCCATTCGCGATTCTTTTAAACGCATTCATGGCAATTCTTCTTTTGTTATTTTGTATCCTAAGACAGGTGAACTCTTTGCGATAAAAAGAGGCGCTCCTTTAGTGGCCGGAATTAATGAAGTCAACAGTGAGGCCTTGTTGTCTTCCGACCCTTATGCACTTGCGGGCCTCGTGCATAAATACTATTTTCCAGAAGACGAAGTGATCTTGCATTTGTCTGTGGCGAATCATCACTTAATAAATTTTTACGATTTAAATCTAGAAAAAACAAAAAGATATCTTTCTAAAAAACAAGATCTCACCGTGCAAGTTTCTGAAAAAGGCGAGTTCGATCACTTTATGTTAAAAGAAATTTACGAACAGCCCGAACTCATTCGCGCTTTGACTCAATATTATTTTGGCGGCGAGGGTAAAAATAATTTGGAAACTTTGGCGAAAACAAAACCCGAGCGATTGCAAATTTCCGCCTGCGGAACGGCATTTTATGCAGGCCTTGTGATGAAAGATTTTTTTGAAGGACTCAATCGCATTAGCACACAAGTCGAGTTGGCTTCGGAGTTTAGATATAAAAATCCAATTATCAAAAAAGGCGATGTTGGATTATTCGTTTCGCAATCTGGAGAAACGGCGGACACACTCGCTTCGCAAAACTTATGCAAAAAAGCTAACATCCCTACACTCTCAATTGTCAACGTAGAAGGCTCGACTCTTTATCGCGAGTGCGATGAGAATTTATTGATTAGAGCGGGAGTTGAAATTGGAGTAGCTTCGACGAAAGCATTTACTCAGCAAGTCCTCACGGGAAGATTGTTATCCTTTGCTTGGTCGAATGATTTTCATCATGAAGCGGCAAAAGTAAAAATGGCGGCAAAATTTAGTTTGTTGGCAGAGCGGATCGATCTTTTGCTCACTCATTCAGACGAGATTAAAAAAATTGCCGAATCCATCGCGTCTAAAAAAGGATTTTTCTACACCGGTCGTGGGATTTATTATCCCATTGCTTTAGAAGGAGCCCTGAAGTTAAAAGAGATTGCCTATGTGCACGCTGAGGGTTACGCAGCGGGTGAATTAAAGCACGGGCCGATTGCCATCATCGATGAAAATATTGTGAACATTGCTATCGTTGGCCCCGAGCTCTATGAAAAAACGTTGTCTAATATTCAAGAAAACAAAGCTAGAAAAGGATTAATCGTTGGACTTGGCCCAATCCAAGATCGCGAAGCCATGCGGCTTTCCGATTTTTATATTCCATTGCAGTTTGATGGTTTGGATGAATTGTCTCCACTGTATGTGAATGTGGTCAATCAGCTTCTCGCTTATTACATGGCAAAATTTATTGGAACTGATATTGATAAGCCGAGAAATTTGGCAAAGTCAGTCACCGTCGAATAAATTTCTTTCCTAAATTTTTTTAAAAAGAGTCAATGATGAGATTTTCAATCGATAATTTAAATGAAGTGCAAAAAGAAGCAGTGCTGGTGACCGAAGGGCCGGTGATGATTTTAGCCGGTGCAGGCTCGGGAAAAACGAGAACACTGGTCACGCGCATAAGTTATCTTTTAAATGAAAAAAATATTTCTCCACATCAGTTATTGGCCCTCACCTTTTCCAATAAAGCGGCTAAAGAAATGCGCGAGCGCATCAGTCACGATGTCGAATTTGATATCGGCGCTTTGCAAATCACAACCTTTCACGCTTTTTGCGCCAAACTCTTGCGTTCGGAAGCCACTCATTTGGGCCTTTCGAGAAATTTTACTATTTACGATGATTCAGAATCCAAAGCGATCGTAAAAACTTTATTAGATCGCCGAGGGATCTCGACAAAAGAGGTGAGCCCTTACGACATATTAAATTACATCGATGGACTTAAAAATTTTGCTTACTATCCAGGTCGCGAAGAGCTCAACATAAAAGACATAACAGTTCCGCAAGAAGAGGACGAGTACTACGATTACTTAGCTGAATACGAATCAGAACTGAACCGCGCAAACGCCATAGACTTTGGCGGCTTAATCACTTCTGTCATTCAACTCTTTGAAAAATATCCCGATGTATTAGAGCGCTATCAAAAAAGATTTAAGTATGTTTTAGTAGACGAGTATCAAGATACTAACCGCGCGCAGTTTGAGCTCATTAAATATCTTTGTGGAAAACATCGAAATATATGCGTGGTGGGCGATGAGGATCAATCTATCTACTCGTGGAGAGGCGCCGACATTCGAAACATTTTAGATTTTGAAAAAGTTTTTGAAGATGTCGTTGTTTTAAAACTCGAGCAAAACTATCGCTCAAGTAAAAATATTATCGAAGCGGCTTCGGCGGTCATCGAAAAAAATGTCATGCGAAAAGGTAAGCAGATGTGGACGGAAAACCCCGATGGGGATTCAGTCAATATTATTGAAACGTTTAATGACAAAGATGAAGCAGAGTTTGTGGCCAGAGAAATTATGCACCTTAAAAAGGGGCAAGTGCGCCACGATGATTTCGCCGTTTTTTATCGCACCAACGCTCAAGCGCGATTAATCGAAGACGCTTTGAGAAAATATAAAATACCGTATAAGGTAATTGGTGGAGTGCGCTTTTACGAAAGAAAAGAAATCAAAGATATTTTAGCTTATTTAAGAATCATCATTAATCCCAAGGATAATTTGGCCATCAGTCGAATTATTAATGTACCCGCTCGCGGGATCGGTGCAACGAGCCTCCGCAAATTTGAAGTTGAAGCGATCAATACCAACTTGTCGCTTTTTGAAGTTTTAGAGAAAATTATTTCGACCGAGGAATTCTCACATCTTAAACTCTCGGCAAAAGTTCGATCGTCTATCAGCGAATTTGTCACTTTAATCCACGAGTGCAAAATCCTCGATGATAATAAAATTAAACCATCAAAAATTTATGAAAAAGTTTTACACGAATCGGGGTACTTTGCATTTCTTAAAGCAAACAAAGATTTTGAAACACTAGCGAGACTTGAAAATCTTGATGAACTTTTAAATGCTATCGTGCAATTTGAAGAGGGACAAACCGGAGCGAACCTCCAGGCCTTTTTAGAAAGTGTAACGCTCGATACGACGATGGAAGACAACGCCCTCGAAGCTGAAAATACTGAAAGTGAAAAAAGTGGCGAGGTTTCATTGATGACGGTCCATGGAGCGAAAGGACTAGAATTTCTGTATGCCTTTTTAGTCGGGGCGGAAGAAAATATGTTTCCGAGCTTTCGAAGTGTCGAATCAGGCGACATGGCCATGGAAGAAGAGCGTAGACTTTTTTACGTCGCGATGACTCGCGCCATGAAAAAACTCTATATTACATTTGCTCTAGGTCGCATGTTGTTTGGACAAATTAAATTTAATGGGCCAAGTCGCTTCCTCGATGAAATTCCCGAGCATCTTTTCAATTGGAAAAAACTCGATTCGATGACCAGTGATTTTGAAAGTGCAACGTATCGAAGTAAAAACATGGCACCTAAAAAAAACTGGGCGCCACTACCTTCTTACGAGGATAACGACGATGAACACTTTGCCGATATTTCTTACGATGACCACGAAGAAGTAATCTATCAAACTAAAGCCTCTAAAGAAAACATTGTAAGGCCTGCACACTTTCATCAAGCAACATTTCCCGTTGGCTCGCTCGTACAGCACAATTTATACGGAAAAGGTGTCGTGCAAGAAACAGAAGGCAATGGACAAGAGGAAAAGGTGGTGATTAAGTTTAACGACGGCCATCGTAAAAAGTTTATGGTGAAGTTTGCTCCGATTACGCTTTGTTAAAATTAATTATCTGATTGGGGAATCTAATTTTCCAAGACTAATTATACTTGCAATCACACTTTGAAACTCAGAGTGAAAAGGGTTAATAATTAAATTTTTTTCTTCGGGAACTAACACCGAAGGTACACAAATGGCCAAAGGACCATCTGTAAAAAATAAATTAATATTTGCAAAATCTCTCGTACCATTCGTTGAAGGAGTTGCATTCCAGTGTGCAGGTAATTCTGAAATTGAAAATCTTTTAATTAAACGATCAGGGATTTCTATTGAATAGCGATAGTAGTTAAATCCAGATACTGTCAATCCATTATGAGATAGCCATTCCATGGTTGCCAAAGCAATTGAGTCTGAACAATAAATAACTTTTTTTCCTAAATGATTCCATCGACCAGAGGTGTATAATCCCCCATCACCGGAAAAAACATATTGGGGATTGGGGTTTGTGTGCGCTCGATACCAGATAGACATTATGAGTACACACCATGCTCAATTTGCAAAAGTGCTTGCTCAACTAATCTATGTCCGGGTTCTGTGTCTAATAAATCAATTGGTAATTCATTCCCTAAGGAAGGAATCGGTCTATAAAGCCAATTTTTAGCTTCTTTATCACCTAAGATCTTAGAAGCCTTAAGCATCGCTTGAATCAAACGAATAAATTTTTCTGTTGAGTATCTATCAAGGGGCTTCTGCCCCTTTTTTTTAGCAAAATAAGTAGAAGCTGAAATATCCAGTCTTTTAAGAACATCTTTAACAAGAAATCCCTCTTGATTTAAAAATGCCTCAATCAAACTTGCCTTTAATCCTTTACGAATCAAAACAACCTCTTTTTTAGGATCTTGTAGTTGGTTTAATAAGGTAACGACGGCTGCAGTCATAATTTACTCCTCAATTAATTATCGGTCTATTTATAGATTTTTTAAAGTCTATTTTTAAACAAGTAAAAAAACAATAAAATTAGGTATTTAGGTGTTGTTGAGGACTTGCAAAGAATTAAAGGTTTTTTTAAATTTTAAAAATTTAATTCAAGACTTTTAAGCACTTAACAAGCTTCTCTAGCAACATTTGCGTCTACACTTAAGTTTTTTTTAAAAACGTCCGAAAAATATCAAGTAATGTTTTGTGCCGACTTTTTTAAAGGAAAAGTTATGAGAAAAAAACCATCGCATCTATTAATAATGACAACTATGTTGCTTTCTTCGCTGGATATGTTTGCTTTTTCAGCGAAGCCAAGAAGTGGTAATTCGAGTCAGTCGACACCGGGTACAACAGTTGAGAATACTAAAGTTACCCCAGCATCACAAACAGTCTATAGTGGAGCAAGTGTAACTAAAACATGTGGTTCTAATGTCGATAAAGAAGAGTTTTATCCACAATCACTTTTAAAACTAATGACCATGAATCAAAAGGACGCCATAAAGGTAACGGTCGATCAAAAAAATAAAAAAATATCAGTAAAGCTAATCGATATGTATAAAGGTTGTGGTTCATTTAAACCCGTAATGACTGATTCTGCCGAAGGAAAAATTTCAATTTCGGTAGTTTTAGAAGAAAAAAGTAAAAATAAAACATTTAAAGATTTGAAAGAATGTCTTGAAAATAAAAAAGTACTTGTGAATGAAGAAATTGATCACACTAAAACAACTGATGAAGACTATGAAACTTCAGAGAGCGTATTTAATTACGATACTCCCAAAAACAATAAAAGCTTAAAGTTGGTTTATGCTCACCCTCAATCATATCAATCAGGCTTGAAACAAATATTTAAAATTCCAGATACTAAAATAGATGATTCAATCAAATTAAACGACTGTAAGCTCGCCGAAAAACTTGATCCAGAATCGACACTTCTTTATAAAGGCACAAGTGAAATGATCGATGAAATCAAAAAGATTTGTGAAAGTGGCGATGCTCAAAAAATAGCGGAAGCGATAAACAGTCTTGGAAATTTTGAACAACTAAGCCAAATTACGGATGATTTAAAAACAGCTCTTAATGTAGCCTATGTCGATGCCATCGCTAAAAAAAATAAAGCCAGCTTTGAAAGAATGAGTGAACTTAATCGCGAATTATCAAATAGCAATCTCACTGAAGAAGAAGCTCAAAGTAAAATGACGGAGTTTAGAAAAGAAGTTGAAGCTTACAACCGCGACTATCTTGATAATGCTCTGGTTTCCTTAAATGATTTAGTGCAAAGAGCTCGCGCAATGGATAAAAAAGATCCAGCCAGAAAGGGTTTAGATGATCAAATTCTTTCGCTCAATAAAGAAATTGGGGATTTTAATACGCGAGTAAGTCGAATGACTGGAGTTGGTGAAGCGGTTAAAAAATACGCTTTAATTGACGACGGCCGATTTATTGAAGATATAAGACTTCGTTCGCAAGTTTTTTCTAGTGTGTATCCGAGCGACTCATTGCCATTCGGTCGAACCAAAGCCTTGTCATTTAAAGACGCGGAGAGATTGCGCGAAAGAGGACTCGAGTTGTTCGATAAAAAGTCTGAAATCATAAGTGATGCTTATGGGGCAGGAAGAGGTGATGTTGCACCTTTTAGAAAATATGTTGCTCAATATAGAAAAGCGAACAGCGAACTCGAGAAGTTTTACAAAAAAATTCAAGAGGAAGAAACCGCACTTTTTAAAAAGCATTGCCAAGGGTTTTTTGTTAATCAAAATACTTGTAATCAGAAATTTTATGTGGGCAGAGAAAGAAGAATTCTTATTGCAGAAAGAAAAGCTGCCGTGCTTTCAAACAGAGTGACTCAAGCTCAGTCGAAAGCGACTGCCATTGGTAATATTTATGAAAACTACAAAAATAAAACCAGAGAAGAGCGCGAAAATCGCGGAGTCGCTTCTTTCGAGTCAAATGGAATTCTTGGCAGCATGGATAGTTTGATTGATTCAGATGATCGCGATGTTTCTGATCCAAGTTGGGCACTCAATCCAGTTGATGAAGCACTTAGTGATTATGCTGGATCTAGAACGTCTATAAATAATCCTAGCTTGAGCCTTATGCCACAACAAAATTTTCAACAAAATTGGTCAAATTTACCAAGATAATAAAAAAAGGCGCTAGAGTTTCATTTCTAGCGCCTTTTTTATTTTATGAATCAGAAAAAATTAGAAGTCTAAAACTATACCACCCTCGAGTGAAAGAGAGTTTTTAACGGTGTTATCAGATGCCGTATTGGTGTAAGCAAAATACTTACCGGTCATTAAATATCCCAGTGATCCAACCAGGCTCACTTCTTTATTCCATTTATAGCTAGCATTGAAATCGAATTCTGTTCCCAGGTTTTTCTCTTGAGTTTTAGTGGCGTTAAAGAATTTCATTTTTTGATGATTGAAAGCCACTTGACCTGAAGTTGCAGCTTCTAGTGCATTGGCAACAATAATAGCACCATCGAGAGTCCATTTATCGCTTAAGTATTTGGCGCGCACTTTAAAATATTGTGTATTTGTCAGATAGGAGTCATAGATATTTTGTGAGCTATCGCCAACAGCATTTAAGTTGTACTTAAATAATAAATTTGCAATTTGAAAGTTGGGGTTTAGGTAACTCGCCTTAAACTTAGATTTATCCGAGTCTTGACCACTCACATATCCCATATCGAATCCAAAAGAAAGTGAGTCGCTGTGTACGTAATTTGATTGGAATAAAATGGCTTTAGAGTTGGCGGTCGCCGTTGAGGAGTTGTTTACTAGGTGGCCTAAATCTCCAGATATAAGCGGAGCTTCAATGGAGAAATCAAAATTTCCAAAGATTTTTTTAAAATAAAGATCTAAAACCTTTATTTGTGATTTTCCCATATATGTATTTGCCGTTTCAACATTTGATACGTAAACACCATTAAATGCGCCGCTGTTTTTAATTGAGTACTGAACTCCCATGGCAATATCTTTATCTTTGTTATCGTAGAGAAACGAAAGTCCATAATCTTTAGCATCTGCTGAACGAGTAAGATTGGGTTGAGAGTTCGTGCCAACTATCGATGGAACAGACCAAAATGGAGTTATGTGAAAATTGTTAAACTTAAAAAACATGGTGACACCGTCGCGAGAATAGGCATGGCGATCGAGCGCTTGGCTGCCTTCATTGTACAATGCCCCTAGTCCCCAGTGGTAAGTGTGTCGACCAATGTGATATGTTGCAGTGTCAGAATTGAGCTCTAAGAAAACTTTTTGAACATTTAGTCCATTTGATCCGGCCCTATTTTGTGCATAAAGTGCGGGTGACCCATTTTGTAACGATCCCGATTTTGCAGTCGTTGCAGAGTCTCCTAAAAAACCACCATTGGCATAGCCGGTAGAAAATTCTGCATGCATCGTAGCAGAGTCGTTGATAATGATATCGGGGCTTAGTTTAAAAATATAACTTTGAAACGAAAGAGAATCTTTATTGCCGCTGCTCAACTTTACTTCTTGTGAGCCATCGTTGCTGGCAGAAACTTCAGATGTAGCGGTCAATCTGCGATAGTCATTAATCATCGTTGATTGCAGTCCAAACTTTCCATGCCAATCGACAGGCAATGCCATTAATTGTGTCGCATTTAGCATAGTTAGAGCGAGGAGGGTTCGGTTCATTTTTTTCACAATGTGCTCCTGTATAGATAAAGTAAATAATACACTCAATAACTATACCGCTAAGAATTTACATTTCAACAGTGTTGAGAATAAATATTTATTTATATCTACATCAATTCGCTTTAAAAGCTGAATATAGGCATTCATGTCATGGGTCATTTTTAATTTTCAGTAATTGAAAATTAGAATTACTATTATCTTGGTTACCGATTAGAATAAATTTAAATCATCTTTATACCTACAACGATTCACTTTTCAAGTGAATCTAGGCATACAAGTCATTGGTCATTTTTAATTTTCAATACTTGAAAATTAAACTGTGTGGAGTATAATTAAAAATGGCAAAGGTTGATAAATGTTTCGGATATTGAAAGTGTGGTTGTGTTTTATTGCTTTAAGGGCAAATGCCGAAATAAGTTTAACTGAACTCGAAGATAAACTGGCAAAAAACTTTATTCCCAACAGAAGCTTACAAGAAGATTTAGAGTTAGATGAGTACTCTCTAGTTTCTGAAGAAGAACTGAAAGCATTTCTGCTTTTTAGTGCCGACAAGGCAGAAATAAATGAAAAACTAACCAGTCTTAAGTTAAAAAAAATTCTCACGGCTATGGGTGAAGGCGACCTGTTAGAAATAAGCAAAAAATTAGTACTAAAAAACTTAATCGAAAATAACTGCAAAGAAGTTTACTGCTTCCAGCATTACATTTCTTTTGATTATATACCTCAAGTCTTTTGGAAGGGGCTCATTGGAATAGAAGATAAGCGCTATCTGGACCACAAGGGAGTTGATTGGCGATCAGTGGCGCGTGCCTTTGTCGCAAATGTTAAAAGGGGAAAGTTTGAACAAGGGGGTTCAACTATTTCACAGCAATTGGTTAAAAATTTATTTTTAACCAATGAAAAGACTATTTCACGCAAAGTTAAAGAAGTGTATTCGACGCTTTATTTAGAATCCAAAATATCAAAAGAAAAAATTTTAGAGGCTTATTTAAATGAAGTAACGTGGGGTGCGGTACAAGGCATACGCGTGAAGGGTGTTTATGCAGCCTCGCTTTTTTATCTTGGAAAAAGACCGGATGAAGTCACACCATTTGAGGGTGCAATGTTGATTAGTATGCTTAAGGGGCCGGCATATTATTCACCTCTTAAACATCTCGAACGACTTAAAGAAAGAACCAAAACTGTCTACGAAGTGCTGAAAGAAGATAAGTTGATTCCAACGCATTCAAATCTGGAGTGGAAAGAGGCCGAATGGAATAAGTTTAAAAAACGAATGGAGGCTCTCGATAAAAGCAGGCCATATCTCGCGATTTGGAAAACTCTAAATGACAAAGAAATAAGTCTAAAAAACTACGAAAAGTTTGTTTTGATTTCTAAAATTCAAAATTTAAGGAATGAGTTAAATATTGACGGGATATCGGTAAAGGTGTTGCTGGGAGATGTGTTAAAAAGCGATTGGTATTCATACTATTCTCGCGTTGAGCGGAACAAAGAAAAAGCCTTTAAAGAAGAAAGTCATCAAGTCGGCTCAACCATAAAGCCGCTGCTCTTTCATTTGTTTTTAAAAAATGGAATGAGTATGGCAGATTTGGTTTCAACTGAAAGCATAACTTTAAAATTGAAGTCTCAAAACTGGACGCCGAAAGAGGCGCATGTTTCGCATGAAACTGAAGTAACTTTGCAAACGGCTCTCCAGCAATCACTCAATCGTCCCATTGTTCATCTCGCAAAAAAAATTGGCTTTGAGCCCATAGAGGCTGACTTAAAAAAGTACATACCAAAAATCCCCACTCCTCTAAGTGAGTATCCGGCGACATTATTAGGAAGTGTTGAGTTAACAATTCATGAATTAAAAGACGCCTATTTAAAATTCATTAATGATGAATGTGTTTCTACCACAGAAGATGGAAGTGAAAATTTGAAAAAAGCGCAAGTGCTCGAGGCGCTTTCTGATCCCACTCAAACCACGGTCAAATCTTCAGTGAAAGGGGTCATGCAAAAATTAAAATTTTTTGGAAAAACAGGAACGACAAATAAAGGTTTTGATAATTGGTTTGTCGCTTTCGATGGAAAAAATTTAACCATCATCTGGGTGGGGTATGAAGATGATCGCGGTAGCAAGGGACTTGGTCTTTACGGCTCCACCACTGCCTTTAAGATTTTTCAAAACTATTATCGCGACAGAGGAAAAAGATTTCAAAAATTTGGCTGCGACCTTGTAAACTAGCTTGCCAATTTCGTGGAAAATGTCTATATTCAGATTTCATCAAGAATCTCTTGGGGTGTCGACAAGTGGTAAGTCTGCAGATTTTGATTCTGCCATGCCTAGGTTCGAATCCTAGCACCCCAGCCATTTCTTTCAGATCTTTATATTATTTGACCTCACAAAAAATATGAGAAAGGAAGTTTAAAATGAAGCGCATTGTTTTAGTCTCTGGAACTTCCAACAAAGAACTTTCATCTAAAATTTCCGAATATCTTTCACTCCCATTGGTCGATCCAAAGTTGGTGCGATTTGCTAATGGTGAAATTTTTTGTGAAATCGAAAAGCACGTGCGCGGTGCCGATGTCTTTGTCATTCAATCCACTTCCGCTCCAGTCAACGACAACATTATGGAGCTTTTAATTATGATCGATGCTCTCAAAAGAGCTTCGGCGGCTTCTATTACCGCAGTTATTCCATTTTATGGATATGCAAGACAGGATCGAAAATCTTCACCGAGATCGCCCATTACGGCGAAACTCGTGGCGGATCTATTAACCGTTGCAGGAACAAGCCGCGTGATCACTATGGATTTACACGCGGGACAGATACAAGGATTTTTTAATATTCCTTTCGATAATATTTACGCTTCTCCCGTACTCACTCAATACATTAAATCGGAACTCCTATTTGAAAATACAGTGTTTGTTTCTCCCGATGCAGGTGGAGTCGAAAGAGTGCGCGCTTATGCAAAAAAAATGAATTGCGATATTGCAATGATCGACAAAAGACGAACGGGAAAAAATATAGCCGAAGCCATGAACGTCATAGGAAATGTGCAAGATAAGGACTGTATTATCGTCGATGATATGATCGACACTGCTGGCACTTTGGTGCAAGCATGCAAGGCCCTAAGAAAAAATGGCGCTCGAAAAATTTACGCAGCTGCGACTCACCCCGTTTTATCCAAGCCGGCCATTCATCGCATCACTCAATGTGAAGAACTGGAAAAAGTGATCGTGACCGACACCATTTTACTCACAGAAGAAGCACAAGCTTGTTCTAAAATTGTCGTGCTTTCAACCGCGGAAATTTTGGCCAAAGCCATTTCTTATACCTTTAATAACGATTCCGTTAGTTCACTTTTTGAATAGTGCCATGGATTTTTTAATAGTTGGATTGGGAAATTTTGGAGCGAAATATCATCACACTCGACACAATATTGGTTGGGATGTTTTTGAAGAACTAAGCTTTAAAAATGATTTAACTTGGAATCAAAAATTTAAAGGTGAGTTTGCCCTCTACACTAGAAATTCCCATAAATATTATTTTTTAAAACCTCAAACCTATATGAATTTATCGGGGGAAAGTGTTTTACCACTGATGCAATTTTATAAAATTGCCGTCGATCAAATAATTGTCCTGCACGACGAGTTGGATCTGCCGTTTGGCACCATTGCATTTAAAAAAGGTGGGGGACTTGCTGGGCATAATGGTTTAAAATCCATTGCACAGGTTTTAGGAACGCAAGAATTTAAACGACTGCGAATTGGCATAGGAAGACCTGTTCACGGGGATGTTTCCAGTTGGGTTTTATCCGGATACCAAGGCGAGGATAAAGATTTTTTTCCCGAGTATTTAAAACAGTGTTCAAAGGCGTTGGAATTTTGTATTGATCAAGGGTTTGATAAAGCATCAAATATTTATAGTAGAAAAAAATTAATATAAGAAAGGATCGTTATGGGATTAAATTGTGGAATTGTAGGCTTACCAAATGTTGGAAAATCAACTTTATTTTCGGCGATCACTTCGGCTCCAGCAGAAGCGGCTAACTATCCTTTTTGTACCATCGAGCCTAACGTCGGCGTCGTGACAGTCAGCGACCCGCGCATGAAAAAGATTTGTGAATTGGTCGGTCCAGAAAAGGAAATTCCAACCATCGTGGAATTTGTCGATATTGCCGGATTGGTTAAAGGTGCCTCTAAAGGTGAAGGTTTAGGAAATCAATTTTTAGGACATATTCGCCAAGTAAATGCGATTGTTCATGTGGTTCGATGTTTTGAAGATGGAGATATTATTCACGTGCACGGAAAAGTGAATCCCAAAGACGATATTGAAACCATTAACTTAGAATTAGCTTTTGCCGATTTAGAAGTGGTGGAAAAAAAGTTAGTCAACTTGCCTAAATTTTTAAAGTCTCAAGATAAAAACATCTCGGGTAAAGCGAAGGCTCAACTTCCTATTTTAGAAAAATTAAAAGTGGAATTGGAAAGTGGAGTGGCCGCGAGAAATGTCGAGCTGAGCAAAGAAGATAAAGAAGAAATAAAAGAACTTAATTTAATCACCATGAAGCCCGTGCTTTATTTATGCAATGTAGATGAAGCGGGTTTAATGGAAGATAATCAATTTGTGAAAGATGTATTTGCATACGCCAAGTCGGAAAATTCGGAAGCGATGAAAATTTGCGGCAAGCTGGAGTCTGAAATCGCCTCGCTTGAAACGGAAGAAGAAAAGCAAGAATTTATGGCCGCATCGGGCATTTCCGAGTCTGGTTTATCAAAGTTAACCAAAAAAGCTTACGATATGTTGGGGCTTAAAACTTATTTTACTGCTGGAGTTAAAGAAGTTCGTGCCTGGACATTCTTTGATGGTTACAAAGCTCCGCAATGTGCTGGCATTATTCACTCTGATTTTGAGCGCGGATTTATTAAAGCCGAAGTTTTTCACTACGACGATCTCGTGCAGTTTGGCACTGAAGCTAAAGTTAAAGAAGCGGGAAAATTTCGCGTCGAAGGTAAAGAGTACGTCGTGCAGGATGGCGACATCATGCACTTTAGATTCAACGTTTAAAAGTCGCTGAGACTTACTTTAAAGCTATCTTCAATTGGAGTCATTAGAATCGATTTGTTGTTAATTAAGTTATAGAAAAAATAATTTCTATAAATTAGCTTCACATAGTTTCTCGTTTCTTCGTAAGGGATAGCTTCGATAATTGACAGTGGTTCATTGGTTTTAAAAATATCCTTTTTCCATTTAAAAATTCGACCCTCTCCTGCATTGTAAGATGCAAGTGCAAAAATTAAATTGCCGTCAAATTTCTGTAGCAAGTTCTTAAGATACTTCACCCCAATAGCAACATTTACATCGGGATTATTTAATTCTTTGGTTTTAACTCTCTTGTTAAATCGCTTAGCTGTTGTCGGCATCAATTGCATTAGTCCTTTTGCTCCAGCGCTTGAGTGAGCTTCTGGATTAAATGCAGACTCTTGCCGAATTAGGGAGATAATGATTAAGGGATCAAGGTTGTGAGCATTTTTCTTAACAACTTCAAAATAATTTAATGGAAAAAGTTGGCCTATCAGTTTGTAGTTCAAACCGAGAGAGTTTTTGTCCATGGCGGATTGAAATACTGCAATACTGGTAAGGAATTTCTTTTTTTCATTTAGTAACTTAATTAGATTAAGAGTGAGGAATTCATTTTTCTCGGAATCACTCATGCTTTTTGCGAGTGAGTGGTCAGATGTAATTTCACCGGGAGAGAGTGATTGGATATATTTTAGCTCTACAGATTGCATTTTTTCATTAGAGATTTTTAACCAAATAGCATAGCGCTTTAAAGATGCTTTTAAAACATTTGAATATTTTTGCTCGCTAAGCTCAAAGCTATTGGACTTAGAGACGATTTTTGAGAGCAAGTCTTTTTCAGTTGTTTTATTCTTAGAGTGTAGAGCAAGTTCCTTAAGTGCCATAATGCTGTAAAAGGAATAGGGAGAATTTTGAATAATCTTTTCAAAAAGCCTTGATGCCTTTTCGTGATCTTTATTCTTTAAAGCATTTTCTGCAATCCAATACTGAAGCTTCGAATCAAAGGTATCAAAGTTTTTTTCGAGTTCATATTTCTCAATTCTCTTTTTAAGATTAGAATCATTTTTGGCAATGATTGAAGGCCAAATTAAATAATAATTTGAATCGGAATATTCTTCTTTGGGGGCGATTTCTCTAGCCCATTCAAATATTTCATCGGCATCTTGACTTCGCTCTTTATAAACAAAGTTTTTAGCGACGATAATGAGGCCAAAATAGGCCCTTTTGTTTGGAATAAACTTGTGGTTTTTTTTATAAAATTGAAAGGCGGATGCTGTAGTCTTTTTAGCTTCAGCAAACAGACCTTGGTCAATTTGCTCGACAGCTTCTTTGTATATTTTTTGAAACTCTTCCATGAAAACAGATTGGTTTTTTTCACTGAGGGAATTGTTCTTGGATAAAAACTGACTGAGAGCAGGGCTGGCTTTAAGCTGGATCAGCAAGGCTGTTGATGGGCGCAAATTGTGTTCACTCATAACATCAACGATTAACTTGGTCATTTTTTCAGCTTCGATGGCATTGTTTTTAAAGTTTTTAACAAATTGAATAAATTCATTTTGTGATTCTCCCTTTAAGTAAAATGGAAGAGCAGACGCGAGGTATTTATAGTCTCTCGTTGACAGGTTAATTTCAGGAGAATACTTATTCATTTTTATCAGGAAGCTGTAGCGACAGTAGCTTTCAATCAATTTTTCAATTTTCTCATCGATCTTTGTAAGGTTTTCCTCACTCTCGTTTATAGTGTTCACGCAATTATTAAAAAAATCATCGTGCGTTGTTAATTGAGTCAGTTTTTCTAAATGCTTAAGAGGTTTTTTAAATGGTGAAAATGTAGAGTCAGCCAGTGGACTTGTAAGTAAGAAATTCAAATCTGAACTTTTTAGTTCATTTTTTTGAAGCTGAATGATGACCTTGCTTAATTTGTCACCGTAAACAAGTTCATCACTTGAGTAGCCTAAATCAAATTGAATCTTACCTGTCTTTTTTTCTGGGTTTTTATCAGATTTTTTTAGCGAGGTTGATTTAACTGCAGCATTTAAGTGGGTTGATGTCAGTAAGATTAAAATGACAAAGTTTTTTTTGAACATGTTCCTTCCTTGAACGAGCAAAAAATTAATTCTTAACTGTAAAACGGTCTTGGATTTCTGTCAATTTGGCAGAAATTTCATTGAGAACAATTTTTTTATCATCTGGTACTACAATGCTTAAATTGCTGATATATGAATTCACTTCACTTAAGTATACTAGATCTTTTTTGTAGTTTTCTTCGATATGCTCCAGAGTTAAGTTCACTTCATTTGCTATTTCTGGAAAATAGTCGCCTTTTCTAAAATAGAGCTTATCTTGCAGGTTTCCGTCGCGCAGCTCTTGCAAGTATTTTTGCATTTTGTACATGGGACCTGCAATTTTATGGGAAAAGAAAATACATGCGCAGAAGGTAACGAGGGTAAAACCAACATGCATCAACATGAGATACATAAGCACGTCGCTTTTTTGAATTTTATAGTGGGCGGCAATTTCGGGATTTGAAAGCAGAAATTTGGTGATTAAAACATCGTAAATGGAATTAATGGTAATGGGATAAATTAAGCCCGTCACAAAAACCAAAACGCTGATGTATAAACTTAAACGCAATTGGAAGGGTGGGTTAATTAAATAGATCCGTCTACTGTAAGCCACTTTAATCTCCTCATAAGATGTGTTCACCAATTTATTTTAGGCCATGTTTAAACACCTCACAATTTAAATTTGATTATTAAAAATTAAATTGTGTTGAGCCTAAAATCGTTTGGGATTTTGCGAGCATTGGGGTATAAATTCTCCTGATCATAAGTTGTTGCAATGTATATTCTTTAAAGTTCTAAATGAAGGAGATCGGATTTATGCAAGATCAAGTAAAAAACATATTAGAAAGTATTAAAAATCCCAATACAGGAGATACTCTCTTTAAAGAACAAAGAATTGTAGAAATTAAAGCATCAGAAAATGAATTATTTTTTAAATACAAGAGAGATGGAATTAGTCCCGATCAAAAAAAGTTGATTGAAAAGATCATCTATAACGAATGTGAAAGATTTTATAAAATGAATCAGATTACCATCTTAACAGTTTCGGAAAACTCCAGTGACGTTTATGCTCAAGGAAGCACGACTGGCAAAGCGAAGTCTGAGGAAGCCCCCAAGGCTCAACTACAAGCAGGTCATGGACCTGTAGGGGCAAAAAAGAAACGCGTGCCCAATGTGAAAACGGTTTTGGCCGTTTCATCTTGCAAAGGCGGTGTTGGTAAATCAACTGTAGCCGTTAACTTGGCTTTTGCTCTTAAAAACCTCGGAAAAAAAGTAGGCTTGCTCGATGCCGATATTTACGGGCCATCGATGCCAATGCTGCTTTCGCAGAGAGGAACCAAGCCCTCGGCTAATGACAACAAAAAAATATTGCCTGTGATGGCCTACGATATTCCATTTATTTCATTTGGACTTTTTATTGAAGAAAATGATCCAGTTATTTGGAGAGGCCCAATGCTCGGAGGAGTTCTCAATCAATTTCTCTTCGATGTCGAGTGGGGCGAACTCGATTATTTAATTATCGATCTCCCTCCGGGAACGGGCGACATGCAACTTTCGATGGTGCAAGCGACCGATGTCGATGGAGCGATTGTCATTTCGACTCCGCAAGATGTCGCCGTCTTGGATTCAAAAAAAGGTTTAAACATGTTTAACCAAGTGAAAATTCCAGTTCTTGGAATGGTGGAGAACATGAGTTATTTTGTTCCTGAAGATGATCATTCAAAAAAATATTTTATCTTCGGCAATGGCGGAGTTAAAAAGGCCGCAACTGAGTTAAACGTTCCAATGCTCGCGGAAATTCCTCTCGAGATTGCACTTCGCGAAGGTTCAGACAATGGCAAGCCATACATGAATGAAAAGCAATTTGAGGGCCGTCCAGTTTGGAATGCTTATATGGGGCTCGCCAAAGAGATCAATCAAAAGTTTTCACCAGAAGAAAAAGGTTTCTTTAAAAAATTATTTTCCTAAAGTAAGATAAAGAGATGTCAATAATCAATACACTGAAGGATCAGTCTGCATTTGGTTTTACGGGAAAAATAAACATTCTCATGAAATCAAACGATCAATTTTTGGGAGTCATCTTTCAAGAAGGTGGATTGATTGTTGATGCTCGCTATAAAAATTTAGAAGGGTGCGATGCGCTTATTCAATTGATCTATCACGACGTTTTAAGTCTTCACGAATTTAAATTAGTGATCGAACCTGAAATCATTGAAAATAAAAATAGAGTCATGGAAATGTCGGTGGAAACGATTAAGTCTATCGTTGAAAATTTATATCCAAGATTTGAGCAAGCATCAAAACTCGCACCATCAAAAAAATATAGTTTATTGTTGAACTCTGAGATCGTTGTGAACCAAGAGGACTTTTCTTTCGATGAGTTTAACTTGCTTTGCCAGATTAGCGATTATCCATCAATCAATGACCTATACGAAAAATCTCAGTTTTTAGAGTATGAGTTAACAGAACTTTTAGTACAGCTTCGCAAGAAAAAAGCGATCAAGATTTTTCAAAATCCGTAAAAAGTTGTATAGTAGAAAAGTACATTTAAAAAAATCAAAGGATCATTAAATGAAAAATCAAGTTCACAATGAAGGTGAGTTAAAAGAATTAAAAGTTATGATTGAAAAAGACGTGGTTGAGTCTGTTGAAAGAATGGCAAAAAATTCGGGACAAAAAGTTGAAGAGATCGTGGTGATTGCTTTGAAAAGATACCGCGCTTCACACTCTGATTACGATAAAAAATCTAAATAATCATAATTTTAAAATTAAGGCTGAAGCAAAATTTGTAATAAGTCAGCCTCTTTAAAATTTCGGATACAGCTTCTTTGGGCTAAATTCTTATAAGCATTTCTAATAATAGATAGATCTTGGTCGCGAGTATTCACGGCCAATAATTCCTTTTTTGCGAGTATTTTTCGATAGGCTGCTAGACCCCATATATTTTGCGTTTCTATAAACTTCGCTTGAGCTTCGATGGCCTTAACGCCCAAGTTGCAGTTTTTTTTCATTATGCTTAGTTTGAACTCAAAATAACTCAGAACTGGTTGAAATTGTTGAAGACACTCCTTCCCCTTTAAGCATGAAGATTTATAATTCATATGCATCAGAAATGTTTGATAGTAATAAGCCAGTTGTTGGCAGTCGAGCTCTTCTTGTTTTAGAAATTGAACGTAATCAATTTTTCGTTCTCCAAAAGGTGCATATTCATCGATTGAATTAAATGTTGAAATGACTCTTAAGGGAGTCATTTTAAGGTCGGTATTTTTGTAGATAAGATCCATAAAGTCCAAGGCAAACATGCGATGGAGATCGCCGCAGGTTGGATTTTGCGCCATGAGCACCCATGAAAAAACACAGGACATAAATACAGAGGCAAAATGCCTAGATTGAATTAAAAATGACTTAATCATGGGCTGTTCATAACAAATTAATGTTGCCATTGCCAGAGACATTTTGAAATGTATTGAAGAAGTCTAAAAATTATACCTATGACTAATCATTTTTTAAAAGCAAGTAGACTAAGAGGTTATGCATTGGGGGAGCTCCACGCAGTCTTCCATCGCCTTGTCCGTGGACAAAGTCGAATGTAGAAACAAATTGCTCGTGAGGGATCTTTAAATAGTCTTGTATGAGTAAGACGTCTTTGGTCGAGCCTGCACCTGTGAGATGAGCATATTCAGTAAAACCAAGAATAAAGTCTTGCTTATTTTCCAAGGTTAGACTTTTAAAATAACTGACGAGTAAGACCGCTAAGTTGCGATCGATCACATTTTCTTTAACTATAAGCTTGCGAACCAAGGCTCCATAAATCAAATGAATGTTGTGCGCTTCGATTTTTTCAAACAGGGCAAGAGTAGACGTATTCTTGCCCTTCTGCTTTAAGGCTTCATCGAGGGCAAGATAGAAAAGATTTTGATAGCGATAGCGCATAAGTTGACGGTGAGCTTTTGAATCTAGCCAAACCATCCAGGGGTGTTCGGGATCGATTTGATCCGCTAAAAGCAAGGCGTCTCCCTTGTAGGGTAAAAGTTCGCGAGAATCGAGAATATTGCTGGCTTGTAATCGAGTCATTGCTGAAAGTAATTCAGAGCAACTAGGATGATAGGGAATTGGTAGCGGTGCTGAGAGCAATTGTTGCGTGAAAAATAAAAAAAATGCCCAAAGTGCGACATTCAATTTATGAGCGGGGGTGAGATGCATAATATCTCCATTTTTTAGAGTCATTATCATAGTTTGTTCTTATAAAATAACACAAGAAAAAAGATGGCGATTGATGAGTGAAATAATTACTAAATGTACAAAGTTTGACTAAAAAATAATCATCCCCACAAAAAAACTTCAGACTCCCTTTTGTTTTCTTCTCGATTTGCTATCGTACTTTCAAAGCTCGATTTTTAAGTAATAATGTGCGTGAGGTCTTTTATGAGTTTGAAAAAAATTGGATTAGTTTTAGGAATGTCATTAATAGCAGTGAATGCCTTTGCAGTAGAAAGCATTACGCTGGCTGGCGATGTTGATTTTATTTACAGATACTATTCTCAATTTTCTGGAGATGTTTTAGAAGATCAGGCAGAGGTTCTGGCAGAATCGACGACGGGGCCTAATGGTGAGATAACTCTGAAAGATATTCGAATCAAAATGCCAAGCATTGAATCAAAAAAAAGTTTGCGCGTAGAGCTCTCAAGTGCTGAAGGCCTTTGTTTTTTACTAGGAATGAAGGTTAAGAGTGTTAATAAAGAGACAACATTTTTTAATAAAGATGCGGCTGTTCTAATTAATAATAGAACTGTAAAAAATATAAAACAAGTTCTCTTGGGCGTGGGAGATGCTAATAAATTTATTGAATCTCTTACGTGTGCAAAAGCTGCTGAAAAAAATAAAACAAGAAATGAAGCCGTTAGTTCAGAGCAGATTGGAGTGGAAAGTATTGATATACTAAATGGATCCATCCTTAAATAAATCGAGGAAACTTACTATACTGTCTAAAAACTAGACAGTGGATAATGTTTAAGTTTTTAACATCCTTATAATATTTTTAGGCAAGTGACAGTAGTTCATGGGCTTAAGTCATTAAAAGAATGTGCCTCATACTTGGCACGAAGAGTGCTTCTAAAAGGTAAGAACTTTTTAGGAGTCGCTTATGAAAACACTTATTTCAAAAAAAATGATTTTAACTTTCTTTGGAGTTGGTTCTTTTGTAACGGCAACTGTTTATAGAGACCTTCAAATGAATACTTCTTTTCGGCCGGTTGATGAAAATGAAGCAAAGGTAAGTGAAGTTATCCTTGAAAGAAGTTTGGCTTCAAAGCAACTGATCGATAAAAATGCTGCAAAAGTTTTAAATGTTCCCATGAGCGATGATAACATGCAGCTTATTAATGGAACATGGACGCTCTTTAGAATAGTAAAAGCTAATCAGTTAACAGCTTTTGATAAAACTCAAAATGCAGAAGAAGCTCAAACAACAATTAACATAGAACTTGAGCTTGTGAATAATGGTCTCGTGATGTTGGATAAAAATCCAAATATTATTTATAAAATTTCAGTCTTAAACAATGATAAAATGGCCATATTTAAGGAGTTGAATGATGGCTATGAAATTATAGAGTTAAGAAAAAAGTCAGCTGCTATCAAGAGCAATATCTCAAATGGAAAAATTATTTTTGTCGAAGAAAGCTTAGATTATTCCCTTAATACAGCGACAAACCCACAAGGAAAGCTTGTGTCTAAAGAAGAGTTAAATGGGCAGGTGACAATTGCGGGACAGAAACTATCAGAACTCGATGTTAATATTGAAAATAAAGTATTAAGTGTAGAAATGATTGAGATAAAAAATGGAGGAGCGTTTACTGCAATGGCAAACGGTGAAGAAGTTTCTGGTCTTGTGATGATGAGCGAGTCCGATTTACGCATAAGTTTTACGACAGGTGAATTAAAAGGTTATGTATTAAGTTTTATGACTGATACAAGAATTGAAGCTGACAACTCTCTGGATACTGCAAGACAAGAAGCTGACGCAAATTCAGAGCGCGACATACCTGTCATTTCGGAAGTAGCTGAGGCTACAGGTGATTTTGCAAGAGAAAGAGAAATTGGAAATAATCAAGCTCAAGCGGTGTCTGGACAAGCTTTAAGCACGGAAGAAATTTCTGACATTGCAGCCACTCAAGGTTATAGCTTTTAAAACATTATTGATTAATGAATACTTTCCTTGAATTGTAAAAAACTAACTGAGTGAGAAAAGTAAGAGACGCCGACCAAGCAGCGGATTGCAAAAAGGCTCGGTATGGTTGACTCTGACCTAAGCATAAAATTTGATAATTCACGCTAGCCTTAAGCATGTAGATGGGAGTGAGAAAAAGTGAAATCCCACTTCCAAAAATAAAGCGATCTATTCCCATATCTTCGGTAGTAAATAAATGCTTTGAAGCTTCCAGTTTGTATAGCTCGCGAACTGTTGCCAGGGTAAGGGCAAGTTGAACATCTTCTCGCTTAAGATCCTCGGGTTTTAAAACAGACCAATCTACTTGATCGATGAAAATTGGTTGCTTTAGCATTATTAAGCGTAAAACATTATTCAATACATTTTGTCTGAAGTGATCGAGCACATTTAATTCATCGAAAGATTTTTCTAATTCTAATATTTTTGATTTGAATTGAGGGTCGTTTTTGAGCATCTCAATCTTTTGAGCGCCGGCATAATTTTTATCAGGGAACAAGGTTGGAAAAACTAAGAGATCAACAGCGTTAGCTCCTCGATTAGTTAAAAAGTGAATTTTTGACTTGGTTCCGTAGGACCATTGGACCTTAGTGGCAATTTTTACATTGAGCCGATTGAGCATAAAGCTATAGACGAGATCATAGGCTAATTCTCCATACCATCGCGAATCTTTTGGCTTGTCAGAGTTGTGCCAAACATAGCCCAAGCCAGTAAAGGATAAACTTAAAATTACGCTAAATCGATCGTAAAGATCTCTCGCTTGATTTGTTTCGTTGTTATCAACTCGAGCTTGGCATGCAAAATAGTGTTTTAAAAAATTTTCACGATCCATCATCTTGCGATACATAACATCGTATAGGAGTGATGCTCTTTTCAAGTGGCGATTTAAATCTTGAAAGACTTCGCCTTCATGGCCCAATTTAAAACGAGCAAGTTCATTGGCAATATGAATTTGTCTTTCGGGAAGTGTTTGCATGTTTAAATAACTGAAAAAAATGGCCAAATCACTCTCAGTAAGACCTTGGATATTTCTTCGAAAGCTATCTTTTAAATTGTCACTAAGCTTCTCAATGTGGGCAAGGGGTGCTTTATTGGCAAGCTGACGTTTTGAAAACTCAACTAATTTTTGATCAAAATAACCTTCTAGCGATGGAGAAATTATTTGCTTAAGTATTTGAGGACATGACTGAGAATTTAATTCGTTTGAATAATTAAAATAAGAAATAAATATAAGTATAAAAAAGACCTTCATCAAGGCCATCTCCTCAGAGTCTAAACTGAACCCGACAATACTTTTTAATGTGAGATTTATCAATCATTCTTATACAATTGAATGGCGTGTCTGCTGTTTGTAGTAAGGGGCATTTGTTTAGTTGGTTAGTTGTGAATTTTTTATATTGCTAGTTCTTGAGTAAAAAATAGCCCGTGATAAAAAAAGTGAATGATAAAAGCAGGTAGAGGCTCGGCCATTTTCTGGCGCGAAGGCACTCAAAAAAAGCCGCAAACATCGGTGCGGCAATGACCACCGAACTCACCAGGGCAAGGTTGCCGCGGGAAATGGCAGTGAGATAAAACATGAGCGCAAAATAAACTCCCAAACTCGCTCCAAAGCTAATTTTAATTTGATCGAGGCGCGATAACTTGAGCCAGTTAGATTTAAAATCAAATTTTTTGTACACAAGCTGCATACAAGTAAGCATAGCGATTGCGCCTAAGCATCGATAGGCATTTCCCGTGATGGGGCTAATGCCGGGCGTGTGATCAAATCCGTAGCGCGTGAGCAAAACTCCAAAAGCATCGAGAGTGACGGCAATGACTCCAAATTTCACACCCTCTAAATTAAAGTGACCATCGCGTTTGAAATTTTCAAAGGAAATAATGGCGATGCAAAAAATAATTGAGATGAGTCCGTAAAAATGGTGAGCATAAAATTGTTGTTGAAAGAAAAGATAGGAAGTCAGACCAAGAATAAATGGTTGCAGTCCAAAAAACATAAGCATGCGAGAAGCACCGATAAAGCTCATCGCTTTTAACATAAAAATATCGGCGATCATAAGTCCCAGCGCACCGGACAAAGTAAAAGCGAAAAAACTTTGCCATGAAACTTGAAATGTTAGTTGAAATAAAAAAACGGTCGACCAAAAAAGGACTAAGCCAATGGATGCTTTAAAAGCATTGACCCAAAAGGGATTTAAAAGCTTACTAAAGTCAGTAAAGATTAAACTCGCGATAGAAAAACATAGCGTGCTTAAAAGAGTGAGAGATACGGGATCGAGACTGGATAAAATCATGAGGTCTTTTATACTAAAAAGGGAGGAATGTCCTCCCTTCTTATTTTATTTACCCAAAAGAGCTTTGAATTCTTGAGTGAGCACTGGAACTACTTGGAAAAGGTCTCCCACGATTCCGTAATCAGCCTTGGTAAAAATAGGAGCATCTGGATCGGTGTTAATTGCCACGATCACTTTAGATGTTCTCATTCCGGCGAGATGTTGAATCGCACCCGAGATACCGCAGGCAATGTAAAGAGTTGGAGCCACTGTTTTACCAGTTTGGCCAACTTGCATCGCGTGGGGAGCAAAGCCCGAGTCGACAGCAGCTCTCGAAGCACCAACAGTGGCGCCAAGAACGTTGGCAAGTTCATCGAGAATTTTAAAGTTTGCGGCTTCTTTCATCGCGCGTCCACCAGAAACAATGATATTTGCTTCCGTGAGGTCGAGTTTTTCCGAAGTCCCTTTGACAATTTCTTTGATAAGAGCGCGGATAGCGCCGACATCGACATTGCTGTCTGCGGCAGTGGCAGCACCGGCAGTTGGCTGAGCGTTCAATCCAAGTGCGTTTGGTCTTACTGTAACAAAATGTGGTTTAGGGCCTGTGAGTTCAACCTTGGCAAAGCACTTACCTGCAAAAAGAGGACGAGTGCCGCTGAAGTGATCTCCTTCCATGCTAAAGTGAGTGACTTCTGAGGCCATTCCGGCGTCAAACATAGTTGCCACTCTCGGCATTAAATCTTTACCGATTGACGTTGCTCCGGCAAAAACATAATCGAATGAATGTGATTTTAAAAATGAATTCAGAGCTTGGGCGTATCCTTCTGGAGAATACTTATCGAGGTTTGAACCCTTGAGAGAGTGCACGGCGCTAGCGCCGTATTTTGCTAGTTCTGCAATCGCTTCTGCTGCGACAGTTCCCACTGCTGCAACTTCTACTGTGTGCCCCGATAACTTGCCTAAAATTTCAAGAGTCACACCCTTAACGTGTTGACCATGGAGTTCTGTAAAAACGAGTATCTTTGCCATTTTATATTCCTTGTAAAAAATTAAATTACTTTTGCTTCCGTTCTTAAAAGTCCAACGACTTCTTTCACGACACCATTTAATTTAGCGGCATCAGTCGCATCAAATTTTTTGCCCGGTGGTTTTTCAGGAGGCAATTGAAAGTTTGAATATTTCACTCTGCGATCAGCATCGCTCACACCAACATCGGCAAGTGAGTAAGTGGCGAGGGGTTTTTTCTTCGCTTTCATAATACCCGGAAGTGAAGCGTATCTAGGAGTGTTGATTCCTTTATTGCAAGCGATGAGCGCTGGTAATTTCACACCGTAAACTTCCAAAGCTCCACCTTCAACTTCTCTTCTGACAGTTATATCTGTTGCAGTACCTTCGTAAGCCACAACCACAGAGACAGAAGGTAGATCCAGCATCGTAGCAAGAATTTGTGGGACTTGTAGACAGTCGTCATCGATCGCTTGCTTCCCAGTCAAAATTAAGTCGGGAGTTTTGCCCGATTTTAAAATGGCACCCTTAAGTGCTTTAGCAATTGAATAGGAGTCGAGATTATCTTGTGCTTCAACTAAGATGGCTTCATCGGCACCCATGGCCATTGCCGTTCTTAATGCTTCAGTATCTTTGGTAGAACCAACGCGAAGAACTGTGACAGTTGATCCTGCGTTTTGCGCTTGAACAAGAAGAGCTTGCTCAACAGCAAATTCATCGTAGGGATTCATAATCCACTTTACGCCAGTTGTTTCAATAAAATTTCCATCGCCAGTTGGGACAATTTTTGTCTCAGTATCTGGTACTTGTTTCACACATACAAAAATGTTCATGTAAGCTCCTTTTTAGCACCTTGAAAATATTTCTTTAGCAATAACTAATCGTTGAATTTGTGATGTGCCTTCATAGATTTGAATGAGTTTAGCATCCCTCATTATTTTTTCTACGGGGTACTCTTTACTATAACCATAACCACCATAAATTTGTACCGCATCTGTAGCTATTTGCATACATGAATCAGCGGCAAACGCTTTCGCATAAGATGCGAGCTGAGTGTTTGGTAAACCTTTGTCTAACAAGCTTGCCGCTTTGTGCACCAGTAAGCGCGAGGCTTCAATCTTCATTGCCATTTCACTAATCATAAATTGAATGGCTTGATGTTGATGAATCGGAACATTAAACTGCACTCTTTCTTTCGCATATCTAACCGCATGTTGATAAGCCGCTTCCGCTCCACCAACTGCCGATGCGGCAACCATGGGGCGCGAGTGATCGAGCGTCTTCATGGCAATTTTCCAACCTTGATTCACACCACCAAGAATATTTTCTTTGGGAACTTTGACGTTGTTAAAACTGACGGAGCGGGTATCGCTCGAACGATGCCCCATCTTGTCTTCCTTTTTTCCAATCTCGATTCCAGGCATATTTTTTTCCAACACCAAAGCAGTCATCGCTTTGTGCTTTAAACTTGGATCGGTGCTCGCATAAACGACAAATAAATCGGCATGACCAGCATTGGTGATCCACATTTTTTGACCATTTAATAGATAGTGATCTCCTTGATCTTTGAGTGTCGTCTTTAAACCGGCGGCATCGGAACCATTGCCAGGTTCTGTTAAGCAAAATGCAGCGATCTTATACGACTCTGTAAAGGGAGTAAGAAATCTTTTTTTCTGTTCATCTGAACCACCGATGACAATGGGGAGTAAGGCGAGATCGTTGGCCATAATAGACGTGTTCATTCCCATGCATCCAAAAGCCAAAGCTTCCGTGATCAACATCGAATCGAGTGCCGAAAATCCATTGCCACCGTATTCTTGTGGAATACAAGTGTTCACTAAGCCAAGTTCCCAAGCCTTTTGTAAAATTTCACGAGGAAAAGATGCAGTCTCATCGTAATGTGCTGCTTTGGGCATCATTTCGTTTTGGGCAAATTTTAGGGCGAGATTTTTAATTTCTATTTGATCTTGGCTTAATTCAAAATCCATTTGTTATCCTTGGTAAATGTTCTGCTTCATTAAAACTATACCCTCGCTAATGGATTAATCAAGTTTAGCTAATTGGAGTTGCACTATTAGTAAATTGGTCGGGAAAGGTGTAATACTTTTTTAATTCTTGAAAGCCCGGTAATTCCTTGAGTGGCAAAACCACAAAGCTTCTCTCAAAAAGTCTAGGATGTGGAAGCGTGAGAATTTTTTCATCGATGACGAGTAAGTCGTAAAAAAGTAAATCGAGGTCTATCGTCCGCGGCCCTTTAACAAAGCTTTTTTCATCGCGGACCCGCCCAAGTTTATCTTCCAAAGATAATAACAGCTGCATTGTTTCGATAGGAGATTTTTTAGGTGTCTCAAATTCTAATACTTGATTATAAAAGTCCGGCTGAGCAGTGTAGTCGACAGCGGGAGAAAGGTAGATGCGAGATGCGCGAATAAGTGTAAAGTGCTTTGCAAGTTCCTCTTGTGCCGAAATTAGATGAGTGATGCGATCGCCGAGATTTGTTCCAAGAGCAATAAATAAACTCATTTTAACTTCTTGTTTCCAACATCGTTGGTTTTACGATTTGTATCTGATTCTTGAAACTTTTCGTGCGTAAATGATTCAATATAACTTGGAATGGCTTGATTGCTTGGAAAGCCTGGCGAAGACTTTACTCCACAAGCTGTAGAGATAAATATCATTAACAGGGTAAAGATCATTAAGTTTAAAATTCGATACATAGTCCACCATTTATCATGTCGCTTCCTACTTCCGCTCGAACAAACCAACCAGGAACAATTCTTTTTAACAAGGTAAAGCCATAAATAATATTGTTTGCTTTTAATTCATCTACCATTGCAAGTTCTTTGTTTCTTTGAGTTGATGTTGGAATACCTGGAGATGTTTCTTTTCCAGCGCCTTCACTAATGGGTTGAGCAATTAAAAACCCCACATAAGGCATAATGTAACTGTAGAAGGGGGCTGAGATTGTATATTTAAAGCGCACAGAATAATTATAAAGAGTTGTATTTAAGTCGGAAGGATTTAAAACATTGGGATACTCAGGGATATTCGAGATCCCTGCAGTCATCTCGGCCCAAATATTGTCCGCAACCTGGTAAGCAAGCTGAGCATTAAGATGTCTTTGAGTGCCCGCAGCTTTAATTAGGCCAAGATTCACTCCAAAAGTAAAATCAGGTTTTATGAACCGGCCTTTATTTTCATCGCTTAAATCAGAATCATCATTTAGATTTGTGGTGCTAAATAGATCATCTTCGTCCTCGATTCGATCTTCAGTTTTAACTTTAGCATTTTCAGAAGAATTCTTACTTTTAGCTTTAAAGTAAGAATCGTCACCTTTTAAGACGAGTACTTCAGAATTTAAATCGAGGTTTTGCCATAGTTCATTGGAATAAATTTTAAGAAGCTTGATACCAGCAATTTTCTGATCGGTGACCTTGGCTACAAGTGCTCGAAAAACGAGAGTTTCAATTGGAGCCTTTACAAGAATTGAAATAAAATCTCCCTTAGTGAACGATTGGTTTTGGTTGGAAATCAGTAGAATTTTTTGAGAAGGAGAAATTTTTAATATGGACTCTTTGAAAAGCTCAGCGTTCACTGTCGTGGCAACAGTGTCTTGATCTATGTCCATATCATCTAAGATATCTTGAGAATATATGTCCGTAGGAGTGAAAAAGTTTAAAGTTAAAATGAGAATGTTTAAAAAAATTTTTTTCATGCAATCCCTTACACGCGAACGAGTATTGATACCCTAGGAGCTCTGGCTTCATGCTAGATACTATTTTATACTTCTCATCGTTTAATTTTCAAGCATTGATAATTAAACTTGTTAATAGTTTGTATGTCTAGAGACATTTGTTTAAGTAAATTACTTAGGACTATAGCGGTAAAATTATAATCAGCATTATGCCTACTTTCGCTTGAAAAGTGAATTGCGCGCGACATAGAATAGAGAAATGTTGATGAATAAAATAAAGTTAAAGCAGAGATTGTTGGTTATTGCGCTAGCGGTTTTAGTAAGCTGTTCACACCAGTACTCTGAGAAGAGGATAGTTTTTGGCTCGATTGATCGCCAGGACTATCTTGATCAATTAAATCAAGCAATGACCAATTTTCTCAAACGAGAAGCTCCCAATGTCTTAAAGCTAGATTATAGACAAAAAAACTATTTAGAAGTTCAATATAAAAACCTCATTGAAAAAAACGAAGCACTTTTGGGCGAGTTTCGACAGGTTCACTTTTATATCGTTAAAAGCTCCAAGGTCTTTTATATGTCAGCTCCGGGAGATGTTGTCGTCTTATCGACTTCACTGGTAAAAAAATATCTAAAAAGTGAAGAGTTGTTGATGTCGCTTTTGGCTTACGAAGCGGTGAAAAACAGGAAAGCGATCTATGAAAAGAACTTAATTTTTCCCCTTGAAGAAGTAGCTTTGGAGAAAATGTTACTGCATGTGCGGATTCCTACTGAGGCAAAAATGCGACTAAATGAGTGGAGTTTTTATATTCTCAAAAGAGCTGGATATGATCCTACTAGTTTCTTAAACTGGATACAGGTTCAAAATAGGAATATGTCAGACTTTATTGATGTTTTGGGAGACAGTACGACAATTACTAGGGAAGAGCAGGCATTTAAAAAATTTTTAGCGCTGGAGGGGACGGCAGTGCTCGAAGGCGAAGTGCCTGAAAAAAATTCCTCCAGTGATTATTATCATTTTATCAAAAATATAAATTAAAAGGTGTTGCATTATGAAACTAGAAACCTCTGAGAGATTGCTTGTAGAAGAACTTTTCTTAAAGTCTAAGTCAAAAGATTCAAAACTCGTTCAGGTTGAAAATGTAGAAAAACTAACAGGGGATGCGTCAACTCGTCGTTACTACCGAGTTTACTCAGAGGGCGTGTCTTACGTCGCTTGCCTAGATACTCCCAATTCTGAAAACACAGAAAATAATTTTTTGACATTACAGCGAGTACTAAATGACGAAGGAGTTCGAGTTCCAAAAATTATCGATCGCGATCTTACGAAAGGATATATACTGCAAGAGGATTTGGGAGATGCAACATTTTTAAAGGAGTTGCCGCCCATGTCAGAGTTGGAAGAGTTTGATTTTTATAAGTCAGCCATTGACCTTGTTGCGAAAATACATTTGATTGATACGAACAAGTACGGGGCAGAAAAGTTTACTCAGCTGTCCTTTGATTTTGAAAAATTATTTTCAGAAATGGAGTTTTCGAAAAAGTTTTTTTTACATCGGTTTTTAGGAGTAAATCCAGAAAGCATGGAAGTTAAAAAACTTTACTTGGAGTTGGGTAAAATCTGTAGAGATTTAGAGCAATTACCTAGGGTTTTGGTTCACCGAGATTATCATTCAAGAAACCTAATGATTAAAAACAAAGAACAAGTTGTCATTGACTTCCAAGATGCAAGAATGGGAACACCCTTGTACGACATTGCTTCACTTTTAGATGATTGTTATTATCAACTGGTTCCAGAGAATAAATTAAAATTGCAAAAATATTATTACGATCTCTATTATTCAAAAGTCACCACAGAAACTTTCGAACAATTTGTAAGACACTATGACTTGATGACAATTCAAAGAGTTTATAAAGCAATCGGTAGTTTTGCTTACATTTATGCCGATCGCTCAGATTTAAGATATGTTAAGTACATTGGTTTTGCCTTTGAAAAATTGAGATCCGTGCTAATGAAGTATCCAGAATTTAACAATGCGAGAACGATTCTTTCAGGCCTTTATTATGCAAATTGATTTAGGAGTTGATCGAGCTTATATTTTAGCCGCTGGCTTTGGAACTAGAATGGGTGAAATCGGCAAGCACCTACCTAAACCAATGTGGCCGATTGGACCCAAGTCAATTCTTGAATTACAAATAGATTACTGTTTGAGTCTTGGTATTAATAAGATTTATATTAATACTCACTTTTTAGCAGATAGAATAACAAAAAACTTACCTCAAAGTTATTTAGAAAAAGTAGAACTGCTGTATGAGGATCCAATTTTAGATTCTGGTGGCTGCATCCATCGCCTCGCAAGTTTGGAGTCTATTCAATACTCTGGAAATGTTCTCGTGATTAATGCAGATCAATTTTACTTGTTTGACCCAAGAGAGTATGCAGAGGCTTTGAAGCTCTTAAAAAAATCGCGAGCGGTGTTGTTTGGCTTAAAGGTCACTCCTGATCAAGGTTATAATGAAATTGTATGCCAAGATCACATACTTTGTGACATTGTCAAAGTACATAATCCAACAGTAGATTATATAACCTTTTCAGGGGTTTCATTGATAAACCTAGAGGGTTTGGCACGATTTAATGGACCGTCGAAATTTTTTGAAAAGGTCTGTGATTACAAATCAGAAAAAATTTATGTAATGCAACCTGAAGAGTCTGAGTATTGGGATTTTGGGACAGCTCCAAAGTACCTTCAAGCAATGATTAAGTTGATGGAAAATAAAAATAGTGAGTTTTTAAAGTTTTTAGAGCAATGTGGATTGAATCGGAATGAGTTTAAAAAATATATCCAGCCGGATTTAAAATCAGTCGATCTAGAGGGAGCTTCGCGATTTGAGTTCAATATGCTTCGCTATAAGAAGATCACTCAGCAAGTTTTGTAGGTTTACCAGATACAGTTCTTGGCTCTGTGATAAGCTTGATAGCATCAGTTGGGCAAACTTCCACACAAATCTGACAGAGTGTGCATGAAAACGTTGAGATGGAATAAGTCTGCTTACTTTTTAAAATAGCAGTTTCTGGGCAAATAAGATGGCAATTATCGCAAGCATTACATAAATTATTTATTTCTAAGAAAGGGATCATGGGTTTATTATATCTAAAGTAATACATTTGATGAGAAGGATAATTATTGCCGATGAAAATTTGTAGAAAAAATTATGCAATTATAAATTTAATTATTTTCATCCTTTGCTCAATGTTGTTCCTGCTAGTGTTGCATGCTTTAACCCTGGATAAATATTTTTTAAGCATTAGTTTTATAAAAACTCATTTGGGAGTTTTCTTTTTTAATTATTTAATGATGGGTCTTTCACTCTATAGTTGTTTTAAATTTCTATCTACTTCTAAGATAATATTAGGACTTTATTTGTCGGGAATTTTTATAAGCTCATTGAGCTTTCAGGGATATGGATTTGACAAAGTTCTACTTATCGCAAGTTTTATGTATTTGTTTTTTGCTTACTATTTTTATCATCTTTGGGAACTGAAGGTTGAAGCTTCCGCGTTTACCCCAAAGTTTAAAGAAAACGATCTTTTTATTTTTGAACGCTTTAACATAGATGGAACTATGTTGTTAAACGGCCAACAAGTGGACGTGGTTTTAACGAGTATAGATGAGAAGTCTTGTTTTGTTTGCCTGCGCTCACCGCTTATGGAGCATGTAAGCATTCTAGGAACAACTCAAAGGCTTATCTTGTATTTAGACGGTGTTCCCTTTGAAAATGACGTTAAAATTGTTTCAGTTACTAGTCATGGCATAGGAGTTTTTGTGAAGAGCGTACAAAAATCTTCAATGTATTCTATTCGGTCGCTATACAAAATTTGCCTAGAGCGACAAATTGTTTAAAAAAGGATATTTTTTTTCGTGAGTTGACGAAAGGCATTCATGAAAAATGATGAATTTTTACTATCAAAACTTATTGAAGAAACTTGTCAGCAAGAAGATGAAGGCAACACCTCATCCATTAAGAGCTTTGTTGATTATTTTGAAATGAAGTCCAATTACCATGAACACCGATCTCTGTCCGATTTTGTAGAGGCAGAGGGTCTAAGCCATTATGAGCTGAGTCTTATCCCTGCAATTCATTGTTTTAGATTAATCGATGGAGCGTTTATTCTAGATTTACCAAAAAATTTCTCAATATTTACCCATTTAGTAAATGGAGCGATTGAGTTTCTAAATGCTGAAACAGATGAAGACTTACTATGTTCTGTCTTGTCAGAAGTTTTCGGTAAATGTGATGGGATTTGCGGACTTTATGATGGTGAGAAATATTTTTTAATATTATCTAAAAATGAATTTTCACATGAGCAAGTTGATTGGTTGCGTTCGTATCAAGGCAAGCACTTTGAAAAAAATCAAAGTGCAGCCTAGTAAAAAATTATAAACTTAAGTAAAAATCTTTCATCATCTTTGCATCTTTTTCTAGGTTGGGACTGTTGCAAATAACATATCCTCGACAGTCGAGCTCCTTTAGTGCTTTTAATAGATCTTTCCAATTAAAGTCAGAGTCATTTAAGTTTAAATGCTTCAAATCACCTTTGGAGTTTGAGCTAATTCCCGATAAGTGAATGTGCATATTTTGCAATGTCTTGTCGCCCAATTCATCTTTTAAGCGAAGAAGTACATTTTTAAATTCCTCATAGGTATTGTACTCGTTAGTTCTTGCAAATAAGTGAGAGAAGTCCATGCATGGGCTACAAGTGTTTACTAACTTTGTTAGGTCGATTAGTTCTTCTAATGAACCAAATTGAGAAGTTTTTCCAGTTAATTCAGGTCTAAGTTCAATTTGTATATCTAGGCGATTGAGTCTCTCTTCAATCACGTTGAGAGATTTCTGTACTAAATCAAAAACATCATAGGGAGAATCTTTCATGTAAAAAGCGGCATGGAAAGTCATAGACTCAGCACCACAGAGGTCAGAGATTTTAGCTGTCTGAATGATTCTTTCAACAGAAGAGTCAATTTTATCTTGTTCGCGAGCATTGAGATTGATGTAATATGGGCCGTGAGAGGTAAGAGGAATTCCTAATTCATAAGAAACTTTACGCAATCCAGATGAAACCTCCTCCTTCATACGAACACCGTGAGCAAACTCCAATTGCATGCAATCAAGACCTAAAGCATGTGTTTGTCTCACACCATCGATGGGGTTATTTTTTTTTGGAGTTGAATTGGGGACACCTGCAGTTCCAAATAATAGACGTTCAAATTTCATGAGTTCTTCCTTTCAAATTATATAAACACAAAAAACGAATTAACTATTTATCACAGTTTGGGAAAAAAGCAGAGCTGTACCGCAGTAAAGTCTTTATTTTCCAAGACTTAAAATGCCAATTAAGACATTTGATAAGTTGCAAAATGCTCAAATGGCTTATAGCTCTATACCATTTTTTTGTCTATAATTTAGACCAAGGTTTGTAATTATAACCCAAGGTTGCCTAAAAATTTCATGGATTGAATATGAAAATAAGTGGATTTTCAGCTTTATTTATTTATCTTTGCTTTCTTATGGTTACAACATCCATCGGAATGTTGTTTAGCTTAATCAATGGTGCAATCGTTGGTTTTTTCATAGGACTGCTGGCGGAATTGTTTCTGTTTTTTTATGCAGACAAATTGGTGTTAATGTTTTCCTCTGCACGATACGCGAATCAGGATGAAGAGGTCATAGAAAGAGTTCAAAATTTTTCATCACATGTTGAGATTAGTGGCGTAAAGGTTTATTGGTCAAGCGTGTTTTATCATAATATTTATTTTGTGAACTCCTACTTTGGAGCACCCTCGATTATCATTGGAAAAGAACTTCTGAACACGCTTAATAAAAATGAATTAAATAGCTTGTTATTTGCAACACTGTATCGATTAAAGTCAAAAGAATCCATACATCGGACAGTGATTAACGTTTTAATGATGATTCTTTTTTTCTGGGTTTTTTTATTGCGTTATAAAATTAAAAATGAGTGGGCGAAAAAGGTGTTGAGTTTTTATTTGTTGCCGGCTTTCTTTTTAAAGGCAAAGCTGTATCGATTTTTTGCTGATGATAATAGTTTTGAGAGTCAAGTTATGAAAATGCATAAATTAAAACAAGACTATCGATCTGCACTTTTTAAGGTGAATCATCTCAAAATGCTGCATTCGTTTTCTGCAGGGCAATTTTTACTTTCTGGCTTGTCCCATGCTCAAAATATGAGTGAAAATGCTGTGATCTCATCACTGTTTATTGAAGAAGAAGCAACGGGCTCTATCGAAACATGAAAGGCACAATATTAAATTGAGAATGAGATGAAAAAATTTTTTAAAAGAAGTCCTGAGCTCTCAGATGTCTATGCGTTTATTTTCACCATCATATTTGTGATCGTACTATTGCAATATCCCTTAGCTACATTTGAAGCGATACTTTACGATATTAAAGTTAAATATAATCCTTTCTACTATCCAACAAAATCAATTGTCATAATTACCATGGATGAAGAATCTGACGACTATCTTGGAGATGCTTATCCTTATACACATGCGACTCTTAAGCGCTTTGTTGAAAAACTTATTCAGGCTAAACCTTGGTCTATAAGTTTTTTTAATCACTTTGCAATAAGTTCCAATGACTCAGAAGATAATAAAAATAAAAAAGATACTCAGGAGCTATTAAGCATCTATGAAAAAAATGGCGGGATTCTAAGTTTTGTTAACGATACAGAGCAAATAAAGCGCGACGACTTTATACCAAGTGAATGGGGGCAATTTAAAAAATTAAATGGGCCCATTGTGGGTGATAATAATGTATTTTCTCGCGATGAAGTTGTGCGTAGAACTTTCCTTACTGTTGGAAGTGATGAAAGTTATCATGTCTGGCTCGCAAATTTATTTCGCGAAAAAGTGAAGCGAGCAAGTCTCAATGTACAAAACATAAAAGGAGCAAGTTATAATGAAGAATACGACTCCCAGATGGTCAATTTTTTATACAGCTCCTCTCCAGATTATTTAAAAAGCAAAATAACCAGCTTGCCAATGCATCGTGTACTAGTGGGAGCTTTCCCAAAAAACTTTTTTGAAGATAAAATTGTATTAATTGGGCCAAGCTATTTATCTGAGAGAAGTCATTTTGTACTAACCCCATTTAACTCAGAAGAGTTTAAAGCTCCTAAGCTGAACGTTCATGCCCAAATCATTAATGCACTTATTGAAGGAAAAACAATTAGCTTGTTACCCAAGTGGTTTTCAAATATCGTCGCATTTACGATTGCTCTTGCTCTCTCTATTGTCATCGCAAGTTATCGTCCAAAAATTGGTTTAATTGCCACGCTTTCAACTTTGGTTGGATATGTTATTTTCAGTTATTTGCTTTTTACACTATTGGGCTATTGGATTTATTCAGCTCATATTATCGTTTCAATTTTTGTGGTTTATTATATTTGGATACCATTTAGGGCAATTGGAGAATATCAGAGACGATTTGCCATTCAGGAAGAAGCAAAATTATTAAAACAAGTTGAAAAATTAAAGCAAAATTTTTTATCTTTAATGAGCCATGATTTAAAGACTCCTGTCGCAAAAATAGCTGGTGTCGTTGATAATTTAATAATGCAAAATCGCGAGTCTTCAGAGTTAAAAGAAAAGTTAACAATTATTCAGCAGGCGACTGGAGAGCTCAATCGATTTATTACTTCAATTTTAGATCTTACTAAAATCGAATCGAGTAGTTTTGGATTAAACTTAAATACTAAAGACATTAATACTTTGATAGAACAAGTTAAAAGTGACTTGGATTTCCAGGCAAAAACTAAGCAAATAGAAATAGAAATAGAGCTGAGTCCTCTATATCCAATCACAATTGATACAAATTTAATTACCAGGGTCATTTCAAATCTAGTGGAAAATGCCATTAAATATTCCTTTAATGGCTCGCGCGTGACGGTTAAAACTTACGACGATGATAAGTGGGTTTATGTTGAGATTGCTGACAATGGTCCAGGTATCAGTCCCGACGAATTACAACATGTATTTGACAAATTTTATCGCATTAAAAATGATGCTAACCACTCTATTAAAGGGTCGGGTCTTGGATTATATTTAGTTAAGTATTTCGTGGAACTTCATGGCGGAAAGATACAAGCTGAATCGAGGGTTGCACCAAATGAAGGCCATGGAACAAAATTTGTGGTAAGCTTATTGAATCAATAGTTAGGAGAGTAATATGAATCGTGTTCTTGTTGTTGATGATGATAAAGTTCTTCAAACATCAGTTAAAGAAGCCCTCGTTTATCATAATTTTTTTGTCGATGTTGCTAATAATGGAAAAGAGGCAATTAGTGCAGTTTATAAAGAAAAATATGACTTAGTTGTCATGGATGTAAATATGCCCGAGATGGATGGTATTTCCGCCCTCTCAGAAATTAAAAAAATTGACCCATCAGTGATCGTTTTAATTTTAACTGCTTACTCCAACGTTAGTGATGCCGTTAAAGTTGTTAAAGAAGGAGCTTATAATTATTTAGAAAAGCCAATCTCAGCTGATAATTTAGTGGCTCTGATAAAAAGAGCCCTAAAGGCAAGATCATTAGTCGAGACATCAATACTATCTTCCCCGAGATTGTCTTTGGGGGGAGAAGATCAGTTTGTTGGTGAATCACACGTGATGCAAAAAGTTTTCAATGTGATCGATAAACTCGCCAAAGTAAATACACCCGTTTTGATACGTGGAGAGTCCGGGACGGGGAAAGAGCTCGTTGCTCGTGCGATTCACTTTAATGGGCCGAGAAAAGACAGTAAGTTTGTCACCATTAACCTTGCCGCAATTCCTGAAAATTTAATTGAATCAGAATTATTTGGACATGAAAAAGGCGCTTTTACAGGTGCTCATGAAAGGAAAATTGGCAAATTTCAATTTGCAGACGGTGGAACACTTTTCTTAGATGAAATAGGTGATATATCAGCATCGATGCAGGTGAAGCTATTGAGGGTGTTGCAGGAAAAAACATTTACTCCAGTTGGTTCAAACAGAGAAATTAAGGCAGATGTGAGAGTTATTGCGGCTTCACATAAAAACTTTGAACAAATGATCAAAGATGGTTCGTTTAGAGAGGACTTGTTTTATCGTCTAAACGTTTTACCAGTTTATCTTCCTCCTTTGAGAGATAGGAAAAGCGATATTCCACATCTCGCGGAATATTATATTAAATATTTCAATGGCGTTCATTCTCTGAATATTCAAGGTTTGTCTGAGGATGCAAAAGAGTTAATGATTAATTATGCATGGCCTGGAAACATACGCGAGCTTCGCAACGTCATTGAGCATTCATTTATTATTGAAGGGAAAGATATAATTCACGCTTCATCTTTACCTGCGACATTGAAAAGTACTTCTAAGACTGTTCTGCCTGAACCTGAAGAGGATGCTCCGATTGCAATAAATGTGCGAGAGATTCAAGATTCTGTTCTTGAAATGAATGACAAGGTAAATGAAACAATTGATAATCAATTCACTTTTACGAGTATTTTAAACTCAAAAGAGATGGTGATGGATTTTCAAGTGGCAAAGGATTTATTTGAAAAGGAGTTTATCATTTGGGCACTTAGGTGCAACAAAGGAAAAATTAATCAAACAGCTCTTAAAGCAAATATTCCAAAAAAGACACTGTTGAGAAAAATTGAGAAATATGAAATTGTTGCTAAAAATTATGTCAATGGATAATGGAAAATAACATGGGAAGATTTTTTAAGTTACTCGTATTAATATTTACGATCATTATTATGGATCAAGTGACGAAGGCAATTGTTCAACAAAGGTTTTCTCTAGGTGAGTCCATTATTGTCCTAGAAAACTTTTTTAATTTTACTTATGTTAGAAATTCTGGGGCTGCTTGGGGAATGTTTGCTGATGCGACAGATTGGATAAGAATACCTCTCTTTTTTATCCTTCCAGTTTTTGCCTGCTTTTGGTTGGTTTACTTGGTGTGGACAACTAGAAGAGAAAATTTACTATTAAGTACTGCATTTAGCTTTATTTTAGCAGGGGCAATTGGCAACTTAATTGATCGATTTACTATGAATTACGTAGTCGATTTTCTAGATTTTTATTGGGGCACATATCACTTTCCTGCATTTAATATTGCAGATAGCTCCATCACCATCGGAGCGATTTTATTGATATACGATAATCTTTTTTTGCAAAATAAAGTTAAAGAATAAAGTTCATGTGGCCCATTCTTTTTCAAAGTTCTTATCTAACTTTGTTTTCTTATCCATTTTTAATGGGGATTGCTTGGGCTTTGGGTTATTTCTTGTCGGAAGAAAAACTTAGATCAGTTGGAATTTCCAATGCTCAACTACCAACTCTTTTTTTAGGTTGTTTTGTTTCAAGTTGGGTTTTTGCCAAATTATTTTTTTTAATGACTCTTCCAAGTTATTACCTAAAAAACTTAACTCCCTATCCCTCTTTTTGGATGGGCGGTGGACTTGTTTTTTATGGCGGTCTCTTGGGAGGGTTGCTTTTTTTATGGATCTATGTGGGAAAGCTAAAAAAATATCCATGGACAAATCTTCCACATTTTCTTCCTGGACTGACGATGGCCCACGCCGTGGGAAGAGTGGGATGTTTGCTCGCCGGCTGTTGCTACGGGGTAGAAAGTCATTCTTTATTTGCTGTTGAGATAGATGGTGTTTCTCGTTTAGCAGTTCCGCTTTTTGAAAGTTTATTTTTAATTCTTTGTTCTGTTTATTTTTGGAAGGAGACTCAAAAAAATGCAGGTGTTCAGCATTTGCTTCAATACATTTTATTTTATGCTGTCTTTAGATTTTTGATTGAATACTTAAGAGGTGATGAAATTAGAGGAGTGTATTGGGATTTATTTTCAACCTCACAAATTATTTCGATGGCAATGATTTTGTCGGTCATTGCCATCGTGAGATGGAAAAAAATTAAGCTTTTTTCTTGAGGTCTTCTAACTTTTTTTCTTCGATATAAAGTTCCGAAGCTAATGTTTCGCTCGACCAAGCGGTAAAGGCATCGTCGTGTTCGTACATCGTAATCGTTTCCCATGGACAATCCTGAGAACAATTTTGACAACCGATACAGCGAGCGAGATCGATTTCGACCATTTGTCTAAATTGAGGATTAAGTGGATCTGGCCCAGGAACGAGTTCGATTGAATCAACGGGACAACCTTGAATACAAACTTCACAACCAGTGCAACCCGACTGATGAACTACCGCGAGAAGTTTAGGTGGTTTTTTACCTTTTCTTTTTGGTTTTAAACGAGCAGTGTGAAAAGGATTTTCGACGATGACTTTTTCTATTTCTTGTCCGTTTTCATCGTATTCGATTGTCTCTTCGCTCTCGTAAGCTAAATTATTTTCTACTTTGTTTAAAGCGTCATTTGCCATAACTGTCACCAGAAACCCTAGGAGATTACAAGATTATGTTTTTCCTCATTATAGCAGGGAACTGCTCTTCTTGCTAATAGATTTATGAGGAATTAAAGTTATAGTCGCACAAAAATAGACTCTAAAAAAGGTCAATTTTATGCATTTAGCTCTTATGTACTCTAAACTTAGTAAACTTGTTAATCGCGAGAAATAGGATAGACATGAAAAAATTAAGATTTGTAACAGCGGCAAGCTTGTTTGATGGACACGACGTTTCAGTAAATATCATGAGAAGAATGCTTCAATCTAAAGGGGTGGAGGTTATTCACCTAGGACATAATCGCTCGGCAAAAGAAGTTGTCGATGCGGTCATTAGTGAAGATGCTCACGCCGTCGCCTTGTCTAGTTATCAAGGTGGACACATGGAGTATTTTACTTATATCCGCGAGCTCTTAAATGAAAAAGGCGCCAGTGCGGTTAAGATTTTTGGTGGCGGCGGTGGAGTGATCACACCGTTGGAAATTGCCGAGCTCCATCGAAGAGGGATCACCAGAATTTACAGTCCACAAGATGGGATGGAATTGGGGCTGGAAGGGATCATCGATGATATGATTAAAGGTGCAAGCTATTCGACCCTTTCCCACGTTGATTTTAAAAAAATAAACGTGCAACAAATGACCCCAACAGAAATTTCAAAAGTCATAACATCCATCGAAGATACGGGTGAAAATCCAGTTGGCTTGGGAAATAACAAAGCAAAGGTTTTAGGGATTACAGGGACCGGAGGCGCGGGGAAGTCTTCACTCATCGATGAATTGCTGTTGCGCTTTTATCGCCATACCACGCAATTTAAAATTGCTTTGATTTCAGTCGACCCAACAAAAAAGAAAACTTCAGGTGCGCTTTTGGGCGACCGTATTCGCTTGGGCTCGGCGAGCTTTGATCAATTCTATATTCGTTCGCTTGCCACAAGAGACTCGCAAACAGAACTCTCGCCACAAATTAAAAAAGTAGTGGAGTTCGTGCGATCGCTTGATTTTAATTTGGTGTTAGTCGAGACTTCGGGAATAGGACAAGCGAGCGATGAAATTACTAAAGTTGCTGATCATTGTATTTACGTCATGACTCCAGAGTATGGGGCAGCGACACAGTTGGAAAAAATTGAAATGCTCGAAGTCGCGGATTTTATCGTGCTCAATAAATTTGAGAAGCCGCGATCGGAAGATGCGTTGCGAGATATTAGAAAACAGTGGCGGAGAAATCATCAAAATTTCCAGGGGCATCCGGGTGCATTAGAAGAAGAGCAATTGCCAGTTTACGGAACCATGGCTTCAAAGTTTAACGACCCTGGAGTGAATGCTTTATTTTTAGATATCGCTTTCAAAATGGGGATTTCGGTTAATGACCGCGAAAAAATAAAATCGCAAAAAGTTCCCGAGATGAAAACGAGTATCATTCCACCAGAGCAATCTTTGTATTTGCGCGATATTGCAAAAACAGTAAGAAGCTACAATGAGATCAGTGAAAAAACAGCAGCGTTACTAGAAGATCTTGAAGCTTTAAAAGTGTCTCGCGAGTTATTAAAAAATCAATCGGGCATGGATGAAATTTTTGCGGCAAAAATAGCTGAGGTGGAGCAACTCATTCCTCCAGCAGCTTTTTTAGAATTAGAAAAATTTCAACAGACCATTGAAATGTACGATCGCGGAATTTACTCCTACTATGTTCGTGGCAAAGAAATAAAAGTTGCAACCAAGTATAAAACTTTATCTCATAACGATGTCTCTAAAGTTGCATTTCCAAAACTTAAATCCGTAGGAGAGAGGTACAGATTTATTCGCCACTCAAATCTACCTGGGCATTTTCCATATGCTGCGGGAATTTTTCCTTTTAAGCGCGCTGATGAAGATCCTAAAAGAATGTTTGCTGGCGAAGGGGGTCCTTTAAGAACGAATAAGCGTTTTCATTTTTTATCAAAAGATGATGAAGCAAAAAGATTATCGACAGCATTCGATTCGGTCACACTTTACGGAGAAGATCCCGACAAGCGTCCAGACATTTTTGGAAAAATTGGCGAGGCTGGAGTTTCTATCGCGACATTGGATGATATGGAAGATCTATATAAAGGATTTAGCCTAATTGATCCCAAGACTTCGGTCTCCATGACCATCAATGGACCTGCTCCAATCATTCTTGCCATGTATATGAACACAGCGATGAAGCAAGTTTTAGCTGGAGAAGAATTTTGGAATTTGGAAAAGCGCATTGAGGTGATGCAAAAAGTTCGCGGGACAGTGCAAGCAGATATTTTAAAAGAAGATCAAGCGCAAAATACATGTATCTTTTCACTTGAGTTTGCCCTTAAGATGATGGGCGATATTCAAGAATTTTTTTGCCGCCATAAAATTAAAAATTACTATTCAGTTTCCATTTCTGGTTATCACATAGCAGAAGCAGGAGCGAACCCTATTTCTCAAATGGCCTTTACACTTTCAAATGGTTTTACCTTTGTGGAGTATTACTTAAGCCGCGGAATGCATATCGATGACTTCTGTCAAAATTTATCTTACTTTTTTTCTAACGGTTTAGATCCCGAGTACACGGTGATGGGAAGAGTTGCCAGAAAAATTTGGGCCGTCACTTTGAGAGAGAAGTACGGTGCAAGTGAAAAATCGCAAATGTTTAAGTATCACGTGCAAACTTCCGGTCGTTCTTTGCATGCTCAGGAAATTGACTTCAACGATATAAGAACAACTCTTCAAGCCTTCCTTGCTCTCTCCGATAATTGTAATTCTTTACACACCAACGCCTACGATGAAGCGATTACGACTCCAACCGAGGAATCCGTTCGTCGTGCGATGGCCATTCAAATGATTATTAATCGCGAATATGGGTTAAATAAAACAGATAACCCGATGCAAGGTTCTTATCTGGTGGAAGAATTAGCACAAATTGTAGAAGAGCAAGTGCTTCGCGAGTTTGAAAATATTTCGGATAAGGGTGGCGTTTTAGGGGCGATGGAGTCGATGTATCAAAGATCAAAAATTCAAGAAGAGTCTTTGTATTACGAAACGCTGAAAGATTCGGGAGAGTTTCCAATTATTGGGGTCAATACCTACATTGCTCCAAATATTAAAGAGCAAATGGAAAAAGAAATAGAAATTTCTCGTTGTACAGACGATGAAAAAATGGACCAAATCATAAGACTTAACCACTTCAAAGAAAAAAATAAAAATAAATCAAAAGCGGCATTAGAAAAATTAAAAAACGTAGCCCTCCAAAATGGAAATATTTTTGAAGAGTTACTCTACACTGTAAACTACGCCAGTTTGGGAGAAATCACTCATTTACTTTATGAAGTTGGTGGAAAATATAGAAGGAATATGTAATGAAAAAATCCGCAGTCTACACACGCACAGGTGATACAGGGCTTACCGGGCTCGTTGGTGGCACAAGAATTAAAAAAAGTGATGCAAGAATTCATCTCTATGGCGAAGTGGACGAATTAAATTCTGCCATTGGATTTTCGCTTGCTTTAATTAAAGACGATTTAAAAAGCGGGATTCATGAAAATGAAGAATTAAATTTAATAAATATTCAAAAAAAACTTTTCGACATTGGCTCGAGACTGGCTTGTGAAAGCGATAAGCGCGACATCTTTAAACTTGCGACCATTGTAGAGAGCGATGTTGTAAAGCTTGAAACACTTATCGACGAAATGGATCGTGAATTAATTCCGCTTAAAAACTTCATCCTCCCCGGGGGAAGGCCTGCTGCAGGAGCCATGCACTTAGCGCGCACAATTTGTCGGAGAGTAGAGAGGTTAATGGTTGCTTTTAACGATCAGTTCCCAGAGGAAGGGGAAGAAGTGGTTTATCGTTATATCAATCGACTATCAGATTTCTTATTTGTCTTTGCCAGACTTATTAATCATCGGTGCGGGCAAATAGAGCCCATTTGGTTTCAAGAGACCAATCTTCAAGCTTAAAATTCGACGCCTTATCTTAATAGGTTGGGCTATCAAATTTGATAGGTTGACCTGTTAAAATTAAAAGGGTATGCTTTTAAAATGAAGAAGCACGTCCATTTACCATTTATTGATTCAATTCATCGAGCGATCAAAGCCAAAAATTACCATCTGCACGTGATCTTGGGACCAAGACAAGTAGGTAAAACAACGACAGTCCTTAATTTTTTAAATGAATCCTATAAAGACAAATATCACTATCATAGCGTCGATGAAGTCTTTCATGGTGATGCTCACTGGCTGCTGGAAATTTGGGAAAGAGCGAGAAAAGAAAAAGCAATTCTTGTCATCGATGAAATTCAAAAATGTGAAAAGTGGTCCGAAGTCATCAAGAAATTATGGGATGAAGATAAAAAAAACAATCGACAGATTTTCTGTATTCTTTTAGGTTCGGCAAGTTTGAACATTCAAAAAGGTTTAAGTGAGAGTTTAACAGGGCGATTCGAATTACATCATGCTTATCATTGGAATTTTCACGAATCATCTAGTGGCTATGGATTAAGCTTTGATCAGTTTTTAAGCTTTGGTGGTTATCCTGGAAGTTATCCTTTGGTTAAAAAACAAAATGATTGGGCACATTTCACCAAGCATTCAATCATTCTTACGGTAATTGAGAAGGATATTTTACAGAATCAAAACGTCAAAAGCCCAAGTTTATTTAAGCAGGCATTTGAAATTATTATGTCCTATCCCGCGCAAGAGATAAGTTATACAAAACTGTTGGGGCAGATCCAAGATAAGGGCAATGTCGACCTCGTAAAATACTATTTATCTTTATACGAAGGCGCATTCCTGATTAAAATTTTAGAAAAATTTTCTGGAAAAAAGATTTTAACGAAATCTTCATCTCCCAAAATTTTACCGTTAGCGCCCGCCCTGTTTTATTTAGAAGTTTTAGATAAGTATAGCTCCGAAGAAAAAGGTAGAGTTTTTGAATTAATTGTTGGAGCTCAGTTAGTGCGAACGGGACATAATCTTTATTATTGGAGAGAGGGAAATTTCGAAGTGGATTATGTGCTTAAATACGGCCGTCGTATTTACGCCATTGAAGTAAAAAGCGGCCGACGTAAAAGCGAAAAGGGCTTGTTAAAATTTAAAGAAAAATACCCCGAAGCAATTTGTGTGATTCTCTCCCTAGAAGATTATCCGGGATTTGAAAATGACCCTATGGCATATTTAGCAAAATGGAGTTAGCTCAAGGGTTATAATTCCTTTTCATGATAATAGCATTCGTAATTATTTCTTCTTCTTTTTTGCTTTTTCTATTTTAAGAAACTTTGTATGGCCTGAACTTTCCTCTTGGTCGAGCATAATAGAAGGCTTGTAGAGATCGACAGTTTTGATAGCATTATTTTTGGTTGAAGGCTTAATTCCTTTTGCCTTGGTTTGAGTTTTTTGTTCATTTTCCTCAGTGTTTGGAGTTGGTTTATTCTCTATATTTTTATCTTTGAGGCTTTCTACCTTTTCAGATAATCCAATTTTTTTAATTTCTTCTGCATTTAATTGTGATCGATCGATGGATATAAAGGTTTCACCAATTCGAATTTTTTCGCCGATTTTAAGATAGTAAGGGGTAGTGATTTTTTCTTCAAAGATAAAGGATCCATTTGTAGATTCTAAGTCGCGAAAAAGAACCAAGCCGTTAGTATTTAAAAAAAGAGAGCAATGTTGCGAACTCACCTTGAGATCTTTGAGGATAATGTCGCAAGATTTAGACCTTCCAATAATCACCTTAGCTTCAAAGAGAGGGAACGTTATCCCTTCCTCATCCTCTAGCGTAGTTAGCTTAATGATAACTGCCATGTAATCCCCACTGATTTTGTTCTCTTTTATTATACATTAACCATGTATAAATTTACACAGTCCCTTTAAATTTTAATTAAAGACATGCTATAGATGGGGGAAAAATTAAATGTGGGGAAATTATGAAGTTGATGATCATGCTTCTGTGCTTATCGCAGTCCGTTTTTGCTATTCGTGAATGTTCAACCGAAGACAAGCGAATATCATCTGAGTTTTTTGATCAGTCAAAGTTTAATGCCTTTCAAACTGAAAACAACATTATATTTTCTAGGTTGTATCAAGCTCTCAATTTAGCTGAACTTAAAAAGGACTTTGAAGAATTAAGAAAATTAGAATTAGCATATAAAAAATTTCCCATGAGCTTGGAAATGGAAGCAGATTACTCCCGACTTCTAGAGCTTGGAGAAGAAAAAATGTCTAAAGATGAAAAGGTTTGGTTTAAGACTCTGAGTAAATTATCTCTTGAAAAAGTTTCTCCGCGTACAACATATGTCGAAGCACTCGATAAATTAAAACAAAAAATAATGACTAAAGTAGAAAGTTGGGCTTTGGAAAAAAGAGGAGAAGATTTTAGAGAATCAAATGATGCTGTTTTTCAATATCGACTTTTGTTCTATAAAGATCAATTTGGTCTCTCAGCCTTAAAAACTGTGAACGATTTTATTGACGAATTCAATGACAGTGATAAGAATCTTTTTGAAAGAGCAGAAAGTTTGCGAAAATTTGCCAAGCTAGAGTGGAGAGTCAAGCATTCGATTAAAAGTGATTTTATTTTTGTTATAACCTTAGACCTAACGAATGATTTTAGTTTGAAGGTGACTTCGGGTGTCCCTCTATGGATTAAAAACGATGTGACTTTCTTTGAGAGCAGTAATTCTTACCTCGCAAAGAGTTTAAAAAGTGTATTAGCTCCCGACGCCAATGTAATTAATCTAAATTTTGAATCTAAGGTCTATTTTAGAAATGGAGAAGAGTTTCGAAATAGTTATCTTTCATCAAGAAATCGCAGCATGAAAGAAAGCGTAGAAGATGATATTTTACTTGAGCAGTTAAGACTTAATTTTCCCAAGTACTCTTGCCGATTCGGATCAAATTGAGATAGGTTTTAGCATCACTAAATTGAATAAAATTTAGTGCTGAATTGTATTTAATTGGGGATAGAACAAAATGAACACTCAAGTCGTCAACCTAACCGAAGCAGCCATTAATTATATGAAAAAAATTGTTGAAGCAGAAAAACTCACCTCGGAAATGGGGGTGCGATTAGGTGTTGTGGGTGGAGGATGCTCCGGGCTTTCTTATAAGATCGAATTTTCTACACAAACAGAAAAAGACAATGTTCAAGAATACGAAGGCTTTAAAGTTCTGATAGACCCCAAGTCGTCCATTTACTTAAAAGGAGTGGAGGTCGATTATAAAGATGGGTTAAATAGTAAGGGAATTGTTTTTAATAATCCTCAAGCTAAAAACACCTGTGGTTGCGGTGAGTCCTTCTCCGTTTAGGTCTAAAAATGATATCTCTATATTATTTTAATAAATTTTTCTCTCTTCGCTATAGCGATTGGCAATACTCCTTAAATGAACATCAGATCATCAAGGTTACGGGAAAAGATCGAGATTCTTTTTTTCATGGACAATGTACAGCTGATATTAAAAAAATTTCTAATGATAGTTTTGTATTATGTAGTCGTTTAAATAATCAAGCCAAGGTTCAGTATTATTTTTATTATCTAAAATCGGATCAAGAAGCTTTTGTCCTGGTTCATCAAAATTTTTCAGAATTACTTTTAACGGATCTCAATAAATTTATCATCATGGATGATGTCGAACTATCGTCGTCCTCTCACCAGGTGTACTTTGTTCATTCCAAGCAAAAACTCGAATTAAATACTGCGATAGATGTAAAAATATTTGATGGATTAATGTTTGGTCTAGAAGGATCAATTTATATAAGTGAATCTATAAATGAAGCTGTAACTTTTAATTTAAGTAAAGAGTGGCAAGGATTGGCCCAAAAAGATCCTAGCGAGATCGAAGAAATTTGTACTTTAAATGGTTGGCCATTTTTTAATCCTGCTCAAGATGTGCAGAAATTTATACACGAAACCACCTTAAATTTGTGGTCCATTTCATATCAAAAAGGTTGTTATTTAGGACAAGAGACGGCACAAAAAATTCAAAATAATCGCGGTGCTCAACTCGCGCCCTATTTAATCATGGATAATGACCAACATTTACATCCCGTTTATTTGGAGCGCATCGATCGGGTGGTTGGCAAAAAGATTCAATTAACATCTGGTCTAAGTGGAATTGTCACTGATTATCCTTATTTCAAAAATATCACTAAAAAAGAAAAAGCGGATGAAATTTTATATTTTGCCTCGCTCGCTTTCCAGGCCGAAGAGTGGGAGAAGGCATTGTGCATGATTCAACTCTCGATCGATCTTTATCCAAGCGAAGATGCCTTGGAAATGCAAGGAGTGCTTCTTGGAAGGTTGGAACGCTTCGATGAAGCGATTAAAAGTATGGACCTACTCGAAGAACTTAATCCTCAATCGGTGATGGCTTCGACCAACAAGTCGATGTTTTATATGAAGTTAGGTCAGATTGAATTGGCCGAAGTGGAAAAATCCAAAGCGACGGTGAAGAGCTTTGCCAAGTTTGGTGAAGAGGCAAAAGAGAAAAAAGCAATAGAAGCTTTAAAAGCTCGCGAGGAAGCGGAAGAGTTAGAGCGCGAAAAAATGTTCAATCAGGTTTTAGAGATAGATCCAGATGATACAATTGCTTTAAATGGAATGGGTTCTTTGGCCTTAAAAAGAAAAGATTTTTCTGCCGCGCGGTCTTATCTCGAAAAAGTAGTCGCACTCGATCCAAAATATTCTGTGGCTTATTTAAATCTTGCTAAATCTTTGATCGAACTTAAAGATATGGAATGTGCTCAAATCACCTTGCAAAAAGGAATTGAGCGAGCAAGCCTCAAGGGTGACTTGATGCCCGCTCAAGAAATGCAAAGTTTATACAATAAATTTTTCTAGAATGAGAGTCTAGTTTCTTTGTTGGTTGAGAGTTTCAACTAAGTTCATCAGTTCCTTAAAGTCTGTTGCGGATTCATTTTCAAGTTCAGCCAGAGCTTTCTCGACATCATTTGTTTTTGCATTGATTAACTGGGCAACTTCTTTAACAAGTTGCATACCTTGCGAATTTATTTTCTTAGATTTATAAGCGCGATTTAAATCATCGGTACAAAATTCAAGCATAAAAAACTCTTCGACAAATCGTCTTTTGATTTTGATTTTCTCTGCTTTACTAAAAGTATTTTTAGGTTGCGATTTAAGTTGGTCCATATAAAGGGCGTGAAAAAGTTCCAAAGCCCAAAAGAAAGTGAGATAGGCGTGGTAAATTCCTCGGATGGGGCGCAGCGCTTTTCTCCAAGGAGAATAATAAATTTTTTCATCATCTTCGATAATAAGTTCAGAAAGATTTAAATGAACATTGAGGTAGTGATGGCCATTTTCGTGGAGTAGGTCATCCATCAGATCGACACTATCGCGTTCAAACATGTTGATGCATGAGTAGCCCGGAAGAGATTGCATGGAGTAACTTACGATGCCCGGTTCATTAACTGGAACGATAGAGTGAGTAAAGTTTTTAAAAGTGTGAAAGAGTTTTGGGTTGACCAGTTTAATTCTCAAAAGAGCTTGTTCGATATTTTTTTTAAATTGTGGAACTTTTTTTAAGCCTTCTTCGCAGTTGGGTAGGAGGTAAATTTTTTCAGCATCTTTGTTGTCGCCAAGAGTTACGTGGGGTGCATTTTTTTTAATTTTAAGGGTGAGTTCGCGATCATCTTCCTCTAGTTTAAGTTCTTCTTTGTGAGGCTTAAAAGAGTGAAGAGCGATACTTGGGAAAGCATGAAAGATATCTGGAGCTTCTACATAGTGATGCTGATCTCCAAGGTAAAGACGCTTGTTGAAATCCCCCAACTCAATTAAAGCCGAGTAAGAAAGAGCTTCATCAAACTCTTGTTGAAATTGGTTAATATGTAAAACATAAAATGCAATGATCTGATTTTCGATAAGCGGCAAGAGTCGATCGGAAGCTTCAATAACGGGGAGACCTTCGTTGAGTGAATCGAGAAATGTTTTCGCCAGTTCTGATTCATTCCAATGCGAAAACAACTCATCTTCTGCCGGACTCAATTCTTCTGAACCTTCGTTGTATTCATCGGCATTTAAAATTTCTTCGTGGAGCTGAATGATGTAGATGAGCGTATCGACGAGATTGAGCCAGTAAAACTTGAGTGGAGAATAGCGATCAAAAACTTCGTCGTGAATAATGTCATTTAATTGATCGAGAAATTGAGGGTCGAGCGTGTCAGTCGTGAAGTTACCTCCAAGATCTTCACGAACATCATCGATAAAATGGCGGTATTCCTTTTCCATGAGAGAAAGAAGTTTTTTTTGTTCTGCGGAATCGAAAATTTTGCTGGCATTATTTTTCATGGGAATGTCCTTGCTAAGGATAAATTTAAATGTTTATTTATATTAAAAGGTATACCTACTTATCTTTAAAAAGTGAATTGATAAGGTTGAATGATTCGGAGGAAGGCTCGATGGACTTTTTTGAAAGATGTAAAGAAATTAACTGTTTAAAAGCAACAATGGGACTTTTACATTGGGACATGGAAACTCATATGCCAGAAAATGGAGCCCCCTTTCGAGCCGAAGTCATGGGTTTTTTAGCCAAGTTAGTTCATCAAAGATCTGTCGATCCCGATCTTGAAAAATCATTAAACGAAAAAATGATGGATCAGAATGTATCACCAATAGAGTTAAAGATTCTTCAGAAGGAAATGTTTTATCTTAAACGAGATAAAATGATTCCCGAAAAATTATCTGTCGATCTACAAATGCAAACATCTAAAGCATTGTCAGTATGGTCAAAAGCCAAAGAAAAAAATGAATTTGCTCGCTTTGCTCCAGAGTTAGAAAAAATAATTGCACTCACCAAGGAACAATTAAATTTATTAAAGCCGCTCTATCCAGCTCACTTTACCCTTTATGATTGCGCTCTCGACTATTATTCCCCGGGGTTAAATCAGGAAAAAATTGATGCAGTTTTTAACCCTCTTAAAATAGAGCTGGTGAATAAAATTGTGGAAAAGTCAAAAAAATATACTGCATTTAAATCAGAGTTAAATCCCTGGTCGGTTTCAGTAGAGTTGCAAAAAAAACTGATCGATGATTTTTTAATTTGGTTTAAGTTCGATAAGAAATCGTTCAATGTTTCAACATCTGCACATCCTTTTTCTATGGGCTCTCACCCGCAAGACGTGCGAGTAACAACTGTCTTTAAAGAACATGATCCTCTCTATGCAATCATGTCAACCGTACATGAAATGGGCCATGCTCTCTATTCTCACCAACTTCCCGAAGATTATTTAGGAACGTCCTATGCCTCGGATGCAAAAATGGCGATTCATGAATCTCAATCGAGATTGTTTGAAGTATGCATTGGTTTATCCAATGAGTTTCTTTCTTGGTTACATCGATGGCTTAAACAAAATATTGGTGAAGATAAGTTTCAAATGAAATTGGATGAACTTAAAATGCGCGCCCGCCTAGTCGCGCCTTCACTCGTTCGCGTGGAAGCCGATCCCGTGACATATGGAATGCATGTGCTGATTCGATACGAAATTGAAAAAAAATTAATCAACGAAAATTTAAAAGTAAGTGAACTGCCACAGCTTTGGAGTGATTTATACTTTGAATACCTTGGAGTGCGCCCTTCAAGTGACAAGGAAGGAGTGTTGCAGGATACTCACTGGGCCGGTGGAGCGATAGGATATTTCCCAAGCTACTTAATCGGCACCGTCCTCGCTTGCCAAATTCATCATAAACTTAAAAAAGAATTTAAAGATTTTGATCAAATGATTAATGAAGGGAACATGCTTCCAATTTATGATTATTTAAGGAAGCACATTCACTCCAAAGGTGACCTCGAGACATTTGATGAAATTGTAACAGCTGCAACTGGTGAAAGTTTAACAACAAAATACTTTTTAGATTTTATTGATGAAACTTTTTAAACTTACAAAACAGTACACTTTTCAATGATCGCGACTCTTTCAAAAATATTACATCGGAAAGTTTTGACTAGCGAAATTGATTGCTTATCAACAATTACCCTTTGAACGAAATTTGTCATAATGCTATTTCCGCACTCTGATCCACCCGGTCTTTTTCCCGAGTAGGTTGTTGTATAAATAGTGGCGTTAGCGCTGGACTCTTTTTTAGCATTCGTTAGATCGGCAGAAGGAGTGAAGGAAAGTCCAGCGTTAATCTGAATTACATTGTCACTGCTCTCTGACTTTAAAACTTCACAAGTGTTGCCATCTTCACTTTGAACTGGTTTGCCATTGTATAAAGAAGTGAGCTTACCTGGTTTACCAAGAAGTCTCGTGATTTCTTTTGGGAGTACTGCACTTGCAGAAAGAGAAATTGTAAATAGGGCAATGGGAAGTAATCTTTTCATTTGTCTCTCCTGATAGGTGATCTATATTAAATCACGATAAATTTTTATTTTTAAGTCTGGCGAACGAAAGAAATAGTGGAAGTCATTTTTACGCTTATGAGAAAACATCCATTCATCTTCTTGTCTAATATTCTCAAGCAATGAAATCATTTCAGCTTCTAGCATATAACGTCCATGTTTGGAAAAAAAGTTCCTATCGGCAATTTCTAATTTAGGAAGCAAGGCACTTTCCAGCGCTTTAAGATTGGAAATAAATGCAATTCCTGTTCCTGGTACTTGTGGTTCAAAATCTTTAGGAATGCCTGTTAGGCGCGAGGCAAGTGGCCATAAGAAAGAAATCTGGCGAGTCGACCAAAGAATTTTTCCGAGGCTCGATGTAAAAGTATTATTCATTTGATAATTTTTTTTATTGATCCAAGAGAAGATTGCTTTTAGCAAAGCATCTTTTCGGTGATTGTCGCGGATAAGTCGATAGTCAGTCCAATCTAAAACAACTTCAAATCTTGGGTCAACTTCCATGTCAGAAGGAAGCATATTTTCTCCATCGCGCAATCCAGAAGATTTTAAAAACTTCTTATCTTTTAAATAAACATATGATGAGGCAAAGGGGATTTTAAATTTACCAAGTGAAGCAACGTTAAAAGCATCGTAAGCGATCTCTTCACAGCTTAAACTCGTATTATCGCTAAAGTCCAGCTTGTAATCGTAGTGAATTGTTTGATGATCTTCGATACTTTTTTTCACGCGCTCGTAAATGTAACGATGTGCTTTTTGTGCAAGGGAGCGATCCTTTGCACGAAGAACAAGAATTCGAGCATTCTCATTTTTTAGTGCTACATCCAAAGGAAATAATTGGACGCCTTTACCAATATAAGATTCAATGGTCCCAAGAGCGCGATCAGCATCCTGATAAACATACACAATGTGACTAAAAACTGAGGGCTCAATGCTCATGTTTGAAATAGTTGATGATATAATGCTCACTCCTTTAGTGATCATGATGTCACCTGGAAGCAGTTGAACATTTTGCATATTTTTAAAATAAGGCCTAAATTTATTTCCTTCAATCAATGGAGTTGCTTGCTTGTTAAAATCAATTTCTTTGGGACTTAGCTGAATGTCTTTGTAACCCAAAACTCCAATATGGTCTTCCACTTTTCGCATTTCGCGATAAAGGCCCTTGATGTCTTGGATACAGCGTTGTGGAAGTGATTCAAGTTTTCGGTGAATCGCCATGCGGGCTTGAAAAAATTGCTCTAATAAAATGGTTGTATCTTGTGAATAAAGCTCAATATCTTCTTTGTTCGGAATGTAGTTTTTAAATAAGCTTGTGAGTGTCTGTACCTGTTCTTGGCAATGCTCGGAAGAGAGTTCAGTTTGAATTTGAAGCAGCTGATTGAAAGTGGTTGCGGATAAAATATGAATGATTGAAAAATTTAAAAAAAGGGCAATCGTAAGAAGTTTCATGGAGACTCCAAGTTTCTTATTTGCATTAGTGTCATGATTAAAAGGTTTTGACCCGAGGAAAAAACTTAAAAAATATGACAGATGTATTTGTTGCGAGAGATTATGTTGGAGATCATAACCCTAATGATAAATTTTGAGGTCTAGAAATGATAATAATTCACAGTGCTCAAATAAATTCAAACTCATTTCGATAAATCTATAAACCTTTACTGGATAAGCAATCATCTGAAAATCTTTGATGAGCTTCGCGAAAAATTCCCTTAACACTGTCATCAGTTAGAGGGCAGTCACTTTCCATGTAGCGACGAAGCAACTTCCAAGAAAGTTCAAAGGTAAATTTGAAGCGGAGAATAACGCTGTCGCGAGAAAACTCATTTAATGGTTCCGCGATTGCTCTTTCGAGGCTTAGAAGGGCATTTTTTAGCGAGATATTATCCAAAAGATTCATAGCAACCTTGAAGATTCGCAAAAGCTTTAAGAGGTTATTAATGTAGATTTGATTTTTTAAAAATGGCTGGGAAGGTCGGGCTCGAACCGACGACCAATAGATTAACAGTCTACTGCGCTACCACTGCGCCACTCCCCAGTAATCGGATATAGGATTACATTTATAGAAATCTATCTGGGTTTTGTCCAGTCATATTTTGAGTTTAAGATGGAAAATCCATAGCTTGGTATGAATATTGGAAATTCCCGATGGCGACACTCAAGTATTGGGATCATTAGACCGATAGGTCTAAAGCTATGGCCATAACACAAATTATTTATCAATTAATGCATTTAATTACCCCCGAGGAAATTGGGGAAATTACCACAAAACATAATGGGGGCAAATTTTTAGGCCTCACCGATCTGGCGACGGAAAGACTGAAAAAAGGCTACTCGCGAGACTTCTCAAAATCTATCGAACAAGCACCTAAAGATGAAAGTCCATTGGGCGAAAATCTTGGATTGGCGAAAATTATTCCTTTTCAGACAAAAGAGTCAGAAGACTTAGAGTTACAGACGCCATCGCTCGATCCTCAAAAATTAACTCAAAAGTTAAAAAGCGATGAGGGGCTTCGGGCCCATCGGTTGGATATTAAAAATCCAATTAAAAAAATACGCGAGGATGAAAATAAAACTCCCCTCGAGGGCGGCCTTGTTGTGGAGCACTCGGAAGGGGAGACGCTTTCTACATTCATTCTGATTGAAAAAGAAAAATTGAAAAAATCTCAACAAGCTTTAAAGCAAAAAGAGATTGTGCAGTTGTACCAAAAAAATCTCAACGTGGATGTCGAGCAAGTGCGAGCGGAATTAGAAGATGAAGAACATGCCAGCATCGAAAATGGAATTCTTATCAACCGGAAGCAGTACTAATGAAGTATTATTTTTATCTACCCATTCTTTTTATTTCAGCTCAAATGTATGTTTCGATGTATAGCAGTTTTACCTCTGATAAAAATCAAATTGAAAGAAAGCCTGCTTCTGTTACATCTTTAAGTCGCACACAACAACTCATTAAGTGTCTAAAAAACTTTTGAAAAAAATTAAACTTGTTCCAGTCCAACTATTTTACTTAAATCTTCCGGCGTGTGATCTAATGTCTCTAAGCTCGCCATTTGATACACGCAAGCATCGATGGTTGTAAGAGCTGCAGGGCGATAGTTACCAGAATTTTTTACGCCACCAAAAGGAAGTTTTGCTGATGCGCCAACTGTCGAGCGATTGAAATTTAATAATCCTGCATCGATCTCTTCAAGAGCGTAGCGATAGAGTTCCTGATTTTTTGAAAAGAGTGCAGAGGCTAAACCGTACTCTGTTGAGTTGGCGATTTGAATGGCTTCATCAAAGTCGTGGTAGGGAATAAAAGTAACGTTGGGACCAAAAATTTCATTTTGTAAAAAGTGACTATCGTTGTTCCATTTTTGTGCCAAGTGAATCGAAGGAGAAACGTAATGACCTTTTCGCGCTTTTTCGATTTGTTTACCGCGCATGATTTCTTCAATGCCTTCGCGTTTTGCCATGCCCATAAAAAGTAAGTAGGTATCCACTGAAGCTTGGTCGATGAGTGGCCCCATAAATGGCTCGACTTCGTATTCCGTGGGATGGTCGATAATTATTTTTTTCGCCAACGAGTGAAATTTTTCCATAAATTCATTTTGAATAGAGTGGTGAATGGCAACGATCGCCGTGCTCGTGCATCGTTGACCTGAGGTCAAAAAACATGCTTTTAAAAGTTCGGGAAGGGCATGTTCTAAAGGAGCGTCGGAGTGCAATATAGAGGTATTTTTTCCTCCTAATTCGAGTGAAACAATTTTAGATAAATCGTGGTGAGTGATGTCGAGAATTTTTTTACCAACTTCTTTTGAACCGGTAAAAAAAACGGCTTTAATATTTTTATCTTTTAAAATTCTTTTCGCCACTTCGCCATCGCCTAAAATAAAATTGATCACTCCGCTGGGAAAAGCTGCTTGATGAAAACATTCAATCAATAACTGTGCCGAGTAAAAAGTTTTTTCACTCGCCTTAAAGATGATCGAATTGCCGGCGACAAGTGCGCTTAAGATTTGTCCGTTGGCGAGGTGGCAAGGAAAATTAAACGGACCAATAACTAATGCAGGGCCTAGGGCTTTATAGACTATATGCCCGCTTGTGTTGGGCAAAATATTTTGAATACTTTTATTTTGAATGCGCGGAAGAGAGTCGTCGATGGTCACTTGAACTTTTTGAATCACAGATTGTACTTCTGTGCGCGATTCCCACAGTGGCTTTCCCGTTTCCATACTAATCGCGTAAGCAATCTCTTCCTTGCGCGCCACAACTTGTTCTTGATATTTTTTAAGGAAAAGAATTCTTTGCTCGAGCGGTGTTTTTCTCCACGATTTAAAACCTGAAACGGCAGAATCGATAACGGCATCGACATGTCGATATTCTATTGGAGCATTCCAAAGCTTTAGCGATAAATCTGCAGGGCAATGTCGGCTGATAAATGTTTCGACTGCATTTGGCCCGAGGGTAACAGGTTGGTGAAACTCGCCTAAAAAATAATTTCCCATTAATTTAAATTTTGTGTCCATGGAATCCTCTCATTTTTCAATAGATCAAAATGTTGTGTGTGCCATTTTATAAATACGTTGCCGTCGATTTAAAGTCTTCTTTTAAGTTTAAAGTTTTTGCTTCTTCGGGGTCGATGATAAAAGTGTAACTCGTGCCCTTGTTTAAATTTCCAGAAATGTAGGCAGCTTTGAAGCCATCTTCGCATGGTAGACAGGCTAAAATAGAATGCTTGTCGCTTTTAATAATTGAAGGTCTAATTAATATCTCGACATCGAACATTTCTTTAACGGGTTTAATTTCTTTGAGCGGAGAGCGGTAGTGCGGGCCGCCGTCAAATGGATCGACTTCGCCTGTGTATTTAAAGCCAATTTTTTCCAACATTTTTTGCACCGGCAAAGTTTCTTCTCCAACTTTTCCCACAGCATTTCTCGCTTCGATCGGTAGTAGAGTGAGGTAGATAGTATCTTTGGGAAAAAGTGAAAGAATAAATTCTTTATTACTGCGCGATAAAATATCGGCATCGACGTATTCCATATTTAAAAATCGACGTCCAATAGCTTCCCACAAAGGAGATTTTCCATCGTTGTCAAAAGGAGGCATGAGTTCGGAGTGAATCATGTCTTTAAAATGTTGGCGGTGTAATCCCATATAAAGAAAACGAATGTAAGATAATTGTTTGCCGAGTCTGGAAGCGTGGCTGCGATAATCCGGATGAAGAATGAGGCCGCCAATTTCCGATGGCCCATTGGTATCGAGACCGAGCTTCAATGTTCCGTGAATAAATCCAGTATTTAAAGTGCGAGAAAATTTATTTTCACTGGAAACAGAAAAAAAGTAATGGGGCTCATCGTCTGTTCCGTGTTGAGCATGAATCATTGATGTCCCAATAATTCGATTGGTGCTTAAATCTTCCAAAACGAAAAGATAATGATTCTCCCAAAGTTTTTTGGAGGGCTTGTTAAAAGCCCGAATCGAGCTTTCAATTTTTGATTCGATGATCGATTTGTCGGGAGGAAGATTGATAAACAACATCAGCTGACTTAATTCATACAAGTCGTTTAAATCTTCTTTTCTCGCTGATCTTAAAATGAACATATATTTTCCTTAAATAACCTGAAGTGCCGTTTTCTCGACGATGTGAAAAATATCATCGATATGCTCATCTGTAAGTGTAAGTGGAAGTAAAAATCTTACGCGCATAGGATCTTTGCCAGCAGAAAAAGTGATGATGCCATTTTCAAAAAGTGCTTTGATAAATTTATTTGTCACTTCCGGTGATCCATTTCCGACTTCAAAAGAAATCATCGTTCCAACGCCACCGTAGTAGGGAATTTTTTCTTTGCAAGTTCCTTCAGTTAACTGTTTAAACTTAGCTTTAAACTTGCTTTCGATTTCTTGCATGCGACCATGGTCGCCGTAAAAAGGCCCTTCCGTTAAAAACTTTACGATATTTTTTCCCGCGTTGAGCGCTGCCAGCGAGCCGTTGAATGTCCCTGCAATAAGCCCCGGCTTAGGATTGAGTTCGTCGGTGAAAAAAGTACCGCAAGCTTGTAGGACTTTTCCGATCGTCACCACATCGACATAGGCATCGAGTTGTAACATTTGAAAAGCAAAAAGTTGATGTGTGCGCGCAAAGGTTTGGACTTCGTCGACCCATACATAGATGCCGTGCTTTTTCGCCCATTCAAAAATGCCGACGTAAAAATCTCGATCGCCGTAGATAAAGCCCGCTTCACCTTGAATGATTTCGATGGTGAGAGCGGCATATGTGTTGCCGTTAGTTTTGATTAATTCATCGAGTGCCGCTAACGTTTTTGCCAAAGAATTTTGCGGGTCTTTGTAATTAAAATGCGGAACATGATCGACGTGAATAGACGTTGGCATGCCTTCGCGATAGCTCGCGTTGTAAGTCACGTCTTGCATTGCGACCGTTCTTCCGGCGAATGCTTTTTCAAAAGAGATGATGCGATAATGGGGAGCTTTTTTTTGCCACAAAATTTTAAGCGCAGTATCGTTGGCAAAAGAGCCAGAACAAGATAGCCAAAAATGTTTGAGGCGAGAGTTTTTAACCGTAGCTAAAACTGTTTCAGTGAGCTCAAATGGTTCTTTGTAGGAAAGTAAATTTCCACACATAATGGCATCGCTCGTTGCAGCTTCTAAATTGGCTTTAATGTAAAGTGGGTGAGAGTGTCCCAAAAGGTTCACACCCAATGCATTGATTAAATCGTATTTAACCGAGCCATCGAGCAGTTCGACAAAAGGTCCGTGTCCTCTTCCCGATGCCATAAAATTAAAAAAGAAACCGCGTCCGCGCAAAGTTTCGTATTCTTTTAATTTTTGAGTTAAAAGTTCGACCTTGTCTGGATCGCAGGATTTAACTTTATTAATTTTTTGTTGCTCGAATAAAATGGAAGAAAAGAGTTTGTTAAGTTGTTCATTGATTTCTGCGGATTGAACGCCAAAAGACATGTAAGTAACCTCGACTAAATTAGTTATTAGGAGCTATTTTCACCCTTGCAAAGAAAAGTTTGCATGCGATAATAAATCCATGGAAAATATTACCACTACCAATGCCACAAAGCCAAATGGCCAAAGCTTTGAAGAGCTTTATCGAGGAAAACAATTTAAAGCGGCGATCGATCTTTTGTTGAGTCAAAAAGATCAATTTAAACCTGCAATTTTTCACTATAATCTTGGTACATGCTATGCCAAATTAGAAGAATGGGGTGCGGCAAGGTTTAATTTTGAAAAGGCAAAGTCTTTGGGCTTTAGTCATTCAATGCTTAATAATAATTTAAACGTTGTTCTACAAAAAATAGACACTATAGAATTGGCAAATTCAGTGTCTTTATTTGATCGAACAATTGATTGGGGTCTGTCGACCTCGCGCGATCTTTTTCTCGCGGTAGAACTCACTTTGTTTCTATCGATCTTGTTAGCTTTAAAATTTATGAAGAAACAATCCAAAGCTCTATTGGGATTTTTGTCGCTTTTCATGATTTTAACTTCACTTTTTTATTTTGTACCTAGAACTTATAATGTCGCCATCATTTTAGAAGATAGCCAAACTCTCGAAGGGCCATCCAACCTTTTTGCGCCAAAGTTTTTAGTAAAAAAAGGGGCAAGAGTGATTCTTGAAAAAGAAGCAAAAGAAAATTGGTTCTTAATAAAATATCCCGAGCAGTTATCGGGATGGGTGCATAAAAAAAGCTTGGGCTTTTACTGAGGAAAAAATGAATTCTTACGAAAATGAAATTAAAAATGCGGGTGAAAAAAAACAAAACCTGCTGACCAAAATAGATATTTCCATGATGAAGTATTTATGGCTCGCCAACCCTTTAAGTAGCGCGCGCAAAGGATCCATCCCGAGGTTTTTAAGAAATGTCGAAATCCTCAAAGATTTTTCGGATAATGAGCTTAGGATTCTTGCCAAATATATGCACAGTCGGAAATTTGCCGAGGGCGATATTGTTTTTAGGCAGGGTGAGATCGGTATTGGTTTTTATTTTGTCTATTCGGGACATGTCGAATTGATTTATGCAAATCCTTCAATTGAGCATGAATTAAGAAACGTGATTACTTTTGATGAATATAGTTATTTTGGAGAGCTCGCGCTCTTGCAAGAAAATCATCCTAGACAAGCTACTGCAAAGGCAAGTCAGAGATGTGAGTTGATCGGAGTATTTAAGCCAGACCTCGATCACTTGATTGACCAACATCCAAAAATAGCAGCAAAGTTAATTCAGGCCATTTCCATTGCCATTGCTGATCGATTATATCATCTGGCCCAAGAGGCGAGTAAGCTTCAAGAAAGATTACAACAATGGGAAAAGAAACATGATCTTGAATAATCGACATAATGTAAAAAATCTCCAATTAATTTTTTTTGCAAGTATGATTATTCTATTTTGCGTTTTTGTTCTTGCAGTCCCAAGAATTTCGCTCCCAATTTCCTTAGCCTATATATTGTCCCTCGCTTTAAATCCGTTTATTTCTGCCCTAATTAATTTAGGATTAAATAGAACAAGGGCAATTATATTAGTTTTTATGATTTTAATGGTTTCAATCGGCTTTCCTTTGTTTAAGGTCATTCCCTTAATATCAATGGAAGCAGAAAATATACACTATAACATTCCCAAAATTGAGCAGTCGATAATTTCGACGGTGGATCAACTGCGGATGTTGATTAAAGCTAAAACGGGTTATGAAATACAAGAAAAGTTGATTTTTGATACTCTTGAGGAATTTAAAAATAATACAGCTATTTTTATGATGAAACTTCCCAACTTCTTAGCAATTCTAATGGAGTGGATTTTTTTAATACCCCTATTTACATTTTTTATCTTAAAAGACTCCTACCAATTTAAAAAGATCGTGTTAGACATGACGCCCAATCAAATTTTTGAGCGGTTTTATCATGTCTCTCATACTTTTAATCGCCAACTGGGAAATTACTTTTTTGCTAAATTTGTAGAAGCATTTATTGTGGGATTTATTATAACCACGGGCTTAGTTCTTTTAAACGTTGATTATGCAATACTACTTGGAATAATTGCTGGTGCTACAAATATAGTCCCATATTTAGGGCCATTTCTGGGGGCGATACCAGCGATCATTTTTGCCTTTGCGGAGTATGGAGTTCAATCTCCTACGTTTGGAGCAATTATGCTTCTGTATGTTTTGGCAAATGTCATTGATATCTTTTTTGTCTTTCCATTTCTAGTATCAAAAATTGTTAATCTCCACCCCATGATAGTTGCGGTCAGTGTCATCATTGGCTCTCATTATCTAGGTATTACGGGTATGGTTATTTCAATACCTGTGGTTGCAGCTCTCAAATTGATTGTGATTGAAATTTATAATGAAATTTACACTGAACGGTCTCGATGATACGATTTCCATGATAAATATCTCAATGGAGAGATAATCAAAAGATTTGGTGTCATATGAAGAATACTAAGATTTTAGGAATGATCTTAATTGTGTTTACGTTGGTGTTGTTCTCGTGCGCAACTAAGCGACCAGATGGTAGCACAGAAGCGGAAATCCTTTTTAAGGAAGCTAAATCATTAATTGAAAAGTCGCGTTTTATTCAAGCTGGCGAAAAGCTTAACCAAATTCGCTCACAATTTCCTTATTCTTATTACGCAACTCACGCTGAACTACTACAAGCCGATATTTTGTTTTCCCAGGAGAATTATCCAGAAGCAGCGTCAGCCTATATTTTATTTAAGGATTTTCACCCTAAATATTCTGATTTAGCTTATGTCGTTTATCGCATTTCAGAATCATTTTACAATCAACTACCTTCAACATTTGATCGCGATTTAACAGCGGGACTTGATGCAATTAAGTATTACAATGAATTGCTCATCAATCACTCAACCTCAGACTTTGCAAAAAATGCGAAAGAAAGAATTAAGCAAATTGAAGAAATGCTTATCAAGAAAGAAATTTACATTGCGGATTATTATTTTAGAACGAAAGATTTATCCGCTGCTCTTAAGAGATATAAAGAAATTTTAAACATGGTGAGTGATTCTCGAGAAAAGGCGAGAATTGAGAATAATATTAAAATCGCCAGTGAAAAACTAAGCAACTAAGAGGTTATAATGTACCAATCAAATAATGATCAACTACTCAAATCGGCACGAGAGTGTTTTGACAAACAAGAGTATAAAAAAGCTCAGCTAATTTTAAATGAAATCATTGAGTCTGATGATAAGGCAATAGATGCTTTATTTTTAATCGCCAACATTTTTCATATTAATGGCGAAATTGGTAAAGCTATTAAAGCATTTACAAAAGTGCTAACTTTGAACCCTGAACATACAGATGCATCCATTAGCCTTTCGGTTTTATACAATGATATTGGTCAATACGAAGAAGCTAGAAAAGTTTTTGAAAAAGCCAATGAGAGAGTTAAAGGTAAGTCGAAAGGCGCAGGACTTAAAGAAGATATACATATAAACAAAAAATTCGCGACCAAGCATTTTGAAATGGCAGATCTTTACTTGTCCTATAATCGTTATGATGAAGCGTTGTTTGAATTTAACAAAGTTGTGGGCTTAGATCCCACTTTGCTTGAAGCACGAATTAAAATTGCCAAAGTTTATGCGAAAAAAGGATTTATCTCAAAAGCGATCGAAGAGTTAAAAGTTTTAAAGAATGAAGAACCTAATTATGCCCCGGCACGAATTGCTCTTGGAGTTATTCATTACGGTAACGGCAACGTGCTTGAGGCACAATCAGAGTGGGAAAAAGTCGTGCTTAAAGATCCTCACAATCAAGAAGCCCATATGTATTTAAACTTATCTAAGACTGCGACAGAAACGAGTCTAAATCGCCTTTAGAGCTCAAAAATAACAACAAAGAAAATTAATCAAAAAGAAAATTGAGAATAAAGTAAAAGCCCGAAGTGAAATTAATTCGCTTCAGGGCTTCTATTGATTTTAATGGTGTTTTGGTTTCTAGCTTCAGTAAGAACTTGCGTGTCGTTTTGTTGATTTAAGCTCACATTTGTGCGCTTGGAATCATCGGAAGAATTAAAAGAAACAATGTATTTTTTCAAATCGAGATACATTTTGAAGCGAACTTCTAACTTGCTATCTTGCAAGACAATCTGACGGGCCATTTTGGTTTTATTGTTAATGATAATGGGAGCTTTAAGGTTCGCGCTCATTTCCGTAACATTTTGGGGAATCGTCAAAATGGTATAGACACTTGCATTGTTTAGATTTTCTAAACTTAAACTATTCAATTCAACGGGAAGAAGTTTAATCATATAATCGGGTTGGAAAATTTTTGGTTCGATAATTGGAAACGCTGTGCCGGCGTCGTCGATTGATTGCAACCAAAGGATAAGCGTTTGATCACCTGGATCTACAACGAAGAATTTTGTGAGGTTTTCAAATCCTAAAAGGCCCTCTGAAAATTCTATGATATCTTTTTTGTCGACTTCAAGTTCACCAAATCTTGTTGTTGTGATTTTCACTCAGCATCCTCCGACAGTGAAACGGATATTATAAATACCCGATGATCATTAGGATTTTAACAGTCGCAGGAACACATCTGCAAGTGGGAAATTACTTCTTGTTTAATTCATTGGCCAGATTTGAGATTGAACTTAAATCTGCTTGTGAGGCTTCAGTATTTTGATCCTGAATAGCTTTATAAACTTCTTCTCTGTGGATTTTGGTTTCAGGTGGAGCCTTGATCCCAAGACGTACCTGTTTACCTTTGATTTGAACGACTACAATTTTGATATGGTCATCGATCGCGATGCTTTCGCCTAGCTTCCTTGTTAAAACCAGCATAACTCAACCTCTATTATCACTATTTCCGAACCTTCCTGATCCAGTCCGCAACGCTTCATATATTATCATCGACACAAGATAGCAAGGAAAATTTAAAAATTTTCGACATATTTAACTTTATCTTCTCAAATAGTCCATTAATGTTTGATTCATTAGACCCTGCGAAGATTGATAAGTCGTTTTTAAAATTGCTTGTTGCTTTGTGATGTCTGAGAATAGCTCCGTTACATCGGCATCTAAAAGATTACTTCTACGCGTGATGTGTTCTATATTTTCTTTTTCAGTAACTGATTGTGATGATTCGACTGAGTTAACGAGCGAGCCAACTCTGGTTCTTAAGGTAATAAGGCGATTGATAGAAGAATCAAATTTTTCCAAAAGACCTTGAATCATTTTGGCGTCATTGTTTTCAAGCGCAGTGCTGAGTGCTCTGAGTTCAGAAAAAATATTATCTCTTTTTTCAAAACCGTCTTGGTCTGCATTTATAGTTTGAGAAGCAAGGTCGCGATTAATCTCTAATGAAGGCGATTGTTTTAAGTTGTTTTCTAGAATTTCTTTCGTTGGATCGGTGGCAATTTCAGATACTTTTTCACTGTAAAAAACTTCATCTCCATGCAAGTTTATGGGCACAAAAAAATTTCGAGAAACTTCTAAACTAATATGTCCTTGATCGCCATGGTAGTTTCCAAAATGATCAAAGGGAGGTTTCAGCGTATCGAATCCAGCAAAGATGTGCTTGAGGCCTACTTTTTTATTAGCAATAGACAAAGCTTGATTGTAGAGCTGATTAATTTCATTGGCGACGTTTTTTCTTACGTCCGCATTGTAAAAATCAGAAGACTGGGAAATGGCTATTTCTTTTGCTTTGTTTAAAATGTCAGTCAGTTCTTCGATGGATTTTTCAGTTACGCTTAGATTTAGTAATGCAAAATCAGCATTTTTTAAATATTGCTTATTATCATTTGCAAGAGAAGTAAGCGATAGAGCCTCGACATTACTTACAGGGTTGTCGGATGGTTTGGAAATGTTTCTAAGTGTTGAACCTTTTAATTGTAGGTCCTCCATCTTACCCTTAGTGCGGTTTAATGAATATTTCAAAGAAGCAGTCGAGCTATTTTCAGAAACTCTCGTCATAAGCTATTACCTCTTTATATCCAAAACAGTTTTAAACATTTCATCTGCAGCTTGCATTACTTTTGCGGATGCTTGATACGCCTGTTGAAAACGCACCATGTTTGCTGTTTCTTCATCGATTGAAACTCCACTCATCCTCTCTCGCAAATTGACTGCTTGGGCGAGGATTCCATTAGCTTGCTCTGCATCTAGGCGAGCTTTACCCGATTCCAATCCAACGCGACCAATTGTTTGCAAATATTTTTCTTCCAGAGTGATAGTTCCTTCTCCGAGAATTCTTTCATGTTGCAGCTTGGAAATTGCGATAGCTATGCGGTTATCACCGGGAGAGTTTGGGTCTTTTGCTGTTGCAATGTTTGAAAGATCATTCAAGACGGCATCTGAAATGTTGATAGACATAGCTGCACCCGATGAGGATTCTAGTGGAGCAAAAAAATCAATTTGATTAACTTGTCCTTTATTGTCGAATGAGGCTAAAGAACGATCAAGTTTAGATTGTTCCGCATCGAGATTGATTTTGCGATTCACAAAACCTTGACGATGTACATCGTTGACCGCTTTTGCAAATTGATAAGCGATGTCATCTATATCTTCTTGAAATTTTTTAATATCTCCATTTCTTACTTTAATCATTCCTGTCAGAGAGCCTTGTTGAAATTGATCAGTTACAATTTGAGAAGGCCTATCTTTTAAGACTACTTCAGTAGAACCATTCATGTTATTAGATGATTGTTCAGCGTTGAATGTTTTAACCGCCAGTTCTTGTACATTGGCACCAGTAACTAAAGTGCCAATTCCTTGTGCAGAAATAACATACCTGTTTTTTTCATCAGCGTATGTTGTAATTTTGAAGTGCTCGGATAATTTTCTTAAGGCTAAATCTCTTTGGTCTCGATAGTCGCCAGTTTCACCTTGTTGAGCTTCCAGTGCTGTGATTTTTTGATTGAGGTCTGCCACGTGATTTAAAATCTGATTTATTTCAGAAACTGAAGTTTTAATTTTTGAATCTATACTTTGTGCTTGGAGATCTAAGCTTTCTCGAATTCTTCTAAAGTCTTTTACCACCAAGGTTGCATTGTCTCTGACGACAGAGCGGATGGTTTCGTTCTCAGGCTGATTAGCTAGATCGCGAAATGCATTGAAAAATTTATTAAGAACTTGATTAAGACCATCGGAGTCAATTTCATTAAAGATACTTTCCACTTGAGCAAGTTGGTCTGTCCTCGTATCAAAATACTTAGAGCTTGAAAGTGAATTAGCGAGTTTTTTATCAATAAATTCATCATTGATTCTGTTGATCCCGTTGACAGAGACTCCAGCTCCCTGAACAAATCCCGCTACCGACACAGGAATCGCAGTTGATTGAGATACTTTTTGTCTGGAGTAACCTTCGGTGTTTACGTTTGACAAGTTATGACCGGTGACTTCTAATGATTTTTTAGAAGCAAATAATCCAGTTTTTCCAATGCCTAATAAATCGCCCATGGCTCCCCGCCGGTTTATATACGATTAAGTTGTTTTGTTTATTGCAGCCCCTCTGGCAGAATAAGTTGAAAATTTTTTTAGCCCCATAACTTCATGTCTTATTTCCTTTAAAGAGATCAGGGCTTTATTAATGAATAATTGATTTCTTTTATTTTGAAGTTGTATCTTTTCAATCAAATCAATCAATAAGGCATTAAAACGAAATAGGTGTTTTTCATTGTGCTCAATTTTATAGTTTGACATTAATTCAATAAGACTTTTAACTGATTCAATTTGAAGTTCTGGGAAGTGATCTCTCAATTCATTGATGAGTTCCTGTCGGACGCTTTCTAAGTGCTGAATGCGTTGGATCGTTGCATTTTTTTCTTCAAGTTTCATTTCGATGTTCTCTAGATCAGAAGCCAGTAGAAAACTATACTCATCCATTGTTAAGTTAAAAAGCTCCATGTGCTCTTCACAAAATTTTTTCCATAACTCTGTCACTTGAAAATAATAAAAAGTTAAAAGTTCTTGGTTAGACACTTGCTTGTGGAGTATGTGAGTGTCGTTTTGTGAGTTCATAAATAATCCTCTGGATAGAAACTAATTAAAATTCTTGTTCAAGAATTTTACTTGCGAGATCGTCGGCATTAACGTGATAAGATCCATTACTAATTTCTTGTCTGAGGCGAGCAATTTTTTCAGAGTTATCGCGCTCTGGTGCGGCATCGGCTACTTTTTTAATACGTGAAAAATCCTTTATAGCTTCTCCAATATCTACTTTTGAATCGAGAGCATTGTTTATTTCTAGTTCATTTTTTCTCGACTCAGAATTTCTTTTCAGGGCAGCATTCCCAGACTTTGAAGTTTCTTTTGCAGATTTATTTGGTAAAAAAAGTGATCGAGAGGTAGTTGTATCAATGGCACTCATTTAAGGCCTCCTGTCTCATTCGGGTTAGAATCATTCTTTCCCATTTCTATAGTATCAAATTTGTCAGCCTTCACAATAGCAGGCTTTTGGCGGAAAATTCTTTCCGCTTGCATTTCATATTGCCTTAAGGCCATTTCATTTCTCATGCGCTTTGGATAGATTTGATCAAGTATTACATTTTGTAAGCCGAGTTGATTTTGACTTGCCATGATTTTAGCTTGTTCAGTTGTCTTAAGAGCTTCATAGTAATCAGCACCTGGTGCACTATCTGATTCTGATTTTGCGATCGATTTATTCATTTCATTGAGCATGTATTCAGCAAATTGTTGTTCAATGTTTTGAGCGGTTTCTAAATAGGGTTTTGGAATAAAGCGCCGATCGTCAATTTTTGCTTTCTGCTGCTGGTAAGGATCCGTCTCGAACGTTTTCGATTTTTGAGATGTGCTTAGCGGTAAGCCAATATTTACATTTGTCATTCGATTACACTCCTCATAGTTTAATTTTCAATTATTGAAAATTAAAACTAACAATGACTTGTATGCCTAGATTCAATTTTAAAGTGAATCGCTGTAGGAATACCTATTAAATGAGTTCTATTTCACCCACAAGTGCGCCCTCTTTTTTTAGAGCTTGAAAAATAGAGATTAAGTCTTCGGGCCCAGCGCCAAATGCATTGAGGCTTTTTACAAGCTCGCCAAGTGTAGTCCCTTTATCCATCATATAAAGAGTGTTGGGCTTTCCTCCCTTGTCACCATCACCTTTTACTTCGATAGTTAAGTCTCCATGTGAAATAGCCACAGGCATGACTTTTACTTCAGCTCCAGCAACTAGCGTGCCAGTTCTTTCATTGATTACGATTTTTGCTGTCGAATCGATGTTGACTCGATAATTTTCAATTATTGCTAATAATTGAACAATATTTCTTTCGTAGTTGTTGGGCACAATTAGATCAATAGTTGTAGCATCTTTTGCACTGGCATACTTTCCACCGAGGCCATCATTGATCGTTTTTTCAAGTCTCGCGGCTGTAGTAAAGTCGGGAGAATTTAAACTCAAACGAAGTGAGTTTTTTTTATCAAATTCCATTTGAACTTCTTTCTCAACAATTCCTCCACCAGGAATCATTGCAGTCGATGCAAATTTAGCTCCCTTTTTTAGCCCTCCAATAGAAAGGGCACCAGATCCAACTGCGTAAATCATTCCATCGCCACCCTTAAGTGGAGTTACCAGTAGAGTTCCTCCAGCAAGTGAAGAGGCATCACCAATTGAAGACACAGTTAGGTCTACCTTTTGACCTAATCTAGCAAATGGAGGAAGTTTGGCTGTTACGATAACAGATGCAACATTTTTTGAACCTAGCTCTGTCTTTGGATTTAATCCAAGCTTTTCAAACATTTTTTTGAGTGAATTGTTTGTGATTTCTCCACCGCTATCACCAGTGCCGTTGAGACCAATTACTAATCCATAACCAATGATTGGATTTTCACGCACACCCTTTACTGAGACGATGTCTTTGATCCGAGTGTTTGCGGATAAGGTGTGAGGCGAATAAAGCGCGAATTGAAAAAACGTGGATAAACATAAAAAATATTTCACTATGGACTCCTACTGTACTACTGCAACGTTCGTTTCTAAAATATTGTCTGAATTAACGCTGTCATCGCTATCGATGTCTTTTCTTGAAACAAGAGCTTGAACTTCAACCAAGCGTTTTTTGTTTTTAAAGAGTACGTTTTTTCTTCCCTTGATGAGTAAATGTTCTCGGTTAATTTCTTCAACGACAACGCTAGATATTTTTTCTTTAGATTCGCTGGTTGCACCTGTATTGCCTTCGCTCGCTAGTTTGCGATCGGCATTTCCACTATTGTCTTTTTTATCAGATTCTTTACCTTTATTTTCGTATGGGTTATCTGGGAAGGCTCTTTTAAGCTCCATAGAAATTTCGTCTTTTAACTTTGTGCCAATATTAATTTGGACAATATCGCCAGCTGTTTTATTTTTGTTATTAGCAAAAAGAAACGAGTTGGGTTCGTCTACTGACCAGATTGAGCCATCTCCTGCATTGTCAGTTAGATCTTGAGCTGTGAGTCTTCGGAGAGCAACTTTCTCATCTTTGTATTGACGCTTTACTTGGGGCTCGACAAATTTTTGAGTGTTTGTGGTTATGAGTCTGTTGGCACTTGGTCGATTGTATTCTTGAGATGTTCTTCGTTTTGTTTTTCGGTACTGATCAAAGGTGTCATCCATTTGATGAGTGTCGACATCAGCATTGTAGCGATCTTGATTTTCTAGGTCTTTGTACATGTTGTTGACATAGCTTGAACAAGATACAAAAAGTAAGAGAGTTGATAATGTTATAATTTTTTTAGCTGGAATCATTCTATAACCACTTGGTTGAAGTTAATAACTTTGCCTCGAATAATTTTTCCGTTGTTTGATTGAAGTTCAATAATTTCTCCATACTGAGCATTTCTTTTTGCAGTAAAGTTTTTGGAGATTTCTAAGCCTTGAAGATTAATGCTAGCTTTAATACTTGCCCCACTTTGAATAAGCTGTGCAGGGTTTAGGTCAAACTTGGTAATCGTGTGACCCGACAAGAGTGTTTTATTTGGTTTGTAAAACTCAATCCCTTCTAGATTGGTTAAAATTTGATCTATGTTTGTAAAGTAATCATAGGACTCTATAAAGTCACTTTTAAGAAAGTGCTCTTGGTTAAAGTTAATGTTCTTTGAAAGTTTAAAGGTTTTAACTTTAACTTTAAGTTTGGAGTTTAGCCAAATTGTTTTAATTACGGTGCCATCAGATTGAGTGATGTTAATTTTTACATTTTTATCTCCAGAAGACTGACAATAATCACAGGTAGAATCAATAGAGAAATTGTCGTCGAGGGAAAGGGATTTGTCAGAGTTATTTAACTTTAGGTCAAAGAAATCATAAGACTGATCAAGCTTGAGTTGTTCTTTAAGTACTTGGTTAAGCGATTTTATAAATATTTCTCGAGGGAGAATGTGAACGATGGAGCTTGTGAGCCTACTATTGTCTGCAATGGCATTCGCTTGAATCTTTGCGATATTAACGATAGAGCTGGTTAATGCACTTTGTTTGACTTGGTTGACGATAAGCTCATTGATAGAGACGGGGCAGTTCGATTCTTTGACTATGGACTTTTGATTTATAGCATCAACATTATTAAGGTAGAAAATGTTGGAATATAATTCAATTTCACAACCCAATACGGGGTATGAAATAAAAAGCAGATAGAAGAATGTTGGTAAGAATTTCAATCCCATATTTTTCATTTTCTCATAATTTTTTTATCTAATGTTGTTTATCGTTTGCATCATTTGATCAGCGACTCCCATTACTTTTGAATTCATCTCATAGGCCCTTTGTGCTCGAATTAGGTCGGTCATTTCTGTCATGGGTGACACATTTGATGCCTCAAGTGCACCTTGAAGTATCGCTCCAGCATTTTGTTCACCAGCTATTCCTTGAATAGGTGCCCCACTTGCTACCGTTACTTGGTATAAATTACCACCGGAGTTTTTAAGACCGACCGAATTTATAAAGGTAAAAACGGGAATTTGACCAATGTTAGAAGGCTCTACTTGACCTTTTAGGTAGGCATCAACCTTTCCACTTTCACTGATTGTGACACTCGAAGTACCAGGAGGAAAAGTAATGCCGGGGAATAATTTAAAACCTTGCTTATTAACTAAAACTCCTTGCGCATCGACGTTAAAAGAACCATCTCTAGTGTATTTAAGTTCACCATTAGGTAAAACTATTCCAAAAAAGCCTTCACCGTTAATCATGATGTCAAATGGATTATTGGTCATCTGAGGTGAGCCATTCGTAAATTCTTTTTTGATTGCAGAAACCTTTGCTCCATGGCCGATTTGTACTCCAACGTTGTAATTGGTCGATGCCATACTTCGCGCACCAGGTTCTTGGATTGTTTGATAGGCGAGATCATCAAACTCTGCACGTCCACGCTTAAAACCAGTAGTGTTGACATTCGCAATGTTGTTGGAAATTGTAGAAACGTTGGCTTCTTGAGCAGTCATACCACTGGCAGCAGTATGCAAGGCACGCATCTGTCCCAAACAAAAAAGGGGAAATGAACAAACCATGAATGTAGAGATTAACTTCATTAGAATTTTCCTAGTTCATTGACTGCCTTAGAGCTTAAGCTGTCATAGGTTTTTATAACTCTTTGTATGCTTTCAAAATTGCGATTGGCATTAATTAGTTGAGACATTTCCGATATAGCATTCACATTAGATTGCTCAACGAAGCCTTGATGGGTGGTTGTTGTGTAAGTCCCGAGTTTAATATTCTGTAGGTCATTATTTATAAATAATGAATTTCCTTCTTTTTGTAATTTGCTAGGTTGGTTAAATTCAGTAATTGCTAATTCGGAAATTTTTGCATCACCTGCAAACACATCACCATTTTGACTTATCGTTAATTTATTATTTCCTAACATAATTGCTCGCGACTCAAGCGGAGTCGAAAAGTTTAAAGTACCATCTGGATTTAGGGTTGGAGGGGGAGCTTTAGAAAGAATAAGATAACCATGATCTGTGACTAGCTTTCCGTCGCTGTTGACTGACAATGAGCCTTTTCGAATATAGCGGCTACCATTGGGTGTTAATACTTCAAGTAGGCCTGGTCCTTTAAGAGCAATGTCAAATTGGTTTCCAGTGGGAGTTAGTTGTCCTTGTTCAAAATTAGAGTAGCTACCTTCAACTTTAACAAATGAGTCTTCTGTATTGTACGTGCGATAAAAATCCTCGGGTTTCCATTCTTTCTCTGGCAGGTTAGTTTCAGCCAAGCCATTTTCAATGGCGGTTAGTTGTTCTTTGAAAACCAATTGGTCTCTTTTAAATCCAGGTGTATTGGCATTTGCCACATTGTTGGCAATGGTTTCGACATTTTTTTGTTGTGCAATAGCTGCTGAAACAGGGACCCAAAGTTCTCTCAAGGAAGCCTCCATGGATAGAGATTCTCATTTATCATAACTTGCCGGGTGCCAATTTCTCTACATGGGCAAAATTCTCCTCGATGAGATGATAAAAAAGTCGTAAAATAAACTTAGAATTAAAATCCAGAATTAATCAAAGATTAAATTCTTATAATACTATTTATGTCGGGTAATATTTATGACAGAAAAAAAATCATTTGAGGCATCATTAAAAGAACTTGAATTAATAGTGTCTAAATTAGAGTCAGGCGAAGTGAGCCTGAAGGAAAGTTTAGATAATTTTGAAAAGGGAACTAAGCTCTATAAAGAATGCAAAAATGAGTTGTCGTTAGCTGAAAAACGCATTGCTAAACTAACTGAAAGTTTAAAGGAAGAAGAAATTGATTAAATGGTTACTCATTCTATTGTTTATAAGTAGTTGTTCAAATATTCAAATGATTGAAAAGAAGAGCGCTTCTGGAGACATTGAAAATGCATCGACAGATTTCGAATTGCCTTCAAAAAATGCCAACCGAAACAATAAAAATATCGAGATCAAGGCGACTAAGAAAAATGAAACATTGAGGCTGGGGAAAAATGGTGGAACTTTGTATGTTGAAGATCAGCAAGATTCCTCAAACGATGAAAATGTCGATTCTTACCTCGAGAGCAATAATCTTGACGAGAGCAACTCCGCACGTCCATCTACAGACTCAACTATTCGCGACAGTCTCAAGATCGGAGTAGCTTTAGGACCAGGTCTGGAAAGAGCATTTCACTTTACTTCATTTTTAAAGATCCTAGAAAAGAAAGAAATTCATGTTCATGTACTAACGGGCGTAGAAATGGGAGCAGTGATTGCTGCGCTATATGCTTGCGGTCAAACGGTCGAAAATATCGATTGGATGGTTTTTAAATTTATTAAAGAAAATAAAAAATTTGAATATTTTGACCATGAATTTCATAAAAAGATCGATCAATATTTTTTGAGTCCATTAAAAGACAAAAAAATAGAAGATTGTTCTTTGAACTTTTATCTTACTTTATATGATAGTAACAAAAACAAAAATTTCATTTTCAACAAAGGGAATGTCCGTGAGTTGTTGCTTCTTAATTTGAGGCTTGTAAGCAATCCCGTTCGCTTTAAAAGCGGAGAGGCGTATTCTGGAAGCGTAGAAACTGAAACTTTCAATTCAAGTCTATTAAAAAAAAGTGGAGCTAATTTTGTCATTGCAACTGACGCTCTGATCTCTCCTATGGAAAGCCAGAAAGGGCAAAACGGAAATAGTAATTATTTTAACAAAGTGCAAGCCAATATAATGAAACACAAAAAGACAGTGGATTTATTTTTAAAGTTTCCTAAAAATAAGACTTCAGATGGCAGCTTAAGTGACATTATCCAAAGCCAAGATGATGTAAAACAATTTCTTGTAAAAGAAATCGACAAATTTAAGAAAAAAGTAATTTAGACTAATGAGGATAAGGCGTGAGATCATTAATAATAAAAGTAATTGTCACCATCATTTTGCTAACGTTCTTCGGGGCTTTTTTGTTTGGTGCTGTTTATACATATCTTAATTTAGACTTACCTAAAATAGAAAAGCTTCAAGATTACAAACCAAAAATGGCTTCAAGGATTTATTCTAAAGATGGCATTTTGTTGGCGGAAATTGGTGCTGAGAAAAGAGAAGTCGTGGCGATTAAAGATATACCCAAAAGAGTGGTTGATGCTTTTCTCTCGGCCGAAGATGACAAGTTTTTTGAACATAAAGGCGTTGATTATTTTGGCCTAGCTCGAGCAATGCTTGCCAATTTTAAGGCTGGGCGAGTCGTGCAAGGTGGAAGTACGATAACCCAACAAGTTGCAAAATCATTATTGCTGACTTCTGAAAGATCAATTACTCGAAAAGTTAAAGATTTTATTTTAGCTCAAAGAATTGAAGAAAAACTTAATAAAGAAGAAATTCTTCATTTGTATTTAAATCAAGTATATCTTGGGAACGGTTATTATGGTGTGAAAGCAGCTGCACGTGGATATTTTAATAAAGAGCTAAAGTCAATGACTGTTGCAGAGTCTGCAATGCTTGCGGGTTTGTTGGTTGCACCCGGAAAATATTCACCATTTAATAATCCAGTTCCGGCTAAAAAAAGACAACATTATGTACTCGATAGAATGTTGAAACTTAAGAAAATATCACGTTTAGAATATGATGAAGCATTAAAAGAAAAAACTATTTATTACACCAAGGAAGATGAATTAAAAGCTGGGTATTTTACAGAGTGGGTAAGGCAAGTCGTTGTGGAGGCTGTCGGAGAAGAGGAATTTTTAACAAATGGTTATGTTGTAAAAACGACTCTTGATTATTCATTGCAAAAAGTTGCAGAAGATAGTTTGCTAAAAGGTGTTAAGGAAATTGATAAAAGGCAGGGGTATAAAGGGCCAACGGGGTATTTAGAGCCTAATGAATTTAGAAAATTTGATTTAAATTCGAGAAAGAAAATAATTAAAAATCGCTCAAACTTTTTTTATATTAATAGTCAAAATGAAAAAGAGTATCAGTTTGCATTTAATGAAAAAGCTTTTGACGAAGCTGTGGATAATCGAGCTAGAGAAACAAAACTAGATGAGTTTTATTTCCCAGGGTATTTAGAGACAGATGATTTCCATAGTGTTTTAGAAAATAATGTTCAATACGAAGCCTATGTGTTGGGTGTTGATGATGGGCTCAAAGTGATCTATGTCTCATTAGGAGGAATGACTGGCATAATTCCTTTTGAATATTTTAAATGGGCCCATAAAAGAAGCGTAAATGAAAATACGGCATATTCTCCAGAAGTCCAAAAGCCTTCAACCATTTTAAAGATGGGTGATCTTATTAATGTTCAATTTATAAAATCAAATGCTCTTATTCAAAATTATTTAAGTAAGGAAGCGAATGCTTTTCTTAATAAAAACAAATTTGCAGCACTTTTAAAAAATCAAAAATATCTCCTGTTGAGCCTAGATCAAGTTCCAGAAGTTCAAGGAGCTGTTTTTTCACTTGATGCAAGAACTGGCGAGATAGTGAGTTACGTTGGAGGAAGTGATTTTAAATTAAACAAGTTCAACCGAGTTATTCAAGCTAAAAGACAACCTGGCTCAGCTTTTAAGCCAATACTTTTTGCAGCAGCTCTCGAAAATGGATACGGGCCAACGACGATTATTATGGACACTCCTGAGGCTATGCCTGGGTTTGATTCTGCATCAAGCTGGAAGCCAAAAAATTATGATAACGAATATCGGGGGCCTGTTACGGTAAGAACTACTCTCGAAGAGTCGAGAAATATTCCAACGATTAAAATGGCCGACAAAGTAGGGGTTTCTAATCTTATAAAGTTTTCTAATCGAATCGGATTAAATGCAAAGCTCGAACCTAATTTAAGTATCTCACTCGGGTCATTTGGTGTGAGTCCAAGAGACCTGGCGACTGCATTTGCCATATTTCCTAATGGAGGAAAAAAAGTTACTCCTCGTGGGATTCTTTCAGTAACAGATCGAGATGGAAAAAAATATGCTGTAAATGAGTTTTTAGATCTAGCTCTTGGTGCAAAATCTCAAGCAAATAAAATAGCCAATGATGAAAATACAGATGTAGTTCAAAGTTCTGCTAGTGAGAATCCATTTTTAAGTCAGCTTAATTCTGAAAGACAAGTTTATGATCCACGCCTCGCTTTTGTCATGACTCAACTTATGAAGGGAGTTGTTACATATGGAACAGCGGCTTCAGCGAGAGATGTGAGTCCAAATATTGCAGGAAAGACTGGTACTACAAGTGATTTTATAGATGCATGGTTTGTTGGATTTAATTCAAATGTTGTTACTGCTGTTTGGACGGGGTTTGATGACAACAAAACGATGGGTTATGGTGAAACCGGAGGTAAATCTTCTTTGCCAATTTGGAAAGATTATATGAGAGCTTCAATTAAGAAATATGGAGATCAACCCTTTGAGATGCCTTTGGGGATAGTAACCTCTTGGGTTGATAAACAAACTGGAAAAAAAGCTAATCCAAATGCACCAGGTGCTATTCTAGAATATTTTGCTGATGCAAAAATGCTAGAAACGAAGGAAAGCAATAGTTCCGAGCAAACAACTCAACTACCTCCAGCTCAGTTGATTAAGTCAAAGAATTCAGGAGATGATGAGTATTTTGATAATCAATAGATTTGAAAGTTAACTTCAATAAGTCAGAATGACTCAAGATTCCTCCTATTTAAACGAGAAGGTAAATATGTGGGGCTTAGTAAAAAGTTCTATGATGGATTGTTTTAATTTTCTGTTTTTTGGGAATTAAAATGTGAGGAATGTTAATGAAACTCACTTCAAAATTTTCATTTTTAATTTCAACAGGCCTACACTTTTGCCTTTTGATGCTCCTTACTTTCTTAAATAATAAATTTAAAAATGAGTACTCAGATGTAATGAAGATGAATACTCAAGCCAGTAAAGTTATAAATTCAATTAAAATTGATAAGATTAGCTTGAAAGAATTAAATGAAATTAAAAAGCAAATAGTTCACTCAGAAGATAGTCAAAGAGATCTTGTGGATAAATCAACAAAATATTCAAGTGATAAAAACAGGAGTTTTGATCGTCAGACACGAGCACGAGTCGTCGCCCAATTTCAAAAAGGAGCATCATCATCGCAGAAAAGTAAAAAGGCTGGGAATGACTCTGCAACAGTTACCTTTGAGAAGCTAACTTATATTGATATAAAAAATAATGAAGTACATAAACTACCAAAGACAAAAGAACTCACATTAAAGCCACAAAATGTTAAAAAAAGTACCTTAAAGCAAGTATCAATTAACTCAGAAAGTCTTCAGAAGTACACAGGAGAGTCATATAATGATCATGGTGTCGTTGCCTCAAGCAATGATTTTGTAGAAGATATTCCCCTGGGCGACTTCACCCGAATAAATACCACCGAAAATAAGTATTTTGGTTTTTATAATCGGATTAGAGAAAGACTCGAGAAGCATTGGGGTAGTACAATTAAAAATCGGGCACGCACACTTTATAAAAAAGGTAGAAGAATGCCTGCAAGTGAAACGCTTATAACTGGTCTTACCGTTTTTTTAAATGAGAAGGGACAAATCGTCGAAATAAAAATAAGTGGCAGTAGCGGGATGTTTGATTTAGATGAAGCAGCAGTGGAATCATTTAATAAAGCAGGCCCATTTCCTAATCCTCCTAAGGGGATGATGGTCAACGGTATAGCGCAAATCAATTGGGGCTTTGTGGTAAAGGTTTAATTACTGAATTTTATCTTTGAGAAGCTCTTTAAGTTTTCCAATTCCTTCCATTAAAACGTAATCGTTCCAAATTGAATCTAGTTCTCTGATGGTTTCAACGATTTGAACAGCGGCGTGATCTTTACTGATTTTTTGATCTTCAGACAATTTATCGATAGCAACAATTAGCGCATCCATTACTGGTGAATGACAAACAGAGTTCAAGCGAGTTTCGAAAGAAGTGTTAATTTTTCTTTCTTTGCTTTTGATAATGGCAGTATTGAGAAGCTGAACTGTATCTTGGTTGCCAGACATGTTAAACCCTAATCTAAAACTTAAAAATGAACGAGTGTATTCGTGTTTTCAGTGTCACTGAATGTAGATGAAGTATGAAGACTTTCAATAATTTCGTAAAGATTTTTTTAGAGAAAAAAGAATTAAGATAAATCAATCAATCAATGATAAAAAATTTCTTACATCTCATTGAGATTCAATCCGAACCTAGTCGGTAAATAGCAGTAAGTGCTTGTGCAGAAGAGGATGGTTTAAGTTCGTCCTATCATTTATGCTCGAGTCACCTGTTGTTAAAAGCGAAGCACGTGACTCGAGCAATAAAAAATTAAAGAGTTGAAATATAATTTTGATATTCTTCAGCAGACATTAATGAATTTAATTCGTCTTGTTTTTCTAATTTAACTTTGATCATCCATGCATTTTCGTAAGGTGATTGATTGCACGTTTCGGGAGAGTCGGGAAGCGAGCTATTTGCTTCAACAACTTCACCAGAAAGAGGAGAATAGAGATCGCTCACTGATTTAATAGATTCAACGACGCCAAATGTTTGATGTGCATTTAGTTTTGTTCCAGTTTGTGGAAGTTCGACAAAAACAATATCGCCCAACGCCGATTGAGCGAAATCAGTGATGCCAATCGTGGCGATGCCATTTTCTATTTTTGCCCACTCGTGATCTTTTGTATATTTTAATTCTGTAGGTACTGCACTCATTACTTATGTCCTCCGGTTACAAATGGTTTAGTTAAATATTCAGCAGGGTACTGTTGATTTCGAATAGTGATAAAGAATTTTTTATCGTTTGGCATTTTATTTTTTTCAATAAGTGCCAGGGCAATTCCTTTATTGAGCACCACGGACATGGTTCCCGATGTGACGGTGCCGATGGTTTCATGTCGTTCGTTCGTGACGGCATATCCCTCGCGAGGAATACCTTTTGCTAGGGCGAGTTTAACCAATTGAAGCTTGGACTTCTCTTGAAAAACCTTTTCCAAAGCAGATTTTCCGATAAATTGTGGTTTTTGTAATTTAACGGTCCAAGCTAAGCCGGAATCGTACGGATTAACTTGATCGTTTAATTCATGTCCGTAGAGTGGATAGCAAACTTCCAATCTTAAAACATCGCGAGCTGCTAAACCACAAGGTGTGATTCCAATCTCCATTGACTGGTCCCAAATTTTTAAAATCGATTGATGAGAGGCAAAAATTTCAAAACCATCTTCGCCGGTATAACCAGTGCGGGCGATGATAAGTTTTTGTTGGTCGATGGTTTTTTCTAAGATTGAGTAATAGGGAAAATTTAATTCTGATTCGTTTAAGAGTCCGAGTTTTAAAAGCGATTGTTCTGCGCCAGGACCTTGAATAGCCACGAGCGAAAAGTCGTTTGATTGGTTTGTTAGTGTGCATGCAAATTCTCTTTTTTGCCCAGAGATCCAGTTCCAATCTTTTTCTATATTAGAAGCATTCACACAAATCATGACTCTTTCTTCACTTAGTTTGTAAGCGATTAAATCGTCGATCATCGTTCCATCTTCGCGACAGAGCGGAGAGTAGACTGCTTTTTTTAGTTCAGCATTTTTAAAGTCGTTGGGGATAAGTGAGTCGACAAAAAGCACGGCGTCTTTTCCCTCGACAAAAAATTCTCCCATATGGCTAACGTCAAAAATTCCCACTGCATTTCTCACCGCTAATACTTCTTCTTTTACCGAAGTGTATTGGATCGGCATTTCAAAACCTGCAAAAGGTGCCATTTTTGCTTTCAGTGCAAGGTGTTTGTCGTATAGTGATGTTTTAAAACTCATATTAATTTCTCCAAATATTTTTAAAATTATTTTTTTAAAAGTCTTTCGCAAGATTCAAGCAGATTTTCTGCCAGAGATAAAATGGTCATTGGCCCAACGCCACCAGGAACTGGCGTAATCGATTGTACAATGGGGCTCACTTCATCAAAGCATACATCGCCACAAATTGTACCTTGGTGATTGTTGATCCCTACGTCCACAACTATTTGCTTTGCATGAACAAATTCTTTGGTGATAAAGCGCGCTTTTCCAATGGCACTAATTAATATATCGGCTTCTTTGGAAATGTTTTCTAGGTTGGGAGTTTGTGAGTGACAAAGAGTCACGGTGGCATTGTGATTGGTTAAGAGCATGGCCAGAGGTTTGCCGACGATCATCGAGCGACCAATCAGGCAAACTTTTTTCCCCGCAACGGAAATCCCATGTTCTGTCAGCAAAGTGAGAATTCCTTTTGGTGTGCACGAAGTGAAAAAAGGAATATTTTTTTGATTGCTTAGTAGATGGTATAAATTGATGGGGTGAAAACCATCGACATCTTTTTCGGGTGAGATAAGAGACCCCACTTCCAAGTGTTGCAAACTTTTTGGGAGTGGCAACTGAATGATTATCCCGTGCACATTCTGATCGTGATTGAACTTCTGTACCGTCGAAAGAAAATTCTCTTCACTTAAATTTTCTTCGAGGTGAATGATTTCGCAATCAGCGCCTATTTTTAGACAGAATTTTTTTTTGTTTTCAGTGTAGATCAAACTCGCGGGATTATTTCCGACTAAGATAACCTTGAGACAAGGATGAATATTTTGTTCTTTAAGAACAAGCGTGCGCTTTGAGAATTCGCTTATTTTTTGGCGCTTTAAATGAGCTGCTTTAATTAAATGCACTCTTTATCCTTGGGTTTCGTACGGACATTTCTAGCACTGCGTTCCGACCGGCTTCATTTTTTCAAAAAGCATAATTCAAAACTTGGGAAAAGTTGAGAAATAATTCTAGATTTACCGCAGACAAAAAAAGTATGATCAAGATGAGCTTTTGTCTTAAGGAGATTTATGCTTTTTTATACCGGACTTGGGATGCAACTGGTGGGATTCGCTTCAGTTGGCCTTTGTTTTTTTTCAGGGATTCGAGTTGGGGATTATGGCAAATTAGAATTAATGCAGCTTGTTTTTGGATCTCTGGTATTTTATCTCGGAACTGCCTTAAAAAATCGCGGTGGCCGATGAGAATTTTAGGAATAGATCCAGGTTCGAGAAAAACGGGATGGGCTGTCGTTGAATTGCAGGGAAAAAAAATTAATTACCTCGCTTCGGGAGTGTTGCGTTTTGATCAAGTGGATCGATTTCTGGATCGCCTCGTGCTAATTTTTAAAGTTTGTGTCGAGTTAAAAGCGTTTTACAAGCCAGATGAAATTTCCATCGAATCTTTAATTTATGTAAAAAGTGTCGATGCACTTTCCAAGTTGGCTCAGGCGAGAGGCGCGATGATTGCAGCATTTTCAGATGAAAATGCCCAAAATATTTATGAATATGCTCCTAATTTAATTAAAGCGAGCGTCACAGGTCACGGCCATGCTTCAAAAGAAAGTGTAGATAAAACTTTAACCATGATGTTTGGTAAAATTCCTTTTAAGTCGAGCGATGAATCGGACGCTTTATCCATCGCTGTTTGTCACGCTCTAACTAAAGCTCATTACAAAACTAAAAAGCAGGAAGTACAAGTATGATAGGTTTTTTATTTGGCGAAATATTATTTAGCGACGGACACGAAGTCATTATTCAAACTCAGTCGGGTCTCGGTTATCAAGTTTTTTTTAATCAAGTTTTAATCGAGGGAAGTTTGTCGGGAATTTATATTTCTCACATCATAAAAGAAGACAGCGAGACCATGTATGGCTTTTTAAGTCTGAGGTCGAAAAAATTATTTGAGATGTTACTTTCCGTTAAGGGGATTGGCCCCAAGTCGGCCTACGCATTAGTGTGTCACATTGGGGTCAATGAAATTATACAAGCTGTCTCGATGGATGCTAAAAACATTCTCACTAAGGTGCCGGGCTTAGGTTCCAAGGGGGCGGCACAAATTGTGCTCGACTTGGGAAATAAAATTGAAAAAGTAAAAATGTATAGCGATCAAAAAATAATTTATCGAGGTAAGAAGAATCCAGTGCAGGAAAGTGAAGTGCGCGATGAAAATTCTTTTGTCCAGTCTCATTTTCTCGACCGAGAAATGATGAATCTTCAGGCATCTCATACGATGGCAACGAATGATCAGGAAATTTTATCCGACACAATTATGGCGTGCAAAGAGTTGGGATTTAAGGAAGAAAAAGTCATTCAATTAGCGCAAAAAATCTTGAGTCAAAATCAAATTGCTCGCGCTGAACAACTCATTCATTTGGTGTTAAAACAAATTTAGCTATTTTTACGTTTTATTTATAAGGATCAGATATGGATACTTTTGAACCAAGCTTTAGACTCATGAGCGAAGAAGTGACGGAAGTTGAAATTAAGCAAGAGGTCTTACTTCGACCTTCAAACTTTGAAGAATATATCGGTCAAAAAAAAGTGATTGAAAATATCGAAGTCATGGTTCACTCGGCGAAAATTCGCGAAGAAGCGATGGATCACGCACTACTTTCCGGTCCCCCGGGACTGGGGAAAACTTCTTTGGCGATGATTATTTCAAAAGCCTTGGGCTCACAGTTGCATGTCATTTCCGGTCCAGCCATTGAGAAAAAAGGCGATCTCGCTGCGATTTTAACCAATTTAAATCCGCGCGATGTTCTCTTTATCGATGAAATCCATCGCATGCATATTTCGGTGGAAGAGATTTTATATTCGGCGATGGAAGATTTTCGATTGGATATCGTGATTGGCCAGGGAGCGTCGGCGCGGACAATGCAAATTCAAGTGGCGCCTTTTACTTTGATCGGTGCGACCACGCGCTCGGGACTTTTATCAAATCCACTGCGCGATCGTTTTATGGCCCATTTGCATTTTGATTTTTATCAAACATCTGAACTTGCCACGATTATCTCTAACAATTCTAAAAAATTAAAAATGGAACTGTCTCCATCTTCGCTGGAAAAAATGGCCAAGTGTGCACGGGGAACTCCGCGAATTGCCAACCGTATTTTGCGCCGAGTTCGCGATTATAGCTTGGTTAAAAATGAATCTGTCACTTCGATAGAAACGATCAATGAAGCTTTGAAGATGATGGAAGTCGACGAATGCGGGTTAGACCGCATGGATCGTAAAATTTTAAGCGTCATTTTGGATTACTACAAAGGTGGCCCCGTCGGAATTGAAACCCTTTCGGCAACTCTTTCTGAAGACCGCAATACGATAGAGGATGTTTACGAGCCTTACCTATTAAAAGAGGGATTTTTAATTAGAACTCCAAGAGGGAGAGAGATTTCCGATAAAGCGATCAAACACCTAGAAAAATGGTCGGCCGAAAACGAGACTTAAGTAAAAAAGAATGAGTTTCGGCCATAATTGAATCTGTTTTTAATTTTGGTTTAATTTTTTTGAAGTTTTACGTTATAATTTCAACTTGGGACTCATGAATTTTACGTTTAAATTGGGAAGCTATGCTTAATCAAAGAACTCTCGCAAATAAAGTCACGGTTACGGGAATTGGAATTCACTCTGGAAAGAAAGTGACCATGACCCTTCATCCAGCTAGTGCCGATTCTGGAATTCGTTTTAAGCGCACTGACTTGCCACAGGCGGAAGTGTTGATCGCTAATGCACTCACGGTTGGAGCCACTGAAAATAATACGACTCTGGGTGGTGGGGCGAACGCGGTTCACACCGTCGAACATTTGCTCTCTGTTTTGTACGGTTTTGGTATTAATAACGTTTATTGCGAAATTGATGGGCCAGAAGTGCCTATTATGGATGGTTCCGGAGCCTCCTTTGTTTTTCTCTTAAAGGAAGCGGGAATTGTTTCGCTCAATAAACCAAAAAAGTTTTTAATTGTGCTCGAAAAAATTAAAGTAGAAGTGGATGACAAGTGGGCGATTATCGAGCCAGCTCATAAATTAATTATCGATTCAACAATCGTCTTTGCTCACCCAACAATAAAAGAACAAAGGAAAGTGTTTGAGTTTTCTTGCGAAAACTATATCGCGGAAATTGGTCGAGCGAGAACGTTTGGTTTGTTACGCGATGTCGATGCTTTAAAAAGAAAAGGGTTGATCAAAGGGGGATCATTAGATAATGCCATCGTCCTCGACGAATACAAGGTTATCAACCCCGAAGGTTTGCGTTTTCAAGATGAATTTGTACGCCACAAGATTCTCGATACCGTTGGAGACATTTCTCTGATGGGTTACGAAATTGCAGGTAAAATTACCACTTATAAATCGGGCCACAATTTACACAATCTTCTCTGCCGCAAACTTTTAGAAAACAAAAATGCTTACGAAATAGTCTCATCATCAGCGCTCGAGAAAGAAGCGATTGAATCGTTTCTTCTTCCCGAAGCGCTGGCGCCAAGTTTTTAATAATAAATTTTAATAGCTGCGTGCGATCAACACCTTGTGCGAAACTGGAGCTCCAGTTAAAAGGCATTTTTCATTAACTTCAGGATTATTTTCCAGTGGGATACAGCGAAAGCTCGCTTTGTATTCATCTAAGACCGCACGGCTTTCTTCCGAGTCGGAGACGTATGCCAGCACCGATTTAAGCGGGAAGTTTTGATCGTCGCTCAATGCTTTAATGAGTTCTTCTTTGCTGTGCGCTTCAACGATCTGTTGCTTGCGACGAAGGAGGGCGCGATTAAACAGTTCAGCTTGAATGTCGGTTAAAATATTTTCGACTTGTAGAACGAACTCTTCGCTTGTCAGTGATATTTTTTGACCCTGCTCTTTATCTCTTCTCGTCATAAAAACTTTGGAAGCAGCCACATCGCGCGGACCAATTTCCAAAATAATCGGGGTTCCCTTTTTAATTTGCGACCAATACTTTTCTCCACCGCGACCTTCTTTCCAGTCGACATCGATTTGAATGGGAGCGCGATTAAAAGTTTTTTCAGCTAGTTTATGAGTTAAGTTTTGAATAAATTCTGCTACGAGAGCTTTTTCTTCGTCTTTTTTATAAATGGGAAGGATTTTAACGTGCAGACTCGAGATCATTGGAGGAAGCACAAAACCGTCATCATCTGAGTGGGTCATAATAAGGCCCCCGATGAGACGAGTCGAAACTCCCCACGATGTAGTGTAAGCATGTTTTTCAATTCCATCTTTATCGAGAAATTTAATATTTTGAGCTTTGGCAAAATTCTGTCCGAGAAAATGTGATGTCCCCGCTTGCAATGCTTTTCCATCTTGCATGATTGCTTCTATGGTATAAGTTGTGTCCGCTCCGGGAAATTTTTCCGATTCAGTTTTGCGACCGAGAATGAGCGGGACACCTAAATAATTTTGAACAAAGTCGCGATAAATGTAGAGCATTTGCAAAGTTTCATCTTTAGCTTCTTCCGCCGTTTCATGAACGGTATGGCCTTCTTGCCATAAAAATTCCGACGTTCTTAAAAAAATTCGCGGACGCATTTCCCATCGCATGACGTTCGCCCATTGGTTAATTTTAATTGGTAAATCGCGATAAGACTTGACCCAATTTGAAAAGGCATCGCCAATCACCATTTCACTGGTTGGACGAATGACGAAAGGCTCTTGCAAGGCTCCATCGGGCTTCAATCCTTTTTCATCTTGAATTAATCGACGGTGAGTCACCACTGCACATTCTTTGGCAAATCCATCTACGTGCTCCGCTTCTTTCTCGAGATAACTAAGAGGAATGAGCATCGGAAAGTACACATTTTGATGGCCCGTTTTTTTAAATTCGAGGTCGAGAACTTTTTGAATATTTTCCCACACGCTATAGCCCAACGGCTTAATGATCATACAGCCTCTCACCGGAGAGTTTTCTGCTAAGTCAGCCTCTTTGATGACTTGTTGGTACCACTCACTGAAATCTTGTGTTCGGATGGGGGAAATTGCATTTTTCATATGATTGGACCTCTTTATAATAAAATAATAAAACGATGAATAAAATTTTTTGTCGATCATACTAAAAGGAACAAAATCCGTACATGATATTCTTACATAGAGGATTGGCGAGCACGGCAAAAGGATTGGCAAGAGACCAAAGCTTGTGTACTTTCTCCAAAAATAAATAAGGGTTTAAAAATGGTTGAATTTCAAAATGATATTATTGTTGGTTTGCACAGTATTGCCGAGGCCATCAATGTCGAAAAAAGAGAAATAATTAAAATCGTTGCTACTAAAGATGGCTTTCAAGAACTGAGAAAGCGATTGAAGATTCGCATGGAAAAAATTGAAGATAAAATTGAATACGTCGGTGCCCATGAAGTTCAAGAAATGGCAAAGGTAGAATTCGATGAATTGGGCTTTGAGTTTTCGCGCGTTCCTTCGCAAGTCTTTCTCATCGCAAGCGCGATTCAACCTTTAGATCTAACTTGGCTTTATCAGTATTTAAAATCTAAAAAAGCAATTCGCTTGCTCGCACTCGATCAAGTGACCGATGTGCACAACGCTGCAGCGATTTTGCGAACCGCTTCGTTTTACGGCGTAGACGCCATATTAACTTCCGCCAAAGGGAGTTTCGGAACCGGTCCAAATTTCAATCGCATTGCTTCGGGTGCCACTGAACATATGTCGATCGTTAAATGCTCATCACTTCCTTCGGCTTTGCAAAAACTTTCCGATTTAGGTGTCGATGTCATCGCTTTATCTGAGCACGCCACCGATTCTAATTTATCTTCTGACAGCGAAAAGGCAACGTGTTTAGTTTTGGGAGCGGAGGATGAAGGTGTTTCGAACGCCGTCTCGCGCGTGGTGAAAAAAACGATCTCTCTTGAAAGCCAAGGTCAGATAAAATCCTTAAATGTTTCCGTCGCATCTGCCGTTGCTATGGAAAAAATTTTCGGCAAAAAATAAAAAAAGATTTGATTAATAAGATTAAAACGATTATAAAAGATTTCCAGCATAATACTTAAATGATGTAGGCTGACTTAGCTCAGTTGGTAGAGCATCGGTTTTGTAAACCGACGGTCGTAGGTTCGACTCCTATAGTCAGCTCCACTTTTAAGTTTTGTTGTTTGGGAGAGATTGCCGAGCGGCCAAAGGCAACAGACTGTAAATCTGTCGGTGTACACCTTCGATGGTTCGAATCCATCTCTCTCCACCATCTTTAACATGCGGGCTTAGCTCAGTTGGTAGAGCGCCACCCTTCCAAGGTGGATGTCGCAAGTTCGAATCTTGTAGCCCGCTCCATTTTTCACCTTTACATTTGTAGCTGTCATCGATTTAAATAAATGTGTGTTTATGCTCTTGTGGCTCAGTGGTAGAGCACTCCCTTGGTAAGGGAGAGGTCGTGGGTTCGATTCCCATCGGGAGCTCCACTTTACTCTTGTCAGTGAAAAAATAAATAGGCATACTGTTGACTTAATTTACGATAAGAGATAATTCCAACGAATAATAATTTTTCTTATACAACAAAAGAAGGAGATGCCCCATGGCTAAGGAAAAATTTGAGCGTAACAAACCGCACGTTAACATCGGTACGATTGGTCACGTTGACCACGGTAAAACAACTTTAACTGCTGCTATCACTATGACTATGGCTAAAAAGTTTGGTGGAGCTGCTAAGTCATATGCAGAAATCGATTCTGCTCCTGAAGAAAAAGCAAGAGGGATCACGATCAACACTGCACACGTTGAGTATGAAACAGCTAACAGACACTACGCTCACGTAGACTGTCCAGGACACGCTGACTATGTTAAAAACATGATCACTGGTGCTGCACAGATGGACGGTGGGATTTTAGTTTGTTCTGCTGCTGACGGCCCAATGCCACAAACAAGAGAGCACATCCTTCTTGCTCGTCAAGTAGGTGTTCCAGCTCTAGTTGTATTCTTAAACAAAGTAGATATGGTAGACGACGCTGAATTACTTCAGTTAGTTGAAATGGAATTAAGAGACCTATTGTCTTCTTATAACTTCCCTGGCGATGCGATTCCTTTCGTAGCAGGATCTGCTCTTGCAGCTGTTGAAGGAAGAAACCCAGAAATCGGCGAAAACAAAATCGTTGAATTAATGGAAGCTGTTGATTCATACATCCCAACTCCAGTAAGAGATATCGATAAAGATTTCTTAATGCCAGTTGAAGACGTTTTCTCAATCTCTGGTCGTGGAACTGTTGTTACAGGAAGAGTTGAAAGAGGCGTGATTAAAGTTAACGAAGAAATCGAAGTTGTTGGTATCCGCGATCCACAAAAAACAACTGTTACTGGTGTAGAAATGTTTAGAAAACTTCTTGATCAAGGTCAAGCTGGTGATAACGTTGGTCTATTACTCCGTGGTACAAAAAGAGAAGACATCGAAAGAGGTCAGTGTCTTATTAAGCCAGGGTCAGTAAAGCCACACGCTAAATTTGTTGCTGAAGTGTATATCCTTAACAAAGAAGAAGGTGGACGTCACACTCCAATCTTCAAAGGCTATAGACCTCAGTTCTATTTCAGAACAACAGACGTAACTGGTTCAATCGAACTTAACGCTGGTGTTGAAATGGTTATGCCAGGTGATAACACTACTTTCAACGTTGAACTTATCTCTAAAGTTGCAATGGAGAAGGGTTTAAGATTTGCAATCAGAGAAGGTGGCCGTACAATCGGTGCTGGAACTGTTGCTGATATCTTAGACTAGTTTTAATTAAAATGTACTTATTGGGGTCGGATTTATCCGGCCCTTTTTATTCTCTCAACGGGTGTATAGCTCCAATGGTTAGAGCGAGTGATTCCAAATCACTAGGTTGTAGGTTCGACTCCTACTGCACCCGCCACTTGCCTTTCTTTTATTTTCTTTATGCTTTTTCTTTCAAGTTTTCTCTTGTAAAATAATTAGACTTTTTGTTCACAATTGTGCATAAACATTTCGTTTAATTTTTAAATTGAGGTCATTAGTATGTCGTTTATCAAGGAAGAAGATTCATCTAAATGGATTAACGCTCTCGTTATCATTTTCTCAGCTGTGGTTGGCTATGCTTTTTTTAAGTTTTCAAATCAAATGGCAGTTTGGTTTGACCTTGAAACAAAGCTTGCAAACTTTGCAGTGATTGCTCAAGTTGTTGGATTTTTAGCAGGGTTGAGCACATTTGTTATTGTTTTAAAAAATGAATTCACATCCAATTACCTACAGGAAGTATTCGCTGAGTTTGTTAAAGTTGTTTGGCCTACTAGGGAAGCGACGACAAAGTTAACCATTACGCTGGTGATAGGCCTTGTTATTATTGCCGCTATTTTTGTCTTTGTAGATTTTATATTTAATAAATTACTAACTTTAATTTTTTAATTAAAGGCCTTTATATTTATAAGTGAGAAAAAAATGACGAATGAAAAAAATGAATCAGAAGAAGTCGTTTTAGCTAAAGGTGATGCACCAGGTTTTAAATGGTACATTGCTAAAGCTCAAACTGGACAAGAAAATAAAGTTGTTAAGTCACTTAAGGAAAATATCGTTAATTATAAAATGACTGAATTTTTCTCGGAGGTTTTAGTTCCAGAAGAATCAGTTATAAGCATGGTAAACGGTAAGAAAAAGACCATCAAAAAGAAGTTTTTTCCAGGTTATGTCTTGATTAAGATGATCATGAATGATAAGACATGGCACTTAGTAAAAAGTACAGACAAAGTAACTGGATTTATTGGTGGGTCATCAACGAATCCTTCACCAATTACTGAAGTTGAAGCACTAAGAATGACAAATCAAGCAGAAGAAGGTTTCAAGAAGCCAAGAACTTCTATTTCGATTGCAGAAGGTGAGTCGGTTAAAGTCATTGAAGGTCCATTTACTAATTTTGTCGGGACTGTTGAGGCAGTCAACGAGAAAGGTAAGATTAAAGTTAACGTTTCTATTTTTGGAAGACCTACACCAGTTGAGTTAGATTTTTCACAAGTAGAGAAAGTTTCATAAGTTTGTTAGGTATTTTCAGGAGTTATCATTATGGCTAAAAAAGTTACAGGTTTTATAAAGTTACAAATCGCAGGCGCTAAGGCAAACCCGTCACCACCAATTGGACCAGCCCTTGGTCAAAAAGGTGTAAATATTATGGAGTTTTGCAAGGCTTTCAATGCAAAGACTCAATCACAACCAGGTGTTGTGTTGCCAACAATCATAACAGTTTACTCTGATAGATCTTTTACTTTTATCACTAAGACGCCACCTGCTTCTTATTTGTTGAAAGATAAGTTAAAGCTAGAAAGAGGAGCTCAGAAACCTGGCTCAGAAGTTATGGCAAAAAAAGTTCCTAAAAAAACTGTTGAAGAAATCGTTGATACAAAGAGACCAGATCTAACTGCTGGAACTAAAGAAGCAGGAATGAGAACTATTGAGGGATCAATCCGTTCTATGGGACTTAAGTTAGATTACTAATTATTAATAACTGCACGGGAGAGTCAAGACTCGCATGAACCGAAGAGGAAAAAATGAAAACTGCATCTAAGAGATACGCAGCGGCAGCGTCTAAAGTCGAAAAAACAAAAAACTATTCTTGCGACGAAGCTCTCAAGCTTGTTAAAGAAATCAAATCAGCTAAATTCGATGAAACAGTTGATCTAGCATTCAGACTTGGAGTTGATCCAAGACACGCTGATCAGATGATTAGAGGTGCAATTGCACTTCCTGCAGGTACAGGGAAAACTGTACGAGTTGTTGCAATCACAGCTGGCCAAAAGTTAACTGAAGCAGAACAAGCTGGAGCAGACTTTGTTGGTGGCGAAGATATTATCAACAAAATTGCTGGCGGATGGCTTGAATTTGACAGAGTAATCGCAACTCCAGACATGATGAGTAAGCTTGGTAAAGTTGCAAGACTTTTAGGTCCACGTGGTTTAATGCCAAACCCAAAACTTGGAACAGTTACAACTGATATCGCTTCAGCAATTAAAGAGCAAAAAGCAGGTAAGGTTGAGTACAGAACTGAGAAAAACGGTATCATCCATGTTCCAATCGGTAAAAGTTCTTTTACTGTTGAACAATTAAAGCAAAACTATACAGCTGTTGTGAGTGCTATTTTAAAAGCTAAGCCCGCAAGTGCAAAGGGAACATACGTGAGATCACTCACTGTGAGCTCGACTATGGGTCCAGGTTTAAAGATCGATACTAACGAAGTTGTTAATTCAATATAAGAAATAACTAGGGGTTGAAGAAAGTCGGTTTTTACTGGTCTAACCCGCCGGTAGAGTAATGCCTGCCCAAATCCCCCTCCATTATATTAACCAAAAAGAAGGAGGAGACGTGCTTACAAGAACCGAAAAAGAAGCAATCGTAAGTGATCTTAAAGCCGACCTCGCTAAATCTAAGGCTGTCTTTTTAACAAACTTAATTGGTATCAGTTCAAATGATGCCGTTAAAATTAGAAAGTCAGTAAGAGAAGCGAACGGAAAAATGGTAGTAGCTAGAAACACTCTCTTTAGAAGAGCCTTCGAAGGTTCGTCTGCGGAATCGTTAACGGCTAACTTATCAGGTGCTCATGCAATAGCGTTTGCGTTTGAAGACGCTGCAGCTGTTGCAAAGTGTTTAAAGGATGCTGGATCTGAGCTTGAGTTAGTAGAGTTGAAAGGTGGTTTACTTGATGGTGCGATTTTATCAAAAGCACAAGTAAAACAACTTGCTGATCTACCATCAAGAGATCAGATGCTTGGTACTTTACTTGCCACATTTATGGCGCCTGCATCGGCATTTGCAAGAGTGCTTAATGCAATTAAAGAAAAGAAAGAAAGCGGCGAATTAGCATAATTTATTTAAAATATTTAGGAGATTAAAATGAGTATTACAAATGAACAATTAACAGAACACATCGCAAAAATGACAGTTTTAGACCTTGCTAATCTTGTAAAAGAATTAGAGGAAAAATTCGGAGTTTCAGCTGCTCCTGTTGCTGTAGCTGGTGCTGCTGGTCCAGCTGCTGCCGTTGAAGAGCAAACTGAATTTACAGTTGTTCTTGCTGATGGTGGAGACAAGAAAATTAACGTTATTAAAGAAATCCGTACAATCACTGGTCTTGGTCTTAAGGAAGCAAAAGATCTTGTTGAAGGTGCTCCTAAAGTTGTTAAAGAAGGTATCTCAAAAGCTGACGCTGAAAACATCAAGAAAGTACTTGAAGGTGTTGGAGCTAAGGTTGAACTTAAGTAATATTAGGTTTATATTTGTAGCTAATTAAAAAATGACTTTTTTAGAAGGTATGGAGGCAACTTGCCCCCATACCTTTTTTGTGTTTTATTTAATCAATTCAAATTTCAATCAGGGAGACTGGGATGACTCAGGTTTTTTCACCTAACGAATGGTTCCGCAAAAATTTTTCCAATACACCAGTAGTATTAAACACTCCTCCTCTTATGAGATTGCAAGTTAATTCATACGATGAATTTTTGCAAAAAGATGTTCCTCCTGCAAAGAGGACAGACACAGGCTTACAGGCAGTATTTAAGTCTGTTTTCCCAATATATGATTTTAACAAAACTGTTTCTCTAGAGTTTGTTAGCTACTCTCTCGAGGAGCCAAAATATACAGTTAAAGAATGTCGCCAAAGAGGTTTGTCTTTTGAAGCACCTCTTAAGGTTGTTGTGCGATTAGTTTTCTTTGATGTTTCTCTCGATAAAGACTCTGTTGAGCAAAGAACAGTTTCTTCCGTTAAAGAGCAAGAGGTTTACCTTGGAAACATTCCTTTAATGGCAGAGACCGGATCATTTGTTTATAACGGAACTGAAAGAGTTATCGTTTCACAATTACATCGCTCGCCCGGTGTTATTTTTGAACACGACAACGGTAAAAAGCACTCAAGCGGTAAATTACTTTACTCAGCAAGAATTATTCCACACCGAGGTTCGTGGTTAGATTTCGAATTTGACCATAAGAACGTTTTATTCGCCAGAATCGATAGAAAAAGAAAAATTCATGCGACTGTACTTTTTAAAGCAATGGGGCTTTCAACTTCTGAAATCCTTAAAGAATTCTACAAAATGGAAGAGCTTTGCTTCAATAAAGATGGTTCATACGCAAGAAAGCTTGATTTTAATTTGCTTGTTGGAACGAGAGCAAACCAAGATATTCTCGAGCCGAAAACAGCAAAGTCTATTATTAAAAAAGGCAAAAAGTTTACTAAGCAATCTGTGAAAAAAATGGAAGAGGCTGGTGTAACTGAGCTTCCTCTTGAACTAGAAGAAGTTGTAGGTAAAGTCATTGCAGAAGATATTTTCGATGAAAAAACTGGTGAAGTTATTTGCCTTGCTAACGAAGCGCTTTCTGAATCAAAAATTCATGATCTAATTAAAGCAGGCCATAAGTCGATTAAAGTACTTTATATCGATATGATTAATTTTGGTGATCAAATTAGAAATACACTTCTTATTGATAAGACCGAAACAAGAGAAGACGCATTAATTAAAATCTTTGAAAGACTAAGACCAGGTGAACCTCCATCGGTCGATGCCGCTGATAATTTATTTCAAAATTTATTTTTTAACAGAGAAAAATACGACCTATCAAAAGTAGGTAGAATGAAAGTTAACTATAAGTTTGGAATGGATATTCCAGTCGATCAAACTGTTTTAACTCACCAAGATATTTTAACTACGGCACTTTACCTCGTTGAATTAAACAATGGTAAAGGTAAAGTAGATGACATCGATCACCTGGGTAACAGAAGAGTAAGAGCTGTAGGTGAATTACTTGAAAATCAATTCCGCGTTGGTTTAGTTCGTATGGAAAGAGCGGTTAAAGAAAGAATGGCTATTCAAGAAATTGAAACGATGATGCCATACGATCTTGTGAATCAAAAACCAGTAGCAGCTGCTGTTAAGGAATTTTTTGGTTCATCTCAACTTTCACAGTTTATGGATCAAACAAACCCACTTTCAGAAGTCACACACAAGAGAAGATTATCTGCATTAGGCCCTGGCGGTTTAACGAGAGAAAGAGCGGGATTCGAAGTTCGCGACGTTCATGCAACTCACTATGGAAGAATGTGTCCGGTTGAGACTCCAGAAGGACCAAACATCGGTTTGATTACTTCTCTTGCTACTTATGCACGCGTTTCTGAGTACGGTTTTATTGAAACTCCATACCAAGTTGTGAATGAAGATCGTTCAATTTCAGCACCTAAATATTTTTCTGCTTTTGAAGAAGAAGGAAAAGTTATTGCTCAGGTCGATGCAAAATATATCAACAGTGGAAAAATTGTTGGCGATCAAATTGCGGCTCGTTCATCGGGTGAATTTACCCTTGTACAAGCTCAAGAAGTACAGTTGATGGACGTTTCGCCGACTCAAATGATCTCGATTGCAACATCACTTATTCCATTCCTTGAGCACGACGATGCGAACAGAGCATTGATGGGTTCAAACATGATGAGACAAGCTGTTCCAGTTGTAAGAACAGATGCTCCACTTGTAGGAACTGGCGTTGAGCAAATCATTGCAAGAGATTCAGGAGCTATCGTCTACGCAAAAAATTCAGGAAAGGTTATCTTTGTTGATTCGAATAGAATTGTTATCCAAAGAGATAATTTCACAGAAGGTGAGTCGGGTGTCGATGTTTATAAATTAACTAAATACCAACGCACAAACCAAAATACATGTAACAACCAAAAAGCGCTTGTTAAAGAAGGTGATTACGTTGCAAAAGGTACGGTTATTGCCGATGGACCTGCAACTCACTTGGGAGACTTGGCTTTAGGTCAAAACGTTCTCGTGGCTTTCATGCCATGGGGTGGTTACAACTACGAGGACTCGATCCTTATTAACGAAAATATTTTATCGCGAGATGTTTTTACTTCAGTTCACATCGAAAGTTTTGAAGTTGAAGCGCGCGATACTAAATTAGGAAAAGAAGAAATCACTCGCGATATTCCAAATGTCAGCGAAGAGGCACTTAAAGACCTCGACGAGGCTGGGATTATTAGAGTTGGTGCGATTATTAAGCCAGGAGATATTCTCGTTGGAAAAATTACTCCAAAAGGTGAATCGCAATTATCGCCTGAAGAAAAACTTTTAAAGGCAATCTTCGGTGATAAAGCTGGAGATGTTAAAGATACTTCTTTACGCGTTCCTTCTTCGGTTAGAGGAACTGTTATCGATGCTAAAGTTTACACGAGAGAAGGTGTCGAACTCGACTCGAGATCAAAAGAAATCATCGAGCACGAAACGACTTTAATTAGAAGAGATGAAAGAATTGAAGTAAGAGCCATCCAAACTTCAGCTATTTTTAAAATTGCTGAAATGTTAAAAGGCGCGAAAACTGCTGATAAACTTATTTCGGAAGATGGTTCTACTGAATTACTTGGCAAAGGTGCAGAGCTGACAAAAGAAGTGCTTCTTTCAATTCCATTCGAATTGATCGGCTACCTACCACTTGAAGCATCACTCGAAGAGAGACTTTCTGAGTATTTCGCCGACGTGAGAAATAGAATCATGAGAGTAAGACAAAAAGCCAACGAGGAAGTTGCAAAACTTCATAAAGGCGATGAGCTTCCTCCAGGTGTAATTAAAAAAGTGATGATCTACGTTGCCATTAAAAGAAAATTGCAACCAGGTGATAAGATGGCGGGAAGACACGGTAACAAAGGTGTTATTTCAAACGTTGTTCCAGCCGAAGATATGCCATTTTTGGCGGACGGTACTCCAGTTGAAATCGTGTTGAATCCACTCGGGGTTCCATCGCGTATGAACATTGGTCAGTTACTTGAACTTCACTTGGGATGGGCAGGACGTGGTCTTGCAGAAAAAATTAAAACACTCTTAGAAGAAAAAGCTAAAATACACGACTTGAAAGATTTTATTTATAAAATTTATAAAACCGAAGAAGTGAAAGAGTGGCTTAAAAAAGCTTCAGATGAAAGAGTTGTAGAAGTTGCTGAGCAACTTGCAACTGGAGTGAGATTTTCAACAAGTGTATTTGACGGAGCATCAGAAGATGACATCAGAGAAATGCTCGAACTTGGAGATCTAGACAAATCTGGTAAGACCACATTGTTCGACGGTAAAACAGGCGATGTTTTTTCAGAAGAAGTTACTGTAGGTACAATGTACATGTTAAAGCTTCACCATTTAGTTGATGAAAAAATTCACGCCAGATCAACTGGTCCATACTCACTTGTAACTCAGCAACCATTAGGTGGTAAGGCTCAGTTCGGGGGACAAAGACTTGGGGAGATGGAAGTTTGGGCTCTTGAAGCATACGGTGCTGCTTATACATTACAAGAATTCTTAACCGTAAAATCTGATGATGTTATTGGTAGAACAAGAATGTATGAATCAATCGTTAAAGGTGAACAAGTTCTGGAGCCAGGATTGCCTGAATCGTTCAACGTACTTGTACGCGAACTTCAAGCACTTTGTCTCGACATCAAACTTGAAGAAAATGCAGAAGAAGAAACTTTTAACTAAGTTTCCTCCTCTTGAGACGAATGAATGGCGTACTTAGCGAAGTGATTATTACAATTTTTTAAATCGAGAACTGAGGTAAATAACATGAAAGATCTATTAAACTTTTTTGACAAACCTAAAGATCCAATTAGCGTTGAAGCGGTTTCTATTAAACTTGCTTCGCCTGATACGATTAGAGAGTGGTCGTTTGGCGAAGTGAAGAAGCCAGAAACGATTAACTATAGAACTTTCAAACCAGAAAGAGATGGTCTCTTCTGTGCAAAAACATTTGGTCCAATTAAAGACTACGAATGTATTTGTGGAAAATACAAAAGAATGAAACACCGCGGAGTTGTGTGTGAGAAATGCGGCGTCGAAGTGACTCTTTCCAAGGTAAGAAGAGAGCGCTGCGGACACATTGAACTTGCAGCACCTGTTGCTCACATTTGGTTTTTAAGATCTCTTCCATCGAGATTGGGCGCATTGCTCGACCTTACGTTAAAAGAACTTGAAAGAGTCCTTTACTATGAAGCATACCTTGTAACGAGCTCAGCAACTGAAAACGTCGACGGTGGGTTAGAAGTTGGGAAAGTTATTTCTGAGCAACAATACCAAGAATTAAAAGAGCAAGGAATCGAGTTTGAAGCCGGTATGGGCGGTCAGACGATTAAAGAACTTTTAAAGAAACTCGATCTAGATATTATTAATAAAGAATTAAGAAGAGGCTTGGCTCAAGCTTCAACTGAAATGGCAAAAGTAAAAATTGTAAAAAGACTAAAAGTCGTTGAATCAATTTTAAAATCAGAAAATAAGCCAGAGTGGTTTATGATGGATGTTATTCCAGTTCTACCACCTGATTTAAGACCACTTGTTCCTCTTGAAGCGGGACGTTTTGCAACTTCCGACTTGAACGATCTTTATAGACGAGTCATTAACAGAAATAATCGTTTGAGAAGACTTAAAGAGTTGAACGCTCCAGAAATCATCATTAGAAACGAAAAAAGAATGTTGCAAGAAGCAGTCGATGCCTTATTTGACAACGGAAGAAGAGGAAAGGTTTTCACTGGTGCGAACAAGCGTCCATTAAGATCGCTTTCTGACATGTTAAAAGGGAAGCAGGGGCGCTTTAGACAAAACCTACTTGGTAAACGCGTTGACTATTCAGGTCGTTCGGTTATCGTTGTTGGTCCAAATTTAAGATTACATCAATGTGGTTTGCCAAAGCTAATGGCATTAGAACTTTTTAAGCCATTTATTTACAATAAGCTTATTGAAAAAGGTCACTGTACAACAATTAAAGTTGCTAAAAAAATGGTCGACCAGCAAAAGCAAGAAGTTTGGGATATTTTAGAAGAAGTTGTTCAAGAGCATCCTGTTTTATTAAACAGAGCTCCCACTCTGCACCGTCTTGGTATTCAAGCTTTCGAACCAATTTTGATTGAAGGTAAAGCAATTCAGTTACACCCTCTAGTGTGTACGGCCTTTAACGCAGACTTCGACGGTGACCAGATGGCCGTTCACGTTCCGCTATCTATCGAAGCGCAAATTGAATGTAGAATTCTTGCCATGTCGACAAATAATATTCTATCTCCAAAAGATGGAACTCCAATTATCGTTCCTTCTCAGGATATTGTTCTTGGATTGTACTACATGACGCGAATGAGACCTTACGCTCGTGGATATAACAAAGTATTCGCTTCAAAAGAAGAAGCTCAGTATGCTTACCACTCGGGTAATTTACATCTTCAAGCTCCAGTTAAAATTAGATTAAATGGAGAGTTGGTGGAAACAACTGTCGGGCGTACATTCGTCTTCGATGCTGTGCCAACTTGTCTTAAATTTTCTGATGTCAACCAAGTTCTTGGTAAAAAGGCATTAGTTAAATTGATTGATCACGCATACAGAGTAGGAACAGAAAAAGAAACTGTAATGCTTGCCGATGCTATCATGAGACTTGGTTACGAGTACGCTTCAAAAGCAGGTATCTCGATCAACGTTCACGATATGACAATTCCGGCAGAAAAGTCAGAAATTCTAGGCGAAGCATATAAAGAAGTTAATAAAATCGTTGAAGAGTATAACGAAGGTTCGATCACAGATGGTGAGCGATACAATAAAATCGTCGACGTTTGGGCCCAAACCAATGAGAAGTTAACGAAAGTTGTTATCGAAAGAATTTCGACTCAATCATTTACTTCAGAGTCAAAAGGTGACTCGATTAAAGCTCCTTCATTTAACTCTCTCTTTATGATGGCAGACTCCGGAGCGAGGGGTTCTACTCAACAGATCAGACAGTTGGGGGGAATGAGAGGCTTGATGGCGAAACCATCGGGCGAAATTATTGAAACTCCAATTACGTCTAACTTTAGAGAAGGTCTATCGGTTCTCGAGTACTTTACATCGACTCACGGTGCGAGAAAGGGTCTAGCCGATACTGCTCTTAAAACAGCAAACTCAGGTTACTTAACAAGAAGATTAGTTGATGTTGCCCAAGATGGTATCATTAGAACTGTAGACTGTGGAGCTACTGACGGTGTTACCTTAACTTCGAGAGTAGAAGCAGGGGAAGTTGTTGAGCACGTAGCCGACAGAGCAATGGGAAGAGTTATTGCTCAAGCAATAGTGAATGCTAATGGCGATGAGTTATTTCCAAGAAACTACATGCTCACAGAAAAAGATTTAAAAGTTTTAAAAGATAATGAAGTCGACCAAATCAAAGTTAGATCAGTTCTAACATGTAAAGAAAAACACGGATTCTGTGCTCACTGTTTTGGTCGCGACCTTGCAAGAGGAAAACTAGTTTCAATTGGTGAAACAGTTGGAGTTATTGCAGCTCAGTCAATTGGTGAGCCAGGTACTCAGCTTACGATGAGAACATTCCACGTTGGGGGAACTGCAACTGCAGGTGCTCAAGTTAATAAAACAGAAGTTAAGACTGCCGGGGTTTTACACCTTGAAAATGTTAACTACGTTACAAATAACGAAGGTATTAACATTGTCATGAATAAAAACGGTGAAGCCGTTATTCGCGATCAAAGAGGCGTTGAAAAAGAACGTTACCCAGTTGTTTACAGTTCGCGTTTGTTCTTTACGAACGGACAAGAAGTAGCCGTTGGTGACAGGATTTTAGAATGGGATCCATTTGCGATTCCAGTTTTAACTGAAGTTTCAGGTACAGTTAAATTTGAAGATTTAATTGTTGGTTCTACAGTGAGTGAACAAGTGGATGCCGTAACAGGTCTTGCCCACAAAGTTGTCACGGAATCAAAAAACCCATCGCTTCAACCAAAACTTGTGATTGTCGATGAAAACGGAAAGCCAATCCTTGTTCCAGGAACAAAAAGATACGCAACCTACAGATTGCAAGTAGGTGCTAACATCATCGTTAACGATGGCGATAGAGTTGAAGTTGGTAGTGCTCTTTCAAAATTACAAAGAGAAACAACTAAGACAAAAGATATTACCGGAGGTCTACCGAGAGTTGCTGAATTATTTGAAGCGAGAAAGCCTTCGAATGCAGCGCAAATTGCAGACGTTTCAGGTACGATTGAATTTGGTACAGAATTAAGAGGAAATAGAAGAATTATTATTAGGCCCGAGGATGGAAGTGAACCGGTAACTTACGTCGTTCCAAAAGGACGTTACGTTGTAGTTAACGAAGGTGACTTTATCCGTGCTGGCGAGCCTATAATGGATGGTCCTAGTAATCCTCACGATATTTTAAGAGTCCTTGGAGTTAAAGCTCTTGCTCGCTACATCGTAGATGAGATTCAAGAAGTTTATCGCTTACAAGGTGTTAAAATCGATGATAAGCACATTGAGGTTATTGCGAGCCAGATGCTTAAAAAAGTGGAAGTTGTTAATCCAGGTGACTCGATGCTTGTAAGTGGTGATTCTCTTACACGTGCAGAGTTAGCAGAAATTAACCAAGAACTAGAATCTAAGGGAATGGAAAAAGTAGTTGCCGCTCCTGTACTTCTAGGGATCACAAAAGCGTCTCTCACAACCGATTCGTTTATTTCTGCAGCTTCATTCCAGGAAACGACAAAAGTTCTAACTCAAGCAACCCTTGAAGGTAAGAGCGATGAGTTGAGAGGATTGAAGGAAAACGTTATCATGGGTCGTTTAATTCCAGCAGGTTCTGGAGTTCTAAGATACAGAAATTTCGAAGCAGTGGTAAATGAAGATGAAACTGTTGCAGCCGCAACTTTGTCATTCTAATAAAAACTTGTGCTATTAATTTTCTTTTGTTATAGACATTGAAGTTAATAGCACTACTATAAATTATTAATTTTTTGACGGCTTAAGGAGCTCATAAAAATGCCTACAATTAATCAGTTAGTTAAAAAAGGTAGAGAAGATAAATATTCGAAAACAAAATCACCAGCTTTGAAGTCTTGTCCTCAAAGACGTGGTGTTTGTACTCGTGTTTACACTACAACTCCAAAGAAACCAAACTCAGCAATGAGAAAAGTTTGTAAAGTTAAATTAACTTCAGGTTTTGAAGTAATTTCATATATCGGTGGAGAAGGTCACAACCTTCAGGAACACTCGATTGTATTGATTAGAGGTGGAAGGGTAAAAGATCTTCCAGGTGTTCGTTACCATACAATTCGTGGTGCTCTCGATGCAACTGGTGTTGATAAAAGACGTCAGGGAAGATCTAAGTACGGCGCAAAAAGACCTAAGAAATAATATTTAATATAGATTTAAGGAAATAAATATGAGTAGAAAACATAAAGCAGAAATTAGAGAAGTATTACCCGATCCAAAATTTCAAGATGTCGTTGTATCTAAATTCATCAACGCTCTTATGATCGGTGGAAAAAAATCAGTAGCTGAGAAGATTTTTTACAGCGCTCTTGATGTTGTTCAAGAAAAAACAAATGAAGAGCCATTGAAAGTTTTCAAAAAAGCTCTTTCAAATGTAAAGCCAGCTGTTGAAGTAAAATCAAGAAGAATTGGTGGAGCAACTTACCAAATTCCAGTAGAAGTTAGACCGGCAAGACGTCAATCATTAGCCCTTAGATGGTTAAGAGACTATGCTTCTGACAGAAGTGGAAAAACTATGGTTTCTAAGCTTGCTGATGAAATCATCGATGCATCTCAAAACAGAGGCGGAGCTGTTAAGAAACGTGAAGACGTTTACAAGATGGCTGAAGCTAACAAGGCTTTTGCTCACCTTAAATGGTAATCATTTTTTTCTATGTCTCAAATTGATTCAATAAGAAATATCGGCATCATTGCTCACATTGATGCCGGTAAAACAACAACAACAGAACGTATTCTTTTTTACACAGGAAAAAGCCACAAAATCGGTGAAGTTCACGATGGAACAGCTACGATGGACTGGATGATTCAAGAGCAAGAAAGAGGAATCACAATAACATCTGCTGCGACTACCTGCCAGTGGAAAGACACTATCATAAATATCATTGATACTCCGGGGCATGTTGACTTCACTATCGAAGTAGAGCGATCTTTGCGGGTACTCGATGGTGCTGTAGGTGTTTTTGATGCTGTGTCTGGAGTAGAAGCTCAGTCCGAAACTGTTTGGCGACAAGCAGACAAATATAATATACCAAGAATTGCCTTTGTTAATAAAATGGACAGAGTCGGTGCCAACCTTGAACTTTGTATCTCTGACATCCAAAACAAACTAGCAAAAAAGGCAGCAACTTTACATCTACCATATTTCATTGATGATTCTTTCGAAGGTGTGATCGATCTAGTTGATTTAAAACTCATCACTTTTTCAGCTTCTAATCAGGGCCAAGATGTGATCGTCTCTGAATTAAGTCCTGAACAACTAGAAGAAGCTCTTTTATATCGCGAAAACTTAATCGATGCAGTCTCACAATTTGACGATCATTTAGCCGACCTTTTTCTAATGGGAGAAGCGATTTCCAGCGAGACTCTCAATACTTCAATTAGAACAGCAACCTTAAAAGGATTCATCCCAGTTTTATGTGGATCTGCATTTAAAAATAAGTGCGTTCAGCTACTGTTAAATGCTGTAAATGCTTTTCTTCCTTCACCAATAGATCGCGGAGAAATTGCAGGCTATTCTTTAAAAGCGGAAGAAGCCAAAACTAGACATCCTGTTAAAGATAAAGATTTTAGTGGTATTGCTTTTAAAATTGCAACTGATCCATTTGTAGGCAGTGTAGTATACTTAAGGATCTATTCGGGAACTTTGAGAGTCGGTGAGCAAGTTTATAATTCTAATAAAAGAAAACGCGAAAGAGTGAATAAGCTTTTTCGCATGCATGCAGATAAAAGAACAGAAATTCAAGAAGCTTCTGCTGGCGATATTATTGCTGTAGCTGGGCTTAAAGACACAACAACAGGTGAAACACTTTGTAGTGAAAATTCACAAATTGTCTTTGATAAAATGATTTTTCCCGACACAGTTATTTCAATTGCAATCGAGCCTAAAACAACCAATGATGAAAAAAAATTGCAAGCGTCTCTCGAGTCTCTCAAAATGGAAGACCCTTCATTTAATTTTTTGACTAATAAAGAAACAGGTCAGTTGCTTATTAGTGGTATGGGTGAACTGCACCTCGAAATTATTATCGATCGCCTCCAAAGAGAATTTAATGTTGGAATTAGGGCCGGGAAGCCTCAAGTCTCCTATCGAGAGTCTATTTCTAAATCATCCTCTGCGCATGCTGAGTTTAAAAACGAAGTCGCTGGAAAACTAATATTTGCGAGTGTGAACCTATTAGTTACGACATCAGACAAAGAAGGAATTTCAGTAGAGTTTTCGCCCTCTCTTAAAAAAACTCCTGCTGACATTTTAGATTCTGCAAAAAAATCAATTGGTGAATCTAATGGAATTTTAGCTGGCTATGGTTTAACTGATCTTCATGTGACGATTAATGATCTGAGCTTTGACCTAGAAAATCCAAGTCCATTAGCGATTGCAATTGCGGCTTCTTCAGCCATGCAAATGGCCCTACGAGATTCTCAACCTGTTTTATCGGAACCCATTATGCTTTTAGAAGTGGTCACCCCTCTTGATTATACTGGCGAAGTTATTTCCAGTATTAATTCTAAAAGAGGTCACGTGGTCAATGTAGGACTGAAGCAAGGTAAGGATGTAGTGACTGCAGAGGTCCCCTTGGTTGAAATGTTTGGTTATTCCACTGAGTTGCGATCTAAAACCCAGGGACGCGGTTCCTATACAATGACGTTTAAATGCTACAGCAATTTAAATAAAACACAAACGCAACAGATATTAGAATCCAAAGGAATTTATTTTCAAAATTAAATTTAATATGCTTGACAAAGAAACGGCGAAAAAATAAAAAGTCAGAACGAAAAATTAAAAGGACAATTATGAAAGCATCTAAACTTAGAATTAAATTAAGAGCGTATGATTTTAAACTATTAGACAATTCAGTTAATGAAATTGTTCAAACAGCGAAAGAAACTGGGGCTAAAATTGCTGGACCCATTCCTCTTCCTACTGAAATCAATAAGTTCACAGTCTTAAGATCTCCTCACATTGACAAAAAATCAAGAGAGCAATTTGAAATGAGAACTCATAAAAGACTTGTTGATATTATTGAGCCAACTCAGCAAACAATTGACAGCCTAATGAAGTTAGATCTATCTTCAGGTGTCGATGTAGAAATTAAGTACTAAAAATTATTATTAACCATGAATGCACTCCTGAAAAGGATGATGCTGTGGAGGAAAAATGTCTGAAAGTAGAATTGACCTGCAAACTTTTTACGGTCTAAAAGCAGGTATGACCAGAATTTTTGATGAAAATGGAAATCATATTCCAGTAACCGTCATCAAACTCATCCCAAATCTCGTAACTCAAGTTAAAACACAAGAAAAAGAAGGCTACAACGCAATTCAAGTTGGTTTTTACGAAAAGAAAGCAAAACTTTTAAATGAGTCGACAAAAGGCCACCTTAAAAAGGCATCCGTTGAGTTAAATCTAACAAGATTTGCTGAAGTTAAAACTGACAATGTATCGGCAGATGCTCTCGGAAAAGAATTATCATACGATGCCTTTTCTGCTGGAACTTACATCGATGTAACATCGGTATCAAAAGGTAAAGGTTTCGCAGGGGTTGTTAAGAGATATAACTTTAGAGGTGGACCTGCTTCTCACGGTTCTCACTTTCACAGAAGAGTGGGATCTATTGGTAACAGAGCAACTCCAGGTCGCGTATTTAAAAATAAAAAAATGCCAGGCCACATGGGTGTTGAGTTAACAACTATTCAAAATTTAACAATCGTAGAAAACAACTCTGAAAAAGGATTTGTTTTAGTTAAAGGCTCAGTCCCAGGACCGAAAGAGTCAGTTGTTAAAATTACGAAAGCCTTAAAGAAATAATTTAGGAAGGTCAAAATGTCACAATTAAATATATTAAAAGCAAATTTTGAAACTTTAAAATCAGTGAATTTGCCAGCTGACTTTACTGCTGAATCAGTAAATGTTCCAGTTGTTCACCAAGTTGTAAAATCTATCCTTGCTTCAAGAAGACAAGGGACCGCTTCTACTAAGGTTAAGTCTGAAGTAAGTGGTGGTGGTAAAAAGCCATTCAAGCAAAAAGGAACTGGTAACGCTCGTCAAGGGTCTACTCGCTCACCTTTAATGCCAGGTGGTGGAACTGTATTTGGTCCAAAGCCAAGAGACTACGATCAAAAAGTAAATAAAAAAGCAATGCTCGGAGCTATTAAATCAGTTTTAATTGACAAGTATCTTGCTGGAAAATTGTTTGTAGTAGAAAAAGTTGAAACAAATGGAAAAACTTCTTCTGTTTACAAGCTACTTGAATCTAAATCATTATTGAGCAGCTTAATTGTATACTCTGGAGATAATTTAAATCTTCAAAGAGCTACATCAAACCTCAAAACATCTAGATCATTGCCAGTTGAATCACTTTCTGTTTACGAAGTGTTGAAATATGAAAATTTGATTATTGAATTAGCTGCTTACGAAAAGTTGCTAAAAAGGTTAGGTTACTAATATGAGTAGTGTATTTGAATTAATTATAAAGCCATTAATTACAGAAAAATCTTCTTTGTTGTCTGAAACTGCTCCACGTTACGTCTTTAAGGTTAGGAAAGACGCTAACAAGTATCAAATTAAAGAAGCTATTGAAAAGTTTTACGACGTTCGAGTTTTGTCAGTGCGCACTTCGACAATTCCGGGAAAAGTTAAAAGAACTTCAAAGTCTTTTAAGAAAACTCCTAGTTACAAGAAGGCTATTATTGATCTAGCTGCTGGTCAGAAAATCGAATTTTTTAAAGGCGTTTAATAAAATAAGTTATATTTAGGAAGCAATATGAATGTAAAAAAATTTAAACCTGTGACTCCTTCGCTTAGAAAAAGACAAGTTTTAACTGGTCTTAAAAAAGTTGAAGGTCTATTTCCCGTTAAAAATCTTCTAAAATCAAAAAGCTCAACAGCTGGAAGAAACAACTCTGGTTCAATCACAGTGAGACATAGAGGCGGGGGCGTTAAAAGAAAGTATAGAGTCATCGACTTCAAAAGAAGTAAATTAGAAGTAAAAGGTACTGTAAAGGCTATTTGTTATGATCCAAACAGAACATGTAACCTTGCTCTTGTTTCATATGTTGATGGTGAGTATGCATTCATATTAGCACCAGTTGGTTTGGAAGTTGGTCATGAAGTCGTTTCGTCTTCGTCTGCAGATATCAAGCCAGGGAATGCTAAATTGTTAAAAGATATTCCAATAGGAACGCTTGTTCACAATGTTGAACTTAAGCCAGGTGCTGGTGGACAAATTGCAAGATCTGCTGGGTCCTACGTACAAGTTATGGCGAAAGAAGAAGATGTAGCATTGCTTAGAATGCCATCTGGAGAGTTAAGAAAAGTAAAAGCAAATTGCCGTGCAACTATTGGACAAGTTGGAAATCTTGACCATGAAAAGAGAAATCTTGGTAAAGCTGGTATTACAAGAAAGTTAGGCATTAGACCAACTGTTCGCGGTGTTTCTATGAACCCTGTAGATCACCCATTGGGTGGTGGTGAAGGTAGAACATCCGGAGGAAGACATCCAGTGACTCCTTGGGGATTACCTACACGTGGTTATAAGACTAGAAAAAATAAAAGAACTAATAAGTTCATTGTTAAACGTAGAAAATAATTTAATTTGGAGTATATATGACTAGATCTTTAAAGAAAGGTCCTTTTGTTGATAACCAGCTGATGAAAAAAGCACTTAAAATAGTCTCTGATCCTAACAAAGGTTCAAAGGTTATTAAAACATGGTCAAGAAGATCAACAATTGTTCCTGAGTTTATCGGAATGACATTTGCTGTTCACAATGGTAAAAAATTTATCCCAGTTTATGTTACTGACAACATGATCGGCCACAAGCTTGGAGAGTTCGCAATTACAAGAACTTTCCATGGTCACGGCGCTGATAAAAAAGTCACTAAGAAGTAGTTGAGAGGTTGATATGTCAATAACAGTAAAAAATAACAATGTCGGAATCGCCCCAAGAAAAGTAAGACAGGTTTGCGATTTAATTAGAAATAAGAAAGTTTCAGAAGCTCTTAAGATTTTAAGATTTTGTGAAAAGAAAGAAATTGCAATTGTAGTTTCTAAGCTTGTTAACAGTGGTCTTGCTATCGCTAGTCAAGACAACAAGTATGACTTAGATAACTTAGTTGTTGGTACACTTTATGTTAACGAAGGCCCTATGCTAAAGAGAATTATGCCTAGAGCACAAGGAAGAGCATATAAAGTGAGAAAGAGAACGAGTCATCTTGTTGTAACACTTAAAGAAGCTTAATTATAAAGAGGTAATAAAATGGGACAAAAAGTTAATCCATACGGTTTTAGATTAGGATATATCAAAGGATGGCACTCTTCTTGGTATTCAAAAGATAAATACGCCACGTTACTACATGAAGATTTAAAAATTAGAACATACCTAGAAAAGGCAATGAAATCAGCTTCAGTTTCTAGTATTGATATCTCTAGAACTTCAGACCAAGTTAAAGTTACTGTCAATACAGCTAAGCCTGGAATTGCAATTGGAAAAAAAGGCGCAGGAATTGAGAAAATTAGAAACGATCTAAAGAAAATGACTAAAGACGTTCTGGTTTTTAACATTGCTGAAGTAAAAAGACCTGATTCAGACGCAAAGCTTATTGCTGAAAATATTGCAGCTCAGCTCGAAAAGCGTGTTGCTTTTAGAAGAGCAATGAAAAAAGTAATGCAGTCAGCATTTAGAGCAGGCGTTAAAGGCATTAAAGTTAGAACTTCTGGCCGTTTGGGCGGAGCAGAGATGGCAAGAACTGAAGGATACGCAGAAAGAAAAGTACCTCTTCATACTCTTAGAGCTGATATTGACTACAACACAGCAGAAGCTGCAACTACTTATGGAATCATTGGTGTGAAAGTTTGGGTCTATAAGGGTGAAATTTACAAATAGTCATCATTAATTAATTGATTAAAAGGGTAAAAATATGTTAAGTCCAAAACGAGTAAGATTTAGAAAGCAACATAAAGGTCGTATGGCCGGTGCTGCTCACAGAGGAAATACATTAACTAAGGGTGAATTCGGTTTACAAGCTACTACTTGTGGATACATCACTAATAGACAAATTGAAGCAGCCAGAATTGCAATTTCAAGAAAGATGAAAAGAGGCGGAAACGTCTGGATTAGAATTTTTCCTGATAAGTCACTTACTAGAAAGCCTGCAGAGGTAAGAATGGGTGGCGGTAAAGGTTCGCCAGAAATGTGGGTTGCGGTTGTTAGACCTGGAAGAATTATGTTTGAGATTGGTGGCTTAGATAAAGAAACAAGTCTTGAAGCTCTAAGACTTGCGATGTATAAGCTCCCAGTTAAAACAAAAATTACTAAGCTGGTTAATGATTAATTTAAGGAATTTTTATGAGTAAAACAAAAAATATACAAAATGAAATCGAACTTAAGAAAAAGGAAATTCTTTCTCTTAAGTTGGAACTAGCAACTTCTGGAAAAAATTCTGGGAAAACTGCAAAAGCTTTAAAGAATGAAATAGTTGCTTTGAACAAAAGCAAGAAATCTAAATAGTAGGGATTAAGATGGAAGCAAAAACAAATAAAAAAGTTCTTGAAGGTGTTGTTGTTAGTGACAAGAGTTCAAAAACTTTAGTTGTGAAGGTTGTTAGAAAGTTTAAAGACCAAACTTATAGTAAGTTTATGAACTCATCAAAAAAGTTTCATGTGCATGACGAAAGTGAAGTTGGAAGCGTTGGCGATAAAGTACAAATTATTGAATCTAGACCTCATTCTAAATTGAAAAAGTGGGAACTGTTAAAGATTCAAAAATAATATTAAAAAGAGGTTTTTATGATTCAAATGCAAACTAACTTAGAAGTAGCTGATAATTCAGGTGCAAAAATAGTTAAGTGTATTAAAGTTCTAGGGGGTTCGAAGAGAACATCCGCTGGGATTGGTGATGTAATTGTAGTTGCTGTTCAGCAATCTATTTCAGGTGGAAAAGTCAAAAAAGGTGACGTTAAAAAGGCTGTCATCGTAAGAACTGTTTATCCAGTTCGCAGAGAGGATGGGTCTTACATCCAATTCGATACAAACAGTGCAGTTATTATAAACAATGCAAATGAGCCCATTGGAACACGTATATTTGGTCCAGTTGCGAGAGAGTTGAGATCAAAGAACTTTACAAAAATCTGTTCTTTGGCTCCTGAAGTTTTATAATTCTGAGGTGAAATATGAATAAATTAAAAGTAAATGATATGGTTAAGGTTATTTCAGGTAGCAATCTGGGACAGACTGGAAAAATAGTTAAAGTCGATTTTAAAAACTCAAAAGTTTGGGTCGACGGAGTTAATTTAAAAAAGGTAGCTGTTAAGAGATCACAAGAAAATGTTCAAGGTGGATTCTCTGAAAAGCTATGTCCTTTACATATTAGCAATGTCGCGTTTTTTGATTCAGCGAAAGGACAGATTTCTAAAGTAGGTATCAAGAAAGATGATAAGTCAAAAAATGTAAGATTTCTTAAGAAGTCTAATGTTACTATCAAATAGTTGAGGATTAATAATGAGTGCATTTAAAGAAAAATATTATAATACAGTTGCAGAGGGATTAAAGAAAAAATACGGCTACGTTAATCCTAACATGGTTCCAAAGCTTGAAAAAATTGTCGTAAACTGCTGTACAAAAGACGCGGTTTCTAATGCTAAAGTTGTCGATTCAATTATGGCAGATCTTGCACAAATTACTGGACAAAAGCCAGTTGCAGTAAGAGCAAAATCATCAATTGCTTCATTTAAATTAAGACAAGGTATGCCACTTGGCGCTTGTGTTACCTTAAGAGGCGAGAAGATGTTTGAATTTCTTGAAAGATTAGTAATGATTTCACTTCCAAGAGTTAGAGACTTTAGAGGTGTTTCTTCTAAGGGTTTTGATGGAAGAGGAAATTATACTCTTGGCCTTAAAGAGCAGATTATTTTTCCAGAAATTAATTATGACAAAATTGATAAAATCAGAGGGATGAGCATATCGATTGTAACAACTGCTAAAACAAATGAAGAAGCAAGAGATATGTTAGAACTTTTTGGTGTACCATTCAGAAAATAATTTAATTAGGAGAATATATTTATGGCTAGACTTGCCAAAATCATTGCAAACGAAAAAAAACCAAAGTTTAAAGTAAGACACAGAAATAGATGCGGTCACTGTGGTAGACCGAGAGCATTTATGAGAACTTTTGAACTATGCAGAGTATGCTTTAGATCACTAGCACTAAAGGGAATGGTCCCAGGTGTTACTAAGTCTAGTTGGTAATTTGAGGAGAAAATATGTATACAGATCCAATTTCAGATATGTTAACAATAATTAGAAACGGTGGAATGAGCGGAGCTGAGAAAGTTGAATTTCCAGCAAGCAAATTAAAAGCAGCGGTTTGTAAAGTTTTAAAAGATGAAGGTTTTATTAAGTCTTTTAAGATTGTTGCTAAGACACCGAGCGATATTAAGATAAAGGTTGCTCTCAAAGAAGGTGGCATTATGGGATTAAAAAGAATCTCTAGGCCAGGTCTTAGAAAGTATAGCCAGTACAAAGACTTTACTCGCGTTGCAAGTGGTCTCGGTATTTCTATCGTTTCAACTTCTAAAGGTGTTGTATCTTCTAAGGTTGCTTCCAAGTTAAAAGTTGGTGGCGAAGTACTTTGTAACGTTTGGTAATAATTTAAGAGGTTTATATGTCAAGAATTGGTAAAAGACCAGTTGCGATTCCAGAGAAAGTAGAAGTAACAATTTCTGGTAGCACTGTATCTGCAAAAGGTCCAAAGGGATCAAATAAGTTTACTCTAAATTCTTTAGTTTCAGCAAAAGTTGAAGGTAAGGAAATCATTATCTCACCAAGTGAGTCAAGTGTAGCCGCTTCATCTCAGTGGGGAACTGCTCGTACTCTTGTAAGCAATCTTGTTAAAGGTGTTGCTACGGGGTTTGTTGAGTCGCTAGAGTTTAATGGTGTTGGTTATAAAGCAAGTGTTTCTGGTTCAACTTTACAATTGAGCCTTGGTTACTCTCATACAATTGACTTTCCTTTGCCTGCTGGCATAACTGCAAAAGTTACAAAAAACCAAATTGACATTGAAGGAATCAATAAGGAAGAAGTTGGCCAAGTTGCTGCGAAAGTTAGAATGCTTCGTGAACCAGAGCCGTATAAAGGGAAAGGTATTAAGTATCTTTCTGAAACAATTAAGAGAAAGGCTGGTAAAGCTGGCGGTAAGGGTAAGTAATCATGAGAAAAAATTACGCTAAAGTCACTAATTTAAAATTAAAGCAAAGACTTAAAAGAAAACTAACAATTAGAAAAAAAATTTCTGGAACATCAGAAAGGTTACGTCTAGTTGTGGCTAAGTCTAACGCGAACATTACTGTTCAGGCAGTTGATGATTCATGCTCTAAAAGTTTGTTCACAGTCTCAACATTTGGTAAATCAGCAGTTGGTACAGGATGTAATAAAAATAGTGCAAAACTTGTTGGTGCAAAAGTTGCTACTGAACTTAAAAATAGAAAGCTTAGTGCTGCTGTTTTCGATAGAGCTGGTTACAAATATACTGGTGTTATCGCGACATTAGTAGACAGTATCAGAGAATCTGGAATTAACGTATAGGAGTTAGCAGTGTCACAAGAAGTAGAAGTAATCGAAGAATTAGAAGTGGTAGAACAAAGTAAATCTCCAAGAGGAAAAAAAGGAGCACCAGCTCCTAAGAAAAAGCAAAACCCTCTAGCAGCAGAAGAAATGGAAGAAAGAGTTGTTTCGGTAGCTCGAGTTGCTAAAGTTGTAAAAGGCGGTAGAAGATTTTCTTTCTCTGCTCTAATGATTGTCGGTGATAAAAAGGGAAGAGTTGGATACGGACTTGGAAAAGCCAAGGAAGTACCTGAGGCAATTAGAAAAGCAACTCAAGAAGCTTATAAGTCCATGGTAAATGTACCACTTGACGGTGGAACTATACCTCACGAAGTTGTTGGTCAATTTGATGCAGGACATATCCTCTTCAAGCCTGCAGCAGAAGGTACTGGGGTTAAAGCAGCTGGAGCTTGTCGTTCAATTCTTGAACTTGCAGGTGTTAGAAATGTTTTAACAAAATCACTTAGAGGTAATAACCCTCATAATGTTGTCAAGGCTACTTTTAAAGCTCTTACATCTTTAAGATCTATTGAAGAAGTTGCTAAAATTAGAGAAAAAGACATTAAGGGTTTAAGACTTAAAAAACTTAATTAGTCGTAAGGATTTTAAATGAAAACAATAACAGTAAAATTAGTTAAAAGTTCAATTGGTAAAACTGCAAAAGTTAAATCAACTCTTTCTGGATTAGGCTTAAAAAAAGTTGGCGATGTTTCTACACTAGAGAACACACCAAGCGTAAGAGGCATGGTTAAGAAAGTTATATACATGCTAGATTTAAAATAAGAGGAAAATATGTTAACATTAAACAATTTATCATCACCTAAAGGTGCTCATAAAAACATTAAGAGAATTGGCCGTGGACAAGCTTCTGGTCAAGGTACTCAGGCAGGTAAAGGTCACAAAGGACAAAAAGCTAGAAAGTCTGGACACGTTAGAACCGGATTTGAAGGTAACAATTTGCCACTATACATGAGATTACCTAAGCGCGGATTTAACAATGCAGCTCATGCTTCTAAGGTCCAATCCGTTACTCTTAAATCTATAAATGTTAAGTTTATTGATGGCGAAGTCGTGAGCACTGAGTCATTACTTGCTAAAAAATTATTAAAGCTTGGTTACGAAGCAAAGTTAATTGGCTCAGAAAAGCTAACTAAGAAAGTTACATTTTCTGGTATAACGTTAGCATCTGAAGGTGCTAAAAAATCATTGGAAGGTTTGTTAAATTAATTTAACCAAAATACAAGGAAGTAGTAATTTATGTCTTTGTCTCAATCAAAAATTGAAGAATTAAAAAAGAAAGTACTGTTTACATTTTTATTATTAGTTGTCTATCGCTTTGCTGCACATGTTCCAGTAGCTGGAATTAACGGTAAGGCGATGGCATCTTATTTTAGTCAAGCTGGTGGTGGAATCTTTGATATCTTCAACACTTTCAGCGGTGGTGCCTTTAAGAAATTTTCAGTTTTAGCACTTGGCGTAATGCCCTACATTACAACTTCAATCATATTTAGCTTGCTTGGAGAAGTTGTTCCTCAAATTCAAGAGTTACAAGAAGACTCTGAAGGCCATAAAAAAATTCAAAAATGGACTAGATATTGCGCAGTCGTCTTAGCTTGCATACAAGGCTATGGAATGGCAGCCGCATTTGAATCATTAACCGGGCAAGCGGGTGTACCAGTTGTTAATGAACCAGGATTATTATTTAAATTAACCGCAATGGTTACCTTAGCAGGTGGAACAATGTTCCTACTTTGGTTAGGTGAAAGAATTACAGAATATGGCTTAGAAAATGGAGTCAGTCTTATTATTTTTACGGGTATTGCAGTCGAGCTACCCTCTGAGTTTTTACAGAAATTTACTCTTTTTAAAAACAACGAAATTACATTCTTTGCTCTTTTAATTAGCGTCCTAATGGTTGTGTTCCTTTTGTATTTTGTTTCTTTCGTAGAGAGTGCTTTTAGAAATATTCCAATTCAATACGCTAAAAAAGTTGTTAACAATAAAGTCTACGGTGGTAATCAAAATCTACCACTTCGTTTAGATACAGGTGGAGTAATGCCTCCAATTCTAGCATCTTCATTACTGGCTGCCCCGTCAACACTTGCCACCTTTGTTCCAAAAAACTCTGCAATTAAGCCTTTTGTTGACTCTGTTCACCAAGCACTGGCGCCTGGCCAAGTTCTCTTTAATATTGTATTTGCATTTTTAATTTTCTATATGGCATATTTTTATGCCCCAATTCAATTCAAAACAAAAAAAGTAAGCGAAATGCTTCAAAAAAATGGTGCGTTTGTTCCTGGGGTTAGGCCTGGCCTAAAGACTCAAGAGTACCTTGATTTTGTACTTGAGAGAGTTACATTCATTGGTGCTTGCTTTTTAGTGCTAGTTTGCGTTGTCCCTCCTATAATCACTAATAGTCATTCTCGATTTGAGGGAACTTCATTGCTCATTATGGTCAGCGTTGCAATGAGAGTTATTTTAAATGTTCAAACCATGCTTTATTCAGATAGGTATGAATCCGCATTTAAATCTCGTGGCAAGTACAATGGCCCGAATGCTAAAAGGTTTTAATCTTGAAAAAGCTTGTTGATTTAATCTTAATTGGTGCTCCTGGATCTGGAAAAGGTTCTCAGTCCTTAAAAATAAAAGAAAAATTTGGCTACAGGCATTTGTCAACTGGTGACATGTTAAGAGCTGAGGTTGCAAAAGGGTCTGAACTAGGTAAGCATGTTGCTGAAATTATCAACAGCGGAAGACTGGTCTCAGATGAGCTCGTTTTGTCTTTACTTAAGCTAAACTGCAATTCAGAAGATTCATTTTTATTTGATGGATTTCCTCGCAATTTACTACAAGCCAAAATGCTTCAAGATGAAATATTTAAAAAACTCAATAGAGACTCTTTGGCTTTGTATTTTAAAGTTAACAATGAAGACTTGATTTCGCGAATAGTTAACAGAAGAACATGTAAAAACTGCGGTACAATTTTCAACTTGATTACAAAACCATCTAGCAATGGTGACTATTGTGATAATTGCGATAGCACTGACAAGTTGTCACATCGTGCCGATGACAATGAAGAAGTAGTTCGTGGAAGATTGAATATTTTTGATTCAGAATCTAAGCCCCTTTTGGACTACTACGCAAATCTTGGAAAGTTAAAAATAGTGGATGCCTCCATGAGCGAAGAGAAGTTGTTTGGTGAAATTTCGCGTTTAATTAATTAAGTTTTATAGTTGCATTTAAATAGATTATTAAGGTATAAGTCAGGCTAGTTTATGACAGAAAAAGATATTATTGAAGTTGAGGGTGAAGTAGTTGAGCTACTTCCAAACACAAAATTTAGAGTTAAGTTGCCGAATAAACATGTGATTATTGCACACATTAGCGGCAAAATGAGAATGCATTTTATTAAAATATTACCTGGAGATAAGGTCTTAGTTGAGATTTCAAAGTACGACCTTACAAAGGGTAGAATAACTTATAGAAGTAAGTAGTAAGCTAAAGAGGTGAAAAATGAAAGTTCGTTCTTCTGTAAAAGCAATTTGTAAAGATTGTAAAGTCATTAAAAGAAAAGGTGTTTTAAGAGTAGTTTGTAAGTCAAGTGCTAAGCATAAGCAAAGACAAGGTTAATATATAGGTGGTGTGAAAATGGCAAGAATTCTAGGTGTTGATATACCAAAAAATAAAGCAATCAGAGTCGCTTTAAGATCAATTTACGGTGTAGGTCCGAGTGTTTCTTTACAGGTTTTAGAAAAAGCTGGAATAAATCCAGAAAAAAACTCTAATGACTTGAGTGAAGAAGAAGCACAATTAATTAGAAAGTATCTCGAAGAAGGTCACCTCGTAGAAGGGGATTTAAGAAGAACGATCGCTTTAAATATTAAGCGATTAAAAGATATGGCTTGCTACAGAGGATTAAGACATAAGAAAAGTCTTCCTGTTCGCGGTCAAAGAACACATACAAATGCTAGAACGAGAAAAGGTCCGGCTGTAGCAATCGCTGGTAAGAAATCTATTAAATCTTTAAAGTAATCTAAAATAGGTGTCATTTTATGGTAAAAAAAGTAGTTAAGAAGAAAGTTAAAAAGAACGTTTCACATGGAATTTGCCACATTCAGGCATCTTTCAATAATACAATAGTTACCTTTACAGATCCTGCAGGGCAATCTTTGGCATGGGCATCTGCTGGTCAATTGGGCTTCAGAGGCTCAAAGAAATCAACTCCATTTGCTGCTCAAACAGCATCATTCGAAGCTGCTAAAAGAGCGGCTGAGCATGGATTAAATTCTGTTGAAGTAAGAGTTAAGGGTCCAGGTGCTGGTCGCGAAAATGCAATCAGAGCATTGCTTGGTGCAGGTATTAGAATTGTTTCAGTTTCAGATAGAAGTCCAATTCCACATAATGGTTGCAAAGCTCCAAAAAGAAGAAGAGTATAATTCAATTAATATATAGGAGTTTGAAAGATGGATAATTTTATTGCCAAGAATTGGACAAGTATGATTAGACCAGTTTCACTAGAGACTGAATCTGAAACATTAAGAGTAGACTATGGAAAGTTTATTGCTAAGCCACTTGAAAGAGGTTATGGACAAACTTTAGGAAACTCTTTAAGAAGAGTTTTATTGTCTTCACTTCAGGGTGCAGGTATTGTTGCCATTAGAATCGAAGGCGTTGAGCACGAGTTCGGTACAATTAATAACGTTAAAGAAGAAGTTTCAGAAATTATTTTAAACTTGAAAGAAGTAAAATTTAAAATTTCTGGAAAAGAAGATACTGTATTAGTTTTAGAAAAGAGTGGAGAGGGAGCTGTACGTGGTTCAGACATTCTTTCTAACTCCAATGTAGAAATTCTTAACCCTGACCATGTTATTGCTAACGTCTCGTCAGGTGGATCTTTAAGAGTTGAATTAAAAGTTGCTCGTGGTAAAGGCTACGTAACTGCGGTAGACAATAAAGAATTATATGATTTGCCAGTTGGTTGGATTTATCTTGACACACTATTTTCTCCAGTAAACAGAGTTAATTACAGTGTAACTAATACGAGAGTTGGTAAGAGAACTGATTACGATAAGCTTGTTATCGAGCTTTGGACAAATTCTGGTGTAAATTCTGTGGATGCAATTTCATTTGCGGCTAAGATTTTGAGAGACCAGTTAGCAGTATTTTTAAATTTTGAAGATCAAGATCAATTTGTTAAGAATGATTCTAGACCTTCATCTTCTGGATCTTCTGCAAACAATGCCCTTTTGAAACCAGTTTCAGAGCTAGAATTATCAGTTAGATCAGCAAATTGTTTACAAAATGCTAACATTAAATATATTTATGAGCTCGTTTCTAAAACTGAAGGCGAAATGCTTAGAACAAAGAACTTTGGTCGTAAGTCTTTAAATGAAATTAAAGAAATTTTAACGACTATGGGACTTGGACTTGGTATGAAAGTCGATAGTATTTTAAAAGAAGCTCAAGATTTGAAAAAGTAGTTAAGGCGGGAATTTTATGAGATTAAGAACGAATAAATACAAATTAGGATTAAGCCCATCACATAGAGCTGCTATGCTTAAAAACTTAGCTGTTGAAGTGATTGAGCATGGAATGATTAAGACAACTCATGCTAGGTGTATGGCAGTTAAGCCTTTCGTTGAAAAGTTAGTAACTATAGCAAAAGAAGACACAGTTGCTAATAGAAGATTAGCTTTCTCAAAACTCAATAATAAAAATGCAGTTGCAGTTTTATTCTCTGTTGTTGGGCCAAAGTTTAAAACAAGAAATGGTGGCTATACTCGGGTGATTAAATCTTCTGATGCTCGCGTTGGCGATGGAGCTTCATTAAGCTACATTTCATTTGTTGAGTAATAAGGAACTTGCTTGAGTAAAAGTAGGACCTTACTTTTTTCTACAATTTTTTTAATAGTGGTGCTGCTTGTGGGGATTCGCTTTTTCTACTCGAAAAACGAAGGTTCACAGGCAGTTCCTGTTTTAAGGTCACTACCTGTTTTTTCGGTTCAAAGAATCGATGAATCAATGATTAGTTCATCAGAATTTTTAAGTAACTCGCAATTTGTTGTACACATATGGGGTACTTGGTGCGCTCCTTGTATTACTGAAATGCCAGTTTTGCTTGACACTGCAAGACTACCTAGTAATTCTCAAACAAAATATTATTTAATAGCAGTAAATGACGAGTTAAAGCTAATTAGAAAATTTATTGCTAAGTATTCACTACCATCGAATGTTGAAGTTCTCTTTGATGTTAATAATGTTGTGATGGATAAATTTGGTACATTTAAAGTGCCAGAAAGTTTTATCTTCAAAGCTGGAATCAATAAAGCAAAACTAGTTGGGCCTCAAGATTGGGATAAGGTCAACTTAAATTCGTTGTACTTTAATTAAGCCATAGTTGATAACAACGTTCAACCATTTGTCTTTTAAGTCTAATTCATTATTGCTTAGAATTTTATTTATTTGAGTTTTAAGTAATCATTTAAGTCCTTGAATTTTATTATTTTTTCAATTTAACTCCTTGTTTGATAGTTAAATTATTTAAATGACTTTATAGCAGTTGCTTTAAATGAATTTCTATTAAAACCATAAAATTTAAATATTGTTAAAACTTTATACATTATGTCTAAAGTTTTAAATGAAAACGCCGAAAAATTAATCAGGCTGCTAAATTCAATGGGGAGAGTTGTATGATTAATTGGCAAGATATTTCAAAGTTGCACGTTATAACCAAGCTTGAAACGATTTTAGGAAAATGGTTTGAAGTGGATATGTTTTATCACGATCATCACAGTAAGCTTTGTTCACCACAAAGAGAAAAAGATTATAAATTTAAAAGTCATTTTATGAAGATTCAGTCGAAGATGAATTTTGGATTCGACTTTATGAGTCAGGATATGGAAAAGCTGACTGAGGAATTTTCTGCAGGGAAATACGATCTCAAGATTTATGATTCATATTTTAAGCACGTGAAAGGGGCTTCTTTTCCAATTTGGATTGATGGCGAATACGCTGGGTCAGTTTTTGCTTATCCCTTTGTTCTAGACACTGTGACCACCTCAGAAATGGCAGAGCTTAAAAAACAAGTGATGGAATGTGGCATAAGTGAGGGTGATGCCCAAATGGCATGCGATAAAATTCGCAAGATGTGGCCGCGTGAGTTGGAATATCTTAAAGAATTGTGTGAATTGTCGACGCAAGAGATTGTCGAGTTTCATCAAGTTGTGGCGAAAAAAGACAATCACATTCAAGAATTATCGGCACAAGTGGGCGATAAGTACCGTTACCATTCGATGATTGGTAAGTCGAAAAAGATGCAATATATTTACGCTCTCTTGGAAAAGATTTCAACTTCGGAGTCGAGTGTTTTAATTCAAGGTGAAAATGGAACGGGGAAAGAATTAGTGGCGAAGGCGCTGCATTTTTATTCACCGAGAAAAGATCAAATGTTTTTGGCCGTTAACTGTTCTGCCTTTAACGAGAATTTGCTCGATTCGGAATTATTTGGTCATGTGAAAGGGGCCTTTACTGGAGCGGTTAAAGATAAAAAGGGTCTATTTGAAGCGGCTCACGAAGGGACACTTTTTTTAGACGAGATTGGTGACACTTCACTTGCTATGCAAGTTAAGTTATTGCGAGTTTTGCAAGAAGGAACTTACCTTCCAGTCGGGGCTACGGCTCCTAAAAAAGTTGATGTGCGAATCGTGGCTGCGACTAATAAAAATTTAAAAGAAATGATGGCGCGCGGAGAATTCAGAGAAGATTTATATTACCGCATCAATGTAATTAATATTGCACTTCCATCGCTTAAAGATCGCCAAGAAGATATTCCACTTTTAATGGATTACTTTATAAAGAAAAGATGTGAAGAAAGCGGCAAGCCCATTAAAACATTTTCAAAAAAATGTTTAGAGAAAATGCTCGATTATCACTGGCCAGGAAACGTTAGAGAATTGGAAAATGAAGTGGAAAGATTAGTGGTGCTTGCAGGCGATGAAAAAGTTGTTGCGCACGAGAACTTATCTCCGAGAATCCTGGATTTTGGAATGAGTCAAGAGCCGCAATTTAAAGGTGTGAATACTGAGGGGACACTTAAAGATGCCATGGAGCAACTTGAAATCCTAATGTTGGGTGAGGGTTTGAAGCGAACGAACTTCAATAAGTCAAAACTTGCGAAGGAACTCGATATCTCACGAGCAAGTTTAATTATGAAAGTTGAAAAATATGGATTAGATAAGCGCAATAAAGTTGCATAAAATATTTTAAAAATTGACGCATATAGGTTAGCCTCCTAAGAAATCAGGTATTAAGATACTGTTTCCTAGGAGGTTTTTTTATGACACAAACCCAAACGCTTGAAGCAAAGCGCGAACTCTTACTTCACTTAAGAAAAGAATCAGAATTAGGTGGAGGCGAAGCAAGAATTAAGAAGCAACATGAACAAGGTAAATATACAGCGAGAGAAAGAATTGAACGTCTCGTCGATCCGGGATCATTTTTAGAATTTGATCGATTTGTGATTTCGAAAAAAAGCTCAACAGGATCGGCAAAAGATCAAACCTTTTTAGGTGATGGCGTTGTCACAGGAATTGCAACCATCAATGCACAAAAAGTTGCACTTTATTCACAAGACTTTACTTGCTTTGGTGGATCTTTAGGTGCAGCACATGCAAAAAAGATTTGCAAAATTATGGATTTCGCACTGGAAAATAGAATTCCGATGATTGGGATTAATGACTCCGGTGGCGCGAGAATTCAAGAGGGCGTAGAAGGTCTAGCGGGCTACGGCGAAATTTTTTATCGCAACGTAAAGTGTTCAGGTGTTATTCCACAAATTTCACTGATCATGGGCCCCTGTGCTGGTGGGGCGGTTTATTCTCCAGCATTAACTGACTTTATTTTTATGGTCGATAAAACATCTTACATGTTTGTCACTGGCCCTGATGTTATCAAGACTGTGACTCACGAAGACGTAACTAAAGATCAATTAGGTGGAGCGCAAACTCACTCAGAGACTTCGGGTGTGGCACAATTTAAAGTTGCCTCGGAAGACGAATGTTTCGAGCGCGTACGCGAATTGTTGAGCTATATCCCACCGGCAAATTTTACGAAAGCAACATCGAAATACACTTCCGATACAATTTATCGCGACAATTTAAAAATCAAAGAAACTGTTCCGGCCAACCCTAAAAAACCTTACGACATGAAAGAAATTATTTTTGATATTGTCGACGATGCACAATTTTTAGAAGTGCATAAAGACTATGCAAAAAATATTATAGTAGGTTTTGCATCTGTGGGAGGAATTAAAATTGGGATCGTTGCCAATCAACCAGCAGTGCTTGCGGGAGTTTTAGATATTGCCTCATCGGAAAAAGCCGCTCGCTTTGTTCGTTTTTGCGATGCCTTCGATATTCCAATTTTAACTCTAGTCGATGTACCAGGATTTTTACCGGGAACAGTGCAAGAGTACGGTGGAATTATTAAGCATGGATCTAAATTGCTTTACGCTTATTCCGAAGCGACCGTGCCACTTATTTCAATTATCACCAGAAAATCTTACGGCGGTGCTTACCTCGTTATGGCATCAAAGCATATTAAAACTGACGTGAACCTTGCTTATCCAACTGGGGAAATTGCAGTAATGGGGGCAGAGGGTGCGATCAACATTATCTATCGTAGTGAACTCGAAGGATTAAAGGGCGATGCTTTTGAAAAGAAAAAAGCAGAACTCATTGCAAAATACGAAGAGGATTTTGCCAATCCATATCGAGCCGCAGAGTTGGGCTTTTTAGATGCTGTCATCTTGCCAGAAGAAACGAGAAAAAGAGTGTATGAATATTTGGTAGCCTTAAAAAATAAAAAGCAAGAAAAGCCAAAAAGAAAACATGGCAACATTCAACTTTAAGTGAAAGGGTCGCTTTCAATTTAGTTTTGTTGAGCAAAAATGAGGTTAGTGTGAGTAAGCAAAAAAGAATTTTAATCATGAATCGCGGCGAGATCGCTGCAAGAATAGCGAAAGCTTGTCGCGAACTTGGACATATCGCTGTAGGTGTATGGACAGATAATGAAGTACAAGCGAAACATTTAGAAGTGTGCGATGAATGGGTGCACTTAAAGGGTTCGACCAATCAAGAAACGTATTTAAATATTCCAAAAGTTTTAGAGCTCTGTCGCGATTATAAAATCGATGGCGTGCATCCCGGTTACGGATTTTTATCTGAAAATACGGAATTTTCTCAAACACTTGTGCAAAATGGAATTACATGGATCGGCCCTCATCCCGAAGCTGTGCGCGTAATGGGTGATAAAGCGGTCTCTAAAGAATTTGCTAAAAAAAATGGAGTGCCAGTTGTTCCAGGATCGACAGGGGCAGTTCCCACTATCGATGAAGCATTAAAAATTGCCAATGAAATTAAATATCCCATCTTGCTTAAGGCCGTGGCCGGCGGCGGTGGGCGCGGGATGCGCGTTTGTCATAACGAAACTGATGTTCGAAATAATTTTGAAGTGGTGCAAAGAGAAGCGGTATCGGCATTTAAATGTGGCGACCTCTTAGTTGAAAAGTATATCGTCAATCCTCACCATATTGAAGTGCAAATTCTTGCGGATAAAAAAGGCAATGTATTTCATTTCTACGAGCGAGAATGTTCGATTCAAAGACGACATCAAAAAATTGTAGAAGAAGCACCTTCTCCTTTTATTGGCGATGACGAAGAGTTAAGAAAAAGAGTTTGTGAGTCTGCTGTTCGACTAGCTAAGGCGATCAACTACGATTCTGCTGGTACAGTCGAATTGGTTATGGGGGAAGATAAAGAGTTTTATTTTCTAGAGATGAACACCCGTATTCAAGTTGAGCATCCCATAACGGAAGAAATTACGGGCATTGATTTAATCGTTTGTATGATTCAATCGGCTTTTGGAGAAGATTTACAAATTCCTAATCAAGAATGGATTAAGCGAACAGGTCACGCGATTGAATGTCGTATTTGTGCCGAAGATCCAATCACGATGTTACCAGCTCCAGGTTTAGTGACGGGTTGTGAAACTAATTTTCCGCAGGGGATTCGATTTGATAACTGTCTCTATAAAGGCTTGCAAGTCACACCGGATTTCGATCCGATGGTGGGAAAATTAATTGCGAAAGGTATCATTCGCGAAGTCGCAATTCGAAAAATGCGTGCGGCGCTCGATGGATTACTAATCGAAGGATTGAAAACTAATATTCCACTTCATAAAGTTATTATGAATGAGGAAAACTTTATCAAGGGAAAATATTCTACTTCATACTTAGGCACAATAAAGCCGCAAGAAAAAATAAATACTGATATGGACTACACATCAATTTATAAAAAAATTGCCGGTGTTGAAGCTAGAAGGATGGGCTTTTAATTTATGAGAACATACTTAATTGATAACGATAAAAATGAATATATTGTCGATTTGACAAAAACAATTACGCACTCTGCGGAAATGGTCGAGTTTGAATTTCGCACCATTAAAGATTCAAAAGAGTTAAACAAAGAAAGAGTTTTTATTCGCAAATTAGCTGATCAATATTTTGCTTCCACCGACGGTATTAAGTGGAATAAATTAGCGCGCCAAGATTCGCCCTCCATCATGCTCAATGTGGAAAAAGTTTTTAAGCTTTATCGCGGTTACAAACCATCATCATTAGGTGGCGATAGCACGGGGGGCCTCTTTACTCAAATGCCTGGAAAGGTCGTAAAAATTATGGCGAAGGTTGGCGATCAAGTATCCAAAGGACAAACGCTGTTAATTTTAGAAGCAATGAAAATGGAAAATGAAATTAAATCTGGGATTGATGGCGTGGTTAAGGCCATCCATGTAAAAGCGGGCGACGCCTTGGAAAATGGCGTTCTGATGATGGAAGTTGAGTAAGATTTATTTTTTTTAAAGAGTTAATCCATCGCATGGATCAATGTTTTGATCGGTGCGATGGATTTTGTATTTTGTATTGTTGTTTATAACTATTCAGCAAGCAATTCATTGCATCCGCTTGCAACATAATCGGCCTTGTTTTTTTCTAAAGTTTGAATTTTTAATTTTATACTCGATTTACATTCACTTAGCACTGATTCAAGTATTCTAATAGTTTTTTGATCAGGTCTAGATGCGATTAAAGTTTGAAGGCTTAATTGTTGTTTTTTGCAAAAGTTTTTTTCTGCATTTATTAATTTTTGAGATTGTTCATTTAAATCAAGACGCATGCTACAAAGTTCTTTTTCCAATTTAACGATTTCCTTTGTAACTGAATCTGCTCTAGACGCAAAATCATCCTAAGCCATCGCATTAAAAATACTTAATTGTAAAATAAAGAAAGTGAAAAGTTTAAATTTATTCATCGAGTGCTCCTTTTAATCCGTTTTGAATGATTAATTTAAGCATACATTGAAATTTCAAAAAAATTTAACTTGTTGAAAAAGTTATATGTTCATATTGAGATATTATGAATGTTTTCGTTATTCCAAGAATTTAAACTGTCCAATAAATCGACAATTCTTTTTTTCAAAAGATTAAATATTAATTCAAAGATATTTGAATTTTTATTAAAAAGTTCAAACCCAATTTAAGATAGCAGAGTTTTAATAATAAGGGGATGAGATGAAGATTCGGTTTATGTTAATTTCTTTAATGTATTTGTTCAGCGGAAAATTATTTTGTGTTGAACATTTGACTGTCACTGGGCTTCAAAAAAAAGTAGATGGATATAATGCGATTTATTCCGATGTTTCAGTGGATGATTGGTGTCGCGATAGTCGTCTTAAGAACTATAGTCAGTTAGAGTTATTAGGGATGGACTTTTCGAGATTAGATGAGGAGCGATTATTTTTTAATCGTTATAAAAATGATTATAATAAAATAAACACGGAACTCCATTCATTAGTTTCTGCCATGGCTGCATTAGGAGGAGGAAGCTTATTTCAAAAAATAAATGAGGAACAAAAATTAAGTCGCAGGTATTTAGAAAACGAAAAATGTCTTAATTCCAATCAAATGTTAAATATTCTCAAAAGAAAAATTCTGCTGTTGCAAAATCAATATATCGAAACCCCACACAAATCATCACATCAGCTAATTGACAAGTTTTCACAATTTGCTCGCTTTGATAAAATATTAATTCCCTATCAAGTTGAATACTTTGCTAAGTTGGCAATCTATATCATTGATCACGAGAAAGCAGTTTTGAAAAAATTTATTGAAGATCATTTTTATGAAGACCGCGACTTCTTCCGTAATGGAGTTTGCCAAGGAAAAGAAATGAAGCAATATGTTTTCGAGGGGGATGAAGATAATGAGAATTTTGCTTCCTTTGTTCGTGAAATGAATAGTCATTTTTTTATGCATGGGATATTTTATAAAAATATTTTTGAAAAAAATCAGTTTGTTGCTACAAAAAATCGTTTAGCAGACATTCAATACGGTCGTACGGGTGATTATCATTGTGCAGAAAGGATCCAAAAGTATTTAAAAAGTTATCGAAAGCTTAGTCGAAAAAATATTTCATTGATGATGAATACGTCATTGCAGGGTGGAGAAATCAAGATTAAATGGAACGCCGAATGAAATTTTAAAATTATTATTTTAAAAGCAGCTGGCAAAAATTTTCTGCAGCAGCAAGCGCTGTAAGTTCATCATTTTGAATTTTTGCTTTGAAATTATTTTTACTCTGAATTAATTTTGGGTCTGATGTTATTTTTTGGCTAATTATTTCTAAAATTAATTTTTCAAACCATTTTGAATGTTGTTCGCTGCGAAGTTTTTTTAAACCATCAGTGCCTAAGAATTTTTTAAAATCCGCAAGTTCACTGTAAAGTTCATTTAAATTTTTCTTAGTGAGCGAAGAAACAGCAAATGCTTTTGTGGAATAATCTTGGGGATGGTGAAAGAGTCCCAAGACATTTTCAAATTGTTTCTTGGCAATTTCGGCATCGAGTTCAAGTTTTCCATCGGCTTTATTCACGACTACGGCGTGGGCCAATTCAAGAATACCTTTTTTGATTCCTTGGATTTCATCACCGGCATTGGGGAGAGTGAGGAGCATAAAAAAATCAACCATACTCGAAACTTCTGTTTCTGATTGTCCAACGCCCACAGTTTCAACAATAATAAAATCGTATCCAGCCGCTTCGCAAAGTATAATACTCTCGCGCGTCGCTTGGGCCACGCCCCCTAAAAAGCATTGGGAAGGCGAGGGGCGAATAAAAGCATTCTGATGTTGAGAGAGTTGCTCCATGCGGGTTTTATCGCCCAGTATTGAGCCCCCGTTTAAAGGCGAGCTTGGATCGATGGCCAGCACAGCGACGCGATGACCTTTTTCAATGAGCATCAAGCCAAAGCTTTCAATAAATGTAGATTTCCCTACCCCAGGAACGCCTGAAATTCCCAGGCGAAAACTTTTTTGGGAGTGAGGAAGGGCTGCTTTAAGCAAAGCTTCTTTTTTTATTTTATCAGAAGATTTAGAACTTTCGATGAGCGTGATTGCTTTGCCGAGCGTTCGGCGGTCGCCGCGAAAAAGATCGTCGAGATCGATACCAATTTCATTTTGTCTCACGACTTAGACCTTTTTTCTTGAAGTGCGAGGAGGAGTTCTTTACCACACTCGACGATACTACTTCCAGGCCCAAAAATTCTAGAGACTCCATGTTGGTATAAATAATCGTAATCTTTTTTAGGTATGACTCCACCTGCGATGACGACGATATCGTCAGCCTTGAGTGCTTTTAATTCTGCGACTAATTCGGGAATAAGTGTCTTGTGTCCAGCAGCCAGCGATGAGGAAGCTACAAAGTGCACATCGTTTTCGATCGCTTGTTTAGCCACTTCTTTTGGCGTGGCAAATAATGGTGAAAGATCCACATCAAAACCCAAGTCAGCAAGTCCTGTGGCGACAACTTTAGCACCACGATCGTGGCCATCTTGTCCCATTTTTGCAATGAGAATTCGCGGGCGACGGCCTTCATTTTTTTCGAACTCTAAAATTTCTTTTTTTAAATCCATGTAAAATTGCTCGCTCTCAAAAGTTTGTCCGTACACACCAGAGACCGTTTGCGAAGAGGCTTTATAGCGTCCCCAAACTTTTTCTAAGGCCGTCGTAATTTCTCCCACTGTCGCTCTTCTTTCAGCGGCGGTGATGGCGAGTTCGAGTCCGTTTCCAATCCCTGTCTCGGCATATTTTGTCAAAGCTTCGAGCGCTTCATCAACTTGTTTTTGATTTCTGTTTTGTTTTATTAATTTGAGTCGCTCAATTTGAGCTGAGCGCACTTTTTGATTATCAATTTCTAGAATTTCAACCTCGGGTTCATCTTGCAGTTTGTATTTATTCACTCCAACGATAACTTCTGTGCCGAGATCGATGCGCGATTGTTTGAGTGCAGCAGCTTTCTCAATATTGAGCTTGGGAAGTCCACTTTCAATGGCCTTGGCCATGCCACCCATCTGGTCGATTTCAGCAATGATGGTTTGTGCTTTATCGATGAGTTCTTTAGTGAGACTTTCCATCATGTAAGAACCGCCCCATGGATCGACAATTTTGGTGATGTGGGATTCTTCCTGAATAATAATTTGCGTATTGCGAGCGATGCGCGCGCTAAATTCCGTCGGAAGAGCGATTGCTTCATCAAAAGAATTGGTGTGCAATGATTGTGTTCCCCCAAAAACTGCGGCCATCGCTTCAATCGTCGTTCTGATAATATTATTGTATGGATCTTGTTCGGTGAGCGACCAGCCGGATGTCTGACAATGGGTGCGAAGAATTTTAGAGTCAGTTTTTTGTGGATTGTAGTGGCTTACTATTTGATCCCATAAAAATCGCGCCGCTCGCAGTTTAGCAATTTCCATATAAAAATTCATGCCAATGCCAAAGAAGAAAGACAGTCTCGGGGCAAAGTCGTCGATCGATAATCCAGACTTAATGGCCGTTTCGATATACTCTTTTCCGTCGGCAAGAGTGTAGGCGAGCTCTAATGCAGCGTCAGCACCCGCCTCTTGCATGTGATAACCCGAGATAGAAATAGAATTAAATTTAGGCATGTGTTTCGATGTGTAGGCGAATATGTCGGCAATAATTTTCATCGATGGTGTTGGAGGATAGATATAAGTATTTCTCACCATAAATTCTTTCAGAATATCGTTTTGAATTGTTCCCGAAAGTTTATCGGCGGAAACGCCCTGCTCTTTTGCCGCCACAATATAGTTGGCAAGAATAGGAAGAACGGCGCCATTCATGGTCATTGAAACTGAAATTTTATCCAGCGGAATGTCGCGAAATAAAATTTTCATATCTTCGACACTGTCGATCGCGACTCCTGCTTTTCCCACGTCTCCGACAACTCTTTCGTGATCGGAGTCGTACCCGCGATGGGTGGCAAGATCGAAGGCAACAGACACGCCTTGTCCACCAGCATTGAGCGCTTTTCTGTAAAATGCATTGGACTCTTCAGCGGTGGAAAAGCCCGCGTATTGTCTTATGGTCCAGGGTCGTCCAGTGTACATGGTCGCTTTTGGGCCGCGAATAAAGGGACTCATCCCTGGCATTGTGTCGGCGAGAGGGTTTTGATCGAGGTCTGCTTTAGTATAAAGTGGTTTAAGATCGATTCCTTCGGCTGTTTTCCAAGCGAAGTCTTCGACCATTTTACCTTTCGATTCTTTATGTAGAAGTTCTTTCCATTTTTCGTAGTTTTGATTTGAATTCATGATTGATCCTTAGAAGCATTATATAGGATTGTAAAATAGATTTAAAATTACTTGCCTATTATAATCGCCTCCAAGGATCTTTTACAAATGAGAAATTAGTTTATTTAAAAGTAATAGAACCAAAAGAATCGGTTCCGTATTCTATGTGACGTGTGTCAGTTACTTCAATATAATTTTGAGTCATAGACATTGACTTTAGGTTCCTTGAGTAGCTCCCTTCTGCGATAATGCCAAAATGATTAACCAGCATCAACGGAGAGCCTGAGCTTTTAGAGCGATCCATTTTCATTCGTATAAGATACTTGAAGCCATTTGGAAATTTTGTTTTATATTGGCTTATAAGTGGTTCAAAGTCGATGGTGCAATCTTTAATGACTTTCCACTGGGTTGAAGAATGTTTTGCCACTAGGGGAATTTCTGCATATGCTAAACAGCTCTCATTTTTTGTTTGATCATTGATGGCTCGAGCACACACTTGAAAGCTTAAGGTATGTAAATAATTAAATGCTGAGTGCTCTGGATGTAGTTGATGTTTCCAAAGCATTTCTATGGAAAAAATATTATCTTTGGCCCATGAAGTGCTAACATTTGCGAGAGCTATAATTCCAAAAAACGCCCATCTTGATAATTTCATAAAATACCTCTAGTTTCTGTTTAAATGGCCGAAAACAAGAGTATGTACCCTATGAAGAAGACTCTGAGTAGTGTTTTTGAAAAAAATTCATGATGAACTATCCCTCATTCTCAACAACTTGATTGTGATGACTTTGTTTAAAATGACATTTAAATCCAAACAAAATTCCGAGTAGTGAAAAGAAGACGATCGAATAACACCAAGTAGTGTTGAGGCCATGTTCGATAAGGTAGCCACTAAATGGGGGAGCGACGATGGTGGCAAAGGACATTAAGGTTTGGCTGATGCCAAAAACTAAACCTTGTTCGTCGCGATTTGCTTTTTTAGAAATGCTGGCCGAAATTGATGGGCGCAAAACTGAGTTTCCAGTCAGAGTTGGTCTTGAACTAGAGTTACCAATCACGCACTCTTCCTCTGCGCCAACGCCTCTTGTAGTAAGGATAAATCCAGTTATTGCTAAAACCTTCATTAAAAATTTCATTATTTATTCTCCATAAATTGATAAATAGTCCCCCATCTGTGTTGTTATTAAAAAAGTCAATTATCATATTTAGTATACTTAAAAATCCCATTTTTTAATATTTTCACTCTTAATAGAAGTGTGAATGGTCGGATTATGATAGGTTGACCTATCTTTTTTGATAGGTTATTGTTTGAAAATGATAGAAAGAAAATTTGTTAAAGAAATTTTAAGTAGAATTAATGAGCATGCACCATTAATGCAATTTGTAGTTGGGCCTAGGCAAGTTGGAAAAACGACAGGTATTGAACAATTACTTAAAAAGTACAAAAAAAAATATCTTTATAAACTTGTTGAAGGTGAGTTTGAACACGATGGAAACTGGCTGAGATTAGAATGGCAAAAAGCATTGGAGCTTGGGGTTGGTACTCTTCTCATTATAGATGAAGTTCAAAAAATTAAAGACTGGGCCGAGACATTAAAATCGTTATGGGATAACTCTATTAAAAATAAAAAGGCAATTAAGTGCATATTTTTAGGTTCATCGAGCTTGAATCTTCAAAAAGGATTAAACGAATCTCTTGCAGGTAGGTTTGAAAAAATTTACGTTGGCCATTGGGATTATTGTGAAAGTTTGTTGTTGGCACCAGAACTTTCATTAGATAAATTTCTTGAAGTCGGTGGTTATCCAAAGGCATATGAATATCTAAAAAATCGCAAGAGATTCAAAACGTATATTAAAGATTCCTTGGTGAGAAACGTTATTGAAAAAGATATTCTCCTCAATCATCAAATTAGAAAACCAGCACTATTTAAGCAAACAATTGAGTTATTAGCAAATTATCCGGCCCAAGAAATAAGCTATACAAAATTACTAGGGCAACTGCAGGAAAGTGGAAATATCGAAATCATTAAAAATTACATTAGTATTTATGAAAATGCTTTTTTAATCAGATCACTTCCAAAGTATCACGCCAAAGCAACTCTTACAAAATCATCCTCACCTAAAATCCTTCCAGCTTGTGGGGCCTTGGTGGATGCATTGTCGGTCAATCCCATTGAAAAAGGAAGATTGTTTGAAATGACCGTGGGAAATGAGTTATTCACTATTGTTGATCAACTTTTTTATTGGAAAGAAGAAAACTATGAAGTTGATTACGTGGCAATATTTGATAAAAAAATCTATGCGATAGAAGTAAAATCTGGGCGAAAAAAACATAGTAAAAGTTTAGATTTTTTTATAAAAAAATTTACCAAAGCTGTCCCTGTCATTATAGATGAAGAAGAGTTTCTTTCTTTAACAACAAAGAAAGAAAACTATTTTGATAAGTTCTAATGATTCAATTTTATTTTTTAAATTTCATGACTAGTTTCGATTGCACATTTTATTAAGTCATCGTTATCCGAATTATAATTGGTTTGCTTACCTAACATAAAACATCCAAGATTTTAGTGGTCTCAGGCGTTTGGAAATACTTAGCCCATATAAAGGATGTTTGATATTTATTCTAGAGATTTAATGACGCAATTTCATCATGGTGGCAGCCAAGAATCTTCCTCCGAAGCCTATAAGGAAAATAGGAAAACCAATTGTTAAAATGAGTGCCCATAACTGAAAGGCTGAATTTAATATTGAATAAAAATGAACCGATTTTCCATTAAGAATTGGAATCATGAAAAGAATTAATGCAATTAAAAAAATTGTAGGAATGGTAACCAAGCAAATGTTTTTAACTGCTTGCTTCCAATCGATTGAGAGAAAACCTAAAAGTAAATAGAATGAATTAATTAGATAAAATAAATAGTCAGAGAAAGGTTGCGGAATAATTGTAAAGCAAGTTATTTGCAGAGTCGCTAATATGAACAAAATGGAAAAACGAATTTTTGAATTATGAAGTACATCCATCTTAATATTCTACTCAATCGAGTTTTTAATACAAGAGGCTGTGCTGATTTACCTAGAGATTTAGATTCATTCTTCGGTTCATTGTTTGGAATCCTAGTTCTTCATAAAAGTGAATGGCATTTTCGTTAAATTCAAAAACTGCAAGCTCTAAAGTTGATATTGAGTTCAATTTTGCCCATTCACACGCTTTTGTAACTAGATTTTTTCCAACTCCAGTTCTTCTATAATCTTTCTTTATAATTAAATTATCAATTAGTAGAACAGTTCTTGGTATTTGAATTGGAGAGGAGCCCTTAATTTCTTTTTTTGCTAATTGGATTATACCGACTATTTGATTATCAACTTCTCCGGCAAAAAAGATAGAATCTTCACTATTTAGAAGCAAAAGAAAATGTTCCAAAGTTCTAAATGGCATGCCTGCTTTTTTAAATAGGTGCGGTAGTGCCAAATGATGATATTCGTCTAGATCTTCAAATAAAATTTTGAAACTCAGGAAGTCTTTTTCGTTTAATTTTCTTATTTTTAAGTTTTGATTTTCCATTAAGCAATTGTAGCAAATTTTATTCGAGTTATCATCAGGAATGAAATCTAAGAGCTGAAGAGCATCTATTGAACATATTTTCTTCATCTTTCAAAATTTCAATTTGTAATGCCGAGAAACTTTTTTTACCATAGATTATTCAAGTAAAAAAAGTATACCAAAATTAATAAACAACTCATTTCTTTTTTATGATAAAAAAGTTAACTGTACCAACCTCCTCAAAGTCTAAGACTCACTCCTATTCCTCATTCTCAAAAACTTGATTGTGATAGTTTTGTTTAAAGTGGAATTTAGGAATGGATGATTCAGTGATGGAAAGTGAAAAAAGAGATGGATAGAGCATGATGCGATCAAGATTTTTTGAGGTCTCAGGCGTTTGGAAATTATTAGCTTATGTAAATGAGATTTGATTTTTTTTAGCGAATTAAATGCTGTATATTTATTTTCTTATGCAAAACTGAGCAAAAAAGTCGGTTTAGTTTTCTAAGATTAAGCCGACAAATTTATATGAATTTTGTTACCAACCAACTGTTCATTATTTTTCTCATTTTACCCTATCTCCATGCAAGCGAGGACGGACCGTATGCAGGTGGCATATCATTTGGGCCAGTATCGAAACAAAAAACCATTAATCCAAAAGATTACCCCAATATAAACATCACTCTAGAAGAAAATAATAAAACTCTCTCCTGTAATCTTGACTCGGCTGTTGATGTCTATATTTGTGCCAATGGAAATAATCCTTACTTAGTAAAGTATTCCGTCTTTGGTTTTATTACGCTTGGAAGAGATGTAAAGGGTAACAGTGCAAAAAACTTCACAATCACTTCCGTTGAAACAAATTCCAAAAAACTATTTGAACAGACTCCATTTCTTAGTGGAGTTTACGATCAAGGTTCCGCAGTTATAACAACTGATTTTAATAAAGAATATAGTAAGATTGCATTGCCTATAAAGAATTTTTTTGATCTCAATCCAAAAATATCTGGCGCTAAAATTACAGAAAAAAAACAAGGATCGGCTGAATATGAAAGCATTGCCCTTGGCTTCATTCAAGAACTAGAGGAGCTAGAAAAAAAAGCGGATAAGATCGCTACATCACAAAATTACCAAGTCGAATTACAAGATGGTACAAAAATAAATTGCGAAAGAGGCAGGACGAACCCCCTTGATCCACTAATAATCGCAAATGATGCTCGTTATGGCAGGCACTCTCAGTGTGGAATTTTTAAATGTGACTCCGTCATCCGAAATGGTAAGCCGTATCAAGTAACAATGATCTTTGATTCTAATACTGGTTCGTTGTTGCCAGGCTCAGTTCATTTATCCAACGAAGACGGAATAGGTCCAAGTGTTATGATAAGAAAAATTAACTCCCCATTCACTCCTCTTCCATTGATTGAAAATTCATTTTTTACAAATAGCATCAATGGTCCCAGTAGTTATTCCATGAATGGAAATGATTTTCATGGAGACGCTCTCCCAGAAAAAATGAATGCGCAAAAAAGCGAATACTCCTATTTCAAAGATCCTGGTGTTATGCAATACCTGTCATTCTACAAACAATACTGTAGTGACCAAGATCATGTCCTCTCAAATTTGCTTACTGCAAAAGACAAGTTGATTGCCAAGCTTGCTGACGTTGAACTTGTTCAGTTTATTCAGCTACTAGGAGATAACAAACTGAGGGGATATTTCCTTGATGTTAACAAGGCTAAAAAGCTGGGATGTATGTATAATGGCATTTATCTTGACTCGTCTGCGGCTAAACAACTAAATCAAATTAATAAAAATCTGTTCCCTGATAAATTTGCCCAAACCATATCTATGGATAAAGCGCGTGAGCTTTTTAATAATGCGTTAAAGATGAAAGACATTGCTTTTGATTACAAACAAGATGGATGCTACGCTAGAGCACATCTAATGGCGCGAAGATTTGAGGCAGAAGGAGTTCGGGTTGATAAAGCTTGGATCAGAGGTGATCTCATTGTTCCCGATTCTAAGCCAGCAATCGAATGGAATTTTCACGTTGCACCTATGGTTTACGTTGAAGAACCTAAAGGACAAATTAAAAAGATAGTAATCGATCCATCCCTGTTTGATAGACCTGTCACCATCGAAGAATGGGACAAAAAAATATCTAAGAAAACAATTCGCGGCTCAACTACAACATCTTTTCCTTTCCCTGAAAATGCCGCCTTCTTTGAACGCTCTGCTATTGCCATTTCAAGCTCTGATCCATATAGGCCCGATGACCCTTTCGATATGAGTGAAGTTAAAAAAATGAAACATGCAGAAGAAACGATGAGGAAATATAAACCGCTGGAAACAAAATGATAAAATTAATACTTAGAATCTTTATGTTGTTTTCTTTTACATTATTATCACAAGAGAAAATGGATGCTGAAAAAATTATTCAAATCAATGCTCAGGTAACAAGAGTAGTTCTTCTTGATAAGGACAATGTTTATCGCATGGAGTTGCGTGGGCTAGCTGCTATCTACCACTCGACAAAAGAATTTCTTCCTTGTCTTGAATTCTCAATAAAGGAAAATAAAAAAGTTTTATTAAGTGTCAGCGCCTATTCGTTATGGGTGAAAAGTTGTAAACCTGACTAAGTAGAGATGTACTTAGATTGAACGTATTTTCCTCGTCTCAAGATATTTCAATGAGCCACGCCTAGAAAATTTTTTCCTTTGATCATACAATTTAAAAAAGAATCCAAAGATTAATAAACGTCTCATTTCTGAGTTATGATAATAACTTCCTCAAAACCAAAGACTCATTCCTATCCCTCACTCTCAACAACTTGATTGTGATGACTTTGTTTGAAGTGGCATTTAAATCCAAACAAAATTCCGAGTAGTGAAAAGAAGACGATCGAGTAACACCAAGTAGTGTTGAGGCCATGTTCGATAAGGTAGCCACTAAATGGGGGAGCGACGATGGTGGCAAACGACATTAAAGTTTGGCTGATGCCAAAAACTAAACCTTGTTCGTCTCGATTTGCTTTTTTAGAAATGCTGGCCGAAATTGATGGGCGCAAAACTGAGTTTCCAAAAACATTGAGTGTGAGGCCAGCCACAAAAATGGTCGTCGCTGTTTGGCCGGAAATAACGGAAAAAGCCAAGGCGCAAGTGATAAAACCAATGATCATGACTTTTACTTCGCCCCATTTTTTTACCATGGGTTCGACAATTCCTAATTGAACGATGAGTGACGCGAATCCAGCATAGCTTAAAAGATATCCGACTTCTTTGGGGCCGAAAGGACGGCCTTTATAAATGAGAGTTCTTTCGCAATAGAGAGCGAGGCCCGACATGTATACGCTAAACATGAGTGAAAAAATAAAGAAGGAAATAAAGTAATCTTTGAGTTCAAACTTTAACGATACTTCTAAGTACTTTTTAAGATTTACTTTTTCTTTTACACGATCAAAGTTGTGCTGATCTTTTAAAGTAAAAATTGTTCCTATAATACTGAGTAAAGATAAAAAGGCAGATGCCCAGATTGGTGCCTGGTGACCGTACTGTGCAAGGGCACCCGAAATGGCAGGACCTAAAATAAATCCAAGTCCAAATGCAGCACCAATAAGTCCCATTGCCTTCGTTCTTTCTTCAGGTTTTGTGACATCAGAAATATAAGCTTGAGCCACGGTGATATTTCCCGAGGTAAATCCATCGAGCACCCGCGCGACAAAAACTAAAAAAATATTATGCGAGAGAGCGAGTAAGATAAAACTTAAAAAAGTGCCAATTTGACTTAGTAATAAAACAGGCTTTCGACCATATTTATCAGAAAGATCTCCTAGAATTGGACCAGCAATCAATGAAGCGATTCCATAAAATGAAGCGATAAATCCAATGGCCAAGGGACTAGCCCCTAAGCTTTGGGCGTAAAATGGTAGAAGCGGAATCATGACAGAGAAACCTAAAATATCTACAAAAATAATTAGTAGAATGGTCAGTAGTGCTTTATTGTCTTTCATTTTAATTTTCGACCAACTGTAATAAGGTTCCATTTTTGTGAAAGGATGCGTTTAATATTTTTTTGAAAATCCTGATAGTTTAGATTTTCAATTTCAATATTCTTTAAGTGGTAATAGTCGATGCTTTGATTTTGCAAGACGGGCACGGAGTAAATGCTGGCGTAGTCTTCGTTGGTTTGAACATTGATCAGTGATTGTCCTTTAATCATACTTTTTATTCTTAAAAAATCTTCTTTGGACAAACCTTCATCGCGAATTTTATGCAGGATCCCTTGGATCGCGAGAATGGCTTTTTCAACTTTGTCGTATCCTGAGGCCATGTAAATCCCAAAGTATCCACCTTCGAGTGCTTGAAAGTGAACTGGTTGAGCGGAATAACAAAGTCCTTGTCGATCTCTCACTTCCACAAATAATTCGGAAGATTGACCGCTTAAGTGACTGGCAATCATCTTTAAGTATAAGTTATCAACTGATCCCATGGGTGGCACGCTGGTGCCGTAAAAAATTTGTGTTTGTTCGCGATTAAATTCGAGGTGCTTGACTTGATTTAATTGAGCGCGATATTTTTTCAAGACTGGTTTGCTTGCTTTAAATGATTTATGCAATTTGCTCATTTCTTGAACAAGTGGCTTGAGGGCACTTTGTACCGTTGCTAGATCCAAGTCGCCACAAAAAGTAAGGATCAACTCTTTTGATTTTAAGTTTTTAAGGTGTAAAGACTTAAGTTGCTCGGTGGTCACCTTTAACAAAGTTTCTTTTTTTCCAATTTGATTTAAAGCATAAGAGTGACCTTGAAAGAAGAGTTCTCCGGCCATTTTAAAACAATGCTTCACCGGATCTTCTTGATGATTTTCCAAAGCTCGCAGTGTGAGTTTTCTTTCGTGTGCGATTTCACTCTTTTGAAAAGTGGGGCTGAGCAAGCTGCCTAAAAAATGTTGGTTGAGCACATCGAAGTGTTCCGAAAGTCCGTGCATTTGTAGGCCGTAAGCATTTTTGCCACTAAAGCCGTGTAAGCTCGATGATCGCTCTTCGAGATCGTTTTTAATTTGGTTATTTGATGCTTTGGTTTTGGCAAAAACATAACCTTTGCTGATCGTCGATGAAAGCAAATGGTAGATGCCGTTATTTTTTTCCGTCTCTTCAGTGAGACCGCCGCGCATATAAGCTTGCAAAACAAATGTAGGCGTCATTTTATTTTGGCGATAAATTAATTTTACACCGGGGGCGAGAGGGATTAATTGAACCAAACTATCGTAAGCAGAAGCCTGTATCGATTTTCCCTTGGCTTCTTTTTTGGTTGGAATCAGTTTTTTAAGCTGTGAAATATTTTTTTGTAATTTATTGATCTCCGCTTCCATCTTTTTGAGCGGAGAGTTTTTGGGGGCCTGTAAAATAAAATGCATGTCCTTACTTAATATATCTAAAAATGCTTGTTGAGCTTCTGCTACTTGGACTTGTTTTATTTTTTCAATAAACTCTTCTTCGCTTTTAATGTTGCCAGTTTGCGCAAAGCTATTGCCAAGTGAAAATGAATAAGCTTCGATGGATTCTCGCTCGTAAATTTTAGAAGCGAGGTACTGATTTTTAATTTTCTTAATTTCCTCGTCGGTAAAAGGCTTCTTAAGAACATCCTTCATGGTTTCCGTAAAAATCTGGATGACTTTCGACATGTTTTCTGTGGGGAAACTGAGTCGAATAAAATGCACGCCCCCTTTGGCCATAAACATGGTGGAGCTGCTCGCCGAGTTGGCGATAGTCGCCTCTTGAACCAGTTTTTGATAAAGGCGAGACGTTTCGCCATACCCTAAACAATTAATCGCCAAGTCTTCGCTCGCTGAGCGAGGATGGTTGTAGTTGGGTGCTTTTAAAATCATGTTGAGCGTGCACATGCGGACGTCTTTATCGTAGACTAAAACTTGCGAATTTTTTTTGAGTGCGAATTCGGAAAAGTTACTTTCAGGACCTTCGGGTAATTGATATTTTTCAATTGTTTTTTCAATCTCTTTCATTCCTGGATGCGCGAGATCACCCGCCACGATCAACATGGCATTGCTTAAATTGTAAAAGTTTTTTCTAAATTCATGTAAATCTTTTTGGGAGAAATTTTTAATGGTGTCTTCGCGACCCAAGATAGGATGAGCGTAACTTCCTTCAAATGCCGTTTTTTGAATTTGCATAAATCCAAATTGATTGGGGCTATCGATGGAGCGGCGGTATTCTTCAAAGACCACATCTCTTTCTGGGATTAAGTCGCTTTCAGTAAAGAGTGGATTGGACACCATATCTAATAAAATTTCTGTCGCGTGAGGAAGTTTGTCGGCGGGGCTATTGATGTAATAGCAAGTGTAATCAAAGGATGTGAATGCGTTGATTTCTCCACCGTAGCTTTCGACTTCAAAGGCAATTTGCGCTCCCGGCCTCGTGGGTGTTCCTTTAAAAAACATATGTTCTAAAAAGTGGGCGATCCCTTCATTGTGATTTTTTTCTAGGGCACTGCCCGCTCGAAACCAAATTTGAACAGTTGAAGCCGTCGAGCCTTTCGAGTCGACAAAGAGAACTTTTAATTTATTTTTAAGTGTTTTAAGTTGATGTTGCATGGTCATTTTCCTTTCTGCTTGGTAGCTTGTGTTTTAATAGTATAGCTATATTTAACCTGGCAAAGCGATGAAAAAAATTGATTCACTCTATATTCATTTTCCCTTCTGCGTTCATCTTTGCAACTATTGCGATTTTTATAAAAAAGTAAGTCAAAATATCGATGCTGATTACGCCTTATTCGAACAACTCTTATGGGAGCAAATGGCAGAACATCAGAAGCTGATCGAAGAAAAATCCTACTATTTTGTTCCACTAAAAACGCTTTACCTGGGAGGCGGAACGCCTTCGCTTTGGGGGAAAAGAGGAGCTATCTTTTTAAAAAGAATGTTCGATCATTTTAATATTTCAATCGATGCCAAGGCGGAAGTGACCCTCGAGGTAAATCCAAAAACTTTCGACGCCGAGGGAATAGAGGCTTTTGAAACTTTCGGAGTCAATCGATTTTCCCTGGGAGTACAAGCCTACGATGCTCATTTTTTACCCTATCTCGATCGGCAAAGCCAAATTGAGGATGTGGATGCGACCTTAACTTATTTTGCGCAAAAAAAATCCAACTTCTCTTTGGATTTGATGCTCGGTTTGCCTTTTTCGGAAAATCGTCGCGATGTTCTTGCCGAAATTAATCAATTGTTAAAATTTAATCCTGAACATTTTAGCGTTTATATTTTAACGGTTAAAGACAATTACAAACACTATCAAGAGCTCCCTTCTGAAGAGGCGATTGAGGCGGAATTTTTAAAAGTTGCGTCCCACTTAGAGTTTTTGGGATTTCATCATTACGAAGTCTCAAATTTTGCAAAGCCCGGTCGCATGTCCAGTCACAATTTAAAATATTGGAAAAGTGAAACCGTAGCAGCTCTCGGACCGTCGGCAACCGGATTTCTGGCGGAAAGCCGCTTGCGCTACAAGTGGAAAACTCAAAAAAATATTCATCAACCGAACCTTTATGAAGTAGAAACTTTGGATGAAGAAGCCTTTCGATTGGAAAAAATCTATTTAGCCTTGCGCTCGATGCAAGGATTAAATTTGCGGGAAGTTTTTGCAAACGAAGAAAAGGCCATCAAAATTTTTAATCGATTTAAAGAGTTTCAATATTTGAGAAATGAAAGTAAGATAGATTCCATCGTACTTAACTCGCGGGGCTACTTGTTACTCGATTCATTGATGAATGATTTATTTAATACAGAGCTCGATAAAAACTAGAATAAATTAAAGTAGCAAAAGTGATTCATAAATTATTTTTTAACATTCATGGATTTCGTTTTCAGGTTGAATCTGAATGGAGCGAGATTTTACTATTCTTGGAAAAAGAATATTATTTCTTTACCACCATTCCCTTTACTCCTAAAATTTATCGCGAAAACCGCGTACTCCTTTTAAAGATCACTTCGGGATTTGCGCCCAAAGATTTTATTCCCGAGATCGTGGCAAAAATTAATTCAGAGCGAGTCCAGGTTTATAAGCTTCGACACAAAGACTTCATCCATTACGCCGACGAGCTCGAAGCTTGTTATGATCACAAGCAAGTGACGGCGGACATATTTTCGGCGAATGAATATCTCTGTCGGGAATTTTTGCAATATTTTTTACACGGTCAAATGTATCGCTATTTAGGTCTTCGAAATAAGCATTTTATTCGGGCGTCCGCCTATCGCTACAAAGCCGTAAACGTTATTTTTTCTGGAGATTGCAAACGCAGCAATTACAAATTGATTGAGGAATTGTCGCATTTAAAAGACTTTAACCCCATGGCGACGGAATACTTGGGTCTAGATTGGAAAGGTCAGTTTTATTTACTTCCCCGCGATGATCGCGATTTGGATTGGCATCAAAATAAAAATTTAGCCTTGGGGCCTTCAATATTTTTTGATCTGTATGCGCTCAATTCAAATCACAGCTATATCTCGCCGCTCAACTTTAAAAAATCGTGGACTTTTTTGCTGACGATGATGACGAAGCGTAAGGCTTTTAGCCGCGGCAATATCGCCGAGCTCGCTTTTCGCAAGCGATTTTTTTGGATTGATTTGATGATTTTTCTAAGCCGAGCTGTGACCATGTGGTGTTTTTTTATGCGCTCGGAATGTCTCAACTTACTCTACGGAAAAAACCTGCAAAAAGCGGCAAAGGAAGTCGCTTATTTTCTCGACGTCCGAAAGTAGCCTACACAGATTCAATCAATGCTATCACTCATTTGTATAAGTCCCTAAAATTAGAATGTTTTTTAACTGATCTCTCTCTGGATTGACTGTTGAATTGCAATGATTAAAAAAAAGCCAAATATTTTTCACCGCGCTTGCATTGACAAAAGCGGACCTGCACCCAACTTATGAGCAAGAAAGAATGACTTTTAAGTGAAGGGAATTTAAATGACGAATGAAAATGTAGAAAATAGTCAATCGGAAGCAAAAGCTGAAGTTGAAACTGAAGCGACAGCGGAGATCAATCAGGAAAGCAATAAACAAGAAGATGATTTCAAAGCGAAGTATTTTTACCTTGCTGCAGAGATGGAAAATATGCGCCGTCGTTTCGAGCGCGAAAAGGAAAATCTTTTAAAATTCGGCAATGAAAAAGTGCTCTCTGGATTGATTACTGTGGTCGATAATTTTGACCTGACAGTAAACGCGCTAAAGAGTGACAACGACGATAAAGTCAAAAATATTGTGACGGGAATCGACATGGTTAGAAATCAGTTCCTCGATGTCTTAAAGCAAAATGGATTGTCTCAAGTTGAAGCCTTGGGAAAAAAATTCGATCCCAATTTTCACGAAGCTCTGTCGCAAATGCCCGCCGCAGACGCCGCCGATGAAGAAGTGATTCAAGTGTATCAATCGGGATACAGTTTGAATGGTCGATTACTAAGAGCTGCGAAAGTGGTTGTCGCTAAAAATAGTTAATTAGAAGATGGTTTAAAATAACAAAAAATAAAGGAGTCATTATGGGAAAAACAATTGGTATCGATCTTGGAACAACAAATTCATGCGTCGCTGTTTTAGAAAATGGAACGTACAAAGTTATTGCGAATGCTGAAGGACACAACACAACACCTTCAATCATTGGTTTTGCCAGCAACGGTGAAACGCTGGTTGGTCAAGTCGCTAAAAGACAATCAGTCACCAATCCAAAGAAAACATTATTTGGGATTAAAAGATTAATTGGTAGAAAGTCGACCGATGCAGAGGTTGCTAAGCTTCGCGCAGTTGCTCCATTTGAAATTGTTGCCAATAAAAATGGCGATGCATGGGTTACTGTCGATGGTAAAGAAATGTCTCCACAGGAAGTTTCAGCAAAAATTTTAGATAAACTTAAAAAAGCAGCTGAAGATTACTTGGGTCAAGCAGTAACCGAAGCGGTTATTACTGTTCCTGCTTATTTTAACGATGCTCAAAGACAAGCGACAAAAGACGCCGGTCGAATTGCAGGTCTCGATGTGAAAAGAATCATCAACGAGCCGACAGCAGCTGCGCTCGCTTACGGTCTCGACACTAAAAAAGACAAAAATATTGCGGTCTTCGACTTAGGTGGTGGTACATTCGATATTTCAATTCTCGAAATTACCACTGACGGAGTCTTTGATGTTAAGGCAACCAACGGTGACACATTTTTAGGTGGGGAAGATTTCGATTATCGAATTATTAATTTTCTTGCCGAAGAATTTAAAAAAGAAAATGGAGTTGATTTAAGAAACGACACAATGGCATTGCAACGCTTGAAAGAAGCCGCTGAAAAAGCTAAACACGAGCTTTCAAATGTCACTCAGACAGATGTCAATCTTCCATTTATTACAGCGGATGCAACTGGGCCGAAGCATTTAAATGTAAATATTACGCGCGCTAAATTTGAGCAATTAATCGGCGATCTCGTCGATAAATTAGTCGAGCCTTGTAAGACTTGTATTAAAGATTCGGGATTATCACTAAGTGAAATTCACGAAGTCGTTTTAGTTGGTGGGTCGACGCGAGTTCCAATAGTCCAAACAAAAGTTAAAGAAATTTTTGGCAAGGAGCCTTCTAAGGGTGTTAACCCAGATGAGGTAGTAGCTGCTGGTGCCGCAATTCAAGGTGGAGTTCTTTCTGGTGATGTAAAAGACGTTCTTTTATTAGATGTAACTCCACTCTCGCTTGGTATCGAAACTTTGGGTGGTGTGTTTACAAAAATGATTGAAAAAAACACGACAATTCCAACCAAGAAATCGCAAGTTTATTCGACAGCTCAAGACAATCAACCTGCAGTTTCTATTCACGTTCTCCAAGGAGAAAGAGAATTTGCTAAAGATAATAAATCTCTTGGTCGTTTTGACTTAACTGGAATTGCACCAGCTCCAAGAGGCGTGCCGCAAATTGAAGTAACTTTTGATATCGACGCTAACGGGATTGTACATGTTTCAGCTCTCGATAAAGCAACTGGTAAATCGCAAGAAATCAGAATCACTTCTGGATCTGGTTTAACAGAAGAAGAAATTCAAAGAATGGTGAAAGATGCTGATGCAAACCGTTCTGCAGATTTGGCAAGAAGAGAAATTGTCGATACTAAAAACAATCTCGATGGAATGATCTTTTCATCTGAAAAAATGATTAAAGATGGCGAAGGAAAAATTTCAAGTGGTGCAAAATCTGAATTAGAAGCTGCGATTGCGGAAGCAAAGACAAAATTAAATTCAGAAGTTTTAGATGAGTTAAAAGCTGCGGTAGAAAGATTGCAAAATGTTTCTCATAAAGTAGCAACTGAAATGTACCAAGCTGGAGCTGGCCCAACAGATGCTGGTGCAACTGGAACAGAAAATACTTCGGGAGAGGCAAATAGCAATGCTAAAAAAGATGACGGTGTTGTCGATGCTGATTACAAAGAAGTTTAATTTCTAAAAAACATTTTTCTTATTTTGAAAGTCTCACCCCAGGGTGGGACTTTTTTAAATAGTGGGTCAAAAATTTATGAGTACAAAAAGAGATTATTACGACATTTTAGGTGTACAAAAAAATACATCGAAAGATGAAATTAAAAAAGCCTACCGCAAGCTGGCCATGCAATACCATCCAGATAGAAATCCCAATAACCCTGAAGCAGAAGCTAAATTTAAAGAAGCATCTGAGGCAGCAGAAGTCCTTCTCGATGATGAGAAAAAATCGAGATACGATCAATTCGGCCATGCAGGTGTTAATGGCCAAGGTGGTCCATCGGGCTTTGGTGGCGGTGGTGATTTTTCAGATTTTGGCGATATTTTTGGAGATATTTTTGGCGATATGTTAGGTGGTGGTCGCAGAAGAAGAGGCGGACGTTCGCAAGGGCGCCCTGGCGATGATCTTCAAATGCAGGTTGACATCACATTTACCGAAGCAGCTTTTGGAGCAGAAAAAACAATCTCAATTACAAAAAATGTAAGTTGCGACACTTGTCACGGCACTGGGGCAAAACCAGGATCTAGTCCTACTACTTGTGATTACTGTAACGGCCATGGCGAAATTAGACGTCAGCAAGGTTTTTTCACCATGTCGCAAACCTGTCCTAAATGTCAGGGTTCAGGTCAAATGATAAAAGACCAGTGTGGTAGTTGCCACGGCCAGGGAAAAAAGAAAAAGAAAGTAGATTTGCAAGTTAAAGTTCCTGCAGGCATTGATAAAGGTCAAAGATTAAAGCTCACCAATGAGGGAGATGCAGGAAGCAATGGTGGTCCAAACGGAGATCTTTACGTTCTGATTAATATCCTTCCTCACGATATTTTTGAACGCGATGAATTTGATGTTCACTGTACGGTACCAATTAGCTTTTCTCAGGCTGCATTAGGGACAGAGCTCGAAGTACCCACTCTCACTGGTAAAGTGGCTTTGAAAGTTCCAGCTGGAACGCAATCGGGCGTTAAGATGCGTTTAAAAGCTAAGGGGATTAATCGCCTAGGTGGTTATGGTCAAGGCGATCAAATTGTTACTATTCACGTTGAAACACCGACTAAATTAAGTTCAGAACAAAAAGAACTTTTCAAGAAGCTCGAGGATTTGGAATTAAATACCAACCCTATGAGTCGTGGATTTTTTGATAAAGTAAAAGATTTGTTTCACTAGTATTGACCTAGGTATTTGCCTAAAAGAAATTTGATAAAGATACAATTATTCATTATTCTATTTGAGGATTAATTCTTAAATAGAATAATGAGGTTTTTGTGCAAAGAATTCTTTTATTTACTTGCTTATTTATTGTCACGTCATCTTGTGCGCATCGCATGGTGACGCCGCAAAGACACATAGCTGAAAGCGATAAAAAAAATAATGAAGCGCTCTATTCTCAATCTTTTTTACTCAAATTAAATAAAGCAAAAGAGTTATATAAAAAGAACAAAGCGGATTTAGCTTTAAAAGAACTAAATGATCTCCACGATCAAAAGCTCAACTCAGCAGAATTTGCTTCAAAGAGAAACCTCGCAGGCGTAATTCTATTTGCCAAAAAAGATTATCAAAAGGCGATTGCATTATTTGAAGAAGCAAAGACCAAAAACTACGACGATCCTTACTTAGAAGCTCAGGTCGACTTAAATTTGGGAAGTGCTTATTTTAAAAATAATCAGAATGAAAAAGCACTAGCGCAACTTAATCAAACTGCATTCAATCAATTGCCAAGTCCAGAAGCAAAAAAATATCACCAACTACATGCATTTATTTCTGAATTACTAGGAAAAAAAGAATTGTCAGTCGTGAGTTTTTTAAGAAGCTACTCCAACTACAAGTCGTTAGATGAAGTGAGGAAAGATGCTAAGTTTGAAAATTTAATAACAGCCTTTAATAAATTAACTGAGAGTGAAAAAAGTAGAATTGCCGAAAGTTTTGATGAGGAAATTAACTATGCACTCTGTGCATTGATTCTTATAGACGTGGAGAAATTTTCTAGAGAAGTAGATAATGATCAATATGAAACTTGGTCCAAATGGTTGTCTAAAAAATATGCTCAAATAAAAGAAGTTGATGAAGCGCTTACTAGGCTTTCCAATAAAAATTCGGATCGAGAGGTGGAGACAAAAGTAATTGGTGTTGTGTTGCCACTTACCGGAGACAAGAAAGGACTGGGAGAGCGAGCCGTTTCAGGAATAGACTTACTGCTTGAGACTTTAAATAAAAATCCAGAAAATCAATATAAGGTAGAGTTAAAGGACTCAAAAAGCACAGCGCTTGATGGAGTACTTGCGATTACCAATTTAGTTGAGTCAGCAAATGTCGCTGCGATTATAGGAGGACTGACGCCGCAAAATGCAACGAGAGAGTATTTAGAGGCAAAGAAGTGGGGGGTACTATTTATTTCCCTTTCTCCAGTATTGCTTAAAAAAGAAGAAAAAGATGAATTGCTAATTGAAATACCGGGGTCGATTGAGTCTCAAATTGAGGAAATTTTCTCTTCAAAAAACTTAGAAAAGTTAGGGCGCAGAGTTGGTGTTTTATATCCTAAAAGTGAATTAGGAATTGCTTATGTCAATGAATTTTGGCGGAAGGCAAAACTTCTTGGATTAGAAACAAATGTTGTCATGGGCTATGATAAAAATGGCACAGATTTTAAAGATCCAGTTAAAAATATTTTAGGTATTAAGTTTACTAAAGATCGCGAGGATGAAGCTCGATTAGTGCAAGAAATCTCTCAAATGGAAAACGTTAAAAGCGTAAAGCGCTTACAAAATCTTCAGCCGATCGTTGACTTTGATTGGCTTTTTGCCCCAGCTAACCCTAAAGAAGCTGTTCAGATTTTGCCACTATTTAATTATTTCGATGCGTTTAATTTAAATTATGTAGGAGTGCCTAGTTGGAGATCAGAGCTAATGAGCAATGAGGGATATCGCTATGGGAATGTATTTTTTGTCGATGAAAACAACAGTTCTGAAGAAACGGAATTTATGAGAAGTTTTTATCAGAAGTATGGTCGACCAGCAAAGCTTGTTGAAACAATTGCCTATGATGCCATTAAGATTGCCGAAAGCATTTCAAAAAACCTCGAAAGTAAAATATCAAAAAATGAGTATCGCAAATCGTTGTTAGAGTTTAAAAGTATTGTCGGTGAAAGTGGGCAATGGTCACTAGTAGATGGTGTTTGGATTAAAAAATTATCTACATTTAAAATTAAACGAGAGGGAATAGAGTAGATAAGAATTAATTAAATTTTTTTATTAAATTCTTTCACTAGTTCATTGGAGTCACACACAAATAGAGGGGTGCCATCTCCCAAAATAGATGTTGCAATAATACCATCAGAACTTTCATATTGAGCTGGTAAATCTTTTAATACAATCTCTTCATTTTTGATAACTTTATCAACTGGTAATACAAAGTTTCCATGAATTGACTTTAGAAAAATAACTGGGAACTCACCTTCAAGATTTTTTGACTTGAGACAAGTAAAAAGAGTGTTTTTAAAGTTGACTATTGCTTGACCGTGTTTGTTAAATATTTGCTGCTCCTTAATTTTTCCAACTTCATACACTTGATTTAAGTCTATCGCAAAAATTTGTTGATTTAGTCGGTAGAGCAGACAGTTTAAGATTGAACCTTTAAGAGGTAATTCAATTGTGAATTCAGAGCCAATGTGCTTTTTTGTATAAAGATCAAGCTGTCCACCAAATTTTTCGATGGAACTTTTGACAACATCCATTCCGACTCCTCGACCTGAAATTTCAGAAACTCTATCAGCGGTGCTGAAGCCGGGAAGACAAATTAACTTTAAGATTTCATGGCCGGACATATTTTCAATTTCATTCGCGCTAGGAATTGATTCAACTAAGTTTAGGCTCAATGCCTTTTGAAAAATTTTTTCTACATTAACTCCAGAACCATCGTCTTTTATTTTTACAAAAACTGACATGTTTTGCTTAAAAGCTTGAATTTTTATAATGGCTTTAGTCGGCTTCCCAAGACTTGTACGAATTGACTCATTTTCTATACCATGATCTATTGAGTTTCTTATCAAGTGTACAAGGGGATCAAAAATAGCATTTAAAATATTTTTATCAATTAGTGTTTGTCCGCCCTCGATCAATAGATCTACATCTTTTTGTGTTTGCCTAGAAAGTTCTCTAACCATTCGAGGTAACTTGCTAAAAATGCTGTCTAGAGGGACAAGTCTCATATGTTTAATAATCTCTTGAAATTCTTGGGATATTTGTGAAAGTCGATGTATGTTTTGAGTGTTTACTTTGTTTTTTTGTTCAGCTCCGAAAATGCTGTGTCCAATAGAGTTTTTGGTAATAACTAGCTCTGCAGACAAGTTCATTAATTTCTCTAGTGTCTCTTGTGAGATTTTAATTTGTGCTTGATTGGTATCAAGGTTCAAAATTTGTACTTGTGGTTCGTTTCCACTTTGTGCAATGTCATTTTCTCGATTGTTGTAGAGCTGGTTTTTGTCGTCTGCAAAAACATGGCTAATATTTTGTTTAAATTCCTCAAGTCCTTGATCAGATTGAAAGTCCTTTTTGTGGATTAATTTTCGAATCATGTCTGCGAAATCGTAGGCGAGATTGAGCTGTTCTTGATCGAGAGAGAATTGTTGTTGTTTCGTTTTTTTATCTAAGCAATACTCAAATTCATGAGCATATAATTTCACACTTTCAACATTTAAATAAGCGGCATTACCTTTGAGGGTGTGAGTGATTCTAAATAATTCACGCAAGGACTCTTCGTTGGATGAATTATTTTTTAAATCACTCAGTTTGCTTTCAAACTCATCGAGCATTTCGATAGAGTCACTTATAAATTGCCCAATGAGTTCTTCAATCAGTAAGTCGTTCTCCATTTACTCGTCCTAGCTTAGAGGTATTTTTTGACCTTATCAACCAAGTCATTGGCGACTACGGGCTTGACGATATAGTCCGTGATGCCCATGCTTTTTCCTTGCTCGATATCGGTCGTTTCCTTTTCGGTAGAAACCATAATTATTGGAGTCATTTTATAATCGAAATCAGACCTTAGTTGCTTTGTGAGTTCGAAGCCTCCCATTTTGGGCATATTGAGATCCGTAACAATTAAGTCAAATTTATCGAGCTTTGATTTTTCAAGTCCATCCACTCCATTTTCAGCGCAAGTAACGATAAAGCCTGCCTTTTTTAATATGGATTCGTGAATAGTGTTCACAAGTTTAGAATCATCAACTATTAAAATTTTTTTCATACTGGCTTCCTATAAACGATAAAGTTTCCAGCTTTTTCTAGTTGAAAAGCTGCGGTTATACGTCCTACAGATTCAGAGTGACCGAGAAATAAATAACCTCCTGGTTTAAGTGAATTGTATAAATTTGAAATAACTTTTTTTCGCGATTGATCGTCAAAGTAGATAAGAACGTTGCGACAAAAGATAAAGTCAAAGCCTTGCATTTTGCGCATTTCATTTTGATTCATTAAATTTAAATTTTTAAATTTAATTCTAGACTTGATTTCGTCGGTGGGATGCCAAAGTCTATTTTTGTGAATAAAATAGTTTTCGCGATATTCCGTTGGGGTGTCTTTCATCGATCTTTCATCGTACAGAGCCGCTTGAGCTTTGCTTAAAATATTATTATCGATATCAGTTGCTTCAATTTGAAATTGAAACTTTTTGTAATCATCGAGAATTTCTTTGGTGATAATTGATAGTGTGTAGGGTTCTTCCCCCGAAGAACAGGCTGCAGACCATATTTTTAATTGATTTTCACCTCGCGAATTAAGATCGACTAAATATTTGGGAAGAACGATCTCGGCAAATCCTTGAAGTTGAGGAAAATCGCGAAAGAAATAAGTTTCATTAATTGTAATCGCTTCGATTAAAAGCTGAGTTTCACTGTGGTGATTTTTTCCCAGGTAGTCCATGTAATCGAATGGAGTTTTTAAACCCAATATATCCATTCGTTGTTTGATACGACTTTCGAGATAATAGTTTTTATTATCTTCAAAGTGCATTCCAGTTTCTTTGTAGATAAAGGACCGAAGATTGTTGAGATATCCTATGTCCACCAGTTGTGGTGTAAAGATATTTTGCTTTATGGCAAGATTACTCATTATGCTGCTCCCAGATGAGAAAGTTTACTTTCAAAAATAGTCTTAACCATGTCATCAATAATTTTCGGGTAGCAATTTAATTTAAATTGTTCTTGTCTTTCAGAAGGAGCCTTCGATGCCAATTCAATAATCGCGCACTGGACCCAAGGAGTGTAGGCTTGAAAATTCTCTTCGTATTCTTTGAGAAGTTGATGTTCACCAAGGTAGGAAAGTGATTCGACGATGGCGATTTGGATGTTTTCGTCTAAAACGTCGCGATAAAGATTGAGCAAGGAAATTCTCTCCTGAAGGTTGTCGGCTTTTTCTAATTTCATTTTACCGAGAATATCGATTATAAATTTTAAAACATCGATTTGCTTGATGCTTAAATTGTTATTTGCGGGAATAAAGGCACGGCACATTTTACTAAAATGCATGAAGCCGCTATCGCCTTGCAATTCGATTATTTCACAAACAGCATTTCGAATATAAACTTCCTCGGAAAAAAGATGCTGGAAAATATAATCGATGGTTTGCGGAAATCGAAGTTTAATAAGTGCATCAATCGCTGCTTCTTTTACCGCGATATCTTCATCGGTAAGTTTTTTTGAAATAGGCCGAACACAAATCAGTTCTCCTAATTCGGCAAGATCTTCAATGGCATAAACTCGATTGATTGCCTGTTCGTCATCAAGTTGAGAGATAAGTTGAGATGTTTTTAAATCCATAAAGCTCCTTAAAATAAGAGATTTCTGATTTTTTTTCCTACTTCGTAAGAAGGTAAAATATATTGAGCGGCATTGAGGTGTATAGCTTCTTTGGGCATGCCAAAAACCACGGCTGTTTCTTCGCTTTCAGCGATGGTTTGTCCGCCTTTATTTTTAATTTCAAGTAAGGCTTGCGCTCCATCGGCTCCCATGCCAGTCATGATGGTAGCAATAATTCTTTCAGCAGGCACAATCGATGCGACACTTCGAAATGTCAGATCTATAGAAGGAGTATAAGTTGTATTGTTGGGGTATTGACTGACTTTAAAAAAATAACCTCGATCGTTTTGCTGTAAGGTCAAGTGTCGTCCACCTTCTGCTAGATAACCCATTCCACTCAATGCAAGTTCATTATTTTTCGCTTGTTTAAAAGAGTAAGAGAGGTCCTTGTTCATTCTTTCGGCAAAGCCTTGAGTGAAATTTCCCGGCATGTGTTGAACCACAATGATCGTAGCATCAAATTTAATATTATTTAATTCTTTTAAAATATCCAGCAAGACATTTGGCCCACCTGTGGAAAGACCAATGAGAATAAATTGTTGCTGAGTGCTCTCGATGGGCAAACTTTTTTGCAATTCAATTTTTTGAGGAACAATTTTCTCCGTCTTCTTTTGGACTTTTTCGATCAGTGGTCTTTTAAAGTAACGTTTTAAGTTGGCCCTATATGCCGATTTAATTTTGGATATAAGTTCATTTTCCATGGCACTTAAGTTTTGCGAAATAGTCCCTTGGGGTTTGGCGATAAAGTCGATGGCCCCAAGTTCTAGTGCTTCATAGGTTGCTAAAGCCCCTTCGTGAGTAATTGAACTTAGCATGATAACGGGAGTTGGTTTTAAATGCATGATGTGATTAAGAGCATTCAGACCATCCATTTCCGGCATGTTGACATCCATGGTGATCACATCGGGCTGAAATTTTTCAAACATCTCTACACCCTCGCGACCATTTCTCGCGGTGATGACTTCCATTGAATTGGATTTTTCTAAAATGCGTTTAATTTCATTTCTCATAAGAGACGAATCTTCCACTACTAAAACTTTAATTAAAGCCAAGAGATCTCTCCTTTGGTGTCGAGGATTTCTATCTTTCCACCCTCGCGATAAAATTTGACAGATTTACCAAGATTTCCCCCTGTTGATTGAGAGATTTTCGGCTGAGGGAAGACATTTGAGATTTCAATTAATGTTTGTTGGAGAATATTTTTTCCAATCGAACTTAAAAAATTATCATCCGTATGTTTAAACATATCGCCAGCACCAATCAGGGATATTTTTAAATTTTTAAGCAAGCATCCGTGAGATAACAGAACGTGAATCATTTCAGGAATGGCATACTCGGGACTTTTTCCAATTTCAATATCTCTTTCATCAAAAAGAGTCTGGTTGGGCAATAACATGTGGGCCATCGCCATCCATTCGCTTCGACTATCGGAAATGCAAATAACGACGCAAGAGCCAATGCCTTTTGTTTCGAGCATTTCGTATTGGTTCGAAATAGAATATTCACCAGTCTTAAGCAGCATTTTCTTCATGGTTTTCTCGCAAAAGTTTTTCGATATTCATTAAAAGAATAACTCTTTTACCTTGGTTCTTTTTGCCAATTCCTTCGAGATATTCTTCTCGGCCCGCTTGAATTGAACTAGGTGGAGGAGAAATTTCATGTTGATAGATGCGCGTGACTTCGGTGACTTCGTCGACCATCAAGCCCGTTGGGCCATTTTTTCCCATAACAATAACGATTCGCTGACACGGTTTTGAAGCATCTTTTTTTAAGCCTAAGCAATCTTTTAAATCAATAATGGGAACGATATTACCGCGCAAGTTGATAATTCCTTCCAGTTTTTTCATTTGTTGAGGAATTTCAGTAATCGATTTTGTTTTGATGATTTCCTGTACGTTTAAAACATTGATGGCATATTCTTCTTGATTGATTTTAAAGCAGACGATGAGCTTCTCATCGGTTTCATTGCTTTTTTGCGATTGAACTTCCTCGTTTTTAAGTTTTAATTCATCCTGAACAAGTTCGTTAAAATCATCGTTGGATTGTATGAGTTTTTCGGGATCGAGAATCATAAAAATTCTCTCGCCCTTGTTGAGTTTTCCAATTCCCGCAACGGAATCATTTCGCTCGAAGTCGAGTGCTTTGGGGGGAGGTTCGATGTCGGAAGTTGGTAAAGTAAAAACTTGAGAAACAGAATCGACTAGCACACCAAAGCGAAATTCTTTGTGATTTATAACTATAATTTTTTGTTTGCTTTCATTTTCATTAGTATCGAAAGAATTAAACAGTGTCCTTTTTAAGTCTATGATAGGAAGAATTTGATTTCTTAATGAGATGACTCCCTTGATGTGCCCCGGCGCCCGAGGAAGTGGTCTTATGTTTGAATATTTTATAATCTCGTGAACGTTCATGATATTAAAAGCAAATTCGACGCTATTTAATTTAAAGTTCACTAATTGCAATTGATTTTCTAAAGCTTCTATTTTCATGATCACCTCGCAAAGTAATAATTAAGATTGTTGAAGTTCCACGGCCATGCTGGATATTTCTTCAATTGTTGAGGCAATCTCGCTCATACTTTTTGATTGCTGAGTGGCGAAGCTAGAAGCTTGTTGTGCAGCGGAAGATGCTTGCTGTGCTGCCGAGGAAACTTGATCGATTCCTTTGCGAGCTTCTTTGGTGGCATTTACTGCATCCTCTGAATTGCGTTCAATTTCTTGAACACCTTTGAGAATAACGTCCATGTCACTTTCAATTTTATTAATTTTTAATGTAGAACCTTTGGCACTCTCGACTTGTATTTCAGCTAAGCGCGAGTTTTGTAAAATATCTTCGGTTACATTATTAATTTGTAAATTAATATTGCGAACAATGTCTTTTATTTTTTCGGCATTTTTAGATGAGTCGGAAGCGAGCGATCTGATGTCCGATGCCACGACTGCGAAACCTTTACCATATTCGCCCGCGCGAGCAGCTTCGATACCTCCGTTGACAGCGAGCATATTAGTCATCATCGCAGTATTGGCTATGGCATCGATAATTTTATCGATTTGTCGAATGCGATTTTCCAATTGACTGACATTGCTGACGGCGTCTTTTCCTCTTTGAGCGGCATTGCTAATTCCACTGATAATTTCTTCGATGGATTTTTTATTTTCATTTAATATTTTTTTGAGCATGGTCGATTTTTCGGACGACAAAACAGCAAGATTTTTTGACTGTAGAATACTTTGTTCGATTTCTTGTAAGGCAGAAGCAGATTCGATGCAGGCGGAAGATTGTTGTTCAGAGCCTTTAGAGATTTGAACAATTGTCGACATAATTTGTTGCGATGAAGAGTTGGCTTCTTGAATGGTCGCCGAAAGTTGTTCGGCAGCCGCGGCGAGAGAATCGCTGTTTTTTTGAACATCGGATGAGTTTTTTAAATCATCTGCCATTTGAGAAAGTTCATTGGTCGTTTGTAAAATATCTTTCAATGCTTTTTGCTGCTCGTTGGTCGCACTCGTGGCTTCGTTGGCAGCACTCGCCGATTCTTCAGCGGCTGAACTGATCGACTCAGTTCCTTTCATAAATTCACCGACAGCATGATTGATGGACTGACAAAGCTGACTTATTTCGACCGCAGTAACATTCATCGATTCCATTTCATCTTCAATGGCATTTAATTGTAGAGTGACATTTCCACCCTTTTCCACTTCTTCTTTGGCAAGTCTTCCAGTGCTTTCGGCTTCGTTGGCAATCACTTTAACATCTTCTTGAATATTGACGATCAGTTCGCGAATGGCCTTGGCAGAGCTTTCTGCCGTTTCAGCTAAATTTCTGACTTCGTCGGCAACGACTGCAAAACCTCTTCCATGTTCGCCTGCCCTTGCTGCTTCGATGGCCGCGTTGAGAGCGAGTAGGTTCGTTTGATCGGCGATTTCGGCTACTTCTTTGACAAAGTTTTCAACTTCGTTTGCTTGGTGTTCAAGTTGAGAAATCATTTTTGCCGATTGCACATTTTTATTTGATGCTTCTTCAACACCTGTAAGCATGGTCATAATTTCATTCTTCGTGGTCGAACATAGTTCTTTGAGATTATTGATGATTTTATTGCTACTCTCTGCATTTCTAGAATTAACTTCAGAGTTCTTATTTAGCTGAGTGGCGACCGCTTGATTTTGTTGTGTTGCTGCCGAAGCTTGCGTTGCTCCTGCACTGATTTGTTCCATGGCTTTAAAGAGCTCGTTGGCGGCATTAGATGCATCGTTAACGACCAAACTCATTTCCTCAGTGGCGTGAGAAATCTTTTCCGAGGCTTGTTGTAGCTTTGCCACATGTCTCGCCTTGGCCCTTTTTTCTGCCAACTCTTTTGCCATCTTCTTTTTAACTTCTTCCTCATTGTTATTTTGGAAATGTTGAGGCGATGATTTTTGATCCTTAACTAAAGACATTCTGCTTTTGGCTTGATGGTCATTTTGAGTGGGAGGTAGTGCCAGTTTTTTCATTACTTTTCCTTTGAGGAATTTGTCCCCATGAGATGAGTTGTCTAAACTTTTTTGGTTAAAAATGATCTTAAGGGATGCCGATTCAAGTTTAACTTTAGATTTGTTAAGACTTAAGAATGGGTGCAATTTTCTTAAAGATCGGCAGATAAATAATAAATTTTGGAAATTGAATTAATTTTACATTGGACAAGATTAAGCTTGAGTTGAAAAAATCTTAAAAGTTAGGACAAACGACGGATTAAATATTTAGCAATGACTGACAATTAATTTAGGCGAGAGCAATAAAAAAGAGCAATAAAAAAGAGAAATAAAAAAGCCGAGATAAACTCGGCCTTCATTATTTTTTTGCTGCTGCAATTTTCTTTTTGATTCTGAGTTTCTTTTTTGCTTGTGCTTTTTTGCGGTTCATTTTTAGAGCGATGCTCTTTCTCCCCATACCCATTTTGCATTCCTTTTTAAAAGTTAATTTGCCTGGCAGTTTATTCAATTCAATTGGAAAAATCTACTAATTAATTCTTGTAGGGCTTATTGAGTGATGATAAATTTTATAGTGAAAATATATAATCTTAGGAAAAATTCATGTGTGCAGTGAAAAAATCGACGAAAACGATCTCGACAAAGAAGAAATCTCCCGAAGTTGAGGCGAAAGAGATCGAAGCACGCGAAAGACGCGAAGTACTTAAAGAGATAACTTCGCTGAAAGAAAAAATGCGCCAAAGAAGAATTCATGGCAACGAAGAGAAAAGAAAAATTGCAAAGGATATGTTGGAGAGATACACCGGTCACGAACTGGTCGATTTTCAAAAACAAATAATTTTAACAAACTTTCATTACTACGTCGAACGCTTTAATGCCGTTATGCCCGACAGTCACTACACTCAGGGTTCAGCCTTTAAAGCTTCTTCGTCTAAAAAAGCCAAAGTAACGATTATCGAATTTGGTGTCGGTGCTGCCATGGCTGCGCTCATTGGTGAATTACTCGCTGTGGTTGAGCCCAAAGCGGTTTTATTTTTAGGACTCGCCGGAGCAGTTCATCCCTCGCTAAGCGTAGGTGATTTTGTATTGCCGATTGCCTCTGTTCGCGCCGAAGGTGTTTCGCAACACTTTCTTCCACCGCAAGTTCCCGCTCTCCCCACATTTAAAATTCAAAAATTTGTGTCGCAAATTTTACTTGAAAGTGGCTACGATTATCGCACGGGAACGATTCATTCCACCGATTATCGTTTTTGGGAATTCGACAATGATTTTAAATTAAATTTACTTGAGGAAAGAGTGCTTGCCGTTGAAATGGAAACGGCGGCATTATTTGTTTCTTGTTTTGTATCAAAAGTAAATATTGGTGCACTTTTACTTATCTCTGATTGTCCTTTGAAAGAAGGTGGAATTAAGACTAAGCAGTCCGCCAAAGCTGTATTTAGAAAGTTTACCGATGTTCATATTGAACTCGGTATAAAGGCGATGGCCGATATCGCGGAACGCGGTGAAGCTATCAGACATTATCAATGGTAAGACAATCGAGGAAATAAGCAATGTTTAATAAAGTTTTAGACTGGTTTTCAAATGATTTGGCCATCGATTTAGGAACGGCCAACTGTCTCGTTTTTGCAAAAGATCGAGGAATTATTGTCAATGAACCCTCTGTCGTCGCTGTTCATCAGGGGCCAAAGGGACAAAATAGAGTTTTAGCTGTCGGTAAAGAAGCAAAAGATATGCTCGGAAGAACTCCGGGATCGATTAAAGCAATTCGCCCTGTAAAAGATGGCGTTATCGCCGACTTTGAAGTGACGCAAGCGATGATTAGATATTTTATTCAGAAGTCACTCTCTGGATCAAAACTTATCAAGCCAAGAATTGTTATTTGCATTCCCTTTGGAATTACTCAAGTGGAAAAAAGAGCCGTTAAAGAATCAGCAGAGCAAGCTGGTGCGAGAGAAGTCTATTTGATCGAAGAGCCCATGGCCGCTGCTATTGGAGCAGGATTACCGATCACTGAGCCTTCGGGCAATATGATTGTCGATATTGGAGGCGGGACAACGGAAGTTGCTGTGATTTCTCTCGGCGGTATTGTTTATTCAAAATCTGTGCGAGTCGCGGGCGATAAGTTCGACGAAGCTATCGCTTCATACATCAAAAAGAAATATTCGTTGCTTATTGGTGAAAGAACGGCTGAAGCGATCAAACTTGCGATCGGTAACGCCTATCCATTCGACGAAGAAGTTAAAACATACGAAGTCAAAGGTCGTGATTTAATCGCCGGTGCACCGAAAATTATAGAAGTGACGAGCGATGAAATTAGAGACGCACTAGCAGATCCAGTTTCTGAAGTGATTGAAGCTATTAAAATCTCCCTTGAGAAAACTCCACCAGAATTAGCGGCAGACATTGTCGATAACGGAATTATTCTCGCCGGCGGAGGTGCCTTGCTGGCCAATCTCGATGTGCTCATTAAAGAAAAAACAGGATTGCCAGTATCAATTGCTGAAGATCCATTAACCTGTGTTGTCCGCGGTTGTGGTAAAGCACTCGAGTCCCTTGAATTATTAAGACAAGTCACGATCAATTAATAATAATTTTAAAAAAAGGAGTAGCTTTCATGGTGGAAAGCTCTCGTCCCTCAAAATTATTTTCTGCATTGTCTGATTCAGAGTTATTAAAATTGCTCAAAGGCATGAAAGGCCATGCCTTGAGAGTTGTCTATTGGCGCGATCTCTCTTTGTTTCACGAGGGGCTGTGTACTCAGTTTGAATTTGCAGAAAAAATCACTCTCACATTAACTCAATTGACTCACACAAAATTTAATATTGATGAAAAACTTTGTTTAAATGTTTTTTATCTCGATCGCGACTATTACTTAAAAGTTCAAGTGAAAAGTTTTTCCATAGAAGAACAAAGTGTGAACTTGGAATTACTCGATCAAAACTATCGGGAAGAAATGCGCTTGCAGTTGCGATTGAAATCGCAAATTTATCAAAAAAGTTCTGTTTTTATTAAGTACAAAAAATCAAGTGTGGGAACAGAGAAAAAAGTTTTAGTTTTTGATCCCAAAGCACGCGTTCTTGATAAAGTTTTTGAAGAATTAAAGCAAGAGCGCACGAGAAAGCTTAATCAAAACTATCCTATTTTTTCTATTGAAAGCGATGAAGATGTTTATTCATTTCCTTTGGAAGATATATCAATTAATGGACTTTCATTGCTCGTCTCAGCCAATGAGTGGGAGCACTTTGAAGCAGTCATTAAGGCTCAAGCATATGATGTGTTTTTAGTTTTAAATGATCATGTCTTCAAATTATCTCATATGCATCAAGTCTATAAAGTTGAAATAAAAAATCAAGAAAAGTTAAAACTATTGAAGGCTGGTTTTAGCTTTAATGAAAATCATGAACTAAAAAAATTTATGCAAGATAAAGTAGATAAAATTATATTAGATCTCAAAACTAAAGAAGCATTTTATGAATTCGTTAAAAATGTTTAATGGGAATAATTTATTTCTAATTTTACTGATTTTTTATACTTTAGTTAGTTGCTCTCATTCAAGTAATAATAAAATTTTGAAAATAAAATCGAACCCGCTTGAGGCTCAAAGACAAGAATTTATTTTAGATGATAAAAACGAGCAGTTTAAAATTATCACGGAATCTAATATTAAAAAAAAATCAAAAGAATACATAGTTAAAAAGTCGATGTTCAATAAAAATGCAAATGCAGCTCTAGAAAAAAGCATTGCATTTTCAAAAGTGGGTAAGGTTAAAAAACAACCATTGTTACAACCCAGTAAATCGGAATTTAATATCTGGTTTGATAATAAAAAGTACACGAGTAAAATTACAGTTTTGCCACAAAAAAAATCACTATCTGTTGTTCTTAATAGCCCTGAGGCAATGTGGCAAGGCGAAAAAATTTATCCGTTTCCTAAGAGTAATACCGTGTTTTGTTTTTATTCTCAGATGGTTGAATGCTTGCAATATGCCCAAGTTTTTCAAAAATTAAAGGCACAACATTCAATTGGCGAGGAGAAAAGTTATCAATTTTACTTAATCTGGGAGGGATTTCCTTATATTGCAGATACTTTGACTCAATTTAAAAACGAAGTATTTTCCAAAGCAAGAATTGAATACGATGGAACATTGGAAGGTCAGAATCAGTCAGAAGAAAAAACATTGAAGAATGGTTGGGATAAATTTACACTCACCATTCAGGGACAAAATATGGCCCTGATTTTAGATCGAGATTTTCATTTGAAGAAAATGTTTTGGGTGACCCAAGGAATGAGCATGCTGGAAAAGAAAACATTTCAAGTTCAAGAACAAGCTCAAAATATCAACGATCTCGACAATAGTTTTACAGAGTAAGTTTTTAAAATTTAAGAGTACTATATGAAGCGAACAATTAAGAAAATTATTTACTCACTCTTTACAATGTTTATGGCAATGACTCTTATATTTTTTGTCATAAGATTATCTCCGGGTGATCCCGTGGAAACAATTCTAGGTCAACGGGCAAGTCTTGAGGAGTTAAATAAAGTACGAGAACAGCTCGGTTTGCATTTAACTTTAAAAGACCAATATATTCATTTCTTAAGTTCTGTTATGAAAGGGGATTTAGGCAAGAGCTTGTTTGGCAACAAAGATGTATGGGCTTTATTAAAAGAAAGATCTATTCCCACAATCACTCTAGCATTTTTATCGGTAAGTATCGCTTCAATCCTAGGAATGTTTTTAGGTGTTCTTGCAGGCTTTAATAAAAGCTTAGCCTTCGATAATTTTTCACGATTGTTTGCCTTACTCGCACTCTCGTTCCCGATCTTTTCTTTGGCACCAATTCTAGTCTATTTTTTTTCCATTAAATTTTCACTTTTTCCAGTTTCGGAATGGGGCAGCTTGTCGCACCTTTTTCTTCCAGTTCTTACTTTAGTTATACCTTTATCTGCGGTTATTATGCGGGTGACGAGAAATAAGTATTTAGAGGAAGTTCATGCACAATGGGTCCTCGTCATCAAGTCAAAGGGACTTTCCGATGCACAAATTTTAATTAGAATTTTAAAAATTTGTTTGCCGACGGTGATGACAATTGTTGCGATTCAACTTTCTGTTGTCATCGCAGGAACAATGATAACTGAAACAATCTTTGATATCCCTGGAATGGGTGCATTGCTATTTGAAGCTATTCAAAATAGGGATTATCCAATCGTTCAAGCTGTCATACTCTATTCAACTTTAATGTATATGATAATTTATTTTTCCATTGATTTAATTAATGAGAAAATTGATCCCCGTATAGCAAATACGGAAAATGGAGATCGCTAATGTCGAAATTTCCTAAAGAAATGAAGTGGGGACTTCTCATAATTTCATTTTATATATTATGGGGTTGTTCATGGCCTATCTATAGTTACTTGATAAAGGGGAGTTTAGTTAAACCTTACTTGCCAGAAATGAATATGGCACTTGAGTTAAGTTCACCATTTAGTAATGGCTTGCTTCTTGGGGCTGATATGCAAGGTCGTTCGTTGTTAGAAGTTATTTCAGCGGGCTTGTCTTATTCTTTATTAGTTTCTATTTCCGTGACGACCTTTGGTGCTGTGTTTGGATTAATAATTGGTCACTATGCAGTGAAGGGAAATAAACTTTTTAGATTTTTACTTGATCTAGTGACAAATTTAATTTTTATTTTTCCCAGTATTCTGATCGCAATAATGATTATGTCGGTCATAGGTCCCTCGATCAAAGGATTGATTTTTGCTTTAATGGTCACTAGTTGGCCCTCTTATGCAAAAATTACTAGAGGAGAAGTTAAAAGAGTGATGGGATTATCTTATGTTGAAGGTGCAGTGGCACTTGGCACAGGTTCATTGAGGCTTTTTATTAAGATAATTATTCCAGCGATCATACCAGTACTCATTGTGAACATGGTCTTGGGATTATCTGGTGTCATTATTAGTGAAGCGGCATTGGGTTTTTTAGGATTAGGTGGTAGTCCGTATTCCTGGGGTGCTTTGCTATCATCATCAAAAACAGTTTTATTAGAAGCACCACATCTTTCAATTATTTTAAGTATAACCATGGGGGGACTTATTATAGGATTAAATCTCCTCGGCGACGGTTTGCGAGATTATCTCGACCCTCAAAAAATGTAGTATAGTTATATTTTGAGATTGTTGTTCATGAAAATATGAACGTAAACTGAATTTGTGAACAAAAGGGTAAGATCTATGAGTAGTTTAGGCCAACTCGTTTTTACTGGATTAAATGGATTATCACTCAGTCCTGAAGAAAAAAAATTTATTGAAACTGAGGATATCGGTGGAGTCATTTTATTCTCAAAAAATTATGAAAGTCCTGCTCAGCTAGCTGAGTTAGTAAATAGTATCCAAGCAGTACGAAAAGAATATCCACTTTTTATTACGACAGATCATGAAGGTGGTCGAGTGATGAGGTTTAAAACTCATTTTACTCAATATCCACCCATGTTAGATATTGCTCTACTCGACTCACCAAAATTACTTTTTGATGTTGCTTCGATAATGGCTCAAGAGTTAAAAGCTGTTGGGCTCAATCTTAACCTTGCACCAGTATGCGATATTTGGAACAATGAACAAAATAAAGTAATATGGGATAGAGCTTTTGGTAAAGACCCCAATACTGTTTCAAAGTTTATCTCTTCAGTGATTAGAGGATTTCAAACCAATCACTTAATGTCATGTGCTAAGCATTTTCCTGGTCATGGTAATACTTTGAAAGACTCCCATTATGATTTGCCAATAGTTAAAAAAAGTTTAGCTGAACTCAGAGCAGAAGAATTTATTCCATTTACCAAGGCCATTAAGTCAAGAGTGGATTTTGTTATGATGGCACATCTAATTGTCGATGCCATTGATGACCAATTACCTTGTTCCTTATCTGCAAATGCTCATAGAATTTTAAGAGAAGAACTAAAATTTAAAGGAGCTATTTTGTCGGATGATATGCAAATGAAGGCTATCTCTGATCACTATGGAGTAGAGAAAGCAGCAGTCCTCGCCATTAAAGCAGGTAGTGATATGATTGAATATCGCGATTTTGATCAAGCATTTATGGCAATGGAGGGATTGAAAAAAGCATTCAAAGATAAAGAACTTAGTCTTCAGGATGTTGCACTCAAAAACAATTGCATACTCAACTTAAAGAAAAAGTACTTAACTGAGTATTCACCAGTCTATATTCCAGATATCGAGAAAAAACTCTCAACTAAAGAAAGCAAAAAGTTAATAGATGAAATTCAGAAAAAAATTCTTGAGAAAAAATCTATGACAATTTCATGAATTTCTAATTGATTGAGAGAAAATATTTCCCTTAATCATAATCACCGAGGCTCTTAACTTTTATCTGATATTATTGAGTTATGATGGAGACTCAATGACATCGATTAAATGTCGGGCATGGCCTTGTTGGGCGATGTTCATTTTATTCATGATTATGCCCCTGCTTAATTTGCAAGCAGCAAAATATAATGATCTTTCAGAAAATGAGTTGACGGCATTGTATGAAGAGTCGTGTGAAAAAGATTACTTAGCGAATTGTTATCAATTATCAAAAATTTATACTCAAAGAAAAAATTTAATTAAAGCTCGTGAATACTTAGAAAAAGCATGTCCGAATCCTACCTCCATGGTTGGTGAAAAAGCAGCTTGTGAAGAAATTCTGAAAGTTGAAAAGTTTAAGGGCTCAATGTTAATTTACTATACATCTTTATTACTTATCGGGCTTGCAGCTTTTCTTATCGCAAAAACTATTTTTCAAGATGAAGATCAATATCTTGCTCAAGAAAAGTTAGAAGATAATAAAGTAGAATTAACTCAAGATCATGGTTTTATTTTAAAAATCTCGAGGCCATTTTTCCGAAGATATTTTACTCCGATTGTAAGCACAAATAAAAATAAAAAGAAATTTAAAGAACTCTATCGACGCCCTTTGGCAGCTGCAGGATTAACCAATGTATTAAGCCCTGAAGATTTTTATGCCTTTAAGTTATTTTTGATTATTGGCTTCCCAATACTTTTTGTGTTGATTAGATATTTTATTGAGGCTGATTGGGATTATTCCTTAATACCGATTACATGTATTGTAGGGTTTTACTATCCAGATTTATGGATTAAGGGAAAAATTGAAGAACGTCAAAAAAACATCATCTTCAACATGCCATTTGCCGTAGATATGCTAGCTTTATCTGTCGAAGCAGGATTAGATTTTATAGCAGCGATGACAAAGGTTATTGAAAAAGCCAAAAAAAATCCACTGACTGAAGAATTTGAAATCGTAATTAAAGAAATTAGAATTGGAGCGAGTCGTGCAGAGTCGCTTAGAAATTTAGCTTGGAGAGTTGATTTAATTCAAATTTCGTCATTTTGTGCCACTCTCATTGCAGCAGACTCTGTTGGAGCTTCAATTGGCCCAATTCTTAAATCACTTGCCGTAGAAATCAGACAGAAAAAATCTGCTGAAGTTGAAAAGGCTGGAGCGACAGCAGCGACTAAAATTTTATTTCCAATGCTGTTTCTGATAGTTCCTTCAGTTCTCATCATTGTTTTCGCTCCGATTATTATAGAGGTTTCATCTGGAAACTAACTACTTAAATATTAATTTAAGGTCGGTCGATGGAACTCTTTTAAAGAGTTATTCAAAAATTAGGCATGCAAAAAATTCATTCGATAGACTAGTCGGACTTTTAGGAACTTCAGAGTTAGATCTTGAGAGTGGTATTTTAATTGATCCTTGTAATTCCATTCATACATTTTTTATGAAAATTTCTATCGATGTGGTTTTTATTTCACGCGAAGGAAAAGTGGTTAAAATATATCGCTCAATGAAACCTTGGAAAATGACCTGGGTCTATTTCAATTCAAATCGCGTATTAGAAGTTAAAGCAGGAAGCCTTCCTCTACATTTAAAAGAGGGAGATTGGTTGGAAATAAATGTATAAATTAGTTTATGTTGCTGGAAAATTGAGAGGGAAGGAAGTTTACTTGAAAGCAGGAGAAAATATTCTGGGGCGAGATCCTAGTCTGGACCTCATCATTCCATTAGATGGAGTATCTAAAAAACATTTTAGTATTACAGTTCTCGATGATCTTGTTACCTTAAATGACTTGGGAAGTGCAAATGGTACATTTTATAATGGTAGATTGGTTAAAAAAGCAACATTGCAAGCTGGAGATAAGATTGGAATTCCCAATGCCATTTTCCAGATAGTTTATGTTCAAGAAAAAAAGAAAATAATCACCAAAAAAGTAGCTACTGCAAAAGAGCGGGAAGTAAGTTACGAAGAAGCGTTGTCAGGAGGTGAGGCTCCAGAAAGCCTTGCAGAGAAAATCTTTTGGATCTTTAGATATAAAATCATGCGACCTCTCTACGGGCTAAATCAAGAATATGAATGGCGGTATATGCTCGCTATTTTTACAATATTATTCGTTATAGCCACAATTACCTTAACTATTTATCCCGTATTACAAGATTCACGAGGGATATTGATGCGTGAAATCGCCAATCGGGGAGAGCATTATGCAAAAGAAATCGCACGAATTAATGCTGTTGCACTGGAGCAAGGTCAGCTTGAAAAAGTAGACACTAAGTTTTTAGATGACGGTAATGAAGAAGGGGTGGTGTCCTATGAGTTATTTGATCTCATGGGGCGTGTTGTGCGACCTATCTCAAAGCTCAATGAAATAACGAACGATCCATTTTCAGTAAAAACCAAAGAGGAATTAAATCGAGGTAACGGGCGAAATATTTATTTAAGACAACTAGACAATAACCAAATAGGAATTGGAAAGGTGATTACAGCGATCAATTCTAAAACTGGAAATGTTGAACCTGTAGGATATATTGCCATTCGTTTTGCTCCCGTCTCGCTAGTAACAGAAGCAGCAAATAGTGCAAAAGCTTATTTAGAATCTCTCATCACATCTTTATTGGTTGCAGTGATATTTTTTGGAATTATCTATTTTCTCACGCAGCGCCATTTTGAAATTTTAAGACTCCAAATTGAAGAGGCGATGAGAGGAAAAAGAAGGCAAGTTGAGACAAAGTTTCTATTTGAAGAAATGAATCCAGTAGTTAATTCGGTAAATACTATCTTGCAAAGACTGAGAGAGTTGCAGAAGTCAGATGATGAGATTGATCCAAATGATATTGAAGATGATAGTCAGTACGTCAATACATTGATCGAATTTCTTCAAGGATCGGGAAGTCCGACGATTGTACTTAATTCAAATAAAAACTTAATGCGATTAAATACGATGGCTGAAGACCTATGTGGAATAAGGCAGAGCATGTCAGAAGGAATGAGTATATTAGATATTACGAAAGAAAGAGGTTTTGCTGCAACTTTAATTGAGCTTTGTGATCAATCTGCTAACAATATGGGGACCTCGCAGCAAGGTCAATATGAGTTGCAAGGAAAATCATACAACGTTTTTGTAAACGCCTTAATGGGGAAGGATGGATTTGCCAAAGGTTTTTACATAACAATGGTGTTAGATTAAATGAGTGAGACATGGGTAAAAAAAACGACGGAACTTAAAAATCCGAGTGAACCTGGACTTCACTTTAGAATAATTTGTATGACTGGCCCAAATAAAGGGGCAGTCTTTTATTTTAGTGGAAAGCGACTCATTCTAGGACGTGGAGACGGCGTTGATATACAAATACTCGATAGTAAAATGTCCCGAGAACATGCAGAGTTAAGTTTTTTAGCAGGCGAATACATCATTACAGATTTTAATACTCAAAATGGAATTATTGTTGCTGATCAAAAAGTAAAACAAAAAAAACTAGATGATAATGACAAGATTGTCATAGGTTCTACAGTTTTAAAATATAATAAAATTGTTGTTGATGAAGTACTTCTACCAGTGAATTTACCAGGTGATGAATCAGGGGCAAAAATTAGTAGAAAGTTAACTTCAAAAATTTCGAACAAAAATGAGATTCAATCTAATGAACTTGAAGATGAAGTCTTAGACAAGGCTCCAAAAAAGAAAAGCAATGTCCTTATTATCATCGTGATCTTGTTAGGAGCTTTCTATGTACTCTTTGAGGATGAAGCTCCCAAAAAAAACCAAGCGAGAAAGTCGGGAAATAGGGAGAGTGAATTTAACAGTGAGTCTGAAATGGAAAGTAATCGTCAAAAAATGCTTAATGAAGACCCTGAAGTGAAAAGAAAATTCGACATGCTAATTCATAGCGGAAGACGAGAGTATGGAGAAGGGAATTATTTTCGTGCGATGGAAGAGTTTCGAAGAGCCGACTTACTCATACCTGGTAGTGGTATGGCCAGCTTTCTTATGTCTAGGGCCAAGCAAAGACTAGATGAAGATGTAAGAAAGAATTTTGATAAAGGGAACAAGGACTTAGAATCTAAAAAATTTTTATCAGCCACAGCCTCATTCTGCGGTATAATACAATTATTGCAAAAGCATCCTGAAGATCAGAGATATATCGATGCTAGTGAAAAAATTTCTGCCATCGAAAAGGAAACAGGGTTAAATAAAGGTGATATTAAATGTCTTGAAGCAAAACCAGCTGAGCCAAACAATTGATTTAGGCAAAGAAGTTTTGAGTGATATTCACGAAGAAAGTATTTTTTTGATCGGTCGATCAAAAGAATGTCACGTCGCGATTGATGATAAGAAAATTTCTAGACAACACTCAAAAGTTATTCATCGTGCTGGAGGATGGTTTATTGAAGCAGTTGCGCAAGATGGACTACCAATTATAATTAATGGAAGTGAGGTTGTTAGTTCAAAGTTAGTTAATAATAGCATGTTCAGCATAGGTCCTTACCAATTCATTGTTCATGTTAATAAGAATCTTGAACAGCTAAAGTCAAACGTAGAACAAGTCAGCTTAAAGCAATTTGATTCTTATTCAAATAATCAAATAATTGAACCGAGCAAAGAAGAGGTCACTAGCGAAATTTTAGTAAGTGAACCAACAAAAGAGCATGTGTTTGAAGAGTCAGAATATGCTGAATCACCAGATGATTTTATAATTAATGAGTTAAGAGATGACTCACCCGAATTGCAACTTAGTGAGTCGACTAGAATAGAACAAAGAGCTACTGAGCCAAATATAAATCAAGAAAATGATGAACAGTCTTTTCAAGGTGAAGAACAGTATTCATTAGCAAGTATAGATGAGTCGGAGAGAGAAGAAAAAACTCAAGTGTTGCAGAACTTTTCAACAGCCTTTTTAGAGCTTTTTGGAGAGTTCATTCCTTATGATAAATTTATCTTAGAAAATCAAAAAGTACTAATCGGTCGCGACGCCTCAAAGTGCCAAATTGTCTTAAATGATCCAGAAGTATCTAGCGTACATGCATCTATTAGTAGAAATTTTCTAGAGATTGTTTTAGAAGATTTGAAGTCTGGAAATGGAACAATACTTAACGGTCATAAAATTAATAAGAGTACACTTCAGCACAATGACGAATTCATTATTGGGAGCACCACATTTACTCTTAAGATTAGATCTCAGTTCATAAAAGAAGAACAACAAACTCTTTTGCCAGTAGAAGAAAATCAAGAAGTTGAAGTTGAAGAAGTGGTAGAAATTGAGGCAGAAGAGGGAGAGCAAGTTAATGCCTTGGGAGAAATTGAAACTCCGGTTCAAGATAAATCACTTTTTAATCGCATTTGGAAAAATGATGAAAATAGAAAGAAGTTAATTTATGGTGTAGTGGTTATCGTTGGTGCTTGGTTTATGTTAGATGAAGAGCAACCCGCTGCACCTGCCAAAAAGAATCCAACAGAAGTCACTAAAAGCAAAAACGAGCTTGAAAATAGCAAATCAAGTAACTCAAAGTTGAATGAAAAAAGCAAAGCAGTCGTTGCTCTCTCTGATGATGAACGAAGAAAATTTTCTGAATTGTTTAACATCGGGAAGCAACACTTTTCAGAAGGTCGTTATGCAGAGGCACTTGAAGCGCTCGATCAAATTTATCAAAGAGCACCAGACTTTGAACGAACTTTGGGAGATATGATTGAAACATCTAAAAAGGGATTGGCAAAACTAGAAGAGATTGAACGACGAAGGCAGTTAGAAATTCAAGCTCAAGAAAGAAAATCTAAAATAAAGGAGTTTCTTGAGAAAGCCAAAAAGTATACTGAGGAAAGAAATCTAGAAGCTGCAGAAGATTGGTTTTTAAAAATTATAGAAATAGATCCGGAAAACATTGAAGTCTCTCGCATGAGGCGTGAGTTAGAGTTATGGGACAAAGAAAATAAACGTAAAGAACAAGAAGAGTTAAGTAAAAAGAAAGATCGTGAATTAAAAGTGGAAAAACTTAAACCAGGTAAGAACTATTACCTTCAAAGGGAATGGTATAAAGCAATTATTAAGTTAGATGAATTTTTAAAGCTCCAAGGAATGGATGAAGACTTATTGAAAGAGGCGGCTGAAATGTTAAAAAGTTCGCGAGACGAATTAAATGCAGCAGTCACACCTTTGGTTGGAAAAGCGAAATCGCTACAAGAAGGTCAAGATTTAAAGTCGGCTTATGAAGTTTATCAACAAATTTTAAAGTTTGAACCTTCTCACCCAGAAGCACTCAATCAAGTTAATACTATAAAAGAATTATTAACAATTAAAGCTCGAAAGATTTATCGCGAGGCAATTATTTCAGAGTCATTAAGTCTTTTTATCGATGCTAAGGAAAAATTTCAAGAAGTGCAACAAATCTCTCCTTCAGATAGTGAATACTTTAAAAGAGCAAGTGAGAAATTAAAAGAGTATTTGGATTAAATATGGAAATTAAAAGTTTTGCAGTTCTTTCTCAGCAAGGTCCTTTTTTAACCTTAAATGAAGATGTCGTAGACGTTGATTTTTCCAGTAAACTCTTTATTCAGTCTGATGGTTATGGTGGTTCAGGAATAGGTGATGAAGTTGCCAGAATTGCAACAGATGGAGTGATGAAAAACTTTGGGAAAATCTCCAGTGATGCAGACGCTACGTTACCATTCTTCTATAGTCAGAAGTATTTATTAGAGGGAAATGCGTTGATCAATAGCTTGCTGGCGACTCATCAAAAAATTTTAAAATTTAATGAGGGGAAGAAATTTGGAGAACGAGGAGGAGCGAGTCTCTTAGCGCTTACACTCTCAAATCTTCATGCTTCTGTTGTGGCAACAGGAAATGTCTTTTTATATCTAATGCGAGATGGTCAATTAAACCTTATACTAAAAGGTGATTGTCATGATGCCAATTTGCACTTACCTTTGTCGGGTCTAGGGTTGTTCGATGAGCTTTATTATCAAGCAACAGAAATAGAAATGAGAGAAGGCGATATTTTACTTTCATTAAACTCTGCACTTTATTCAACATTAAATAAAAGTGATATTGAAGATGCTCTTAAGCAAAAAGTTGATGATGAGAAAAAATGCTTATGGCATTTATTTGAAACATCAAATAATAAAATGAATCAATTGAATCAGTCCGCAATGTTAATTTGTTTTTAAATATTTTTTCTTGGCCTCTATTTCAATTAAGCATATCTACAACGATTCTCTTTAAAGGTTGAATCAAGACATTCAGATGATTAGCAATTTTTAATTTTCAATACTTGAAAATTAAACTGTGTGGAGTATAAAAATTAAACTGTGCGTAGTATAAATCGGCCATAGTTGTGCAAAACACTCGGGAATTTGCACAAGCCTGATATGGCTCATTTAATGATTGCGTTAAAAGACTATTTAGTTGAAAATATGATGAAAGAGGAAAAGAGATGAGTGCAAAAATCCTTGTCATTGATGATAGTTTGACTATTCAAAAAGTCATTGGAATAACTCTGGCCAATTCTGGCCATGAAATTAAAGAATGTTTAAATGAAGCTGATTTAGATAAGAATATTCAGTCGCAGTCTTACGATTTAGTTTTATTAGATTTTAACCTGTCAGAAAAAACAACTGGCTACGATTTAGCAATAAAAATAAAATCTAAAATGCCTAAAGCAGGCTTAGTAGTCATGCTAGGAACCTTTGACTCTGTTGATGAAAGTAGATTCGATGAAGTTGGAATTAATGATAAGATCATTAAGCCATTTGAAAGCGCTAAATTTATAAAGAAAATAAATGATCTTCTTGAACAAAAAATTGACTTCATACCCAATGTTGAATCTTTCAAAGTTAAAAATTTAGAAAGTCCTCTCTCTACAATAAAAAATGAACAAAGTTCTACTGATCAGTTTGATGCTTGGACTCTCGATGCTCCCAAAAGAGAAGAGGAGCAAGTGGAGAATGATTTCACCGATTTTGATGAAGATACTCAGGAGTTTCAATTAGACCCTCTTCATAGTGAAATTCAAGGTTGGGGTTTTGTCACCGACGAAGAAAGCCTAAAGAAAATCTCATTGGAAGATAAGTTTAAAAAAGAATTTCCTCCCAAAATTGAAGTACAAGCTGAATCCAACCAATCGATCGTCGATATTTTTCAAATCAATGAAGCTGCAGAAGAAAATTTAACATCGCAAAAAGCTCAATCAGTTATAGATGATGAAGATTTATTGAATAAATTTGATCGAGTGAGTAAGCAAAAAAATAATATTGAAAAGGAATTAGATTTAACTTCCAAGCTAAGTAAAAGTTTAATTGAAGAAATTGAAAATGAAATCAAAGTCGATTCTTTTTGGGCCTTAGATGAAGTGACTCCTATTAAGCCTCTAGCAATGGAGCCAATTGCCGAAAGCCACCTGGAAGAAGTGACTGCTGATTTAACGGAAACCTTTTCTAAGTTTAAAGAACAGCAAGATTTTAACTTGAAAGATGTTAAACTTAAAATGCAGAATATTGAGATTAAGGATCACGCTGAAGAATATGGTATTGGGCAAAAAAAATCTGAGCCAAATATTAATATGGATGAGCTTGCGGCCATGGTCGCAGAAAAGTTAAAAAAATCCATCATGACTGATTTAGAAAAAATGGTGGCCAGTTATTGCCAAGATAAAACTGAAAAAGTTGCTTGGGAAATTATTCCCGACCTTGCTGAAAACTTGATTAAAAAAGAATTAAAAGACATTTCTGAATCGGTAAAATAAAAATTTGATGATTGTCCATGAAGTCTTAATGCTCTTTTGTGAGCATAGTGAGACTTCCACTTAGAAATGAGTGTGTTTTATTAAAAATTTCAATCAATGCCGCACCTTTTGGATCGATGCCTTTCCAAACACCAATTAATTTTTTTTGATCTTCATCGAGCTCGACCATTTGTAAGTGATGGGCACAGGTTTGATTAAAGAGGTCGACAACCGCTTGTGTGTCGTGGATACGATGTTCGAGTAAATATTCGTAAAGTTCTCGCGAGATTTCTTTTTTATCCAGTTCAGCTGAAGCCTCGATATAGCTCGTCGAGTATTTTTCCACTCCCAAAATGGGCGAGAAGTTAATACCAACTCCGACGACAAGACAATTTGGACTGTAGAAATAAGTGATGATGCCACCGAGTTTTTTACCCTGAGGACTCATGAGATCATTGGGCCACTTAAGTTTTAATTCAGCTTGAAATTTTTTATTTAAAAATGCGGTGATTAAAAGTCCAATTTCAATGGTGGTTAATGTGAGTTCTTGGTGAGGAGAAATCGTGAGAGACAGAGTTAAGCTATCTCGATTTGATATCCACGTATTGCCACTTCTACCAACTCCGTGGGTTTGATGTTCAGCGGAGACTAAAATATTGCGGTCTTGCTCGAGCAAAGATTTTAAATGATCTTTTAAATATATTTGGGTTGATTCGATGGCTTCAAAATGCAAATGGTGCATGATATATTCCTCAAGGTTTAATTTACAATACTAGATCATTAAATGGTATGTCCTCTAACTTTATTTACCCAAGGAATCATATGAATTCAAAAAAAACAATCTTACGTTCTAAGCCGCGTGCTATAAATTACACGGTCAATCCCAATCCTTACGCAAAAGGTTCCGTGATTGCCGAATGTGGTCGCACTAAAGTTTATATTACCGCTTCGGTCGAAGAATCAGTACCCCCTTTTCTCAAAGGGAAAGGTGAGGGGTGGTTGACTGCGGAGTATTCGATGTTGCCATCTAGCACGCACACTCGCAACAAGCGCGAAAGAAACGGAGCTTCGGGGCGCACACAAGAAATTCAAAGGTTGATTGGAAGATCACTTCGTTCTGTCGTCGATTTAAAAAAACTTGGCGAACGCACCATTCAGTTAGATTGCGATGTGATTGTCGCCGATGGCGGAACGCGCACAACTTCAATTTCGGGAGCCTTTGTCGCACTTCAATTGGCCGTAAACGCTTTAATGAAAGAAGGAAAGTTGTCACAAAATCCAATCAAAGAGCAACTAGCGGCAATCAGTGTGGGGATCAACAGCGATGGAAATATCATTGGCGATTTAAATTACGACGAAGACTCGGCTTGTGAAACTGATATGAATGTCGTGATGACACTTTCCAAAACTTTAGTCGAAGTGCAAGGAACCGCTGAAAAAAATCCTTTCTCTCGCGAGCAATTAGATCTGATGCTCGAGTGTGCAGAGTCGTGTTTAGAGGTAGTTTTTGCCAAACAAAACGAAGCGCTAGCAAGTCAATTATAGAATATAAAAAAAGATTTGCGAGGAGGAAACACAATGGAGTGGATGCTAGCGACAACTAATGCTCACAAAAAAGAAGAATTTGAACAATTATTTCAAACGTCGAAGCAAAAAATAATCCTCGCTCCCGAAAAATTAGATGTCGATGAAAATGGGACGAGTTATATGGAGAATGCCTTTTTAAAGGCCTCTCAATATTATAAAAAATTTCAATGCCCCACTCTCGCCGACGATTCAGGACTCAATGTATTTTCTCTGCCCGAAGAATTAGGGATTCACTCGGCGCGTTTTGGAGGAGCCGGTTTGACCGATCGCCAGCGCGCGGAGCTTTTACTTTTAAAACTCGAGCAATTGGAACAAAAGAAGAAAGAGGTCATCAGTCGCGATGCCTATTTTGTCTGCGTCTTGTGTTTTTATGTGAACCCCGACGAAATCTATTACTTTGAAGGCCGAATGGATGGCGAGATTTCTCAAAAGTATGTGGGGGACAATGGTTTTGGTTACGACCCCATCTTTATCCCAAGACTGCCCGCTCATTTAAACGGCCAGTTTAAGGCGCAAATTCCTGTCTCAGAGCTGATGGAATTTAAAATGCAACATTCACATCGTGCGCAAGCAGTCCAGCACGCCACAAGATTTTTCGATAGAAAAGTCATTGCCAAATAGCGACTCATCAATTATACCTAAGTCTCTTGTAAAGATCTCGAGATGTCGGAGCGTAGCGCAGTTGGTAGCGCATCTGCTTTGGGAGCAGAGGGTCGGAGGTTCAAATCCTCTCGCTCCGACCATTTTTAAATCCCATTAAATTTTAGAAACTAAATCCATCATTAAAATAAGATCTTGAAATGATTTGCATGACTATTTTGAAGCTGCGGAATTTTGTTGTGCCACCGGAGTTACTTCTGAGGCAGATTTAATTGATTTATCCAAGGATGAATCATCGATAGCGACAGTCTCAAGTTCTTCGTTTGTTAATTTTATTGCTCTTGAATAATCACATGTAAGTTTTAGATTATTTAAATACATAATCTCATCCATTTTATTATTTGCTATTAGATTTGTTGCAATTAAATCTCTATTTGTTAGATCAAATCTTGTTTTGCCCGAAGTGATGATATGTCTACAGGAATCACGTAAGATTTTAACTGTAGAGGTTGAAATCCTTTTAAATATTTCTAGTTTATTCTCTATATCATTGTGTGATTCAGATAAATTCAAAGCATCAGTATAATCACAGTTGAACTTGTATGCATCCACAAATATTTTTGCATTAGCATTTTCAAATACTTTCTTTTTGGCAACTGCTCTAGCTAAAAAATTAGGTGAGGGATTAGAGCAATGATTTTGACTGACAAGTACATTCATTTCTCTTAGTACGTCATTGTATGTTTCGTTGTATATTTTCTTCAAGCTTCTTCCATTTTCATTATTTCTTGCAAATTGTTTAGACAATTCATCGTCACAGTTCTCCCTTAAAGCTTCATTGTAAATATCAATGTCTAATTTACCCGTTAGTGCTAAGGTTGCTACAGAGTATGCTTGACTTGCACTTAATGTTCTTGAGGCGCAAGAATTTTGACTTAATAGAGAAGAAATTTCATTAGAAACTTTATTTCTGATTAATACATATTTTTCTATTTTTTCTTTGCCGTTTACATCCAAAGATAATGTCTTAGCAAGGGAAGGATTACAAGTAGCGGCTAATGCTTCAACGTAAATATCTGCAGCCCCAAGTTCATCTTGTCCAGCAAGGGTGATAAGGTTTAATTCTGAGTTGTAGTTGTCGAATAGTGAATTGACATTTTTGCATTTGCCTTCACTCAAAATGTTGCTTATTCCAGGTGCCACAATAGAATAATATTGCTTACGATGTTCAATCCAGTCAGTACTCTCATTTTTAGTGCCTGCTTGCAAAAAAGTTGTAACCAAAATAAGTGGTAAAAAGTAAGCCAAAAAAATAAGACGCTTTATTTTTAATTTATAGTGACTTATAACGAGAAAGCATTTCAATATTTTGTCTGAAATTTGGCCAACTGATAATAATCTATACATTTTCACCTACACGATTCATAGAATAGATTCATTGAGTAGTCTCTTTAATAAAATTTCTTTGCCCCATATTGCTTTTTTCTGATTTATTTTGAGATTGATTTTTTGTTTCCGAGGAAGGGAAAAGTTCTCAGTCGATTACTCTACTTTTAAGATTTTTGTCTTGAGTGTCTGGAAATGCTTTTTTAAACTCTGCTTTTTCATCTTTATTGAGTGATTCTTTTCGTTTTAAGCACACAATGAGCTCATTATTGTTTTGAATTTTTCCAAAAGAAAAAAGAAGATTCTTGAGTAGTTTACCTTTGTGTTATGAATTTTTAATCGGTATTCACATTACATTATTTAGCAATCTTCTCCCTCCCCAAGCACCATACTTGAATTGCACTCAACACAAGTATACCATTTAAAGATGAAAACTTTTTTAATAAGTACCCTCATTGTTTTGATGTCGTTTTTTGTGACGAAACCCGCTCGTGCAGAAAAAATTAATTATCGCATTAGTGCCATCGATGGTGAAATTCGAAGTTTAAACGTCGACTTAACTCACGTTCAGCCAAGAATGATTTGCCAATTCAGTCTCAGTGGGAAATCGCAAGAAAGTGCAGTATATCCTCAGAGTCGATTTATAAAATTATCAAATGGGCACTATCAAATCAAAATTCAAGCGGCGACATTATTTGAATGGCTTCCTTCGCTGCAAATTAAAAATTGCCATTTTAAATTAATGTTAATTGGCAAATCGCTTCAGGAAGAGCGCCCGTATTTTCGCGAAATTCTCTTACATGGGGTGGATGATCGCCAAATGACAGATGAGGAACTTAGGTCCTTGTTTGATCGAGGGGAAGTAAGTCGGCTCATTCGCGAAAAAATTCAACCGTTAGACCTCGATCAATTGTAGTCCAGCCTTATTTGCTTTTCTCTTTAAAGTGTAAGATGCGGTAAGAAATCCTTGTAGAAGTTATATATTTCAGAGGGAGAACTCGCTTAAAACTGTACTTTTTAGTTCTCGTTTTGCTACAATCTTGAGTGGATTAAGTGCATAAAATTAGAGCCACCACAAGGATTGCCCGTGAAAATTAAAAGACTCATTTTGCAAGGATTTAAATCATTCAAGGATCGTACTGTTATTCATTTTGATGAAGGTATCACGGGAATCGTAGGCCCAAATGGTTGTGGGAAATCCAACGTTGTCGATGCACTTTTTTGGGTTATGGGCGAGCAATCCGCTAAGCACCTGAGAGGGAATTCGATGAAAGATGTTATCTTTGCCGGATCCTCTAAGTATTCACCAAGTGCTTTCGCCGAAGTTTCATTGGTTTTAGAGAACGACGATGGCAAGCATATTCATATCGGGAACCAGGTATCCTCCCCCACAGAAATTCAATTAACCAGAAAGCTTTATAGAAATGGCGAAACTGAATATCGCATCAATGATCTTCCTTGTCGCTTGCGCGATATTCAAGAAGTTTTTATGGATACAGGGGCGGGGGCGAAATCCTATTCGATTATCGCTCAAGGCGAGATCAACCGCTTAGTGCAAGCAAAACCCGAAGAGCGTCGCTCAATGATCGAAGATGTCGCCGGGATCACTAAATTTAAAATGCGCAAAAAAGAATCGCTGAAAAAAATTGAAGCGACTGAACAAAATCTAGCGCGCTTAAACGACCTTCAGCAAGAAATTGAAAAAAATCTAAAATCACTTGAAAAGCAAGCTGGCATTGCTGAAAAAGCCCGCGACCTCAAAGAGAAAGTTCAAAAGTATGATTTAATTGTTCATTCGCATAAAGAATTTGATTTGCTTAAAAATTTTAAAGAGTCCCGCGATCTTATCGAGCAAAAAACTCAAGCCAATGAAGAAATGTCTGCGAAAAAAAATATTCTCGAAGTGGGCCTAGAAGAAGAGCGCTATCGCAAAGATGAAGAGATGTCCAAGGTTGAAGACTTGCAAAAAGAATACAACCAAGGCTCGAAAGAATTAGCGCAAGCTGAAGAGCGTTTAAACTATCTACACAAGACAAAAGCAGATAAAGAAAAACTCATCGAACAACGCACGAAGGAGATCGATGAAGTTAATGTCGAGATCACTCATCGCGAAGCTCGCTTGCTCGAATTGCAACGAGAATGCGAAGCGTTTGAAGCGAGAGGCGCGGAGAACGAAGATTTTTCATTGCTTATGGAAAGAGTGGAGCAATTAAAAGAAGAGTGTGAATTTAAAGTGGGTCATTTAGAAGGCTTAAAAGACGATCTCAAGGCCAATAATGATGCATTGGTTAAGTGCGAGCAAGAAATATATCGCAACACCACTCGCATGGAAGAGTACGCTCACTCCTTGCAAGATATGACCAAAGAAATTGAAGCTCTCGAGGCTCAATACTCTGGTGTCTCCGATCAAAATGTGGCGGAAAGAGAAGCCGTTAATCAAAGTGAAAAAGATGCCACTGAAGTTAAAAATAGAGAAAGTGAATTAAAAGAATCGCTCGAGCAAAAACAAGCGGAGTTAAAAACGCTCGAAACGAAAAAAAGCGAATGGCAAAAAACATTGATTCAAAAAGAATCAAAGAAGCTTTCTTTGATTGAAATTAACAACAACCTCTCGCTAAAAAATAATGGACTCAACTCCTTCCTGGAAAAAAATCCAGAGGGCTTTAAACTTTTTGGAACAGTCTTAAAGTGCGAAAGTAAATTTGAAAAAGCAGTGCAGACTTTGCTTTCAGATTATTTAGAAATATTAGTGAGTGACAAAAGTCGCGAAGCGGAATTTTTCAATTGGTTCCTAGCTCCAAATAAAGGGATCGATTACATGGCCCCGCAGTATTTGGATTCGCGTGACACCTTTGAAGCGACACGATCAAAGTTAGAAGAAATCGTCGACGGCGATGTGTATTCGCTCGATAGCGTCGTGAATTTTGAAACCGAGTATGAACACTACCGTCAACTATTAAAAGGAATGTTTATCGTCGACCAAGTAGACGATCATTTACTCAATAATCTTACCGGTGGATTGGAGTACAAGGCTATTTCAACTCTCGATGGGATAAAGTCCGTTAAAAATTTAAATAGTGCCTGCCGCTTGTCTTTAGCCTCTGAGGGGGAAGGGCAAAGCGTGATTGAAAGAAATAATTTAATTGAAACTCTCGAGCAAGAAATTGCCCATCTTAAAGTGGAGAGCGAAGTTCGCGAAAGTGCGATTCTCGCGAAGCTTGTTGAAGTTGAAGACGTAAAAAATAAACTGGATCAAACCAGAGAAGAATCGATTGAACTAAGAAGTCTTTTTGCGGCAAAAAAATCTGCTCTCGAAGCAAAAATTGCAAGTTTTGAATCGGGCTTTGCCCGCCTAGAAATTTTAAAAAATCGCAAGAATGAAATTTCAAAATCTCGCTTGGAGTTGATGGAATCGGAAGAAAGTTTAGCCAAAAAACAAAAAGAGTTAAGCGAAAAAGTCATCGAACTCGAATCGACAGTATCAGACTTAAGCGATGATCTCGATATGCAAAAGTCGCAGTACGATTCAGAAAAAATGGAACTCAATGCAAAATTGCTCGAAGCTAAAAATTACGAATCGACTTTGCGTTCTTTCCAATCTCAAATTGCCGACGTGGAAGGACAGTTGGAAAGATTAAGCACCCGATTATCACAAGGGAATTTGTTAATAGAAGGTTATCAAACAGAAGTTCAAAATATTGAAAATGAAGAAAATGAATTAGAAGTTCAGAATCAAAATCAAGCGCAGTTGTTGCAAGACAAAGACGATGTCTTAAATCTACTTAAAGACAGCTTGACTCAGCTTCTCTTATCGATGAAAGATCGCGAAGACCAAGTTAAGGAACTTAATCAGGCCATTAATAAAAACGAAAAAGAGATGGCCGAGCACGAAGTGAAACTTTCTCAGTATATCGTCGAAGAAGAGCAAAATAATCGAAATATTTTTGAAAAATATCAAATCGACTTAAGAAAATGCTTGGGGCAGTTTTTGCAATTTTCAGAAAATGATTATTTAGAATTAAAAGACACCAGCACGATGTATTTTATGGAAACGGAAGAAGGGCAAAAGGAAATTGAAGTGAAGCCTTTTGAATTCAATCGTCGCTACGGTCAAGATTTAAAAGAGTGCGAGCAAAAATATAAAAATTATAAATTAGAGTTAAGTCGTCTAGGTGATATTAACTGGCAAGCGATTGAAGACTACGAAAGACAAAAATTGCGTGCAGATTTTTTAAAGACCCAAGAACAAGAACTCAAAAATTCTCTAATGGATTTACAAAAAGCAATTATCCACATCGACGAAAAATCAAAACTACGCTTTCAAGCGGCTTACGATGAAGTTAATACTCGCTTCCAAAAAGTCTTCCCAATTATTTTTGGTGGAGGGAGTGCAGAGCTTAAAATTGTCGGCGATTTAAACGATGCCGACTGTGGAATTGATATTATCGCGCAGCCACCAGGTAAAAAAATGCAAAATATCAACCTCATGTCAGGTGGAGAAAAGGCCATGACTGCCGTCAGTCTTATTTTCTCTATCTTCCTCGTGAAACCCTCGCCATTTTGTTTACTCGATGAGGTCGATGCACCTCTCGATGATGCAAACGTCGGACGTTTTAATGAGCTCTTAAGAGAGATGAGTTCCGAGTCGCAATTTATTCTCATTACCCACAATAAGAAAACCATGGAACTAAACGATACACTTTACGGCGTCACCATGCAGGAGCCGGGTGTTTCTAAAGCCGTTTCGGTTCAACTACACTAATGGAAGACACTAAATACCAAGGTCAGTACATTAAAGTCACCGAAGAAGAAATCGACGGGGTCAATTGGAACGCTGTTATCTTAGAGATGGAGTGATCATTTATGCTATCGATCGAGATGGTAAATTTATTTTAATAAATGAAAAGAGACCCCACGAAAAAGAGAAAGTTCGACTCAGATTTGTTTCAGGCCACCTTGAAGAAGGGCTATCGGTGCTCGAAAATGCCAACAAAGAATTAATGGAAGAAATCGGACTTAAGGCAAATAAGTTAGAAGTCTTTTTTAGCCTTGAAACCTCTGGCACTGTTAATAATAAAGTCTATTTCGTTTTAGCATCAGAGTTCGTGGAGGAAAAATTATTCAATCCCGACGGCGATGTCGTCTTAAGCATTGAAAAATTTACATATGATGAAATGCTAAAAATGATTCTCGAAGATCGTTTTCGTTGGTCCTCAGCGGCATTGGGATTTATGCGCTTACACTTCCTACATCGCGATAAGCTTAGATAATTTTTTCAACTTTTGCAGTTATGTATTGATCATTTTTTAAAAAATCATTACATTGCATCATGTTTAGTTTTGCTAAAGACAAAGGGTCTACAATGCTTAAAATTTTATTTATGTCTGTGTTTATAACGCCTGTTTTATTTTCTTCTGAATGTTTTGACCGCTTGCTTTTACTTTCTATGCAAGCTGAAAAAGGAAGATTAAGTCCACAGTTTCGTTTAGATCTTCTTGCTGCAAAAAACAAATGGGAAAATGGATTAGTACAAGATGAAAAAGCCCTTATGATTGCAAGAACACATTTAGAGCAAGAGCTCATACAAATTGCGCTTGTCGATTTAAAAAGCGATCAAGAAATGAGTCATTTGCGTTCATTAGAAACTAAAATATTAGCAAAAGATCAAAGTACATTAACTAAAACAGAAGCAGCATTTTTAAAGAATTTTCAAAAAATAAAGATTCTTTATTCAAATGATCTTGCACTAAAAAATGGATTTCGCTTGAGACGCCTCATGCAGGGATCTTCTCAAATTCAAGCTAGAGAAGTAATCCAATTTATTACCGAAAAGAGCACTAAAAATTTTGAAAAAAAAATTAAAAGCATGGCGGAAGGGTATGCGGTGGCGGGAACACTCGATGAAAATCTGCTTTTTGAAAATTTTAATCAGCTTTTTAGAGAGATCAATAGTGCATTAGCTTTAGAAAAGATTAATCTCTCTCAAGAGGAAAAAGAAAAATTAGTCGACCATTTGATACTAGTATTTGTGCAAATTGAAACAGATCTTAATAATAAAATAATGAGAACTAGAGCAAACAGCAATGTCTTTGGGAACTTAAATCGCGAAGATTTAGGCGTGAGTTCATTTCTGAATAAAGCTGATAGAAAATTAATGAGAACAGCAGTCTTATCTCTTTTATAAATAAAAATGATCAGAGTCAAAATATTGAAGAAAAGTGCGATTTTTGACACCTTGGGGACTTAAAGTCACTCGATATTTTTTTCAAATTTTCAATTAATCATATGTTAACTCAATTTAAAGCGAAACTGAGTTTGGCATGCAGAGTGCATAATTAAATATTAAGAGATTAGGATGATCTCTTGAACCAATCAAGGACGATTTTGCTTTAGGATGAAGCTATGAAAAAAATCAATTCAATCTGGTATTTTCTAATTGTCCTTAATTTAAGTTACTCACCTTTTTCAATGGCAACCTTTTCAACTTTTGGTATCTGTCCGGATAAATTTTTGGGCCGAGTGAAAAAAGTAAAAGAATTGTCTAATTCTGAACCAAGAAAAATGGAAGTTCAGTTTGAAGTTTTAGAGAAGTATAAAGGAAAAGTTGCTTCCGAAAAAACTATTCAAGTTGTGAAAGATGGCCCTGTCGAGTTTGAAGTGGATCAAAAATTTGAACTAGAGACTCGCGAACGTTGGCTTTGTCAGGCCAAAAAAATATAAGTGAATTTTTTGTTTTAAATTTATTATTGAATATCCATGGATGGATACTCGCTTAGTCACATTTTTTACAAGGATGTAATCGTGATTAACAAAATTAAAGGGGCCATAAGTTTCAACCTCTCCCTTATGGCCTTTTTATTTTCTTTAGGGGTTCAAGCATATAATTTTACGGCGGATTTTAATAAAGGATTTTATTGGAATTCATTGCCAGTTACAATGAAGCCATTTGCTTCCAATAATTACGATGCGAATAATCTAAACCAATTTGTAGCTTTGTCCGTCCAAGCTTGGGAATCAGCCACGGGTAAAAATATTTGGAACATTGAGCCGCTGGAAATGTCTTCGCAGTACACTGGGAATTTTATTAAATGGTCGGAAAATTTTGGCAACGAAACCGGATACGATCCGAATACGACATTGGCGATTACCATTAGATATAATCGAGGAACGTTTTTAGAACGAACGGTAATTATTCTAAATGGGAGTATTGCCTACTTAAGACAAAATGTTGGCAACGCACTTCGAACAACAATTTTACACGAGATGGGGCACACCATTGGACTCGATCATTCAAATGTATTTGGCTCAGTCATGTATCCGACACTTTCGCAGTCGTACCAACTTGCAAATGACGATGTGGAGGGAATGAATGCTCTCATCGATCAAACAATGAGAAGGCAAGAAACAGGATTTATTTCTCCTTTTGCGGCAAGTTCTAATCAGGAAAAAGTGATGGCCTGTGGAACGATCGTCGATATTAGTCAGTCAAAACCACCTAGTGGTGGATTTGGTGGATCGTTTTTGTCGGGAGCGATGATGATGGTATTAATGTATGCCTTGGCGAGAAGAAAAGAACGACTAAACTAAATTAAAGAAAATTCGATAAGCTGTACATGAGTGAGTCGAATCATCTTTTTTATTTGCAACTTTTTGAAAACTTAGACGAGACTTTTGTTTCTTTGTCCGAGTTGCTGATTAAATTTAATCTTTATTTGGTTCCAATAAAAAAATCAGAATTAGATTTACTTAAAAAATCGCAAAAGCCTCACTTGGTAGTATTGAGAAGAAGCTTAAGCGAACATTTTGCTTTTAATGATTGCAGAAAAACGATGATTGATGATTTTGTCATTAATGCTCGAGTAAATCTGTACGATATTTCTTCTTTTGGCGAAATTGCCATTCCAGAAAGGCTAATGAACCGCCATCACTATAAACATATACCTTTGCCTGCAAATTTAAGTCATATAGCGACCACATTGGCACTCGATTACTATAAGGAAAAAAATAACCGTAACGAGTGGCCGGGTGGAAGACGTGCTAAACTACCTATAGCAGATAATTAAAATTTAATGACTAGAAGGTAGTCCATGAAAAAAATTAGTGATGAGCATTTGCGCACACTTGTCTTAATCAAACTAGATGCAAAAAATCTTTTTAACCGCATCAAGTGGCGAGCCCCCGAATATTTAGCAGAGTTTTCCTTAAAAAGAACTAGAGAGCATTTTAAAGAGATTTTTTATAATCGCTATGAAGCTGTACAGATAAGAGAGCTTGCTTTTTGTAGTGAAGAAGTCATTATAAATTTAGATCAATTTTATAATCTTATGGATGAAATGCGTTGGTATCTTAATCATACGCAAGATATGCCTAATCGAGTGGACGACAAAATTTCATCTTACATTCGCGAATTAGAAACGATTTATCAAACATTGGATTTGTATATCGAAGCAGAAGTTCAAACAGGACGCGATGAATAGCATGAAGCTTACTTTACTCTTTTTCATTTTGATTTTGCTACAACCAATAAAATTGTTTTCGGAAGAGCTTTCAGAGGAAGGTTTTTTTTCTGGTCGAATCTCAAAATTGACACCAGAAATAAACTTGATGCGAGTTAAAGTTGATTTCTTGAATGTTAAGTATTTAAACGAAGGCAATTCGATCGAAGTCTGGGATGAAAAAAATGAATCAAAAAAATGTTCGGGAAAAGTGATTGCAAGAACTAGTGATTACTTGATGGTCAAACTAGCTAGCTATGAGATTTGTTTAAAGAAAGTTCTGCTCACTAGTGGCGCCTATATTAAAATGTATTCAGAAGACTTAAAAAGAAATATCATCCAAGGAAAGGAGGTCGTGTCTGTTTTGCTTAAAAAGAGACAAGCGATCGAGGGAAAAATGGGCGAGCGAAACAAGGACCTACTGGCCCATCAAGTGAGAGTTGATGCCATTAATTCCAAATACAATATACTTAAACAAAAAATGGAACTCGAGTGGAAGAAAGAAATTCAACAAATAGAAGAAGATAAAACTTTGAGTTTGCAAGCACTGAAGCATCTTGAAATAAGACTGGATGAAATTGATAGCAAGCTTGAGCTCTACAAAGTAAGAGACAATAATTTGGACTTAGATCGTTGGTCCTTAGATAAAAATTATTATTATCAAAGATAAATTATAGAAAAAAATGAAACAGGAGAGATCTTAATGAAAAAGATGCTAAAAGTTTGTACTCTTACTTTATTAATTATAGGGCAACATTTGAAATCAGAAACAAACGTGATAAAGGGTGGAACTCTAAGAACTAATCTGACCACTGTTCCAACGACTCTCAATCCATTTTCAGCGACAGATGCCTATTCCGATGAAGTTCATGCATATGTGTTTGACACGCTCTTGTACAAAGATCCCGAGACGCAAGAATTTAAATTAAGCTTAGCAAAAAGTTATCAAGTTGATAAAAATGGAAAATATATCGATTTTACTTTGCGGGATAATGCTATTTTTTCCGATGGTAAACCGGTGACGTGCGCCGATATTCAATTTACTTTTAACGCCATTATGGATCCTAAGGATCGCTATAAGACAGCAGCCAAGAAATCATTTTTTGAAAACTTTGATCGCGTAGACATTTTAAAGCCATATGAATGTCGATTTGTGATTAAGAAAGCTTACTATAAAAATCTCGATGTCGCTGGTGGTCTCGGCATTATTCCTAAGCATATATATGAAAATAAATTTAACGATAAGAATTTAAATAAAACTGTAGTAGGAAGCGGACCCTATATACTAAGTGAATTCGATCGATCAAAGCAAATTGTTTTAAAGAAGAACCCAAAATGGTGGGGAAATAATTTAAAAGAATTTTCCGATATTTATAACTTCGATAAAATTCAAATGCGCTTTGTTGCGGAAGAAAATGTTTCGTTCACTGCTTTTGAAAAAGGTGAGTTTGATATTATTGACGGTGGATCTGGTTTTACCATCGAAGCTTTTATGAAAAAAACCAATGGACCTAAATGGGGCAAATCGGTCTTTAAGGAGCAAGTAGAAAATTCAGCTCCAAAAGGATATGGCTTTATTGCATTTAACTTAAAAAATCCAAAATTCACCAAGAAGACTCGTTTGGCGCTGACTCATTTATACAACCGCGAAATGGTCACTAAAAAGTTTTTTTACGGCATGTCGGTTCCGGCAATAGGGCCAGTGCACTTTAAAAGTGATTATGCTGACCCCAATGTTAAGGCCTTAGAATTTGATCCAAAAAAATCGGCGGCATTGTTAAAAGAAGATGGTTGGAAATTAGAAAGTGGCGATCAGTTACTTTCAAAAACAATCGATGGGAAAAAAGAACTAATGACTTTTACCATCTTACTTCCAAGCCAAGATTTTATTAAGTATCTAACCAGTTATCAAGAAGATGCTAAAAAAATTGGAGTTGGGATTGAAATTAAGACGATCGATTGGAATGCCTTTATCAAACTAATCGATGAAAGAAAATTTGAAACAGCAGGCCTTGGTTGGGGAGCAAGCTCAACAGACTGGGAGCCAAAGCAAATTTGGCATTCAGAATCAATCGCCAACCAAGGTTCTAATTTTATAAGTTATAATAATTCTGAAGTGGATCAATTAATTGATGAAGCGCGTATGGAAATGAATCGCGATAAGCGAATTAAAACTTTGAGAAAAGTTTTTAGATTGATTGCCGAAGATGCCCCATACATCTTTTTATTTAACTCAAAATACACCTTGTATGCTTACTCCGACAAAGTTAAACGTCCGAAGCCTACGATGAAATACACCCTCGGAGTGAATTATTGGTCGACATTAAAATAAAAAAATTGGGAGCAATTTTTGTTTAAATATATTTTAAAAAGAATTTTGATGATGATTCCCACTTTGGTGGGGATCACTCTTTTAACGTTTGTGATTGTCAATCTCGCCCCTGGGGGGCCGATTGAGCAAAAAATACAAAAGCTAAGATTTAACCAATCAGAATCGGGAAAAGGCCCGAGTGTTATTTCCGAAGAAGTTTTAGAAAATTTAAAAAAACAATATGGTTTCGATAAACCCTTACATGTGCGATATTTGCTTTGGCTCAAAAATGTCAGCGTGTTTAATTTTGGCGAAAGTTTTACCTACGAAGAGCCGGTCATCGACATTATTGTCAGTAAACTTCCCGTGTCGATTCAGTTTGGTTTAAGTTCCTTTATATTATCATATTTTGTTTGCATCTCCCTTGGTTTGATGAAGGCCATGAAACATAATTCAGTATTTGATCACCTAACGAGCGTGGTTATTTTTGTCGCTTATTCGATCCCTGGATTTATGCTCGCTATTTTATTGATTGTCTTTTTTGCCGGTGGAAATTTTTATAGTTGGTTTCCAATTGGGCAACTATATTCTGACAATTATCAAGACCTCGATACTTGGGGAAAAATTATCGATCGACTTCACCACTTTGTTTTGCCACTTATTTGTTACATGATTGGTTCGTTTACCGTGTTGACAGTCTTAATGAAAAATTCGCTCCTGGACGAAATTAAAAAAGATTATATTCGAACAGCGAGGGCCAAGGGGTTATCGGAAAATGGTGTGATCTTAAAGCACGCTCTAAAAAATGCCTTAATTCCCATCGCAACAGGGATCGGTGGATTTTTTTCGATCTTCTTTGCTGGCTCATTATTATTGGAAAATATATTTCAGCTAGATGGTATGGGGCAATTGTTTTATCAATCGATTTTACAGCGAGATTATAATGTGATTATGGGTTTGTTATTTATTCAAAGTTTGCTGATGATGTTGGGAAATATTGTAAGTGATTTGGCCTATGTGTTTCTCGATCCTAGAATAAATTTTGATTAATGATTTGAGGAAAATATGTTGGAGAGATGGTTAAGAAATAAACCTTTGGCACTGCGAAGATATATTATTTTTAAAAAAAATAAATTGGCCTATGGGTCGATGTTTTTTTTATTGTTTTGCACCCTCGCAACATTTTTGTCACCCATGCTTGCTAACAGCAAACCTCTCTTGCTTCTCTCTGAGTCCAAAATCTATTTTCCCATTTTCATCGATTACACGGGACAAGATTTTGCGGGACTTGAAAATGAAGTCGGTGTCGATTATCGAGCGATGGCGCAAGACCCTCGGTACTTTTCAGTATGGCCATTAATTAAATGGGACCCTTTAGAAAGCAATCAAAACTTAGAAAATTTCCCAGGAGCTCCAAGTAAAGCCAATTGGTTGGGGACAGATGATCGAGGCCGCGATGTTTTTGTGCGATTACTTTACGGTTTTAAATACAGCCTCACTTATGCCTTTTTAGTTTGGTTGATTTCAGCAGTGCTGGGGATCGTGACTGGTGGTACAATGGGATACTTTGGTGGCAAGCTCGATTTTTTTGGACAAAGAGTAGTCGAAGTTCTTTCCACCATTCCTTTGTTTCCGCTCCTCATTATTTTAATTTCAATTTTTTCACCAACTTTATTTTTACTGATCGCGATTTCTTCTTTGTTTGGATGGATTGGAATATCTTATTACATTCGAGCGGAGTTTTTAAAATTTAGAATGCGAGAATTTGTCGAAGCAGCTAAGGCCATGGGTGCTTCACATACACAAATAATTTTTAAACATATTTTGCCTAATTCACTCACTCCCATTATCACCTTTGCTCCCTTTGCCATTGCGGGTGAAATTGTTGGTTTAGCAAGTCTAGATTATTTAGGTTTTGGACTGCAAGTGCCAACGCCAAGTTGGGGAGAACTTTTAAATCAGGCCCAAAAAAATTATAGCCACGCTTGGTGGCTTGCTCTGTATCCATCCTTGGCACTTTTTTTGGTTTTAACGGCACTTAATTTTATTGGTGCTGGAGTTCGGGATGCGATGGATCCCCACGCTTAATTTTTTAGTAAAAATAATTTAACATCACTGTGGCGTACTGCTTGGGATCTTCGATAAGATACATCTCTTCAGCTTTTGATCGCAAAATATTTTCCATCGTAAATCGCAATGAAATATTATCTTGCAACTGGAAGTGCACACTGAGATTTAATTTGTGATAAGGGGAGAGCTGATGTTCATGTCCCGTATTATCGGTGTCTTTTCTTGAGGAAAGGTACTGATGATATAATGTCCAAGTTCCGTTAAAAATATAAAATTCAACTTGCTGGGTGAATTTAAATTGAGGCCGTCCCTCCAAAATTTTACCACTAGATAAATCTTTGTTTTGCATTAAATTTAGTCCAGCGCTCCACGTCTGATCAAAGATAGAAGTTTTAATTTTAGTTTCAAATCCTTTGGAGTAAGTTCTTTTAAAATTGAGACTTCGATTTCCCAAAAAGCCAATTCGATCTTTTGTGTAGTCGAAATAAATGGCGTTATGTGATTCGGTATTTTTATATTTAAAAATAACCCCCACTTCTTGATGAAGTGTTTTTTCAGAGGATAAGTTGGGATTGCCGTACAGTGGATCGTAGAGTTCAAAAAGCGTCGGTGTTTTCCCGCTGGAGGAATGTTGAAAATACACTTTTTGAAGTATGGATTGAGCAAAATTTTGGGAGAGCGCAGTTTGATAAAAAGCAAGTGGATGAAAATCCTTTCTTTTTTGTACTTGAAATCCCAGTTGAAGATAGAGAGGCTGATCTGTTTTGTTTAAGGGAGCTATTTCCATCAAATGAAATGTTCCTTCAAACGTTTTGTATCGATCATTATTAATGCGTGCATTTTCAAACTTAAGTTGCAAATTCATAAAATGCTGGAGCCTTTGATCGCCAATGAAAAGATTTTTTCGATGATGTTTGATTTCTACCAGTGTTTGCTCGCCAAGATATGTTCCAGAAAGTAGGTAGAGTTGACCAGGATCTAGTTGATCATCGCTTTTTCTATGATAGTTGAGATAAGAGAGATCGTAAGCGAATTCATCCTGAGATGAAAATTGATGTTTAAGCGAAAGCGAGGAGCTTAATCTTTGGTTGGATAATTTATAGTTGGGATCATCTTCTCCCAGAAGTCCTCCGCGATCGAGGGATTTAACATCTTGGTAAAAATTGAAGTTCCCCGAGAGGGTCAATTGATTATTAAGTGGCGAATCAAAAAAATAGGCTAAACTCTTTTTATCCATCTTGTCTTTTTCAGGTGAGGTCGAGTTATTGCTCCATGGATTAAATGAAGGATGCGTTCTCTGATAGTGATCAACATTAATTTGATGGGAAATTTGATTGGTTTTAAAAATTGATCGTTGACCGATAGAATAGGTTTTTTCACCGCCCCATAAAAGAGATGTTTTATGGGGAAAAATTGTCGCAGTATTGCTGCGAGTTTTTATAAGTACGACTCCGCCAATCGCCGAGGGCCCATACATAAGAGCTTCTGGTCCTTTGACAATTTCAATACTTTCAATGGAATTTAAATTGAGTGTCGTGAAATCAAACATTCCATTGGGAGTTGAGGGGTCATTGACGATAACGCCATCGAGAAGAACCAATTGATGTTTGGAGTCACTTCCTCTGATAAAAAGCGATTGGCCTTTAATATTTACTTCGGGAAAAGCGTTTAAAAGTGTGGCAGATGTTAATCCGGAGCTTTCGAGATCGCTATTGTTTATTTTAATTGATTCACTATTAAATTTTTCTTTGAGTTGAACTCTTCTATCGCGATAAATAACAATTTCATCTGTTTCGATTGGGAACAGCACATTGAAAAGTAGAACTGGGAAAATATTAAGCAGTACGTAAAGCGTAAGCTTAAGACGATTTTTAATCATTGTTTCCTCGAACGCGTCAATTTTATGAAGGATCTGACTATTACAGTTGCGGGACAGCCTTGGAATTTCACCAAGATTCACTTCAGTAAATAGTCTATACCTTAGAACAGCTCGCTTTAACAAGCTTGTATTCTGAATGCACATAAGTAAAATAATCAGATGAAATTATTTTTCCTCCAGCAATTTATTTATGGTTTGTTCCTCCCGCTTCATTTTTTATTTGCGGCAAGCGGAGAAGGTTCTTTTCATTATGTTTCAGCTCATAAGAAATTTTCCATACAAAAAGAAAGTGGTGTTAAGATTATAAAAATGGGATCGCAATGTTTTTATCAAAGAGCAATAAAGCCATTTCCCCATTGTAAGTTTATAAAAAACTCATTTCAAAAAATAATCGTCGATTCAGTGATTACATTTCGAATTTTTGAAAAATTGCAATTGAAGCATTTAGTGGTAGGAGTCAATGGACTTCAGTACTTAAGCACAAAAGAAAACAAATTGGAGCTATCATCCAAGTCATCTCTCGAACTGCTTAAAAAATTCCGCATGGATGCCCTTTTTACTTCGAGCCTAGATACAATCGATGTGCAAAAAATCAAATTGCTCGATGCACTTAATGTGACTGTCATAAAAATTCCCGACGTCGAAGAAGATAATTTTATGGATCGTTTGGAGTGGATCATTTTTTACGCATCATTTTTTGACCTAGAGGAGAGAGCAATTGAACTATTCAATGCAGAAAAAGAGCGATATTTAAAAATAAAGAATGAATGTCGAGGATTAGGTCCGCTATTAATTGGTTCAATCAATTTTGGAAAATGGTCTTCCTTGCAAGAAAAATCCCCCTTGAGGAGTTTGTTCCGGGACGCTGGTGCACAATTAATTTGTGCAAAGGAGAAGACTTCTTTTACATCCTTTTCTTTAGAATCGATTTATATTGAATTTAAAAATCAAAGAGTATCGCAAAAATTGTTAGCTGAGAATGTGTTATGGTTTCCACTGACAAAGTGGAAAATTCGAGAAAATATCCAAGAAAAAGTTTATTATGAAAAACTTGGAATCCCCTTTGATCATATACAAATTTTAAATACCGGAAAACGAAATGATAAAAACAGCGATTCATTTTGGGAAAATGGAATTTTAAATCCATCCGAGTTGTTACAAGAGCTTTGTTCATTGAAAAACTTGGAACAAAAAAGAGAGTTAAAATGGTTTCACCTTCTTTAAAAATAAACTTATCAATAATCGTTATTTTTCTCTTGTGCCTGGTGGCACTTATTTTTTGGGGAGATATTGGCTTTAGTACCGATAGAGAATTAATTGGTTTATTGCGTTTGCCAAAAGTGTTGACCACTTTTTCTATAGGACTACTTTTGTCCGTGTCTGGTTTTTTTATGCAGGCCATTTTTAAAGAACCGATGGCGGGGCCCGATCTTTTTGGAATTCAATCGGGTGCCTCAGTCAGTGTCGCTGTTGCAAGTTTATATTTTGGATTGCAAGATTTTGGACTTTATTCCTTTCTAGGCGCGGTAGCAGTTTCAATTCTTTTAATGATACTTTTTCAATTTTTTTATCAACGAACACTTTTGATTGTTTCGGGATTAATGATTTCAGCATTATTAAATTCCGTCATTTCTATCGTGCTTTATCGAGCACATCCCGAAGCGATTAAAAACTATTTACTTTGGGGCCAAGGAAGTTTTCGCCAATTGGATTTTCACCATGCCTTATTTTATTTTGTCCTCACGCTTATTTCTATGGTGCCAGTTTTATGGCTTTATAAAAAAAGTAAACTGCTTTTTTTGGGAAGAGACTTTGCCCTCCTGGCCGGCTTAAATGAAAAAAAGTTTTTTTGGATTTTTGTTGCGATGAATTCATTGTGGGTGACGTTAGTGCTTAAGATCGCAGGACCGATTGGTTTTATTGGGGTGATGGCACCTAATATGGTGCGAGTGCTTGCCCCCACAATTTCCTATCGGGAAAAATTTTTTTCCACATTGGTTTTGGGAATTATTTTGGCCATGATGACTGAAGTCATGATTAGTTTATTTTTTGATGGCGACTTTAATCCCAATGTGATTTTGGGACTCTTTTCAATTCCATTTTTTATCTATCTATTTGCAGGTAAATTTAGGAGAGTGCATGACTAGGGACGTGGACGGCAAAATAGAAATTAGCTTACAAATTCATCATCGAGCAGTGGTAAATATTGAAGCGAAGCTTGAACCAGGAAAAATCGTATTGCTCATTGGACGAAATGGAAGTGGCAAAACGACTCTTTTAAAATCGATTGCTGGCTTAAATAAAAAAAGTACTGGAAGTGTCTTTTTTAAAGAACAGTCGCACATACCACAAATGTCATTTTACTTTCCCATTCGAGAAATTTCACCTGGGCTTATTTTAAGTGATTTTATAAATGCTGAACTTATTCAAAATCTTGTCACTCACAATGTGTTTAAAATTGATCCCAATGATTTGTTTGAACAGTTAAGCGCTGGCGAGAGAGATGGTGTGATGGTGGAGTTTTGTCTGCAAAAAGAAGCGAGCTTTTATTTTTTAGACGAACCCTTCGCCCACTTGGATTATCTGGCCAGAAAATATTTTATAGAAAAATTTAAACGCCTTAAAGAAATTGATAAAAAAACCATTCTCTTTTCATCTCACGACATCGCTAGTGTTAGAAATGTCGTGGATGAAGTTTGGTTTATTGAAGAATCAGGTCAGCTAAAAATAATCTCGCCCAAAGAATTAGAAACTTTGGGCCTATAGATTATATTTGAATCAGGGTTACGTCGGCGCTGTATTCTTTTTTGTCGCGAAGATATTTAATTTTAACTTTATCGCCCACTTTAAAGTTATCCAACACATTGTAGAGTTCATCGAAACTTTTAATGTCGTCGTTGTTGATGCTGGTAATAATGTCGCCAAAAAAATACTCGCCTCTTTTGTTGCGCGTGATTCCTTTTAATCCCGCTTTGCTGGCGGGGCTTTTGGGATCGACATATTTAATCATCACGCCATTATTGATTCCGAAACGGTAAGCGTATTGCGGTTCTAGCACTACAATTCCCAATCCGGGGCGGATCACTTTTCCAAATTTTATAAGTTGAGGTACGACTTGTTTTATGGTGTCGACGGGAATAGCAAAGCCGAGTCCTGCGCTAGCTTGTGCACCCGAGCCATTAAAGATCATGGTGTTCATGCCGATTAATTTTCCCGCTGAATCAAGTAGTACGCCACCGGAGTTCCCTGGGTTAATCGCAGCATCGGTTTGAATCATGCCGTAAATACTCACTCCACCGTAGCCCATAATTTTTCGCTCTAAGGCAGAAATTGATCCCGTTGTGAGTGTGTGATCGAGACCCAAGGGGCTTCCGATCGCTAAGGCTTTTTGTCCAACTTGTAAATTCTTTGACTCGCCAACGTTGATGGGCTTTAAATTTTTTGGCAACTCTTGCAATTTTAAAACAGCAATATCTTTCTTGGGATCTGCTCCCACAAATTTGGCCTTGTATTGTTTCTTGTCATTTTTAAATGCGATCAAAAAATTATCGCCACCATCGACAACGTGAAAGTTGGTGACGATGTGTCCATCTTTGTCCCAGACAAAACCAGAACCCATGCCAGCTTGTACATCGCTAGCATCAAAGTCAAAAATATTGCGCGCCGTTTTCATGTTGGAGACGTTTAAGACGGAATCGGATGTACTTTGAAAAACATTAATGGAATTTTTTTCGTTTTCTATAAAAAGTCTTGCATCGCTACTCCATACTAATGGAGTCGCGAATAAAAAAAGAATTGGCAATGACCATTTTAAGCTCGATTGATTTTTGGCGATGGTCTTAAATTTTCCTCGAATTTTCTCATGCAATGTTTTCATCTTCAGCATCTCCTTTTTAAAAGTTCGCATGAAACGTATCTCCTAAAAGTATACTCAAATCGATTCACTTGAAAAGTGAATCGATGTAGGTATAATCTGGCTTACAAAAATCTTCAAGATGGGAAGCCTTAAAATGGAATTAAATTTTTTTAATCGTCAAACTCAAAAGGTTGAAAAAGAATTAGTTTACGGAGAAAAGTTTGTCGAATGGTTGTACCAATCAAAAAGTGGAGATCTTTTATCCGGTCTTTTGGTAAAACCGCCGCTGAGTAAATTATACGGAGCGATTCAAAATACTCAGTGGAGCGCGCGCAAAGTAAAACCCTTTGTCGAAAAATTTAAAATCGAGATGGAAGATTTTTTGCCACAAGAGGGCAACGATTCGACTGCACCTTACGATAATTTTAATCAATTTTTTATACGCAAGTTAAAACCTGGAAAGCGACCATTCAGCGAAGAGCCACTGCACTTTTCTGCTTTTTCCGAAGCCAGATATTTTGCTTACGAGAAATTAGATGAATCAGCTCAATATCCGGTGAAAGGGCAATTTTTAAGTCCTCGCCATTTATTGGGACAGGATCCGCATCATGACCTTGGTTGGGCGGAGCGATTTATGGGGGGATCATTTATGATCGCTCGCTTATGTCCCGTCGATTACCATCGTTTTCATTATCCGGTTGACGGCAAAGTTGTGGCCCACTACCGCGTCCCCGGTTTGCTTCATTCGGTGAATCCACTAGCACTTCAAATTAAACCCGAGTTGCTTTTTAAAAACGAACGACAAGTGACGATTGTCGAGACGGAGAAATTTGGTTTGCTCGCCTATATCGAAGTTGGGGCGATCATGGTGGGGAAAATTGCACAAACTGCATCCATGAAAACCGGAACCCCATTTAAAAAAGGCGATGAGAAGGGCTATTTCTTATTTGGTGGCTCCACCGTGATTGTTTTAAGTGAGCCTCATAAACTTGCCGTGGATCCCGACATTCTCACCAATACGGCCCGTGGAATCGAAACTTATATTCGTTTAGGCGATACGATCGCTCGAGGAATTTGTTCTTAAACAAGTACGAGCTGTCCTTATTTAGGTTTAAAATTTTAGTCTACCCCCACTTCAACTTTGAAATTTTGCATATTTGCAACAAGCAAATCTTTGGCACTGGGATTGCTCTCTGTCTTTTATCAAATAAAAAACAGGAGTGGTTATGCAATCTCAAAAAGAACTTTTAAACAAATACCTAAGTCTTTCGTCCAAAACGACGTTGAAGCATTTATCCCATGAAACTGGGATCCAATTTACCAGAATGTTTCGAATTCTAAACGGAAGTCCTATGAAGTTTTCCGAATCGGAAACCATTCAAAAATTAATCTTAAAAAAAATGGGGATCGATTCCAACTTAGAAAATTTAGCGCTCGAATGTCAGAGCAAGTTATCGGCTAAAAGCTTGAGAGAAATCGAAGAGCTTATGAAGCGAAAACTCATCGTGTGGGATCTTAAAAATACCGTCAAGACAGAACATCAACAGTCAATCAGTGCCTAAACTTAAAACAACATAAAAAAAGGATAAAATATGAATACAGGATTATTAATTTTAGAAAGAATGATTATCGAATCTCTCTCGAAGAAAGAAAAAAATATCATGGAGTTGATTCACGATACCAACCTCGATCAAAGAATTTTACTTAACTTGCTTCCATCGATGATTCTTAAAAAATACCTCAATTATAACCGCGGGCAATACAGCCTCAACAAAGAAAATGCCCTTTTGTGGAAAGACACCATCAATTCCAAAGAAAATGTCAAAGAAGAGGTCAAAGAGTTATTTTCAACGTTGGTCAATCAATACTTTAAAGAGGAGATTCCGGAGCAAGGGGGGCATCAACAGTTAAAAGTGCAAAAAGTAAACTTAACCAAGGATGAACTGACAACTTTAAAGTCGCATTTATTAAGTATTGAAAATTTTATTTCCGATGTGCGTAGGCGAAGACTTTCAAAGCCTACAGGGGAGAAGACATTCGAGCAGAAAGTTTTAATAATGGGCTATGCTCCTTACGACGACCTGACGCGAGAACTTTTGGCAAATGTTTAAAAATGAATGAACTTGTTCAATTAATCTGTTGACTTAAAAGGGCGTATAGTAGTAAAAAATTATAGCTCAAGCAAAATTTGCGCGATTAACATCATCTTAACGAACTTAAGGAGATTGAAGATGAAAAAATTATTAGCTCTAGTATTTGTCGTTTCTGCACTTTCTTTCGGATGCTCTAAAAAAGAAGAAGCTCCAACAACTGAAGTAGCTCCTGCTGCTCCTGCTGCAACTACAGAAGTAGCTCCTGCTACAACTGAAGCTGCTCCAGCTGACGCTGCTGCTGCACCTGCTGCTGAAGCTGCACCTGCTGCTGCTCCTGCACAAAACTAATTATTACTCACTTTTAAGTGTTGTTAATATACAAAGGCTCCAATTTTTGGGGCCTTTTGTTTTTAAGCCCGCTATTTTCCATAAATAAAGTACACAGTTTCTAAGATTTATTTTATGAATTCTGTACTCCTAGAGTGATTCTTGTTAATCATGCCAAAAATTCAAAATACCTTAGTTCTATAAAGGGGATATGGCATGAAAACGTTTTTAATTGCAATGTTGGCGATGATTTTTTCTGTGAACACGTTTGCTATTCGGGGGATTGGGGCTAGTGCTTTAAGGCATTCTGCAAACAATGCAGAGTCTCAACAGTCAATAGATCTCAATCCACTCATGCCTTTTGAGTTTATTTACTTGGGCTCGGATCCAAATAAATTAGAAGTTGTGTCAGATAATATTCACGAAGATCATTTTATTGAGAGTTTAAAAGCGAATCTTAAAGATGTTAATTTTCAAGACGCTTACCATTCTACACTTGGTGATAGTTTTCTCGAAAAGCAAAAAGTTATGCTTAGATTAAATGAACAATCCTTTGCTGTGCTCAAATTAAATTTTCGAGGACAAAGTCATATTATTCTAATGAGAGAGGATTCTTATCACTCATTGGTGGAAGGAACTAAAAAATTATCTTCAAATAAAATTCCAAACTATACAGCTGGGCAAGAATTTTTTCTACAGATGGGTGAGAATGAATCATCGATTATAAAACTGCAAATTGAAATGCTAGAGGGTTTTCCGCAGTCTTTTCCACTTGCGAGAGGTCTTTTTGATCTTCGTAGGAATCAGTTAATGAACGGACATTTCGATTTAAAATTTATTCCAAATTATGAAGCGGGGATAGTTTTTGGAAGTAGTCGGGGAAGATATTTTATGGCACCACAGACAAACATTTTTTATCCAATAACTTTAAAAGAATTACGAACGAACTACACCAAATTTAGATCTTATAGTGTTTTGCCGGAAGTGGAGCTAGTTGCGGTCAATTTTAATAACTTTCCTGATCGACCAAATTTTGCAGCTATTTTTAAAAATAAGGATATTGCAAGAAGAGGAGAATCCCCTGTGTTGCCCGCAATACTAGGACGATATGGTCTTTCAACGATAGCTTCTCTTAATAACAGTAGTTATAAATTATTTGGAGGTAGGGATAGCGTTTCAGTTCCTTATAAAATAAAACAAAAGGCTTTTAGATGTGGGGATCAGTTAAAGTCGCTATTGAATGTCTTTAAACCTGTAGCAAGCAAGGATAAGTCGCAACTTGAAGCTGTATCTGAACATTTAACAAAAAATAATTATACCCCATTATTTCAAAAAACATCTGCTGAAAGCGATATCAGATCGGCCATCAATGGTGGAATTACATATTAATCACAAACCCAGCATACTAAAAATATCTTCGCATTCAGCGATTGTTTTTAATCCCAAGCCACAGCTGTAGCTTCTCCATTTAGAGTTTGTTTGCTTGGGGGCATTTATTCCATTAATTATGAGTTGATCGCTGGGATCATTTTCAGACTCAGAAAGTAATTTTTCATGCATTTTTAGATCTAGGGAAATGAAAGAGAAATTTTTGTTCTTAAATTCTTGATCGAGATTAAATTGATTACAGCAATGAATGCCATCGACGACTGATAGAAGTTGCGAATAGATATTATGATTTGAATCAATTCTCACATTCATGCGTGGCTCATCGAGAAAGATGATAGGGATACATTGGCGGTCTTTTTTGTGATGATTAAAAATTTTTAAATAAGTATTTATAAGCTCGATTGTTACTTTCGGATTTTGATGGCCAGAGAATGGGCCGGGGAGTTGAAGCTTAAAGTAAGCTTGCTTGGTTTCCAAGATAGCCTCTAAAAAAGGCATAAAGCAGGAGTTCATTTCTGTGCTTAGAAAATGAAAATCCTCTCCTTTTTGATAGAGTTCAGGGAGAAAAGGTAATTCGTGCTTAAGTGAATACTTAATAGCTTCTTCAGTACTTATAAAGGGAAGACTACCTATTCCAGTTCGAACAATTATGTTTTTACTGTAATGCTGTTTGAAGTTATCTAAGAGAAACGGTTTTGTAGCCATTTGCTTATTTTTTCCGGAGTTGATTTTTTCTTTTTTGCATAGATCTCTAATTGATCTTCGCCAATGGCACCTATGTCAAAATACTTTGCCTCGGGATGATTAATTAAGTAGCCACATACAGAGCTCGGTGGATTCATGGCAAAATTTTCAGTCAATGAAACTGAGATATGTTGGTTGACTTGTAGAAGTTGCCAAATTTTTTCTTTCTCGGAATGGTCTGGGCAGGAAGGATAGCCGGGTGCGGGCCTGATCCCTTGATACTTTTCTCGATGGATATCTTCGATAGTTAGATTCTCATTTAATCCGTATGTACAAGCTTTTCTCCAATGGAGATGAACAAATTCAGCGGAGGCTTCTGCAATTCTATCGGCCAGGGCCTTAATCATAATCGAGCTGTAATCGTCGCCGCGATTTTTAAATCCTTCGGCGTAGTCCTCGATGGCCTGACCGGCACTCACCACAAAGAGTCCCAGTGAATCAAGTTGAGATGAATCATTGAGATCATTTCTTTGAGGGGCAATATAATCGGCGAGCGAGTAAGAGCAACCATCGGAATGAATTTTTTGTTGGCGTAAAAATTCCAAACTGTGGGCATTTTTATGTTCATCAAAAACCACCACGCTTTCATCTTGTGAGTAGGCATCGAAAGAGCCGAGTAAAATCTCTGGTTGAAAGCGCAGTTCGATGAGTTGTTTTAAAAATACTTGAGCTTCCTCAAAAACTTTTTGGGCCATCACTCCGTGATTAGGGTGATTTAAAATTTTGGGATAGGATCCTTTTAAATCCCAAGTCCAAAAAAAGGGCGACCAGTCGATGAGAGGAATAATTTCTTCCAAGCTTACCGATAATTTTTGGACGCCTTTAAAATTGGCTCGATAAATAGGAACATCTGCTAGAAATTTAAATCGGCGCTCGGAAGCTTCCTTAAATGAGAGAAGTTCTGTCTTTTGTTGTGACTTCAGTTCAAAATCTGCTCTTAATTGCACAAATTTTTCTTTGAGTTTTTGTTTGTAACTTACATATTTTTGAGAATTGATAAGTTCAGCACATACTTCTGTCACAAGCGATGCATCCGATACATGGGCGACGACCTCATCGTAGTGTGGGTCGAGTTTAATTCCTGTGTGATACTGACTGGTAGTTGCTCCTCCAATTAGCACCGGAATATTTAACTTTTGTCTTTGGAATTCTTTTAAATTAAAAATCATTTCATCGAGCGAGGGAGTGATTAATCCCGAGAGACCTATGATGTCGGCTTTTTCCTTAAGCGCTGCTTCAATAATTTTTTGGCAACTCACCATCACGCCCAAATCAACCACCCGATAGCCGTTACAAGATAAAACTATTCCAACAATATTCTTTCCAATATCGTGAACATCTCCTTTGACTGTGGCCATGATAATTGTTTTTTGAGTAGATGTTTTTTGATTATTTTTTTCCTCCTCCATAAAGGGGGTAAGATAAGCGACCGCTTTTTTCATCACGCGTGCCGACTTTACAACTTGAGGAAGAAACATTTTTCCTTCGCCAAATAAAACGCCGACTGTTTTCATTCCATCCATTAAAGGACCTTCGATGACCGCTAGTGGCGATTTTAGCGCTGTCAGTGCTTCTTGCGTATCTTGATCGACAAATTCATCCAGACCTTTAACGAGCGAGTAAGCTAGTCGTTCAAAGGTGCTAAGACTTCTCCAGGCATTTTGATCTTGCTCTTTTTTCCCGTTCGAATCATTTTGCGATTTGTATGTGTTGGCCAGAAGAATAAGTTCTTCTGTTGCTTTGGAATGTTTATTTAAAATGAGTTGCTCACATTTCTCTTTTAAGAGTGGATCAATTTCATCGTAAACTTCGAGCATGCCAGCGTTGACAATCCCCATATCCAATCCATTTCGGATGGCATGGTAGAGAAAAATGGCATGCAGGGCTTCGCGAATTTTATTGTTGCCGCGAAATGAAAATGAAAGATTGGAAACTCCGCCACTCGTGAGGGCGTGGGGACAAGTCGCTTTTATCTCTTTTACCGCTTCGATAAAATTGACCGCGTAGTTGTCGTGCTCGGCAAGTCCGGTTCCAATCGTTAAAATATTGCAATCAAAAATAATATCGCTGGGAGGAAAATTAATTTTTTCTGTGAGAAGTTTATAAGCGCGTTGGCAAATACTGACTTTATCTTCAAACGATGTGGCTTGGCCGTTTTCATCAAAGGCCATAACGACAATTGCAGCTCCCATTTTTTGACAAAACTTTGCTTGCTCTAAAAAAATGTCTTCGCCCTCTTTTAAAGAAAGAGAGTTGACAATACCTTTGCCTTGAATGCATTTAAGGCCAGCACTGAGTACCTCCCACTTGGAAGAGTCGATCATGATGGGGATGCGGGAGATGTCGGGCTCCGATCCGATTAAATTTAAAAATTCAATCATGCATGCTTTTGAATCGAGCATACCTTCGTCGAAATTAACGTCGAGAATATTGGCGCCGTTTTCCACTTGATTGCGCGCGACGGTCAAGGCTTTATCGAAGGATCCTTCTTTGATCAGTTTGGCAAAGAGAGGCGAACCAGTCACGTTGGTTCTTTCTCCCACCATATAAAAATTTTGACCTTCAATCTTGAGTGTTTCTAAGCCCGAAAAATACGATGCTTCTTTGAGCGTGGGAATTTTTCGAGGAGAGTAATTGCCACATTTTTTAACCATCATGGCAATGTGATCGGGAGTTGTTCCGCAACAACCACCCACCAAATTTAAAAGTCCAAGTTTAAAATACTCTTCCAGATACTTGGCGGTTAATAGTGGTGTTTCATCGTACCCTGTGGGAGTGAGCGGATTGGGTAGCCCGGCATTGGGATAACAACTGACAGCACAGTCGGCAATTTGTGAAAGCTCACTAATGTAGGGAAGCATTTCTTTTGCACCGAGAGCACAATTGATTCCAACGGCTAAAGGCTTTGCATGCTTAATGGAATGCCAGAAGGCAGAAATCGTTTGTCCGGAAAGTGTTCTTCCCGATGCATCGGTAATAGTGACTGATATAATAAGTGGCCACTTGGTCTGAGTTTTTTCTTCAAAAAGTGCAAGGGCATATAAACAAGCTTTTAAATTGAGAGTATCAAAAGTTGTTTCTGGCAAAAATAAATCGACGCCACCCTCGGCAAGTGCTTCGATCTGCTCAGTATAAACTTCGACTAATTGATCGAAACTCACAGCGCGATAAGATGGTCGTTCCACATCGGGTGAAAGCGATGCGGTTTTATTGGTGGGACCTAAAGCTCCAGCGACAAATACGTGGCGATCGGGATATTTAATTTTAAAATCGGTGCAAGCTTTTTTTGCTAAAGTTGCCGCTTGAATATTAAGTTCTCTAACAAGAGGGGCAAGATGATAGTCCTCTTGGGCAAGCAAATTAGCATTGAATGTGTTTGTTTCAATGATATGGGCGCCTGCTTCTAAATACTTTGTATGAATGTCGTAAATAATTTGTGGTTTAGTTAAAACTAAAAGATCGTTATTTCCTTTGAGATCTTGGTGATGATTTAAAAATTGTTCTCCCCGATAATCTGCTTCATTTAATTTATATGTTTGAATCATGGTACCCATGGCACCGTCGATAAAGAGCACTTTATCTTGAATGAGTTGATTTAAAAGATCTAGTTTTGGATGGTTTTTCATAATGATAACTTATTAATAATTTCGACCACATTTTTTGTATCGTTCATAATATAAAAGTGCACACCAGGAACTTTTGCCTGCAAGAGTCCTTCGACTTGTTTGAGTGCCCATCGTTTTCCAATTTCCTCTGCATTTTTTGGCGATTCACAAATTTCATCGACCAGATCAGTGGGTAAATTGATATAAAAGTTTTTAGGAAGAGAGGTTAATTGTCCGTAGTTTTTAATAACTTTTAATCCCGGAATGATGGGGACAGTAATTCCAACTTGGCGACACTCGCGGACAAAATCAAAATATTTTTGATTATCAAAAAACATTTGAGTGACGATATAGTCGGCACCAGCATCGACTTTTCTCTTTAAGTTCATTAAATCAAATTTTAAATTTGCCGCTTCAAAATGTTTTTCCGGGTAGCCCGCGACTCCAATACAAAAATCAAATTTAGAAACATTGTCGATAGGCTAGAAATTGACCGCAATTGATATCTTTAATTTGCTCCACTAGATCTACTGCATAGTGATTTTGCGTGCGATTGTTTTGTATTTCCTTTTTATAATTTGGTCCGTCGCCTCGAAGCGCCAAAACGTTGTGAATGCCTAAAAAATTTAACTCTAAAAGGGCGTCTTCCGTTTCTTCTCGCGTAAAGCCCAAAGAAAGCAAATGTGCAACGGTGTCGATTTTAAATCTATTTTGAATGACACCACAAATGCCCAACGTACCAGGGCGTTTTTTGAAAATTTTTCTCTCTAGCGAGCCATCTTCTCTTTCATTGTAATGAGCGAGTGAAGAATGGGAGGTCACATCGATCCACGCGGGATTGACGGGAACGATATCGTTGACGAGATCGATGATATCTTGCACCGATCTGCCTCGCGGTGGAGGGACGATTTCAAAACTTAAAGTTGGATTGACAGCTTTTTGAAGATGTTCGATGACTTTCATAATGTTTATTTTATAAATGGTTGAGGATTAATATTTCATGATAGTATCATAACTATGATTATTTTTAGAGAGAAAAAGCTATGAGCGATTGGTATCAAATAGAAAATTCTGATCTGACTTTGCAAGTGACCACCAAAGGAGCTGAGCTCAAGCGACTCTTTAGTAAGCTTTGGAATCGAGAGCTTTTATGGCAAGATCAAGATAAGTTGTGGAATAGAACTTCGCCAGTTTTATTTCCTATTGTAGGTAAACTGCATCAAGACTCTTATGTATTAAATGGAAAAAAATACGAGATGATGCAGCATGGATTTGCCCGCGACCTCGAGTTTGAGTGCACGGCTTACGAAGGCGAACGATTAGAGTTCCTTTTAAGAGATTCTGAACTTACGGCAACTTTTTTTCCCTTTAAATTTAGCCTTTATTTAGAATATAAAATTTCAGATCGAAAACTTACGACCAAGTACACTGTTATCAATAACGATGTTGAAGAGATGCCCTTTTCCATAGGTGCACATCCCGGTTTTAGTATTCAACATTTTAAACAAAGCTATGTGCAATTTTCTCATTTTGAAAAAGAGTATTATAAATTAAATGCATCCTATGTGGATTTTACTCGTGCACATCCCTTGAGTAGTTCCAAATTAGAGTTGACGCCAGATATGTTTAAAGATGATGCATGGATTTTTAAAGATCTCCAGTCAAAGTATGTCGATTTAATCGATATTAAGCGGCTGGAGATGCTTCGTATGCATTTGGACAAGACGCCATACTTTGGTTTATGGAGCAAGGATCCACAAAAATTTCTATGCCTCGAGCCTTGGTGGGGAGTCGCCGATGTTCATCAAAGAAGTGCTGATTTTAAAGATAAAATTGGCACCATGATTTTAAAACCTCAAGAGAGAAAAAGTTTTCAATTTTCCTTGGAGCTTTTTAATTTAGAGAAATCTATCGAATGAATATTTTATTTGCCAAAGATCGCTTTGAAACTTCTGGAGCTTATAGCGACAATTTCTTAGTTAGTGAACAGAATGTTTATTTAATGGATAATCATCGACTGGCTTTGTGGTGTTTTTTGCAAAAATTAAACGAGTCGGATTTTGCGCAAAAAATAAATATTATGCACATCGATGCTCACCCAGATTTGGCCGAAGTTTCAGTCGATGATTTAAAGACCTTGGCTCAGTTGTTAAAAAATCACACTCTCGAGTCTTATATGAATTTTAAAAAAGAAGGTGATCACACCCCTTTGATCAAATTTGATAATTATCTCACTCTTTTTTTCGAGCTTTTTAAGTCTAATATACATCTCAATCAAACGGTCAGCTTTACTCAGAAAATGGGCAGTATGAAGCGCTTATCCTTTGATTTAACTCCGATCTATTTACTTAAAGAATTAGAAGATCGGGCAGAGGATAAAATTTTTTACAATCTCGATCCGTGGATTATCAATCTCGACTTGGATTATTTTTTAAGTTCACAGCCGCATAAAATATTAATGTATAGCGAAGATTATCTCTTTAAAATTGGTCAATTGCTAAGAAGAGGCTTGGAACAAAAAACAATTTCTTTATTAACGATTGCCTTTAGTCCAGAATGTTGCGGTGGCTATGAAAATGCCTTAAAGTGTTTTCGTCACATCAATCGAGGTTTAAAGTTTAATGAAAAATTCGACCAATTTTATATTGAAAGATCTCATCTCTAGTTCTGCTTGGCGAGACATGATTTTTTCGGCACTCGATTCAAGCCATGTGGAAAAGTTAGAAAAATATCTTCAGCTCGAATATCGCGACTACGAAATTTATCCTGCGCAAAGTGATATTTTTAAGGCGATCAATACACTTGAAATCGATCGTGTGAAATGTATTATTTTAGGCCAGGATCCCTACCACGGAAAAGGAGAGGCACATGGCCTATCATTTTCAGTTCCTGAAAAAATAAAAATTCCCCCATCACTTAGAAATATTCTCAAAGAACTGGAAAGCGATTTAGGATTTAAAAGTACCAAGTGTGGTGATCTCACGAAGTGGAGTCGCGAGGGGGTCTTGCTTTTAAATACTGTTTTAACAGTGCGTGCCGATACTCCACTTTCTCATCGCCATCTCGGGTGGGAAATGATCACGCAAAAAATAATTGAGCTAGTGGCCCAGCATCCGACACCTAAAGTTTTTATGGCCTTTGGGAGTCACGCTCATCAGTGCGTGAAAAATATCGATCGTACTCATCATTGTGTGATCGAGACTGTGCACCCATCACCTTTAGCTGCCTATCGAGGATTTTTTGGAAGCCGTCCCTTTTCTCGATGTAACGAATTTCTGATCAGTCGAAAATTAAGTGAAATAGATTTCAATCTTAATTAAAGAGACTTTCAAAATCCTTCATGCTTAATTTTCCAGAGAAAACTTGATCGTCATCAGTGGACAATAGATCGTTGAATAATTGCTTTTTTTCTTCTTGAAGTTTGAGAACTTTTTCTTCGACTGAGTTTTTAATAATTGGTCTATAAACCGTGAGCGTATTTTTTTGACCAATGCGATAAGCGCGATCGATGGCCTGAGACTCGACTGCGGGATTCCACCAAGGATCCATGATAAATACATAACTAGCTGCGGTTAAATTTAAACCGACGCCTCCCGCTTTTAAACTGATGAGAAATAAGGGATGAGTTCCGGCCTGAAACAAGTCCACTTCAGCTTGTCTTTTATTGATCGACTGACTTCCATCGATGCGAGAATATTTCCAGTGTCGCTCTTTGAAAAAATGTTGGATAAGATCGAGGTAGGTTGTAAATTGTGAAAAGATGATCGCCTGATGCCCCTCTTGCATAATAAGCTCTAAGCTTTCGAGAAGAAAATCAATTTTTGTCGACTCGATCGCGCGCGGATTGTTTTTTTCGTTGGGGTTGGTGTTTTGCCACAAGCAACTTTGGCGCAAGTTTAATAAGCCACGCAAGATTTCGCCGTATTTGCTGGTGGATGTGGCTGCTTGTATGCGCGATCTGATCTGAATTAAATTTTTATGATAAAATTCTTTTTCACTATCGCTTAACTCTAGAATGACATTATTTTCTATTTTAGGGGGAAGATCGTGCAGCACTTGCGATTTTGTTCGCCTAAGTATAAATGGTGCGGCCGCTTTTTTGGCGATATTTCTTGTTTTAGAATTTGAAATAGTTCGAACAAATTGTAAGTCACCCCAAATCCCGGGCATACTTAAATCTAAAATATTATAAAATTCTGAGAGGTCATTTTCGACCGGAGTACCCGTGAGAGCTATTCGAAATTGAGCATTAATTTTTCGGGCAGAAAAAGCTCCAAGCGAGCGAATATTTTTTAAATTTTGTACTTCATCTAAAATAAAAATATCAAAATTAATTTTTGAAAAAATATCTTCCGCTTCTTTTTTCATAACGCCGTAGGAAGTGAGAATAATTTTCTTGTCATCGAGCTCGCGCGATCCTCCGTGATAAATATGCATTTCCATGTCGGAGAATTTTTTAATTTCATTTTCCCAGTTAAGTAAAATCGAAACTGGACAGACAACTAAGATTTTGTCGACTTTGTGATATACACTTTGCAAGAAGGCAATGGTCTGTAAGGTTTTTCCCAAACCCATATCATCTGCAAGACACGCTCCCAATCCATGCTCGTACAAAAATGAAAGCCAGTTAAAGCCCACTTTTTGATAAGGCCTTAAAATAGGTTCAAGATGAGAGGGTAGCGGATAGGTCGGCATTTCAGTAAATTGCGAGAGTCTTTCACAGAGCTTGATTTCTTCTTCGGTTAAGGCTCCATCGATGCCCATTTTTCGAAGTTCAAATAATTCAAAAATGCGAGCGCGATTAAAGGGCAAAACAAATTTTCTAAAAACTTTACTTCCATCGATGGACTTGGACTCTTCGGTACTTTCAAATTTAGTGTATTTCTGTAGAAAACGAATCAGATCTTTTTGTTCTTTAGAAAGTAGAATCAGTCCATTTTTAGTAATGACCATGCCAGAATCGATGTCGCTGGACTTTATTAAAGCCAAATCTTCTTCACTAATATTGAGTTCGAGATCAAACCATTTTGTACTCGAGGAACGACGTTCAAATTTGATGCGAGAATTCCACTTGGAGATTTCATTGCGATCGTAAAATATCTCGACTTCATGCAAGCTGACTTTGCGATGAAAGTCGCTCAAGCCTTGAAAGAGAATTTGTGGCGTTAGTTCGTAATCAACTTGATAAAGCTCCGGAAGGTATTCGGCAAAACGAAAAAAATGCTCGCCAAATGTATCCGCTATTCCAAGAAAAATAGCTTTGGTTTTCTCATTAGAATATTTATAAATGCATCGACTTTCTTCGTGAATAACGTAGGTGAAATCTTCTTGAATAAGGATTGTTAAAAGTTGATTGAGACGATGTCTAAATTCAGAAAGCAGAATAAGCTTTTTATAGTGTTCTTTCTTGAATAGAAAAAAATCTTTCAATGATGTGATAAATTCATAAGTGTCATATTTCTTTTTGAAGAAATTTAGAATTCCATTGCTGCAATCTAAAAAACTAAAGAGTGGATCAGGTGGTGTTTTTTCTCCATTAGCTTTGAAGAACTCAAAGCTTGTTTTCATTACACCTTTCTTGTCTGCTGGGTGAATAGTGAAGCGTGACTTTGGCTCAATAATAGTAAACTCATGTACTGGATATGAAGCTTTTTTAACTTGAAACAATTCATCTTGATCAACTTCATAAATTAATTCGATTAAGTCGACAGTTTGATTTTCTTGAAGAATTAGAAAGAGATCATTTATGCTGGGTTGATGGCTTTTATTTTTTAAGCGCTGAAATAGAGGGTATAGTCTTTGACTTAAATGTAAGGCTTCGCCTTTTTTCCAATTAAATAAATATAAATGCTCAAAAATTGAAACTTCATTTGTAATGTCATCCAGATCTGATTTCCATTTAAAATAAAACTCTTGGTTGGAGTTAAAGCATAAGATCAATTTGCCGTAAAAGGCGATGGGAGATGGAAATGGAATGACCCTTTTATTTGGTAAAATATATTGGGCATCAGCAAAGTTATGAACAGGAAGATCTGATTCTAGTTGATGAGGGCCAGTTAGAACAGTACCAAATTCCTTAGCTCTTGCGCCAAGGCTATAGTCTTGATGATGAGATTGGTAGTGTTCACTTATGCTAGTATCTTGATGTTGGCTTTCGAAATGCTTAAGCATGTTAAAATACAAATATAGAGCAGCAGTGTGAGAACAGTGTTCATTTGTCGTCCATGCTTGGCAATTGCATTGAGAGGAGAGTGGGGATTGTTCAGTTCCTTCGAGTCTCTTCTTATAAACAACTTTAACCTCGAAAACTTTGTCGGTTTTAACAATTCCACTAGTGATATAATAAGTTTCAGCATCTCCCTTTTTAAAAGAAATAGAAACTTTCGATCTTCTTATAAATTGCATTCCTTGTTCGATAAATTTATTTTGAAAGAAGCGTTTTGCTTCATTTAAAATAGGAATCGGGAGCGAAATATTATAATCCGTCATAGATATACTTTTTTAAAAACTAACTTAACTTTGAGAACAAGATAGCCATTATTATCTTTCGAGGACAAAGAATAATTATACACTTGAACTCATGCACATTTCAAGTCATTTGAACTGTACAAAGTATGAACTAGTTAATTAGTGCGATGATATTGTCATTTTTTGGGAGAGTGATAGTAAATGTAGTACCCTGGCCAACTTCGGATTCAATTTGAATTGTGCCTCCGATTTTATCAACTGCTTCTTTAAGCGCAGAGAGACCAACACCACGACCAGAAATGGAATTATAGCTTTCTTTTGTTGAAAACATAGGACTAAAAATCAAGTTCATTTTATCAGTGGAGCTCAAAGATTCAAGGTCTGTCGCTGGGTTCTTTTCTTTAAATTTGCGGGCGACAATCTCTGGATCAATGCCTTTTCCATCATCTTTGAATTTTAATGAAATTTGATTTTTTTGATTTTCTAAAGTTATTTCAATGGAGCCGTTTTCTAGCTTTTGATGAAGTGTTCGTTCTTCAGGTGTTTCAATTCCATGATCGAGTGAGTTTCTTAAAAGATGAACAATGTTATTTAATACATCTTTGTAAGTTTCAAAGTTAATTTTAATATCAGTTTGAGATGTAATTTTTAATGGACTAATTTTCTTGTTTAGTTTCTGAGCAATGTTTTGGCAATATTCATCGTAGAATTCAACAAAGTTTTTTAGAGACACTCTTTCAAACGTATTTAAGAATTCATCTAAAATGCTCGGGTTAGCATTTGATCGAACTAGGAATTGATAGAAGTCTTGAACTGTTTCGCTGCTAATTTCTACAGACTTAATTTTTGAATTATCTTTTAAGCCAAGAGTTTGATTTAAGTCTACGGTTAGTTCTTGGAAAAAATGCTTTAGATTTATGATAGATTCTTTTAGTGCATCTAGGTTTTCAAAGTCTCCAAACTTGTGCTGGTTTATGGCGGCTTGTTCAATGTCAATGACCATTTCTCTGGCTTTGTTAAAGTAAAATAATCCAAGATTACCATTTAGTGTGTGAAGTATTTTAATCATACTTGAAAGGCTTTCAAGAGAAGGATGTTTTGAAAATTCAAGCAAGTTCTCAATCGACTCATTTGTTTCTAGGACAAAGTGTTGATATTGAAATTTAGATTTGCTTATTTTGATAATACTTGAAGCAAAGTCTTGCAGCGCGGATAGATTTTTTTGAGTCTCAATTTGTATGGATATGTCTGTAGCGACTGCAACGATATAGACAAGTTGTTCGGCTTCATTTCTCAAGGGGTAGTATTCAAGTTTAATCGTTTGATCGTTTTTGACTATTTTATCTGGCAAAAGTGCTCGGCAACTATCAAAATGAAGCAATCCTTCAAAAGTAACCTTTGCCCAATTTTCATAGGTCGTCGACTTTTCTGGCTCTAATATTAAATCGTAGTATTTTACGTCAGTAGGTTTGCAATGAAAAATCTCTTCACATGCTTTAGTATAAAATTGATGACAATTTAGATCTTTGTCAAATGCGAAAAGCCCTTGATTTAAGCTATTGATCATGGCCTGTGTAAACTGGTTAAGTTCATAGAGTTCTTTGGTTCTGTCTTCGACCATTGATTCTAGCTTGTGCATGTATCTTTCAAGTTCTTTGTTTGCAAACTCAAGTTTTTTAATGAGTTGGTCTTTAGTCTTTAAAAGAATATTTATCTCACTCGTCATTTTTTCAAATGACTTAGAAAGTAGTCCGATCTCATCGTTTCGACTAATGTTGAAAACATGTTTAAAGTTTCCTTTTGAGATAAGATTGGCTTTTTCTGTTAAGTCTTTAAGTGGAGAGGTGAGGTAGACTGAAAAGAAGATACCAATGAAAGTCATAAGCGAGATAGACATTAAGGCATATAGAATTGTTTTGTACTCTAGAAACTTCTTGAGGTTGATTGCACTGTCTAGATTGGTAACGGAGGTAATTATAAAAGATGCATCCTTTGATAAGCTTTGGGCCGTTAATATTTTAGAATCATTTGTTTGAATCTCGTAAATTTCGTGATTAATATTTTTCTTTACGAAGCGTTCAATGTGATGTGCTTCTTGGTTTTTTGAGAGTTCGTTTTTAACAAAGAAAATACTGTGCTTGATAAACTCTGAGCTGCGAAGCGCTTCTCTGATCATTTTTGGATTGAGTATCGTTAGCATTCGAACATCAGAGGTTGGTAATTTAATTGCACTAATTAAATACTTCAGTTCGTTTTTCGAGTTGTAGTAAAAGAGTTCGTTGTATTTGTCGAGATTTGATGTTGAGCTAATGATGCTTCTTACTAGGGGTTGAATTTCATCTAGTTCTTTTTTAGTGAAGTTGTTTTTATAATATTGTGAAAGATTTTTTTCAAAAGTATCGATGATCTTATAGCTGTAAGCAAAGTAATACTCCGTTTGAATTTTATAGAACGCATCAATGTTTAAGTTTTGATTGGTAACTAGTTCATAGTTAACTTGTGCAATTTTTGTTTGATTTTCAAAGAGGCTTTCTAAGTTATATGTGGTTGCTTCGTTGCTTAAGGATACTTGATTGTAAAGGTAGGCTAATTTGTCTTTAATGAAGATGTTGTTTGAATAATAAATATTCATTGCTGTAAAGCAGGCTAAGATAAGAGTCGTTCCAAGAACAATCTTAAGACTCAATGAAATATTGTTATTCACACTATGAATCCTTGTTTTTTGTTTTGATAAATATATTATATGTTAAAATAACTAAATTATGTTTTTTTTTAAATCAGCTTTAATACAAAAATTAAACTTAAGTCACAAAATTATTTTGGGTTTAGCAACACTGCTTTTTATTCTATCACTGACCTTTTTCATCCAGATCAAGCTTAATAATACAACACGTGGCATGCGTCCCGTGGTGAAGATTTTCGATGTTCAAAATATAGTTGAAATGCAAAAGTTTGGAAGTTTTGTTTTTTCGGAAGTTAGAAATGGTCAAGAGTTAAATGCGGGAGATAAAATTTTTGTTGGAAAAAAATCAAGTGCCAAGATAGTTTTTATTAACTCAAAGAATGAAGTAGTACTTTCCGAAAATTCGCTGATTAAAATTGATGATGATGAAGCTGGTGACCGACTAAAATTAGAAAAGGGAGATATTGCATTCTATTCAAAAGAAAAGAAGAGTGTGTTGGTCGGAAATATACATGGAGACATTGAACTTAAAAATGGAGAACTCGGGCAAGAAGTTATAAGGGCAAGTGCCGGGAAAAGTGGAAAAATTTTAGTTCAAGCTACTGGGCCAAATACGGGTAAAGTAAAATCAAAAAGTGAACCAAATTCTAACAGTCAAGCACATGAGTTGTTTAAGTCTCAATTAGAAATTGTTGAACCATTAAAAGATCAGATACTACCTGTTGGAAATTACTTAAAAGTAGAATGGAAAAGCCGCGAAGTCATCCAGCTTAAAGTTTCAACCAGTTTGAGTATGGAACCAAAAATCTTTGAGCACACGGATCAAAAAAAATTAGGTAAATGGCTATCACCTAAGGTAATGGAAAATGGTGACTACTACTTGTCATTAACAGAAGTTAGTACTGGAGTTTCTAAAATTTTGCCTTTCAAGGTGAGAAATGCAGAGTACACTGAGTTAGTTTATCCAAAGCCAGATGATGTGATAAAAATTTCTCGTAATAATGCATCGACATCATTGAGCTGGAGAGAAAATAGCTTTAAAAATTATCGTTTAAAAATGACGATCAATGGAGTAAAACAGGAGCCAATCGATCTTAAAGAGAATAAGTACTCCTTAAACGAGATTAAGGAGAATACTCAAATTCAATGGAGCGTTAGCACTATTAACGAATCATTAAGAGAGCTTTATACAACAGAGCCAAGAAGTGTAAAAATTATCTTTGAAGGTAAAAATTTTCTTATAAAAGACACGTTTAAAGCTAGTTACAGTAAAGGTGAAAAAGTAATATTCAAATGGGATTCTTTAGATGGAGAGATTTTTGATATAGAGATCAAAAATAATTCTCAAGCAAAAGTTATATTCAATGAAAGTGTTAAAGGGAATCAGTTCAGCTTTGAAGCTCAGGAAGTTGGTGACTATCAATTCACATTAAGCTCAAAGTCTTACCCAACATTTAAAGCCCTCAAACATCAGTTTTCAATTTATCAAAAGGTTGCCATAAGTCAAAACCAACTTGAAAGTTATTATGGAAGGAATTCAATCGGTAAGATCTTGAGATTAAAATATCAAAAGCTTTTTCCAGAACCGCTCATTTTAGAAGTATCCTCTAATTCAAGCTTTGAGCCGATTATAGAAAGTTACCCTATTGTGGATAATGAGTTGGATTTTAAATTGAGTAAGGCAGGGCCTGTTTGCCTTAGAGTATCGGCGCGACAGTCTAAGGGATTTTATTCACCCTCTGATGCTGAGTGCTTTATTATCGATGAAACTGATTTAATCAATGTACCAAAAGCTGCAGACTTAAAAATTGAAAGACGATGGTTTGGTTTTTTAAAGCCAGCCATTGTAATATTGCCGAAAGTTGAAAATGCCGTATTTTACGAGGTTAAATTTTATCTCGATAAAAAAATGAAAAATGAAATTTACTCGGAAGTAGTAGATAAGCCAGAATTAATATTTTTTAACGATGAAAAAAATATTCAAAATTACCGAAGAACAGATATGAAGTATGGTGAATTTTATTTTAACTATCGAATTAAAAACAAATATGGCCAATATTCTCAATATTCAAATTTATCTACGATGACTCTACCAATTTCGATCCCTATTATTTTTTTAGTCTTGGGTTTAATTGTTGCCTTAATTGTCATGATAGCGAAAAAATATTTCAATCAAGAGTAAAAAGATCGCAGGGCTGAGGCGCTCCCTTGCTGATTTTCTGTGACATATAATGATAAATCTCTAGTGAAGATTGAGCGATATCATTAGCATTAACTCCAGATTCTTCTAGTGATGTGTGTTTAATATATCGAATCGATTTTTGAATTTTTTCGATCTCATCTTCGCCAAGTAAATCTTGAATAGTTTTTAATGAACTCAATTTTAATTGCATTTCAGAAGACTTAAGTTGAGGTTGTTTAATAGGTAGCCATGGCTCACTAAGAGATAGATCTATAACAAATTGATCGATGTCATCACCAATGAACAGGTGCGATGGAATTTTAAGCTGGTGAATAATCTTTAAAATTTGAACTGATGTATTTTGTAAATAAATAAGCTCATCAGAATATCTTTTAAGGTAATTTAGAGAAAGATGAAGAGAATTCAAAAATCTTTGAGCAGTCTTTGGTGGTATTTTTGAAGAATTTTTCTGTATAAAGATTCTAACTTTATCAGCATTGGTAAATGCTTTTTGCATAAAATCTTTTGGTGATTTTGAGCTAGCTTCAAAGAGTAATTGGTGCATTTTACTATTAAAAAGAACAAAGTCTTCAAGGGGGATAATAAAATCATTCTGCAATTCATAATAATCTGCATTGTTAATAAGTGGTAAAAGTATAAATTTATTATCTCTACGGGCTTTTAAGTAGGCATCAGATAAATTAGAACTAGAAAATATTTTTAGTGGAATTAAGTGACTAAAGCTGCTTCGAACATACTTGGTCGATAAATCATAGCCTGAAAATCCTACAGTTTCCTTGGTTGAAGTTGTCATAATACAAAGGGGGGCATCGTAGACAATGCTTGCACCAGAGTAGCAAGAGTTATCAATGAGAGCGATCTGGAGAGAATTGAATTTTTGAGCTAAGTTTAGGAGAGGATCGAGAGATTGTATATTGTATGACGTACCTAGTGGATAAGTTTGAATTGAATGCATTTGTTGGCCTTTAGTTTTTAAAACACCATGGGCCAATACTATTATTAAAACCTTCTTGGAAGTTTTCGCAATATTGTTTAATTTAGTACTAAAATATTCTTGAAGTTCCAGTCCTTGAAGGGATGTTAAAGAGATATGATCATCTCCATATTCATTCAGTGTGTTTTGAAACCTTAAATAAAAATGATTCTTCGTCAGATTGTGAAGAATATTTAATTTCCATTTTTTTGATTGAGCTAATTTGATCCATTCTGAAATGTCATGATCGAACATTTGAGATTTAGGAGAGTCTGGAGTGCCTCCATGAATTAAGAATAACTCTGTTGCTTGAGCAAAGTGAGTAATCAAAAAAACATTGATAAAAACTGCCAAAAGCCTCTTCATGAAATATTCTCAGTATAAATAGTTATCAACTTGCAGGTTGATTAGCATGGTACACTTTATTTAATAGTTTTATCTAAAAACAAGTCATTATTTTATTGTGTCTAAAAAATCATCAAAAAAAAGGGGCTCATAAATGAGCCCCTAAAAGTGATAAAATACTTAATAAATCAATTAGTTATCCACATATGACTTGAGGAGTTTTGCCCTCGACGGGTGTCTTAGTTTTCTCAATGCTTTTGCCTCAATTTGTCTAATACGCTCACGAGTAACAAAGAAATCTTGTCCGACTTCTTCAAGGGTGTGATCAGATTTTTCACCAATCCCGAAGCGCATTCTAAGAACTTTTTCTTCTCTTGGTGTTAAGGTCGCAAGAACAGAGCGAGTTTGTTCAGAGAGTGTAATGCTCATAACCGCATCGGCGGGAGAGATGATTTTTTTATCTTCGATAAAGTCACCAAGTGATGAATCTTCCTCTTCTCCGATTGGAGTTTCTAGAGAAATTGGCTCTTTTGAAATTTTTTGAACTTTTTTAACTTTATCAACTGGGAGCTCCATCTTTTCAGCAATTTCTTCTGGCGTTGGTTCTCTACCTAACTCCTGAATAAGTTGTCTTGATGTTCTCACCATTTTATTGATTGTTTCAATCATGTGAACAGGAATTCTAATTGTTCTTGCCTGATCTGCAATGGCGCGAGTAATGGCCTGTCTAATCCACCATGTAGCATATGTAGAAAACTTATAGCCGCGACGATATTCAAATTTATCGACAGCTTTCATTAAACCGATATTTCCTTCTTGAATAAGGTCGAGAAATTGCAATCCACGGTTTGTGTATTTTTTGGCAATAGAGACAACGAGTCTAAGGTTTGCTTCAACTAGTTGCGCCTTAGCCTTATCAGCTTTTATTTCTCCATTGATAATAATTTTATAAACTTTCTCAATTTCATTAAATTCCATACCCGCATCAATCGTTAATCTTCTTAACTTTCTCAAGATGTCTTCTTGATTGCGGATCAATTGTTCAATTTTTGCATCAGTTGTAAATAGGTCTTTTGCCAGCTTGCGCTTAAAAGAGTCATCTTCCATTACTCTGTCGTACAAAACTTTATATGCATCGGAATCATTTACTTCTAAGAATTTAAAAATTCTTTCTTGCTGGTCAAAAAGTTCTTTGAATTGAAGATAGTATTTCTTAACTGGCTCTACAAATGAATTAATGATCTTACGGTTAAAGGTCAAATCTGCCAATTCATCTGAAACTTTATCCATAAGCTTCTTTTGATCGGCATTGAGAGCTTTAATTGTTCCATCTGCTTTTTCAATTTCATTTAAAAGAGTTTGGATTTCATCAATGACGGCATAAATTCGATCCTTCGTTTTTTTGATATCCTGTGGCGTTGATTCATCATCGAGACCGCGCACGAGTTCTTTGACAAATTCTTGCGGATTTTCCTGAGATTCAATTTTTTCTCTAAGCCGAACGACTTCTTTGAGGGCATGTGTGGACGAAAGGGCAGAAAGTATAATGACTCTTTCACCTTCTTCAATTTCTTTGGCGATGACGACTTCACCTTCTCTGGTTAAAAGTGCTACTGACCCCATTCTTTTTAAGTAAAGTTTAACTGGATCAGTCGATGCTGAACGAAGTTCAGCTTTTTCTTCTCTGGAAAGAGTTTCCTCGATGATTTCAGTGCCATCGAGTCTGATTCCTTCTTCATCTTCTTCCGTTTCAGTCGCGCTATCTAAAATTTCAATTTTTAATTCTTGAAATCGAACGAGAATGTCATCGATATCTTTAGCAAGAATTATACTTGCTGGTATCGCATCATTAATTTCTTCGGCTGTAAGGGTGCTGTGATCTTTTCCCTTACTTAAAAGGCGATTAAACTCTTTTGAGTTTAGAAAGTTCACAACTGCAGGTGATGTTACCATGGAGTCTCCTGTGATCGAATGTTATCTAAGATCTGGCTTGGCCTTTGTCAGTGCCAGCAGATTTTTTTCTATGATGAGGATGTCGCGCAAAAGTTTTTCGGACTCTTCGATAGTTTCTAAGCCCGATTGAAGATTTTTAAGAGCTTCTCTTTTTTGTCGCAATCGCTCTCTCTCTAACTTGATTTTTAAATCAAAAATGATTCTATTTTTTGATTTGGTATCAAGTGTCTTTGGCTTAAAATCGTAAAAAGCTTCAAAGGCAATATTTTTAAGCTCGATACAATTTTCACTGATTAAGTCAGTTGCCATTTTGGGAAACTCAATTTCATCAACTTCAATATAAAGTTTTTGAAGTTTACCAAGGTATATTTTTACCTCATCAGAGTCTATTAAATCAAGGATTTCGGTTATTCCTTCATGGTCTAGAAGTGCAGGTTTTTGGAGCAGTTCTTGCAGACATAGTTTTTCTGAGTTATTGAGCTTTAAACTATCCGGTTTAGCATGCTGAGATTCAGTGTTGTCAAAGAAATGATTTTCATAAAAGCCCTTTAATTCAGCATCCCTATCGGATTCGACTTGAAGCACAATTGCTTTTGGTTCTCTCTCTGAAGATTGCTGCCCTTTGCGCAAGGGCAATCGCGCTAATTGAGAGCTATTTTGCTGCTCTAAAAATTGTCGATACTTCGATTGAATTTGCTCACTTGATGAATTGAGTCCAATAGATCTGGCAAATTGCAACAATCGCTCAATGGCCGAAAGTTCGTCTCCAAGTGGCTTTAAAACGACAAATGCTTGTTCCAATAATTTTAATTTCTGGTCGACAATTTCGGGAAGCTTGGTTGGAATCATTTTTCTCAAAATGACATCGTATGCAGCTTCAGCAGCATCTATTTTTTTTTGTAGTTCTAAAATTCCAAATTTAAGCAGAAACTCATCTGGGTCTTTCGCAGGTTGAAAATCAATAAAGCGACTGACAACTCCTTTTTCGGCAAGTTGTTGATTTATTTTCATCATTGCTTTAAAGCCGGCGCTATCTGAGTCCAAGGCTAAAATGACATTTTTTGTGAGGGAGAGCAGTCGGTCTAAAGATTGTGGACCTAGTGCGATCCCCATAATTGCCACAGAGTGTGTAAAGCCATTTTGGTACAGGGCAATTTGATCCATATTACCTTCGACTAAAATAACACAATCTTTTTCTCGAATCGCATTTTTTGCAAGATGGTAGCCATAAAGCAGATTGCTTTTGTTAAATAAGAATGATTCTTTAGAGTTCATGTATTTTGGGACTTGATGATCGGCGATGGCCCTCGAGGTGAAGCCAATGACTTGTCCGCTATGATCCCAAATGGGAAAAATTATGCGCTCTCTAAAACTGTCCCACATCCCCTCTGAACTAAATTGTCCACTCTTGGATTTTATAAGGCTTAATTCAAAAGCAGTTTTGAGAGCAAACTCGCGCTCATTTAAATTTGGAATTGATTGAAGATACTCCAATAAGGAATTGCGATTGAGTGAATAACCCAATTGATATGTTTTCGCGATCTCATCGCTAATAGCTCGCTTTTTAATAAAATCTTGAAAAGGCGACTGAGCTTTGTCAGTGGCTATTTTTCTATAGAGTTGAGCAGTCTTAGTTAAGATTTTTTTTCCCATAACCGTTTTGGGATTTTGCTTTTTTTCCTCTTGAAACGATTCAAAAGAAAGTCCTTGTTGTGAGCATATTTCTTTAAGTGAATCGATGAAATCTAAATTTTTATATTTCATAACAAATGAAATTGCATCACCAGCAGCACCGCAAGCATAGCATTTAAATAATTTTTTACTATCGCTGATTTGCATGGAAGGATTGGTATCTGAATGAAAAGGGCAAAGCGAGACAGTGGAATTGCCTTTTCTTATGACAGGAATATAATTGCCAATGATTTGGCTCAGAAGGATTTCTTCTTTGATTTTAAATTTCAAATCATCGAGTGACATAGCTAAAATCCTCAATACTTAATATTCATACTTGAAAATTAAACTGTAGGGAGTATAAAGTAAATCAATTAGGGCAATTTAAACCTTGCTGGGAGCTCTAAGGACGAAAGCCTTGATCTTAATTCCTTGAGCGACAAAAATTTTTTCAAAACCTGTCATGTACTTAGATAAAAAATGTTCGGGAAATTCAGATCGTAAATCTTTAGATTCGAGCAGAAGTTCAAATTGACCAAATTTTTTAATCTCTTTTTCCATCCACGCGGCATAGTCATCGTGATCAGTTTTTATAAACAAGATACCGTTAGGTTTCAAACATTTTAAAGCGGCATTTAAAAATGGAGCTTGCAGTAATCGCTTTTTATGATGTCGGGATTTCGGCCAGGGATCGGGGAAGAAGTAAAAAATTCCATCGAGTTCGTGATCGTTGAAAATAAATTGTATTCTTTCGCCCTTTGCTCGCAAGTAGCGAAAGTTTTTATTCTCAATTTGGGAAAGTTTTTTTGCCAATTGGAAACTTCTTTTAAAGCGATAATCCAAGCCGACAAAATGATGTTCCGGGTGGTCGCGACAGTAATCAATCATAAAATGACCTGCACCTGTCCCCACTTCTAAAAAAAGTGGGCCATCTTTTTTGAAGACTTGTTCATTCCATTTGCCGCGAAATGTTTCAGCATCATTATCGCGCATGACAAATTCATCAAAAACACCTAGTCGGTCGTGATAAGGATTGTCGTGTTTATATTTAAAATCTGGTTTTAAAGAATAATCTTCCATGGTCACTTACAGTTCAAAAATTGATAAAGACTAGGGATACCAAATGTCCAAAAGGCTTTCAAGAAAATAGATATGAAACCATCAAAGAGTGTCTGCTTGTGATTACGGAATTTGCCAATCTGGACTGAGACAGAAAGTAAGTGCGATTAATTTATATTTCATGAGAGGGGTGGTAATCGCAGAGGATTGAGCAATTTTAAGCTGTGAAGAGAGAACGGAAGCTGGAATGTCGGTAGCAGGATAAAATAACTGATAAATTTTAATTATCTCGTCTTGATTTGGCGGTGTGTTGATTTGAGGCAGAGAGATGTTGGGGCCCAGGACCTTGGTCAAAAGATTGTAAATTGCAGTTTGATTGTCGACTAATACTTCACAAGCTTGGGTTCGAAGAGCTTCACGAATGGTGTTTTCGGCTCCCACGTTTGGTGAGTTGAGCTCAATGTTGGAGCAATCGGCATCTTTGTCGTCGATGGGATGCATACCCCATTGAGGTGTATTTTCTGGAGAGTAACTCGCTTCATATGGTGAGCAACCGCCAGAGAAAAAAGCTCCCTTTGTCAAAGTATATGGCCTGATGAGAGTTTTTATTTTCTCAACTTCAGATTGATTGTTTGAATTTATTGGGCCGAAAATGTCTAACAATACATTAAAAACATATTTTCGATCGGCAATTCTTGCTACGGAGTTAAGAGGTAAATTATTAAAGTCCTTTACTGAATTTTCACTGGCAATTTTGCGCTCAAGGTTTTTGTCTACAAAAGAGCTGAGAACGGCTTCCCCTTCTTTTATCTTGATAGGTAGACAGGAATAAAGAAGTATTAATGGAGCAATTAAAAAATTTTTTTTCATAATTAAACCGTTTTTGGCTTTTCTCTTTCGGCCCATTTTCCATTATTTTTTGTAAGAAGATTTTCACTGTTATTTGTATTCCCAGGTAAGCCAGCAAGTTGCAATACGGTGTTGTTCATATTTCCTAAGCCAATATGATTTTTTAAAACTTCAGACTCTTTACCAAGTCCCCACATGTTTTTTCGAAAATTATCTTTAGTTAGTGTAGCTGCATTGGCATAAGTGTTGCCAACCATTAGTGGAGAGTTTATTTCTCCATTAAACACCATTATGGAATTAGCATTCCAGCCATGATCTGAAGCATTACCAGTAATTTGAGGATTTCTGGCAAAATCCGTGGAATAAGTAATTAATATATTTTCAAAGAGTTGTTTAGATTTAAGATGGCTAATGAATTCATACAAGCAAGCGATATATCCTCTGGAGTACATCGACCACGTTAAAGTTTGAAATGCAAGTCCGAAATCATGCCCATCATCGCTATGAAAAGTGACTTGATTATTCGTATGAGGAAGCGAGTTTGAGATTTTAAGCAAAATGTCTGACTTCAAAGAGAAAGATCCACCCATCGCGACTATTGAGGAAGAGAGATTGTTTTCAAATAAAACCTCAGCCATGGCAAAAGCTTCACTGATGTAATCTGCTTTTATACTATTATTAAAAAGCTCGCGCAGGTCTCGATTTTCTGCAAATTTTAAATCTTTACGATCAATGAAATTTAATCCCCAAATATTTGAAGAGTAGTTAGTTAAGGGTTGATCAAGTAGGCCCGCCAAGTGAGTATTAGCATCAGCTGCATTAAATTTCGTAGCATGTTCAAAAAGCATTAAGTATTTTAACTTTTTAGTTTGAAACTCTGTAACCAGTCCAGCCATATTACTGCGAATGAGTTCTTCAGCATTGTTGCGATTAATTTTTGAACTATTTTTTTTGTAAAATGAATTATTATCAAGCTCTTTTAGGGCAGATTTTATGAGTGAGTCAATTTGGGGATTTTTTCTAAAAAGACTGGCTTTTTCAGTAAAAGATGAAGAGATAGAATTCATTGTATTGGTTGCGTTTGATTCAACAATTGCCTTAACTCCATCTGGTGATGAATAGTTAGTATAAATTCTACGTGTATGATCAATAAGAATTGCGGGTAATTTTAATTGAGCTTGGTTAGTAAAAATTCCATGCAATGAATGATTTGAGCCAATTGGACGATAGGTGACAAATTGCGAGAGTTCGTGTCCATCGGAAGGATTCCAAATTCCTCTTACGATAAGACTGCTATCGAGAAGCGTCTCTGGACTGATCCAAGATGTTGAAATAGTACCGTTGCTATAGGTTGGAATCGGATAAAACCAAACTGGTGGATAGTAGTAATCACCTCTTTGGCTTTGGTTAAAAGTAGCTTTCCCCGTAGAAGCTTCAATATTAGTTCCCAATCCAGGTATTTTATATTGTTCATCCGGAGTGACACCATGTGGATACAATCCTAAATTAAACATCCAATTTGGCATTCCTCCATCATTGAAAAATGAAAGTATTTTTTTACCGCCTAAGCTTTGAGCGTGTGCATTGGAGACAACTCCTTTTAGAATTTGATCTACAATTTTAATACTATCAAGGTAGTAAGCTCCAACTCCACCGAGAGCAGTATTTAATATAAAATTTCTTCTGTTTGTGCCTGACATTTTAACCTCAGTATTTTATATCAAAATCAGCTTCTTTATAAACATCAGAGCTGATAATTTCTTTTATAATTTCTCTGACATTTTGATTCGATTTTAGTTTGGTAGTTAAACTCAATAAGTATTTATAGATTTTTTCTTCTTTTGCATTGTACTTAATACTCGATGGATCAGTAATGTCTTGTATGTTTATTTTGTGACCAGTTAAAAATTCAAAGTATCTTTTGCTCGCACACAGGTAAAAATCATCTGTCTTGGCAATAGCTTCACCTAGAGACGTTTGTCCCTTTAATCCCTGAATTCGCTCATGAATAAGTTTTCCATCGTGACTTCTAAAATAAAGAGCTCCTCTCGGAGGTCTTTTATAAAATGCAGAATCAGCAGCTTTCCCTGCTCCTAAGCCTAAAACTGGTCCAGCTTCTTCGGCTAAATAATTTTGTTCATATTGTTCTAGAAAATAAAAGACAGTTGCTTGCTCGATGGGGTTGTGACCTAATTTATTTAATTTTAAACCGCGAATTGAATAGGCCATTGTGTCGATTGAAACGTGACATTGCATACATTTGGAAGTGTTTCTAAAGGGTAAGTAATTGTTTCCATCTTTATCAACACTTGATACAGCATCTTGTTGTTGAACAACAGGTAAATCTCGACACATTAAATCTTGATATAACCTTTTACTCCAAACTCTGCCAGCCATGATTCCGCCATCATCAGTTTGAAAGTTTCGATTTCGATTAATTTTTATATATGGTTGAGTTCCAATTAACCCAGAACCAAAACTCTGAGTAAGGTTTGCTGGTCTATCAACTGTGTATCGTGGCCATTCTTGTGGACAAGAAATGACTTTTGTATTGGTATTGTAAAAACAATGATAGGAATCGTTTGCATAAACGTGCTCCATGGGTGTTATCCCAATAAGTTTTCCAACTTGAAGATGGAGGCCATTCTTTTTATTTTCAGGATCGAGCAATTTTCCAACAGTTAAGGCATTATTTGTTTCGTAGTCAGGCAAATTATTAATACCAATAAATGTAGTGTTTTTTGAACTTCCATAAACAGGGCTATTGTTAGTAACTGGAAAGTAAGCACCAGTATTAAATCCTTTAGATCTTTCAGCGAGATAGGTCGTATCAGATGTAATTGAATCTTTAAATTTTGCATCAGGATAAAATAAAGTTCGAGTAAAATGCAAAGCACTTTCTGCACCATCGTGCAAAAAGTAATCCATGTTCACTCCACCTGTTGAAACATTGTAAACGTTGATATCTTGAAACCAAGACATGTGTAACATGTTAAAAGTTTCAAGAACTGAAATGGAAATATTGTTTTTTTCGACTAAACTTCCATTCTGGTTGAGTTTAGCCATGTCATATACTTCCATACAAGCATCGATATAACTCATTTGTTTTGCTTTAATTTTTTTTAATCTTGAATCATCAGCACTGGGGCGCATTTTGGTGAAATGACCATAGCATCTGTAGTAAAGTCGTTCATCTTTTAACGTAATAGAATATGCACTTGCACTAATAAGAGTCGTAAGAAAAATGGTAATATTTTTAAAGTTCATCATAGTTATCTTATTTTTAGCGAGTTAATCTTAAATAAATTATAACCTAATAACTTTGTCGGAATTGTTTTCTGATTAATTTAGTCAAATTGAAGAAGTTTTTGATCAATAACATATCAAAATTTCAAAAAATGATGCCTTAAAAATGAGGCGCTATTTCGTTAAGTATTCTACGACTTGTGAATGAAATCTTTTGCAACTAGCTCGTTTGCATTTAGCTGATTTTTTATGTGATCGAGGGTTTGTATAAACTCCTCCTCGAGAGCCTCATTCGAGATAGAGATGGGCTTGCCAAAAACAATGACAATCTTACTAAATGGTTTAGGTAGCCTAAACTCATCCCAGCTTCTAAAATTCCAGAAGCTTGAAGCATAACACGAGAATGGCAAGACAGAAGATTGAGTTAATTTTGCCATTTGTAATACTCCAGCTTTGACTACGCGAGGCGGACCTTTCGGGCCATCTACGGCCATCGCTGCGGGCACTCCGGATTTCATAACTTTAATAATTTCTTGTAAAGCTTCTTTTCCACCTCTCGACGAGCTGCCCCTGATTGGAAAATGTCCAAAGCGCTGGGCACTTTTGGCCATTAAATCTCCATCTCTAGAAGGAGAAATAATGAGTGTGTGGGGAGTGGTGCTAAAATAGGCAAAAGTGGAAAGCATACTTTGGTGCCAAACGGCAAGAGAGTAGGTGCCATAGGGGCTTGTGGATTTTGCTAACGTTATATTTTCGCCACCAATAATCTGGTATCGATATGATAGAGACAAAAAACGAACAAGATAATAAATAAACTCTTTGAGAAAAAAAGAAAGAATATTTTTTTTTATTTCGCTATACTTCATCATTTCTAAACCATCCAGTAATTGAATAACGATCAGATTGCGCCATTAAAACTTCATGAAAGAGTTCATCGGTTAAAAATAAAACTAATTTGCCTTCACATGGTGAAATAGTCGTTAGAATGGAGTTTTTATCAAGAGGATTATATATAACTAATTCTCCGCCAATTGGAGAATTGAGATAGTTAATGAATGTGACTCGACGAGCTTGAGAATTTCTGAGTTGATCCTGATGTTTTTTGTAAAAACTGCCGCGAGGATAGTGGGCAAAGTGGCTTTCGATTCTTTTGATACCAAAATAAAATTCTCTGTTTAGTAATGTTTTTAAATTTTCCAATTGCTCGAGGAGTAGCTTAATATCGGGTTGGTTTTCTTCTTCTGGTTGAAGCCAGTAAGTTTGATCACTTCTGATTTCTTGATTGCGTGTTTTGTTTTGAAGGTTGCCTATTTGTGATGGCTTTAATTTTTTTAATGCAAAATAATTAATGATATTTTGACAAGTACTAGGCGTTATAAAATGATCAATCACTACAAAGGATTGAAGGCTTAATTGTTTAATGACATCAGTATACATGTTTAAGACAATACTGAATGCCCCTTTTGATGCCAAGAAAAAATTAAGAAATTGTTAAGAAAATGAATTCATTTATGCTATGATTTTTAAAATTTTAATCTAGAGGAACTTATGGAAGTCAATTTAAGTTGGTGGGTAATTTTTCACGTCTTAGTCTTTTTTATGTTGGCATTAGATCTTGGTTTTTTTAATAAGAAAGATCACGAGATAAGCATTAAGGAAAGCTTGATCTGGACATTCGTTTGGATATTTATAGCAATGTGTTTTAATCTCGCTGTGTATTTTTATCTTGGACATAAACCCGCTTACGAGTTCTTAACTGGCTATGTGTTAGAAAAAAGTTTAAGTGTGGATAATATTTTCGTCATGACAGTTATTTTTGCCCATTTTAAAGTTCCTAATATGTATCAACATAGAGTCCTTTTTTGGGGAATTTTGGGTGCCTTGTTAATGAGAATAGTTTTCATTTTGGGCGGTGTTGCCTTGCTCGCGAAGTTTCACTTCTTGATTTATATCTTTGGAGCCTTTCTAGTTTACACAGGGATTAAATTATTAAAAAGTGATTCCTCTGAGAAAGATTTAGAAAATGATTTTACTGTGAAGTTGTGCAAAAAGTTTTTTCGCTTAAGTATGGATGATCACAAAGAACATTTTTTTGTAAAACTAAACGGCAAGTGGCATATCACGACTTTGTTTTTAGTTTTACTTGTAATTGAGTCTACTGATTTAGTTTTTGCGCTTGATTCGATTCCTGCAACCTTGTCAGTGACTCGCGATCCATTTATTGCATATACTTCAAATATTTTTGCCATTTTAGGTTTGCGTTCTCTGTATTTTGCTTTTGTTGGCGTAGTTGGTCTTTTTAATTATCTCACTTATGCCTTATCTATTGTCTTGATTTTTATCGGGTGCAAAATGTTGTTGGAGAGTTATGTAAAAATTCCCACCTCAATTTCACTTGCAATTGTTTTGGGTACAATATCAATTTCAATTATAGCATCTGTTGTAGAGAAGAAATTTTTTAGAAAAAAGATAGTGGCAAAAGGGAAGCAATAAGTCTCAAAATATGGTTAAGTTTATTGATGACTTTTTTAGAGCGAAGATCGGGGTCAGGTTTTTTAATCTTAATAGCAGAGAAGTGATCTTCGCTGGCTACGTTGTCGATAAATTTAAATAATAATTTATACGACCTTATGTCGGAATATTTAGAATCGAGTATTTCTAAAATTTTATTTTCCTTATCTAGGTGCTCAATGCGGTATGTGAGTACTCCCAAGCATTGCTCATTTTGAAAAGCTCCAATAATGAAGTGCTTATCATGATTGTTGAAATCAAACTTAACAAGGAAGTCATAATAAGCTAACTTCTTATTGAATTGTTTCATAAATTGATATGCTAGTTCTAGGTCTTCTTTGGTCGTAATCAGTCGTACATTCATCGATATTAGATCCTCATCTTTTATCTTACCAAATATTTAAAAAGTTTTGGTAACTTTTTTTAAATGCTTTGGTTGATCGGGATTTTTCCCGAGGTCTTGAGAAATTTGTTCAATACCAATGTAAATACTATGGATGAGAGATATAGATTGCAAGATCGGTAAATCATTTTCAGTAAGCAAATGATTTATTTTAGGCTCGACAAGAACCACTTTGACACCAATTGTACGCAATTCATCGGCTAGTTTTAAGTGACTATCATAATGTTGATCACGCAAGGCCAAAATTAATACCAAATCTCCATGGTTTAGTACGCCAATTGGCCCATGTTTTATTTCAGCTGAAGAATAAGCTTGGGCCATGATTCCACATGTTTCTTTAAGCTTTAAAGCCGTTTCGTGAGCAATACTTAACCCAAAGCCTCGGCTGATAACAAAAAGGTTCTTAGTGTTGGCCAAGCTTAAAAATTCTGGATGAGTATTTAAATTTAGCTGATGATTATCTAAAATTTCTGGAATTTTATGTAGGCAAAAAAGTTCATTTTTAGAAATTCTTAGGACTAGGTGGGTTAGTACATAAAGGGAGGCTATAAAAGTTTTGGTCGCAGCGACGGATTCTTCCTTTTCCATTTTCATCGAAAGTTTGTGGGGAGACCGAGTATAAAGTGTCGATGTTTCTGTATTTGATAAACATAGTGATGGAATCGATTGCTTGGCGATATATTCTTGTGCCTTGATAAGATCTGGACTTTCACCCGATTGGGAAATAAAAAGTGCACTCGTGTTTTTAAGTTGAACTTGCGTTTCATCAGAGCCAGTAAGCGCCAATGGGAATGAATTGGAATAAAGGGCGAGGTGCTTTGCTGCCAGCATATGAAAAGCCATACTTGCATGGAGAGAGCTACCTCGAGAAAATGTATAAATTGCGGATGGTTTATTTTCAGAAAAAATTCTAGCGTAATTGTCGACGTTTTCACGGTTGTACTCATAAAGATTCATGAGAAGTCTAGGACACTCAAGAATTTCTTTTTTCATTTGACTGGATTCTTTCATTTACATCTCTTATTCGATTGAATTTATTTTTTGGCCTTTAATATATACTGCTTTTAAATTTAAGTCTTGATTACATAAAATAAAATCTGCATCGAAGTTAGGATGTAGTTTTCCAATGACATGGTCTTTTTTGATCACTTGACTTTGAATAGTTGAAAATCTTTTTGAGTATTCAACCATCGACATTTTCAAAGGGGAACGATGGAGCTTCTGAAGGCCATCGTAAAGTGTAATCGCGCTACCTGCCAGTGTTCCATCGAGGAGTCGAACGCCATTTTGACATTTATAGACTCGATGATCACCTAATGTGTATTCACCATCAGGCATCCCTGTCGCACTTGTCGCATCCGTGACAAAGTACGTTCCCTTAATACAGTTAAGTGCTGCCTTGATGGCACCATAGTGAACATGTTCTAAGTCGGGAATAATTTCTGCAAACTGCGCTTCCGCGAGTGCTGCCCCAACCATTCCAGGGTTGCGATGGTGAAAACCTGACATGGCATTATATAAATGGGTGTATCCCGCTTTTCCATGTCTTGCAGCTTGAATGGCTGTTTCATAGGAGCAATTTGAGTGTCCAAGCTGTATGAAGATCCCTTCATTTAAAAGATACTGTGCATCGCTAAAATTTAATTGTTCTGGAGCAACTGTAATAGTTTTAATTTGTGAAATTTGATGAAGTTTTAGTATTTCATCAATTGAAAATCTTCTTACGTAATCAGGTTGAGCACCGAGTTTATCTTTACTTATAAAAGGACCCTCTAAGTGAATACCTACAATTCTAGATTCAGAGGCTTGTTGATTATGTTTTTTTTCTTCAATTTTTTGAAAGACATTTTCCAGAAATTGATAGGGAGCTGTGACAGTTGTTAAAAGCAATGAAGTGGTCCCTTTGGCGGCATGAGTTTTTAGCAGAGGGCTTAAGTCATAAGACGTTGGATGATTTGATTTGAAATCCATAACGTCGACGCCACCTCCTCCATGTAGATGAAGATCAATAAAACCTGGCATAGCGAAATCGTAATCGGGATGAGGAACAGTTTGCAACTCATTGATGGATACAATTTTTTCATCAAATATAATTTCTGCAAAAAAAATACGATCAGTTGAAACGACGTTCGCTTTAATTTTTTCCATAAAAATGTTCCTTGCACAAAATGAGAGCGCCCCTCGCTGAATCACCCTTGGGAGGAGAGTGAAGATCGCGAATGTTTTTTGGCGTAAATGGAATGAGAGCCTCGCCCAATCTTCCACAAATGGAGAGTGGATACTTAAGGTCTGGATCGAGCGCAAGGGCCATTTCACTAACTTCTTGTCCTGCCTCCTGCAATAATTTTAGCGAGTCTTTGTCGATATGTGCTGTTTGAAAAACGAGCGGAGCGAGTAGGGCATAAGTGTTTTGATTGGCATGTGACAGCCAGTCTAATATGGCATCAGACCCGTTTCCTATATATTTAAAAATTTCTTCCGTCAGTGGTGAGTTGATTCTTCTTCCATCGATAGTTTTTTCAGCTAAACGAAGAGCTTTTAAACCAAGCCAAGAGCCAGAAGCTTCATCGCCAGAAGGAAAGCCCCAACCAGATACAAACTTCATTCCGCGTTCTGGGGAGTGGTGCATGCCAATTGATCCAGTCCCAAGGGCTATGATGCTTCCCGCTTTCCCTGCATGCGCACCGATAAGTGTTGTTCGGCCGTCTGTTTCTAATACAAGTGAAGGAAAGCCAGGATTTAGATTTAAAAAAGTTTGTTTCCAGCTACTATTGTTTGCCCCTGATAATCCCATTCCCAAAGCACATTCTTGCATATTGAATTTTAAATTATTTTGTAAAAAGTAATCTTTAATGAGTTCAGTAAATAGACTCCATGCTTTGTTTGATCCAAGACTAAGAGCACTCGGACCACCACTGCATTCGTAGAGATCTCGTTCGCTTTTGCTAGCATCCCAAATGACCATGCGTGTTCCCGTTCCTCCACCGTCAATACCAATAAAAAATTTAATTTTTTGATCCATGATCAAACTCCATAAAGGATTAAAGTTGCAAAGTATCAATCATACATTTTATATTTTACTCGAAAGTTACATTGGTTGGGGTAAAATCCACAATGATTAAGTTTAAAATAATCTCTATGGAAGAAGCGATTTTGTCGGAATTATCAATACGGTATACATTTTAATCTTTAAACTCCTCAGAGTTTGCTTTTAGGGATTGAAAAATAAAAATTACCCATGATTGGTGTGACTAAATTTATCTTTTCAAGCGTAGCGAATTAGGTTTATCTATAGACTCGCGGTTTGAATTTGTGCTTTTATAGTAGTGATTCAGGTTTTGAAAATTTTTTTTTGGAGTTAAAATGAAAAAGTCATTAATCCTATGTTCGGTTTTTCTTGGTCAATATTTAATGGCAGATTTTTTACCGCAGTCATTCTCTGCTAAATTTGATCAAGAATACAAAAGTGCCATTAAAGGAAATGTAAAAAAAGGTCATGGACAAGTAGAGTACAAATTTCCAGGTCTCATTCGTTTTGAAACTCTTAAACCGACTCATGTTCTTTATATAACGAACTCTAAAAAAGCTTGGTATTACACCTATCCATTCATGGAAGGAGAAAAAGGAGAGTTGACTGAAACCTCTGCGAAAGAAGGTCAGGTGCTTTTCACAAAATTTTTTGATGCGCTTAAAAAAGGATTAGTAACAAATAATTTATACAGAGTAGAAAAAACCCCCAAGGGGCAATTGTTAGTTTTTTTAGATAAGTCAAAAAAAGAAATTGGTTTAAGATCTGCATTGATTCAGTTCACATCTGGTAGCGAAGAGTTTAAAAACATATCCGCGATGGAGTTGGAATTTTTGGATGGTAAAAAGTCTTTAATGACTTTAAGTGATGTGAAAATTAATCCGGAAATAAATGATTCTCGCTTCGAATTTAAAGAACAAGTAAATCAAAGTGAGACAGTAAAAAAGTGAGTTCAAGAAGGCCGCAGTCGTTGAGAACGAGAGGAGCATAGTTCACTATGTGACTCGAGTTTGAAATGACGAGAACGCACTTGAAAATCAAAATCGATAAAATATGATACTGAGTGAAGTTTGGTTTTCAAGAAGGCCGCAGTCGTTGAGAACGAGAGGAGCATAGTCTACTATGTGACTCGAGTTTGAAATGACGAGAACGCACTTGAAAATCAAAATCCACTCAGTATAAAGCAATCTTGCAAAAAGAATTGCACTACTTCCCTCTTCTCTCTCGTACTCATTTTTAAACTCAAGATCAAATTATGAGCCTGTTTGTTTTTAACAATTGCAAAATTAGTATCAAATGGAACAAGATGTATTTTCTTTACAACTTTAAGATTATTACATTCAAAAACAATGGTATTTTTCTTTGTTTTAATATTATGTAGAATTTGAGCTCCGTCTATTTGCTCTGTCTGTAAGCCTTCTTTTTGAAAAAGCGGAAAATAAACGAAGTGAAAAAAATCAGTAACTTCTTGTGATGGGGTGCTTTGAGATTCGGTAAATACTAGTCGTAAGATTTTTAGGCAGCTGGGGTCAATCTTTTTTGAAGCAAAAAGACTGAAAGATGTCCCTTGCAAAAATATTAAAATTAAGAGGGATTTTTTAAGAGAATGAAAAGTTGAAAAATTCATACTTTAATTAATTAAATTTAAAAAGGTCAATTTTTCTCGTATTCATCCCTCTAGGATTAAATTTTGTCTACTCTAATTTAGTAAAAAGTCGGTCAAAAGGATTCTTTTGTAAGAAAAACTCTTCTTGAGCCTCCAAGCGCTTATAATTTATTAAGTTTCTAAAAACCAATTTAATATAGTTTCTGGTTTCTTCGTAAGGGATTTCTTCTATAAATTCTAAGTAATCTCCCTTAAATCTTTCTTTTATCCATCGATTAATGGCTTCAGGGCTAGCATTATAACTCGCAATCATTATGGGGAAATGACCTTTGCTTTGTTGTTTTAATTCAGCGAGGAGGGCGGCTCCCATAAGAATGTTGGTACTTGGTCGGTATAGGTCTTCGAAAGAATGAAATGGAATTTGATAGGTTTTACTTAAATCAGAAGCTTTTTCAGGTGTAATTTGCATAAGTCCAAACGCATCGGCCCAAGATCTCTCGGTTTCTATATATCGTGATTCTTGTCGCATGATGGAATATATTAGGCTAGCTTCAATATTAAACATTTTAGAGGCGGCTTGAACTTCTGTGGCAAAGGGTGAGGGGTAAAGTGTATCCAGAAACTCTGTGCTTAATGAGTTTCTTTTATCAACGGGAATGTAAAAAATTTGCCTTAATGCTCCTTGGTAATAATTATACTTTTTATAAAGTTTAAATGCCTCCATTCTTTGATTAATTGTTTTGAAGTTTTCATCATAAAAAGCCATATACTTTTGAAGTAGATTTTTTTCATTTGCAGCAAAAAGATCTTTAAGCTCCTCGGGCACACTCAATTCATCACTTGGAGTTTTCGATTCGACTGGACTAAATGACTTACCCATTTGATGTCTCGATAAAATACCATAATAATTAAACTCATCTTCTCCGGCAATTTGACTCCAAAGCTGTAGAGCTTCGTCAGTTTCTCCATTCTTAAATTTAAGTTGGGCCAACCAAAATTTTGCTTTCAAGTTAAATGATTGATTTTTTTTCAAGGATATTTCAAATTGCTTAAAGTAGTGATCGTATTGGTCTTCTTTTCCTTCTTTGTAGAAAAGCCAAAGAGTCGACCATGCAATATTTTCTTTAAGTTTCTCATCTTTTATTTGGTTAAATATTTGGGGTTGAGCAGCCTGCAAAAGAGCAATAATGGCATCTTGTGTTTGATTTAATTCTAAATAAATTGATGATTTAATCCAATACAGTGTCGCCAATTGTTCTGGTTCTAGAGAGATATTTTGGATAGCTTCTAAAACGAGCTTCAATGCTTCTTGGGTGCGATGATCGGTCCATATGGCTCGAATATTTTGAATGGTGGTTTGAGCGTAAAAAAACTTCACTTGCTGTAATTGTTCAACTGATTTTGAAGCCAAAGATTCTAAATATTTTTTATAATATTCTGTATGTTTGGTGGTTTGATTGACGTAGACGTCTAATTTTCTTTCAACTTTATAAGTTTGGGCCATCGCTGAGAGAGCTTGAAATCTCGATTTCTCATCGAGGGTTTCATCGATAATTTTTTGATAGATCAGTCGTGCCTGATGGAAATTTCGCCTTTTTTCATAATCTGCAGCTACTTTGAGTAAATCCTCAACTGGAGGATTCGGGTGACTGCTGGGGGAGATGCTATAGAGTAAGTCTTGAACTGTTTTTAGTTGAGATTCATCAGAATGGGCAAGGGCAAGTTTTTGAGCTTCTCTTAATAATTTGATTTTATCAAAATAATTTTTTTTCAAGGGGAGCAGTTTGATGATGCTCTTAAACCATAAATCAGTCCAGTTTGATCTTTTGCTAAGCTCATAGCTCTGTTGATAAAAATATTCTTTTAAATATGCACTCGGCTCAGACTTCAACTCTTCACTCAAAATCGCCTGCTCCGGGGAGCAATGAAACAATAACTTCCATTTTACAATTTTGCCCAAGGAGTATTGTGGCGATTTCTGCAACCTTTTAAGTTTTTGACATGCGCGCTTTAAGTCGCCGCTTTCCAAGAATTGATTGGCTTCGGCGAGGGTTTGGTTGAAGATCGATGGATCTATTTGGCCGTAATGCGCACAAGAAGTGAGCGAAATGAGCATCATAGCGATCATTAACATGCTTAAGAAGCGTATTTTTTTCATAAAGTGACCTTTCATTTTGATAAAACTTTTCAATTGTAATATAAACTCAAAACATTTTAACTTTCAAGAACTGTAAAAGATATAAAACTTAAGCTTAGGTGTTAATGAGTGGAAACTTCAACAAAATTATTTAATGACAAAACTGTTTACTTCACATCACTTGGATGTTCTAAAAACTTAGTCGATTCGCAAGTTATGTTGGGATACCTCGGATTAGATGGATACAAAATTTCTATGGAAGCAGAGGCTGCGGAAGTCATTGTTGTGAATACATGTTCCTTTATTGAAGCTTCTAAAAAAGAATCGATTGAAACCATTTTAGAAATGGCCGATTACAAAGATGAAGAAAATGGAAAGTGCAAAGCCTTGGTCGTGTCAGGTTGTATGGCCCAGCGTTATGCCTTGTCCCTAGAAGAAGAACTTCCCGAGGTCGATTTAATTATAGGCACGGGAGAGTATAATAAAATTGCGATGCTTTTGCGGGCAATGGAAGATGGCAAGTTAGAAAAAAAATCCTTTGTCGAAATTCCAAAGTTTATTCACACAGAATATGACCCTCGCTTAAACACATCGCCGTTTTACACAGCTTGGCTCAAAATTTCAGAAGGTTGTAATCGCAATTGTACATTCTGTATTATACCTAAGTTAAGAGGTAGGCTTCGATCTCGAACTGTTGAGTCGCTTTGCTTAGAGGCAAAGAATTTAGCTTCAACTGGAGTGCGAGAATTAAACCTCATAAGCCAAGACTTATCTGATTACGGTGTAGATCTGGATGATGCTAATAATTTGTTTGAATTGCTTTCTGGTTTGGAAAAAATAGAAGGAGTTGATTGGATTAGATTATTCTATTTTTACCCAGATGAATTAACGGATGAAGTTATAAGCAAAATGGCTTCTTCGCAAAAAATAAATAAATATCTCGATATGCCCGTTCAGCATTTTTCGGACCACGTATTAAAAAGAATGAATCGAAAAATTACTGGAGAAAAAATTCATGAGAGAATTGAAAAATTGAGAATGACGATTCCAGATATTGTTCTTCGAACATCAATTATCGTAGGGTTTCCTGGCGAGACGGAAGAAGATTTTGAAGCCTTGCTTAACGGCATAAAAAAAGCTCGATTTAATCATCTTGGTATTTTTAGATATTCAGATGAAGAGGGAACGCCAGCATTTAAATTACAACCAAAAGTTCCCCAAGAGATTATTGATGAAAGGTTTGATCGATTGTATGAAGCTCAGCAAGAAATCGTACGCGAATTAAATTCACAATATCTCGGAAAAGTGATTCGCGTTCTCATTGAAGGAGAGCATGAAGAAACGGAACTCCTCATTCAAGGCCGACATCAAGGTCAAGCTCCCGACATAGATGGCAAAGTCATAATAAATGACACCAATGGAAAAATATTAAATGTTGGTGACATCGTTGATGTTGAGATCACCGAAGTCCTCGACTATGATCTCGTCGGAACAGTCGTACTTTAGATATAACTAGAGATTATCCATCGGAAATCTAAAGTTAGAACCTAAACTCCAGACTCCACTATTGTTGCGACACTCTGTAGGATTTTGACTAACACCATCAGAGCAACTCGCTTGGGTTGTGGTCGTTAATCCAGAATAGTTAGCGAATGAATCATCATCCCAGTCTGTATAATTATTAAACGGAGAGACGTCCATTTTAGGTGGCCTGGTTGTGCTATCTAAGTCGATATTGTCATTTAATCTAAAAGCACGATCCCAGTCCCTGATTCTTAAAGTGATTCGAGCTTTGCGATCTCTAGCAGCATCTAAGCATTCAAAAGTGTAGTTTGGTTGTGTTAGAGTCGAAAACGGAGAGTGAGTTGGATCAATTAAGTTTTGTGCGACTTCGGCAGCCGTAATTTCGGTTGGAGAACTTCCAGAGTTGTTCTTATAAGTAAAGTTTGCAATTCTCTTCGTCGTTATATCTGCAAATTCAATCGGAGCTTTATGTTCCCATGAAATATCTTGGCTATTTAAAATCTGATAAATCATTCCGGTGAATCCAGAATTGATTTGATCTCGCTTTAATATATCTTCAATTGGCCCAACCTTACAGGCCAAGGCATTTCCACCACATTTAATTGTTTGATCACTTTGACTGTTTAAAACGCAATTACCAGAGTCATTAACACTCGAGTTAAAAGTTCTCACGTTAAAACTTGTTCCATCACAATTGGGAAAACTTGGCTCAAGAGCATTCCAGTTTCCAGGACAAAAGAACATATTGTTGGCCGCGGGAGTTTGCAAAGTAAAATCACTTGGAGCTCCAGGAAAGTTAGTGCAACCATTAATATAATTAACTTGAGCCATTTCACTGATTGAAGTTAGATTTGGCCTAAACTGCATTAACGAATATGGCTTATAGGAAATGTATTCGCAAATACCACTTCCCGAAGAAGTCATGAGTTTTAGTTTGGCAAAAATTATATCTTCTTCTTGAACTTCCATAAAGCAAGTTATGTCTCTTTGGCCTTGTTCATTTAAAATGTCAGAACCATTGATTCTACATTTTCTCATGTTTTGTGTTTCGCCATATTTATGTAGGATGGGTGATACTGCATCAGTTTTATGAGATAGCGTAAAATAATCTCGTATTTCAATACTCACCACATAATCGCTAGAGCCAAGTAAGTTTTTCGCTGTGATCACATATTGCTTTTTAGGCGTCATTAACGTCGGCTTTCCATAAATTAGACCTGTATTAGGATTGATCTTTAGACCCTCAGGTAAATTGGGCGTAATTGAAAATGATAAATTCGATCCTTGAGAGATTTGTGATCTTACTTCTATATATTCATTTCTAGCAAAGGCCCAAAAATTTTCGTGCGAGACGCGAGAGATTGTGGTTTTGCTAGAGATGTAATTTTCACCAACGTCTACAAATTGACCATTGAGAAATTCGCTTTGGTGAACTGGGCTTGTTGGAACTGTGAATTGACTTACTGTTCGTGTAGTGTCAGTGACCCCTAAAACATTTGAGGTCGAGTTGAGACTGTAGACATATCCTGCTACTTTTGAAGCTCCCACTGCACAGCCGGCAGTGGAGCATGCTGAAATGTCTAAACCACTTGTCGTAAATGATGAAGCATCGAGCAGAGTTAATAAATAATTTTTCGCTTCGATTCTAGTGATAAATGTTCGATTTGTTACATAAGGAGAGACGTTATCTACATCTTCTCCCTCAGAAAATAAACCAACATTAGAAACATCTGGAGTCAAAAATTGAACGTATAGAGTGCTTCTAGTTGAATCGATAAAGATAATGCGCGCTTTAGCACCAGAGTTATTTGTCACGTAGCCACCAACCGTAAAACCAGCTGTACTATTTAATCCAATAACTAAGTTGTAATCATAAGTCGTAGACGTGGTTGGTACTGAAGCCCGCTCTGCCACAAATCTAGTTCCGAAATCAATACTTTTCCCAGGTGCAAATGATCCATTTCTTGTTTCGAGAGTTAATAAGTTAGTTGATATTTTTCTCAATAGCTTTCCCGTAACACTTTCTGTCGCAGGAGCTTCTATGGGAAGGAATAAATCTTCTCCCTCTACAAATACCGAGTTGGGGTATGTTTGAGTATTAGATACAGAGACAATTTGATTTTGAGTGTAACTTAAATCTTTTGGTGCAAAGATAGCTGCTATTCTTAAACTTTTAGAAGATGAGCCCATCGGGTTTGTTGCTGTTATAGTAAATGTTGTGGGTTCAAATACTTTTGTAAATGTTCCTGAAATTACTCCCGTGGTGGTATTAAAGTTGAGACCTGTTGGAAGAGCACTTGGAGAGATACTATAAGTAATTCCGTTGGAACTATTAAGACTTGGGTTTGTCGTAACGATGGGAGAAATGGGAGTGATGGCATTTCCTACAGCATAAAACTGTATAGGTAATTTATCCAAACTGTCTTCAACTGTTCCCTTGCTGGAATAAAATTGTGTATCGTTATCAACTTGATCGCCAGGGGAATAAAGTGTTGTTAAATCTAGACTGCTGACCGTTGTAGTCGTAATCGTTCCTGGAGGACTGATGATATCGCCTGTCGCAAATAAAGCCGTGTATGTTGGATACTGAGCGATTTTGATGAGATTATTTGTCGTGTCGACAAACAATATTCGACCAACTTTTGCCGTGGTTACACTCGAACCCGCAGAGATAACTTTTGATTGAGTTGTTATTGTTGCAGGAGTTGTGGTGTTGTCTGTGTGAGTGATAGTTGCAGTCCCACTAGGTGCTGTTGTTGATGAACTAGCATTGCGATAAACATGAACAAAACTAGAACCTACTGCAATAATATTACCAGAGTAAGTTCCTGCCGCAATAGTATCACCAACTGCTACGCTGGTTGTGTTGTTAAGATTGATTCTGTCGAAAGTACCGACCTCATCTCCCGTATTAAATAGAGCTGCATTGGCAACTGTGATTGGGAATGATTTTGACAAATATACTAATTTATTGTTGCTATCAATGAATTGAATAAGCCCCATTGTTCCCTGATTAGAAAATAAAATATCAGTATTGATGGAGTTAGAACGATCATCTACAGTGAAAACATTGACACCGTTAACTCCAAGATTTTTTAGTGTTATTCCCAATTTGTCATTTTGAGTATAGGTTAAATTATTGGGTTTGATATAGGCACCAATTCTGATGGTTGTTGCAATATAACATTCGGTCGTTGAAATACAATTTACTGCTCCATTAACTCCTGATAAGCCTTTGGCATTTTTAAAATAATAGCGAATGTTATAGGGGACTGTTTTGCCTAAGTTGGGGGCTATGTCTGAGTAGCTTGCAATAGGATTTCCATAAATTGAGCAATATTTGGTACTGAAATAAATTCCAGATGGAAGAACCGCTGATTTTCCACCTGAACTTGTATCAAGCTCACAGCGTGAAAAAAATGATTGCTTTTGAGTTTCATTTCCAATGCTCCCATCTAATACGGGAGTCAAATAAGAACTAGTGTAGTCAGTTCCAACTTCTAAGAGTATTTCAGTCACAGGTTCAGTTAATTTTTTATAAGTGAAAGTTGTTGGGTAAGTAATTTCATCTTTTGAAACAATTGTGCCAGTCGATGAATCCTTCACTTCCGGTGCTTTAGAGTTTTGATTCGAACTTGTCTTACTAAACTTAGTCAAACTGTCGGGAAGACAGCCAGCTACGAAGAAGAGCGTGAATAAAATAAGTGTGAAATTGTATAGTTTTAAATTTTTCATAATCTCCTATTCGTAAACAAATTTTAAAAATTTAGAGTTTGAAAAAAATACAAAGTGAATCCTGAAAAAATAGCAGGGTTCATAAATTAATTCTTAAAAGAGAACGATTTTTTGCTATAAAGTCCGCTTAAATAAGTCGGTCAACGAGCGAATATAGTGAGGATGAATACTTGAATAAAATACTTTTAGTGGAAGATGATATTCTCTCTCGGATGTCGCTGGCCGAAAAGTTGCGCTCGTATGGAAAAGTAAGTTTAGCCGGCAGCGGAGAAGAGGCAAGATTTAAAATTCAAAATAATAAATTTGATTTGGCCATCGTCGACCTCGATCTCGATCGCGAACTTGAGGGATTAAAATTGATCCCCCTTTTAAAAGAATCCGGATCATATGTAGTGGTGTTAAGTGGGAGAGAGTCGGACGATGTAGTGGTAAAAGCTTACCAAGCTGGTTGCCAAGATTATCTCGTTAAGCCCATCAACCCCTCGAGCTTTGAATTAGTGATAAGAAAGTTTAATCAAAATTATCAGAGTAAAGATATTAAAACTGGATTGACTCATTTTTTTAACAGTCAGGATGAGAAGTTTAATAAAATTGTGGAGGTCGTCTCCCACGCTATTTTAAGCGAGAATCCTATTTTGATTCAAGGTGAGACAGGTACGGGGAAAACTCGACTTGCCAAAGAATTAAGTCGCTTGATGAATCATGGTGGAAAATTTGTTTCAATTAATTGCTCTGAGTTTAGCGAATCATTGCTAGAGTCGGAAATTTTTGGTCATGCCAAAGGGGCATTTACTGGTGCACTGAAAGACAAAAAAGGGTTGTTGGAAGAAGCCGATGGAGGGGTGCTCTTTCTGGATGAAATTGCGACCATGAGTTTAAACTTACAAAAAAAATTATTGAAAGCAATCGAAGAAAAAAGATTTTATCCCGTGGGGATGGAGAGAGCTAAATCTGTTAACTTTAGACTTATCAGTGCTTGTAGTGAAAACTTACAAGAGATGGTAGAAAAAGGTTTATTTCGCAAAGATTTATATTTTAGAATAGAGGGCTTTAATATTGCACTTCCTTCCTTGCGCGAAAGAAAAAATGATTTAGAATTATTACTAGGACATTTTGTTAAGCTCGCTAATAGGAGGATTGTTTTTACAACTGACGCTAAAAATTTTTTAATAAATTATTCTTGGCCGGGAAATTTGCGCGAAATGGAGAAAGTGATCCAAGTGCTTGCCCTAAAAGATCGAGGAGTCATTGAAATGTTAGATCTAGATTTTTTAAAAAACAAAATGCTTAGAAATCAAAATAGCAATAGTATCGATGTGGAAAAAGTTAAAATGATGGGGCTACAAGCCTATCTGGAAGAGATCGAAGCAGAGGCCTTAAAAGAAGTCTATGATCAGAACCAACAAAAAGTCAGGAAAACACTAGGCGATTTGAAAATCTCCAATAATGCATTTTACCGCATTATGAATAATATAAAATCAAAACTTGGCGAAGATTATGCACGAAAAGACTAATCACGATTTGAGATCCTTAATTAGTTCGATTCGCTCTGGAGCCGATCTCCTCACTCATAAACTCGATCTAATTTTAGCTGGCGAAGAAAAAGAAATGACCCTACAAGTGCTAAATTTAATGAATGATCGAGTCAATAAACTCAAAGAATTAATCTCCAATCAAGAATAGAAATTTAGATGATCACTTAAAGTTAGCATGCTTAGAAAAGAACATGAATAATCAATTAAGATTGCAGTCTAAGGATATCCCAGAGGATGCAAAACCCGCAGCTCAACATAGCTCGATAGCACAATAAAGTAATTCTTAAAGACAAGTCGAGACTGAACTTTCTAAACAGGTATAAAATTTTCCTCGTTTCCCCAGTACTGTTTTTCCTTTAAAATAATGTAACAGTAGATCAACCTTGAAAGCGAGTCAGTCATTTGAAATTTCTAGGCACTTTTTTTTTAGCTTTTTGTATTCACGTCATTTCCACTTTGGTTTTTGCGGAAATTAATAAAAATGAAGTGATCGAAATTCCACGTTATAAACTTTTACTTAAAAGCGCCTTGATTCATTTTGTGGATGAAGAAAAAGCAAATCATTTATTAGGTATTCCCCAAAAAATTATTGCGACAGAACTCGCTCTATTTCCCATACCAAAAATCGAAGCAAATACAAAATCTGTTGCCATCTACACCAAGGTTTCCGATCGAGTAAAGCTCGATCCAGAAATTGAAAAAAGTTTCCATCAGTCTTTTGTGCGCGAGTTATATAAAGCTGTTCGTCAAGCCGATGCGTCTCAAGATCAACTCTTTAGTTATATAAATGTATTGGAAAACGGCGGGAGTCGCGAAGGGTTGTATCGCTCGCTCGTGCTCGATGAGCATTATGCCAAATTAGAGGAGACGCCCCAAGCCTTGTCTCCCGAGGTCATAAAATGGTCGCTGCATTTTTTTGATAAGTTTATCAATAAAAAATATAATCAAGATAAAATTCAATCGCTCAACTTTTACACTTTAAAGCGCATCATGACCGAAAAATCCTTGGAGGTCATTGACGCCTACTTGGAATTAAACAACGCGAACTCGCGAGAGGGGATTGAGCGATGGTTTGCCGTTTTTTCCAAAGAGTTGGCACAAAAGTATCTCAAACACCTTCCAGGTAAATCGAGACAAGTTCAAAATGATCAGGCTTATTTTGAATGGGCCAAAAAAGTTCCAGTTGAGCATATAAAATCAGAAACCATTTTAAAAATTCACTTTGTCATAAACGGGCTAATGCAAGAAGGTAGATAGGAAATGTTTAAAATAGCTCTCTATTTGCTAGGCTTTTTGATTTGCTATCTGGTGACCGTTAAAATAAATGATCCCTTTGGAATATATTTTTTGATATTTATATGTAGCTTAGTTCTCTTGAGCATAATTATTTGCGGAGTCTTCATATTAAAGAAGAACTATTATGCTTCTGCTTTCGTCTTTTTGCAGTTACTCACACTTGGTGGGTTGAGTTATTTGGAGAAAGTAGATCAACGAGAAATTTATAATAAGCAAATAGCTCAGTTAGAAACATTGAGACGTGAAGTCATTCTTTATCATCAAGCTCATAAATCTTACCCTTTAAGGCTTGAAGATTTAAGTTTGAAAAAAAGAATGAGATTCAAAAGTTTATTGGGAAAAAAAATAGTTTATTACTCAAAAAGTCCTACCGGATTTACTTTGAGTATGAGCGATAGCTTCATCACACATTCAGGTACTGAGTCGCTACCTGTCGATTCCTTTAAGTAATGAAACTAATCCCAAAACGGATTATCAATGCCGGTTAATATTTTCATTAGGCGATCTACGCCTAAAGCGATTCCACTTGATGTGGGAAGTCCTCTTTCCAGTGTGCGATAAAATCGATGAGGTGTGGGAAGTTCATAATGGTAAAGTTGATGTTTTTCTTTTGCTTGAGATTGAAAACGCAATTTCTGTAGTTTTAAATCAGTGAGTTCGTTAAAAGCATTACATAGTTCTATGCCATGGCAATAAATTTCAAATCGTTCACATACTCTTGGATCTTCTTTTTTAAGGGTGGAGAGTGCGCTTAAATGGTGTGGAAATTCTGATAAAAGTAGATAGGGATAGTGAGCAAGATGAGGCTCGATTTTATTTAAAAATAAAAGAAAGTAGTAATCATCCCAACTTAAATCTTCGCCATTTGTTGGAAGCGGAACATCGCGAAAGTTTTGCTCAATCAGCTTTTTTAAGTCGTCTTTTTCCAAGAAATCTAAAATATCAATGTTTAAAACGTCCAAAAATATTTCGGCAATCGTCGCACGTTGATAATGACTAAAGGAATGATAGGACGAATGGAGCGGTATGTTTTGTCCGGGGTAATGTTGAACAAGAAAAGTAAAAAGCTCTTCGCAATCATCCATTAACTTTTTATAATGTTCATTGGCGCGATACCATTCGAGCATTAAAAATTGCGGGCGATGGTGGGTCGAGTTGGGTTCATCGCGAAAAGAGTAATTCAAAGTATAAATATCGCGCGAGTTCAAAGAGAGAAGTTCTTTCATATGAAATTCAGGCGAGGTCGGTAAATACAAGGGGCGATGGGCTTTTTGCATGGGACTATAAATGGAAAATGGATGAATGTGCGTTTCCATACCCGGGTTTTCAACTAAAAGTGGCGGCATCACTTCTAAGAATTTTTTTTGATCAAAAAATTTTCTAATGAGTTTGATGTGGCTCGATTGCCAACGCACAATTTCAATATCCAAATTCAACCTCTTGAAAATAATTTTATGCTTGTTTTGCCTTTATCGATTCACTTTTTAGGTGAATAGAGGCATACAAGTCATGGCAGTTTTTAAAGTTTATACCAGTTTTGTTTAAAATGTGAATCGATGCAGGTGTAAATCAATTGAGGAGTGAAGGAAAATGAGCCAGATTGAATTATTAGTTGTTGTTGCAATCATTGCCCTAGGAGTAATTGGGCTTATTTATTTTTTTCAAAAAAAGCCAACAGTAAAAGAAGTTGAAAACCAATCGGAAGATGAAGTTAAGGCGATTCCAGCAAGCCAAGCTATCCAAATAAATCAAGTAAGTTTCAAAGAGCGCTTATCGCTGGGCTTAGGGAAATCCCGCGACGGTTTGTGGGGCAAAATGTCGGCCCTTTTTACTGGCGAAAAAATTTCCCGCGAACATTTGGAACAACTGGAAGAATTACTTTATTCAAGTGATTTAGGTCCCAAGGCAGTCAATGAAATCTTAAAGCACTTAGAAAATAATCTTTCGAAGGAGATGACTGAACATGATTTTAAAAAAATGATTTATCAATTTCTTAAAGAAAAACTTGCGCCAGTCCAATTAAAAAACGATCCAGAACTTTTTAAATTTAATCCTCAAGCTGAAAAAAAATGCAAAGTGATCATGATCGTTGGGGTCAACGGTGCGGGAAAAACCACAACGATTGGAAAGTTAGCGACTAAATTAAAACAAGGTGGTGCTAAAGTTGTGGTCGGCGCTTGCGATACTTTTAGAGCTGCAGCGGTGGATCAATTGCAGGTGTGGTGCGATCGAGCTCAAGTAACGATGGTGCGGGCAAAAGAAGGTGCGAATCCATCGGGGGTGGGTTACGACACCTTGCAAACGGCGATCAATGAAGGAGCCGACTATTGCCTTTTAGACACTGCAGGTCGCTTGCACACAAAAGAAAACTTAATGGACGAACTTACTAAGAGTAAAAATGTTTTGAAAAAATTGATGCCGGATGCTCCCCATCACACGCTCTTAGTTCTCGATGCCATTACGGGTCAAAATGCCATCAATCAAGCTCACGAATTCCATAAAAGCTTGGGACTTACGGGACTGATCTTTACTAAGTGCGACGGCTCTTCAAAAGCGGGAAGTGCGGTGAGTATTGTCGATGCACTTCAAGTGCCTATTACCTATATTGGAGTCGGCGAATCGGTAGAAGATCTCGATCAATTTGAAGTCGATGATTACCTGCATGCATTAATTGGATTGGGCGATCATGAGGCATTTTCATTGACGTAAATCCCTCTATGAATTACTCTTAGTACAGATGGATAACTCGAGAGAAGACCAAATTGTTTATGAAGTTTTAGGCCAAGCATTGCGTTTAAAAAAAGACGAAATGTTAGATGGCATAATGCCCGCTGAAATTGTCAGTTATGTGCAGACTGAAGCCTCACATATTTTAAATAAATCACCCAAATTAAGTGACTCTCAATTGGCCGTTTTAGTCGCGCTGAAAATTGCCGGCGAAAAATTGTCGATTGAAAAAGAGTATCGCGAAACTGTTGGTGATTTAAAAATGACAGCCAAAGAAGCATTGCGATTTATGGAAGAAATTACTCCCTCGATGAACGAAAGCATGTGAATGCCTTCGAACAAAAAAAGCAGTTAAGGTTAGAGATTAAAAATAAATTCCAACACCTAAATGCCCACGAGTGGAAAAATAAAGTTAAAAAAAACTTAATCGATCGCGACCTTTCCCTAAATCTCTTTCTTTTGTTTCTCTACCTCGACATTCATCCGCAAACTTTAGTGGGAGGATTTGCTCCATTGTTGGATCGCGAACCACTTTGGTATGCCGCTTTTTTGGAGAAGTCAGCATTGCAGTTTAAAACGGCATTTCCCAAAGAAGATCGCTCGGGCGAAATGATTTACTTACCCTTGGGTTTAAAAGAACTTCATTTTCAAACGAAAGAGCGCAAAGAGTTTGGAGTGATGCTGAAGGCTCCCAAGAGCCGCCTTCGCCATAAGGAAAAAGTATCAAAGCCAGACTTGTTGCTGATTCCCGGAGTGGCTTTTGACAAGCGGGGAAATCGCTTGGGAAGAGGGAAGGCGTATTTTGATCGCTACTTAAAACATTTTGCTGGCCTTAAAATTGGTTTAGCTTATGAGTTTCAATTGGTCGAACGATTACCGGTCGACGAGTGGGATAGGGCGATGGACATGATTGTAACGGAAAAAACGGTTTATTTTTTGAAAGATATTTAAATAATGCACAAGGAGAAAAGTTAAATGAATATAACAGTCGTCTTAGCTTCGATTCTTTTTTTAATCATCGGTTTGATCGTTGGTTATTTTGTAAAGAATTCGCAGTATCAAAAAGAAATAAAAGAAAAAGAATCAAAAGGAAATGACATCGTCGAAAAGGCGAAAAAGTCAGCCGACGAGATTAAGTACAAAGCTCGCCAAGAAGCAAAAGAAATTGCCCGCGAAGAAAAAGAAAAACTCGACCGCGAAATTCAAAATAGAAGCAATGAAATTAAAAATGTCGAAAGAGAGATCGCTAAAAAAGAAGCCACTCTCGATCGCAAAATTGAAGAGCACGAAAAAGAAGTGAAGGTGCTCAAAGAAAAAGAAATTGGTTTCGAAGTTGCAAAGAAAATTCACGACGAAGAATCGCAAAAACTTAAAAAGAAACACGATGAATTCAACGATCGTTTAGCTGAAGTGGCTAAGCTCACTAAAGAAGAAGCGAAAAACGAACTTCTAAAAGCAATGGAAGAAGAAGCGCGAGTTGATTTTGCCAAAGTTTTAAGAAGAATCGAAGAAGAAACCAAAGAAGATGCCGAAGCGAAAGCAAAGAGAATTATCGGCATAGCTATTCAGCGCTTTGCTGGAGAATACGTGGGTGAAAAAACGATTGGATCCGTGGAGCTTCCATCCGACGATGTAAAAGGTCGCTTGATCGGTCGCGAAGGTCGAAACATTCGCGCCTTTGAACAAATTTGTGGTGTCGATTTAATTATCGATGACACTCCAGAAGTTGTCGTTATTTCTTCTTTCAATGTTGTAAGAAAAGAAATTGCGAGAATGGTTATTCAAAAGCTAATTGCCGATGGTCGTATTCATCCGGCTAAGATCGAAGAATTTCACGATAAATCAAAAGTGGAAATGGATCGCCAATTGCGCGAGCTGGGTGAAAAGGCGCAGATGGAAATTGGAGTCCACGGTATCCATCCTGAAATTTTAAAATTAATTGGAGCTCTCAATTGGAGAACATCTTATACTCAAAATCAATATCAACATGCGATTGAAGCAGCGTTTATCTGTGGTGCCATGGCATCAGAAATGGGCCTTAATGTTAAGCAAGCTCGTCGAGCAGCCTTACTTCACGATATAGGAAAAGTTTTAGATGCTTCAGCGGAAGGATCGCATGCGGTCATTGGTGCTGATTTTGCGAAAAAATATGGCGAATCACCAGATATCGTTCACGCCATTCGCGCTCACCACGACGATGAAAAACCAGAATCAGTGCTGGCCCACTTGGTAACAGCATCTGATGCATTATCTGGTGCGCGCCCTGGAGCGAGAAAAGCGATGATGGAATCTTACGTATCGCGATTAACTGATATTGAACATATCGTTAATAGCTTTGAAGGTGTGTCGAAATCCTACGCTATTTCTGGTGGACGAGAAGTGCGAGTGTTTGTTGAAAACGATCGCGTAACAGATGAGCAAACTGTCATGCTCTCGCGCGATATCGCTAAGAAAATCGAGGAAGAAATGTCCTATCCTGGAACAATAAAAATTACTGTTCTGCGGGAAACTAAAGCCGTTGGTATTGCAAAATAATTAAACTTCATCTGGCCCATTTAATGGGCCATTTTTTTTGTCGCAATTTATGAATAAGTGGATTTACTATAGCGTCTCTATAAGTGTTTTTTTAGTTTGTTTTTTCATTCTGAATTTGGCCATCTTGCATTTGAACTTGCCCTCCATTATTGCCTTTGCCATGAGTTTTATCTGGCATTTTACGCTGCATAGCCCGGGCTTGAGGGATAAAATGCTCCAATCAAAAAAACATTTTTCTTTTATCGTACTGATTTTTAAAATTAATTTTTATTTGCAAATGTTTGCACCAGTTAAAGGTGAACATTGGTTTCGGCCCGCGATTCGCGCCCTTTCTCCTCTTGTGTTTAATCTCGTTTTGGCGAGTATTAATCTTGAGGCTCAATTATGGCAGGTCGCTTTATTTAGTTTATTAGCATCGGCCATTTTTGAATTGATGCTCGTTAAAATTCCTAAAAAGGATGAAATTTTTTCCAGGTAAACCAAATTCAATTTTTAGATCTCATACATTTCAGATGGACAAGAGTAGGGAAATCTCCTACAAGAGTCTGATGAAAAATCTTACTTTTTTAATTCTCTTTTACAGCCTTTTTGTGACCTTTTTAAGGGCGGAATTTGAAGTTCTAATTTCTAAAGATAAGGTTGAAATTTTTGATCTAAAAATTCCTAAAGTGACTTCGGAAGCCCAAGCCTATCGCATGTTTTTGGCCGTTTTTTCCAAATATCCTACTTTTTTTGATCAAGAGTTAAGAGCAAAACAAAGCCCCGTCGATGTGATTTTAAATAATCCAGCATATTTTAGAAAAAAACTTAACTTCTGGTTGTCGGAAGAAAAGCAAGCCAAGATTAAAGCGGGAGTTAAGCCGGGTCCTTTTTTCTTTCAATGGGATTTTAATGATCATAAAGAATTTATGACTTACTCCTTGATGTACTATGCAAAACTCATAGTCATTAAACATAGAACGATTGTTGGAAGATCAACGCGTTTGGAAGATGGCAATTATATTGATAAGGAAATGAACAATGTGATCAATCTGGTTTTTGATCTAGAGGATGCCAGTAAACATTCCTTACACGACGCATTTTTGTTTTTAAGTTCTGCAATAACTAAAGGAGTTATTCCAGGAGGTTTAATTAAAACTGTGATGTCGTATGAGGCTGCGAAAAGAACTTTGGAGAGCGAACTTTTAAAAAGTAACATGCTGATGTTGATTAAAAATCTACCAGAGTACAACGGGATTCTGCTTTCATTTCGATTGATGCTAGCAGAGTCTAAAACGAGGCTAAGTTTAGAGGTAAATGCTCGACGTATGCTCGTGTCTCTGTTTGGTGAAACAATGTTTTGGTTACCGCTTAATACAATGGAGAGTTTTGTACAAAAAATTCTCGAGACACCCGATCTTCTCGCCTTGGCGAAATATAATTTAAAACCAGTTGTTGAAGATATTAAAAATAATCGATGGCACACCTTGTCTCTCGCCGACCCTCGAGTCTACTTACTGCTTAGAATGGCTGAGCAATTGAAAAATGATCCAATGGATGAAGTGCTTTCGGCAGAAAAGTTGATCGGGCTTTATCATCGAGGAATTTACGTGGGGCAATTAAGCACGCACTTCGAGGAAAGAATTTTAAATGAGCTGAGCAAAAAAATACAATCGCCAGAGCTGAATTTAATTATTCGCTCTTTGGTAAATTTTAATTTTCACTCTCTTCGTTATAAAATTGCACTTTTGGAAGTCCATAAAAAAATTAGTGATGAACAAATTAAAAAAAATATTGAATTCTTGCTCTTTAATTTGCGCTTTCAAAAGGATGTTGATTTTTTGAGTTATTTATTTTCAATAGCCACCAATGAAAAAAGTGATCGTTTTGTTCTAGAGCTCATTATTAATAGTGGGCATTTAACAAGCGATGATACAACTAAAATGGTGCTTTCGGGAATTCCTCCCTTGGTCGAATATGGAAAGAAGTTGCGTAGGGAGCGTTGTTCTGGAGCCCTTTCTCTAATAGTAAATAATACAAAGTAAAACTTAAGAACTGTCAGTTTTTCGTTTCTGTTTGTAGCTAGAGAGAGTAGGCACTATCGAGAAAGTGATTGAGACTCTCGCTTCTTAGAAATTGACCGCGCAATGTTTCACCATTTTCAAAATCGTCGAATAAATATCTTGAAAAAGATTTAAAGCGTTTTAAAATACTTTGATCGCTCCAGCCGCGGCGGCGGAATTCTTTGAGTAGTTCAAGGAAATATATTTCGATATATTTTTTTCTTTCATAGAGAAGATATGTTTCATCGAAGTCGCGATTATTTTTTTGAGCTTCATTTCTAAGTGTCGCCAGCCAAGGTGTTTTCATGGCGCTTCGTCCACACATGACACCGTAACAATTGGTTTCAAGAAAAATGCGATCGATATCATCGATGGACCAAATGTCGCCATTGCCGATGACTGGAATGTGCAAGGTTTCGACGGCTTTTTTGATATAATTCCAATCGGCAATTCCTTTATAGAGCTGCTCTTTCGTTCTGGCGTGCAATGTAATGGCCTCGACTCCTAAATCCTGGAGCATTTTTATGTTATCGATAAAGAGAGCGTCGTCGCGATAACCAATGCGCATTTTAACGGTAAATGTTTTTTTAAAATGTGTTCTAATTAATGAGACGATTTGTTTCATCTCGGTTGGCTTTGCCAAGAGATAAGCTCCACCTTGATGGGAGTTGACTGTATTAGAAGGGCAACCCAAATTTAAGTCCAAGTGATCGATGTCGAGATCGTTCAAAATCTCGACTACTTCTTGAGTTCTTGCATTGGGGCTGGTGAGGATTTGAAATGAAGTTTTGCGACGCCATTTTTCATTGGCGTAGACTTCCGGACCTAAGTGCTCAATGACAAATTTTTCCGTGACTTTGCCTTGCGCCGGAACTCTTAAAAAATCTGTAAAAAAGCGATCCCATTCGGGAAATAAGCGCATGACGCACAAGCGATAAGCTTCTTCTGTCACACCTTCGAGTGGGGCAAAGAGCAAGGAATGAGGTTTAAACAGTTCGAAATTCTTCATCTCTCGTGTTATATACTCCACATAGTTTAATTTTCAAGTCTAATCAGGAACCTGACTTAGTCCTTGATGGTAATTTATGTCACAAGAACAGTTTTTTTGGAGTTTTTTTTAATGTCAAAAATCAATGTTTCTATCATGATTTTCTTTAATAAGGTGTGTGAAGGAAGTGTCGATTTATGGATGCAAAAACGCTGGGAAAAAGGTCCCTTGTTCGAGAAATGGGAATTTCCCGGCGGGAAAATTGAAATGTTAGAAACTCCCACACAAGCGGTTTTGCGCGAAGTGGAGGAAGAAGTTGGGCTTCAGATACAAGAAGCAGAAGTGCGAGAGTTTTATCAGCGATTGTACGAGTCGCCAGCGAAAGATGGAAGTTTGAGAAAAATTTTACTACACGTTTTTTTTGCGCCGGTAAAAAATCAATATTTAACGACATTGGCGGAAAAAGGACAATTTATGACTTTAAACTTCGACCAGAAATCGCAAGTGTTAGCGGGAGATATTCCTCCCATTAATCACGAAATCATAGATTACTTTTTATCATTAGTTCAAAAACATAAGGAGGAATTCGAGGATTTATTAATTCAATAATCCGAGAAAAAATTTATGGGCTTATTAAATACCGTGGCAGAATTTTATTTAATTTCAATTGCACTCAGTCTCACTTTATTTTCTATTATTGCCAGAAGCGAGCTGACGGGAAATGGATTTATTAAATTAATCACCAATGTTTCCCTAGGCGCCCTCGTTTTGGCCGTCGTAGTGAATAAACTTTCTGGAGGGCACTTCGCTTCAATTTCCATGGGGCTTAAGTATCCTAGCTTAGTGTGTTTACTTTTGGTGACTCTCTTTCACAAGGATTACAAAACTCTGGAGATGTGGATCTTGTGGATGATGACTATTATATTCACAAGTTTTGATATTTTCTTTTTATCCAATTTAAATTGGTTGCACTTTTTATATCTTTACTCGTCGGCACTCTTTTTAGGAATTATCACTTATGCGATGATTTTGGGGCATTGGTACTTAGTTGTTCCCAAGCTTTCAGCGCACCCACTTAAAATTGCAGCCATCATCACTTGGATTTTGCTCGGAGCTAAATTTCTATTCTCGCTTTACACTACTTATATGAATGCGGACTTCTTTAGTTTTGAAAATGCGGAAAATGGATCGTACGCGTTTAATATCATCTTAGTCTCTATGCGTTTTATTTTTGGATATGTGGTTATTTTTATCATGAGTCTTTTTAATTGGAAGCTCTTGCAACTTCGCTCCATTCAAAGCTCCACTGGTGTTTTGTACGCCATGACTTTTTTTATTTTTATAGGAGAGCTCATCTCGATGTATTTTTATTATAAAAACGGATTAATGTTATGATGACAGTACTCTTTACTTGTAAAAACTGCGGCTCTGGCATTCACGTGCATCCCCATGCCGACACAGATACTATTAAATGCTCGATTTGTGAGCACGAAGAAAAAGTGCACTTTACCGAAGATCACCAAAATTCTTTGCTAAAAACTTGTCCAGGTTGTGAGCGCAAAGACTTTTATTCTCAAAAAGATTTCAATCGCAAGATTGGCGTGATGCTTTTTGTTTTATGCGCCATTGTTTCTACCATTTTGTTTGCTACGGGCTTTGGACCGGAGTGGTATTTAAGTACTTTTATCGTACTTTATGCTCTAGACTTTTTCTTGTTTAGAAAGTTAAAATTCATAGCCATTTGTTATAAATGTAACACCATTTTTAGAGATGTTTTAAACATAGATGACATCAGAGGTTTTGATCACGAGATGAACGATCGAATCGTTTATAAAGATCACGATTTTCAAGGAAAGCCTCTCGATCATTAATCTCACTTAAAATGGAAATTTAATCTAGGAGACGTTCATGCGCCAGGCCCTCAACCTCACAGTTATTGTTGCAGCTCTCGGTTATTTTGTTGATATGTACGACATCACCTTGTTTGGCGTTGTTCGCGGGCCATCTTTAGTCGCCCTAGGAATTACTGACCCTAAAGAAGCGCTCGATGCCGGAATTTGGCTTTATAATATAGGCCTAATTGGAATGGTCTTAGGCGGAATTCTCTGGGGAATCATGGCCGATAAAAAAGGCCGTCTCTCGGTCATGTTCGCTTCTATTTTAATTTACTCCGTGGGAAATATTTTAAATGCGTTTGTCACTAACGTCGATCAATATGCCCTTTGCCGATTTTTTGTCGGTTTTGGATTAGCGGGAGAACTCGGTGCAGCGATCACTCTTGTTTCGGAATCACTCCCCATTAATTTGCGAGGGATTGGAACAACGATAGTGGCCACTTTGGGACTAATGGGAGCGGCCACAGCATCTTATGTTGGTCAACATATGGATTGGAAGACGAATTATATTGTCGGTGGTGTGATGGGACTTTGTTTGCTTTTTACGCGCTTTAAAGTTTCCGAATCGGGAATGTTTCACAAATCTCAATCAAGCCGCACGAGAGGAGATTTAAAACTCTTACTCAAACCCGAGCGTTTTATAAAATATGTGAAATGCGTTTTGCTCGGCACGCCTCTTTATTTTATGACTGGAATTTTAATGACCTTCTCACCGGAAATTACCAAGGGTTTAAATCTCGTGGGCGACCCCGTTGTCGCGGGTCAGTCTCTTTTATATGGAACGATTGGACTCACTATCGGTGATCTAGGTTCTGGTTTATTAAGTCAATATTTAAAGAGTCGCAAAAAAGCAGTGCTTGCCTCTCTTTTGCTTTCAATGATTGGAATTGTATTATACGTGAAATTTTCCAGCGGCATGACGGCACAATTTATCTATAATGTGTGTTTTCTTCTTGGTCTCGCCGGTGGTTACTGGGCCGTGTTAGTCACTATTTCTGCTGAGCAATTTGGAACAAATATTAGAGGAACGGTCGCAACTACAATTCCCAACTTCGTTCGCGGTTCAGCTGTACTTCTGACCTTGAGCTTTAAACACTTAAAGCAATATGTCGATGTTCCAAGTGCTGCTTTGATAATTGGTGGAACTTGTCTTTTCTTGGCTTTTTACGCCCTTTATACTTTGAAAGAAACATTTCATTCTGATTTAGATTTTGAAGAAGTTTAATTTTTTATAGATGGTTGAGCCCCAATCGATTTTCATTAAAAGTAAATCGATTGGGGTTTTTTATTTGAACTAAATTTTTACGGTTGATGTTGCGATTGAAATAATCTTACTTCGGCTTCAATTGAAAATCTTAAATCGAAATATTTTTTAAGATCGCCATATCCTTTGGCTTCTTCGTCTAGTAAGTTTTTGAAATAAAGCTCCATTCTCTCTGCCATTACTTCGAGATCATCATATGTTACATACCTTAAATTAATCTCATCAATAGCTGATTCAATGAACTCTATTAAATCTCCACTAATAAGACCATTGTATCTAGAAAATAGGATTGAGTTTTTAGTATATCTATAAATGTTTTTAGGGTTTTCATCGTCATTAAACAAACTATTGGCCATTGAACTTACATGATTAGACATTTCGATAAATTTACTAGACCCAGCGCCAAATCCAATGGCTTCATGATGAAATAAAAAATTTCTTTGAGTGAAGGCTTTTGCAAATAGTGCTTTCGCCTGGTCATCGTTTGATGCAAAAAATGGAAAATTCTTGGTATAATCACTTCCATATCTTCTTTCCAGTTCTGCTTTAAATGTAAGGAGTGGTTGCATTAAGACTGCTCTTTTTCGATTCATGTGCTTTTTTGATTGTTCCACCGTCTTTTGTAGTAATGCAGAATTTGCTAACAGATGTCTTAGTTGTTCGGTAACTACACGAAGAGAGCCATAACTATCATCTTTTGACGAAATCATTCGAGAAAATTCAGGAGCTACTTGATTTAAATCTTGCACAAATTGGTCAAAACTTTTGATACTGCCATTTTGATCAAAAAATGAAATTCCAAAATCATTAGTCATTATTTTATAAATTTTTAAACTATCGACTCTTGATAAAAGTGCACCATAAATAACTAAACTGCGAAGAGATTTTAATCTCGCTTCATTTTTATTCAATTGGCTATCTTGAACTTCTCTGCGGTAAAATTGTAAGTATATTGATGCAGCTTCTCCAAATTCTCCATTTGCTATGCGATGTTTTCCTAAAGCTTCTTGCCACGATGGTTTGCTGCCTGTTGGATTTTCATTAGTCACGATAGCTTTAATGGCGTCCGCACAACGAAAGTACGGCGACCATGATCTTCCCATTTCCGTTACAATTGCCATTGAATTGACACAAAATACAGTTAAGAAAAACGTTAAATAAAACGTATAGGTTTTCAAATGTAACTCCTTTGATTGGTTTAAAAAAATTTTTCGAATAATACTTTAAAAATGTTTTTAGTGTTAGAAAAATTAAAAGATTTAAGTCTCTTTTTAACCAGTTCGGAAAGTATTACATGATGCGGTAGTCAGGAGTTAGTGTGAGGAGTTTAATTTTCTTTTTCAGTTCGATCTAAATGATAGGGAAGAAAGGGGCGCGGATCAGGTTGTAAATAAAAAACTCTATCGGCACCATGTTCTAACATTTTTTTATGAAATGATTTATCGACCGCATTTCTAAAAACAAAATAAACCCTTATTTTGGCTAATCCTTTTAATTGATCTCTAAGTATTCCTCTAGAGCGAGCCTGCGAGAGTGTTTTTATTTGAACGATAGAATCAAGGTCTGCTTGTTCTGCTTCTTTGTCTAAGAGTTTTGAAACGGTTGGATTTAATTCTAGTTCATGTTGTTTAATCATTCTCTGGATGATTAAGGGCAAAAGTTGTGATCGATTGCTTTTCCCTTCTACGATGACCATTGAGCCATCATTTTTAAAAATCACAATATCAATTTCACTATTGTCGTGAGGCTCTTTTCGACCCTTCTTCAAAGGGAGCCGTTGTTTTTCATAAATCATATTTTTAAGTTTTGTTTCAGAATGTCCAAAATAAAATTTTGCTCCTGCAAAGTGGGCTGCAATAATCGTATCATTAATTCTCGAATTGAATTTTAAGCCGAGGTCGAGCATTTTCAGGATCTTAATAGAGGGCAAATCAAAAGAATTAAATTTTGTTTGAATAAAGTCATGGATCATTTCTTCGAGGTCGTCGGCCAGAGTATTTAATACTTCGGAAGTGATGGGATCATCAGTTTTAAAATTTTTAATTTGAGAAATCGATTGATAATAAGTTTGTACAAAGCTTTGAACGTCGCGATCTCTTATCGGTGAAATATTTCTCCACTCTGCAGATGGTAAGTCGAGAATGATGCGCATTAGAAATTTTGATAGCCCTGGGTTTTTTTGTTCGATCGAGCCATGTTCTGGATTAATGTACCTCACTGGACTAATTAATTCGACATTCAAGTGAGTTGAATCCTGGTATCTTAAAAATGACCCCAGTTCTTCTTTGCACCCAGCATGAACTCGACACGAAGAGATGGTGAAAAAAACTAGCAATAGTTTAATCGTAATATATAAAATTCTCATAGGTGTATTTTCTTGGAAAGCTCTAGCTTTAAGTAGGTATAGCAGGTTTAGAAAAATTTAAAATGACCTTTGTAAAATGTTCACGCATTAAAAGTCATTTTAAAATCTTCACAAAGTTTAATTTTAAGAATTAAAAATTAAAAATGACCAATGATTTGTGTGATGAGATTCAGCATTTAAGTGAATCATTATAGGTTCAATTAATGATCCACCGTAAAATAACTGCTATTTTTTAATCACTCTGTAAAAAATATTCATTATCCCCCTTTTTTTTTAAATTCTAGTAAGATGAATTGCGTTTTAAAAAAAGGGGGGCATATGCTCGATCAATTTCTCAAGTCCAGAACGAAAACTTCGATCTTACTTAGTTGCACGACTTATTTATTAATCAATTCAATTTCAATGCCAGTTTTTTCTGAAGATCAATGGTCAAGGGTCACTAGTCTGGTTCAAAAAGAATATAATCGTCGAATTGACAAGGCTGCAGATGCCAAGTGCAAACCCATTAGTGATGAATTAGAAAACAAAAATGTTGAATTAAAACAATGTATTGCCATGAGAGATGAGTTGCAGTCGAGAGCGAGTAGTGGATATGAGACTCGTGATCGCATGGGAAGAGTTGATGAATCACGATTAAGAGAACTTAGTCGTGAATTAGAAAATTTGAGAGCGAAATTTAATATTCTATCAATTGATAATGCAAACCTTGTTGAGCAAGGAAAAAATATGTCGATCTTTATAGAGAGTTTAAAAGTTGAAAATAAAAGACTGAGTAACGCGAATATCGATCTATCTCAGCAAGCGGATTTTTATTTTAATTTGTTTAAGCAAAATTTTAAAAGCTCATGTGCTTTAATCACGAATGCTAATGAGATTTGTCGCAATGATGAATGGCTTTTTGCACGCAATAATGATTTAAGGGCCATGTCTCAGTGTTTAAATGTTCAGAGTGTCTTTGTATCATTTGAGAGCTGTTTAAATTCAGTTGTGGATTTGGGATTAAATGAAAAAGAGATCAAGATTTGCCTAGCGAACCCTTATACTTTTAATAATTGCATTGATAGCATGAGGGTTATGAAACGGTATCCACAAGAACCGAGAGAACGTCTTCCACGCGAACCGAGAGAGCGCATTCGACGATAATTTTAGTAAAGCATTTATTTGTGATAAGGGTGAGATTTTAAAATCATCAGAGTTCGATAAAATTGCTCGATGAGAAGAAGTCTCGCCATCTTGTGCGGAAAAGTCATGGGGGATAGCGAGAGTTCGCTATCCGCTCTTCTTACAACCTCTTCTCCATGGCCTGCGGCACCGCCAATAACTAATATAATTAAATTTTTTGTGAGGTCGTGGTGAATTAGTTTCGTCAATTGTTCGCTGCTGTAAAGCTTTCCTCTTTCGGCCATAAGGAAGACATAAGCTCGATCTGCTTTTTCGATTTCTGAAATCTTTTTTAGCACTTCTTGCCCTTCGAGTGTTTTGTTTTCGCTATGGCTTTTGACTTCATGAAGTTGAAAAATATTTTTGGGAATTTGTTTTAAATAATGATGTTCGAGTTGTTCGAATGAAGAGTCTGCATAACGTCCGACGACAATAAGATGAAAACTCTTCATTGGTAAAACTAGAAATAAGATTTATCAGATGCCGGTTGTATGGTCGAATCATCTGGACTTGAGAAGTAGTAGGATTGCGGGATTTCAATAGATTCTGCATTCTTGTAAAGATGGTCGAGATCGTAAACTGTGCGTGCCGCTTCAGAAAACACATGCACGATGAAATCGCCGTAGTCTAACAAGATCCAATCTGTACTGTGCTTGAGTCCTTCTCTGGAGATAGCTTCAACGCCAAACTGTCTCATTTGGTGAGCAATTTCTTCGGCCATCGCCGTCATTTGTGTGGGGTTGGTCGCCGATCCAATGACAAAATAGTCTGCAATCGTCGCAGTCTTTTTTAAGTCGAGAGCTTTTAAATTGATACCTTTAAAATTTCCCATTAGCCATGCGGAAGCCATGACAAAATTAAGGGGGCTTGAAAGTGTATTGTCTTTAACTATTTTTTCAACTTCTGTAGAGATATAATCGCGAGTCATTTTTTTATCCTTAAGGTGTATTAATTTTCGATGGACTTTAGCATTAATCGCTTTAAAGTATCAATGTTTCTTCCAGATATTCCCGAAATAGGGAGAACTTTTTTATCTAATTGCTCTTCAAAAAACAATTGAAAGCGCTCGATTTCTTCTTCGGTCATCGCATCGATTTTCGTCAAGCAAACGATCTCTCTTTTGAGACTTAAATCGTCGTTGTACTTAGCTAACTCTTCGCGAATCGTCACAAATTGTTCGAAGGCTTCAAATTCATCGAGGCACCAAGAAACATCGACTAAATGAACCAACGCCTTGGTTCGTTCAATATGTTTTAAAAATTTAATTCCTAGTCCTTTTCCAATCGATGCATCTTCAATTAAACCAGGAATGTCGGCGACAACGAAAGATCGCTCCCCAACTCGCACAACGCCAAGGTTCGGTTCGAGTGTTGTAAATGGATAGTCGGCTATTTTTGGTTTCGCATCGGAAATGCAAGAGATGAGAGTCGATTTACCGGCATTGGGAAGTCCCACGAGGGCAATGTCGGCGAGGAGTTTAAGCTCGAGATCGATAGTGAGAGTTTCACCAGGTAATCCCGGCTGAGCCGTTCGCGGGGCTTGATTGACTGAAGATTTAAAGTTGACGTTTCCGCGTCCACCATTTCCGCCTTCAACCACTAAGTATTTTTCTTTATGTGTTTTTAGGTCGGCAAGTACCTCGCCTGTCTCTGCATTTCGCACGATGGTACCCACAGGTACTTTTAAAATTTCATCGAGACCGCGTGCTCCGTTTAGTTGTCTTCCAGCACCTGTTTCGCCATCTTCAGCTTTAAAAACTTTTTTACCGCGAAAATCGATGAGTGTATTCACACCTTCATCGGCGACAATATAGACGGAGCCGCCATTTCCACCATCGCCGCCATCTGGTCCACCGAAGGCAACATTTTTTTCTCGGCGAAAGGTCACCGCTCCAGCGCCACCGTGTCCCGATGCAACTGTAATTCTCACTTCATCAATAAACTTCATAATCAACTCGAGGGCAAAAAAAAGGGAATCCAAAATGGACTCCCTTTTGTTATTTTTTTAAAATATCAAAAGACTAAGCAGGTATAACAGAAACAACCTTTTTAGACTTCGTGTAGTGAAAAAATTTCACTTTTCCTGGGATAAGTGCGTAAAGAGTAAAGTCTCTTCCCATTCCTACACCAGTTCCAGGGAAAATCTTAGTTCCCTTTTGTCTTACGATAATGTTTCCAGCGATAACAGATTCACCACCGTATTTTTTAGTACCACGCATTTTTGGATTTGAATCACGGCCGTTCGCTGTGGAACCCGCGGCTTTTTTATGTGCCATTTGTACGATCTCCTATTTAATTTTTACTTTAAAAACTTTTGTGCATTCTTAGATGCTGCATCAATTTTGGCAACATTTCCAGCGCCATCGTTCACTTCAGTGATAAGTAGAGCTGTATAGTGTTGTCTATGTCCTTTCTTTCTTTTGTATCCACCTGGTTTTCTCTTGAAAACGATAAGTTTTCTCGAGCGGTCGTGCTTAACAACTTTAGCAACAACTTTTGCACCTTTAACAGTGGGTAATCCAATAGCTGGTTTGTCGCCGCCAATGAATAAAACTTGGTCTAGTTCGACAGTTGAACCAGCTTCGTTCACTAGTTTTTCAACGTCAATGAGATCACCGGCCGAAACCTTGTATTGGTGACCTGAAATTTCAACGATACCGTACATGAGAGCTCCTTATTCTTGGCAAAACGAGGGGTTGATTTGCTTAAATCAAACTTTTTAAGCCCTAACTTTAGCCATGATTTGTAATCTATGACTTGTATGATTTAGCGGGGATATTGTCAAGGAAGAGCTTAAAATTTGAAGCTTATTCCGCACCAAAGTTAAAAAAAATGGGAAATGTAAGAAGAAGTTAGTGCTGTGCGTTTAGAAAAAGGAGAAAATAATCTAAATGAAATAAGTTTTTGAGGAGTTTCTTAATGGCGATATTTAAATGCGTAATGCTTGCAGGTTTTAAACTAAGTGCAATGAATGTCCCTATCGATGAATATGCAACAGCATTTATTTTGAAAAATCACAATGGCCACGAATTTAAGGCCAATGTGATGGAAGGGAAGATTAGCTATTTAGCGATAAGAAATTACCGCTCAGGTTACAAAGCTGAAGCTATTTCTTCACAAGGTTTAGAGCAAAACACCCTCAGCCTACAGGCTGAAATGAATGAAGGTAAAACGAGCCTCGATTGTTCGATAGAATAAACTGAGTAAATTTAAAATTCTCGCAAAAAGCGCGCTGCGTAGCTTGCACTGATGTCATTTTTCTTATTATTTAAAACTTCATAATCTTTGCTAAGAAGGATTCTATTTTTGATTTGTTTACAATTTGGCTTGATAGAATCAAACAAGAAGGCTTGTTCATATCTATTAACATCTAAGTTATAAAGTTCGTCTTCAATTTATTTTTCCTAAATTCTGCTGAAACATAAAATTGTAGTAAGTCTGGAATGTTTTGATAGTTAAGTCTCCCCTCGCGATTTAAGTGATCAATTTTTTTATACCTTTCTTCAATTTCAGTTCTCAAGAATTTAAGTTGGTCCATAGAATTACGAATTTTAAATAAGTTGTATGGTACTTGAACGCAGTCAGTGATTTGTTGACTTGGGGTTTTACTTAAAAATATAGCAACAATTTCTGCTTTAGACTCTTCATCGCCTTGTTCTAATTCATTAGAGAATATTGCTAATGAATGACAAGTAAATACAGTTATTAATAAAATAAACTTAAGTGGCTTCATAGGTTGTCTCCTCTAGAATTCCAGAGGAAAATACTACAATTTAGTTTTAAATTAAATCAAAATCTCATCTCTATAAAATCTTTAGTGTGACTGTCTCATTTTTATACAGCAACTACCGATGAGTTGTTGTCGGTCTATGTTTTAACTTGAGAGTTTAGGCTGAGCAGGAGTTAAGGATGACTAAAAAAACCTATTTTCAATTTCATAAAGAAGCGCAATTGCCGATTTATATTTCGCTTAATACGCAGGAATTCGATGCTTCGATGGTGGAGTTTCTTTTTAAATTAAAGTTTACCAAGATGAGCGAAGACGATGCGGAGGCGATGCTTAAAAATGTGAAGAACGTTAAAAATGCCAGAATCCTTCATCTCTCTGAAGCGAGCTTAAACGTCGCCAAAACCATCGATGGATTTATGCCCTCGGATGCTTATGGAGAGGAAAGCATTTTGCCCAAGGGGGGATTTCGAATTTATCGCTTTAAGAAAAGAGCGATGATGATTTATTCTTTTACAGCCCTCGAATGGGAACTGCAGTGTTTTCAAGATTTTTCTTACGCGCAAAATTTTCAATATTCGATGCTCATAATCAATCGTTTTTTAAGTTTAGCTTTGTCGGTTTTTGGGATCGTGGGATTTTTCGGTGTGCGAGTTAATGAAGGCTTGGTAGTGCAAAAGAAGAATGACTCAAAAGGCGAAGTTGTTTTTATCGATCTTTTAAATCATCGCACCTTGACTCTCGATGGAGTGGGGAGGATGGGAGCGAGGTATATGGTGATGCGTTTAGATGCAACTTTACATCATAGAAACGTACAAATGAGCCAAGAGGAATTACTGAGTTTTTTAAATGCCCATCATACTTTTTTAGATTACCCCGGGCCGACTGTCCCAGTGATGCAAGCCATAGCGAGCATCGCTAAAAAAGTTCGTGGAGTGATTCATCCGGAAGAAAGTTTTCGACCGCGAGTCGAGTTGCATTAAAGGAAATTGTTCAATTTGATAATTATAGCCGCGAGGTATATCATAAACTCACATTAATTCTGTGAGAGGTTATTTCTAATGTCCATTCAACATTACGTTCATCATATCGATCCCGTCATTTTACACCTAGGTCCAATTCAATTGCGCTGGTACGGATTAATGTATGTGATTGGCTTTATGATTGCCGCCTACTTTTTTAAAAAACTTATCGAGAAAAAATTTTTTCAAGTTAAAGTAGAAGAAGTGGATTCTCTTGTGACAATTCTCATTCTCTTTATGTTTTTAGGGGCGAGAGTGTTCTACATTGCGATCTACAATATCGATTACTATTTAGAAAACCCTTTAGATGTTCTTGCTGTTTGGAAAGGGGGGTTGAGTTTTCATGGAGCTCTCGTTGGCTTGCTTGCGGGTGGATACTACTTTAGCAAAACGCGAAATGTTCCTTGGACACAAGTGATGGATGTCGTCGCACTGGGAGGTTGCCAAGGTTTGTTTTTTGGACGAATTGGAAATTTTATTAATGGCGAACTATACGGGCGGACTACCGATTCGTGGATTGGAATTATCTTTCCAGATGGTGGTCCATTTCCTCGACATCCATCGCAATTATATGAGGCATTTTTAGAGGGATTTGTTTTGTTCTTACTTCTTTGGTGGTTATTTAAGCGGGTGTCTAAATACGGTCAACTGGCGTCAATCTTTGTCATCGGTTATGGTTTATTTAGATTTATTGTGGAATTTTTTAGAGAGCCCGATGCGCAACTTGGCTACTATTTTAATTATTTTACGATGGGGCAAATTTTATGTGTCGCAATGATCGTCGGAGGGGGATTGGCTTATGTCTACCTCGCCAAAAACGGAACAAAAATCTCGCGAACTGTTTGAAAATTAACTTTCAGCTAATTCAAATTTTTAATTTTCAATGCTTAAGAGCTAAATAGTGAGGAGTACAAAAGGGCGACCATGAAAAAAAATGTATTTCTTCGAAGTGCTAATTTATTAAAAAACTCAATTAAGATGAGTTTAAATCTCGACCTCGAAGGTGTTGTCAAAGATCTATCAGAGTTAAAAGGATTGCCCCAAAAAATGGGGCAAATGCTTGCCATTGATTCTACTCAGCTTTTTCCAGAGGAAATGCGAGAGAAGTTCAAAATTTTGCAAAAAGATGCCGTCGCCATTGATTTCTCTCTGGTGCAAAAATTAATTTTAAAAGAATTAGGGCCGGAGAAATTTCAAAAAATAGAGTTTCTCGATCAAAAGCCTATTGGAGTAGGATCCATCTCCCAGGTTCACCGCGGAAAAATTGCAGGTCGGGAAGTGGTGTTTAAGGTGCAGTTGCCCAATTTAAAAGAAACGATTCAATCAGATGTGTTAATGTTGAAAGCCTTCAGTGCACTTTATAATGTGGCTAGACCAGAATCTAAAGACATTAAAAATATGATTGCTGAAGCAGAGTCAATGTTAATGTACGAGATTCAGTTTGACCGCGAAGTGCAATTTTTAGAAAAAACTGCGCAAATTTTGCAGGGAGAAGGAAATTATTTTACGCCTCAGGTTTTTGGGGAGTTTTCAACTAAGCGGCTTATTACTCTCGAGTATATTGAAGGCACCCTATTATCAGATTGGATCAAGAAACCACATACACATGAGGAAATTCTTTGGGTCTCACAAACACTCGTGGATTTATTCGTCTTGGAATTTTTTAAATTCGGTGTCGTGCAGACAGATCCTAATTTTGCCAATTTTATTGTGACAAAAGATCGTCGGGTCGCCTTGATCGATTTTGGTGCAGGCAAAGAGTTCAACGCAAAGTTTCGACGAGATTATTTTCAACTTTTAAAAGCGGGGGTCTTTGAAGATCGAGAAATGATTATTCACTGGGGAGAGTTTTTCGGACTTGTTTCAAGGCAAGATACCGATGAAGCAATCAATCTCTTTGTGGACTTTGTGATGAAATCAATGCGCTACTTTTCACGCAAATACAACCCGATGGACTTTGGAGAGGAGGCATTTACGAGTGAACTCGTAAAACTGGGAACACAGTTATGGCTCAAACAAAAAAAATCTGACCCCAAATCTGATCTCGTTTTTTTACATCGAAAGGCATCTGGAATTTTTCACTTAATAAAAGACTTAAAAGTAAAAATGGATTTATCGGATGTTTTTGATCGTGCTGAAAAAGCAATTGACGAAATAACTTAATTTTTTTTCATATGAGCTTTCATTTTTTCCATCATTCCCAAACTGTTTGAACTTGCTCGCCCCCACCATAGGTACAAGGGAAAGCAGGTTATAGAGCAATGTGCTTCATACTGAAGATGAAATGTTAGAACATTTTCCCAACGATAGATACCCGTCTTGTTAAAGCGTTGAAATCTTTGTTGTTTTAGATAAGTTTTTTGCAGTTCATCTAAAATAAAATCATGCAATAAGTGTTGCGGGAATCGAACGAAGGTCTGATCAATGAGATTATTTTGCAGGTGTAGATAAACATCAAGTGAAGAAAGACCATATTTTTTTGTGAAGTGAATTATTTTATTTTCACCACTTTCTTCTATCAACTGAACTTGCTTATTGGATTCAGAGTTTAGGTCGAAATTTTTTCCAGGAGAAAATTCTTCTAAGTTTTTTATACTAAAAGAATAGTTGAGTGGATTACTATTTGTTATTGGAGAAATTATGAAGAGAAGTAAAATGGGAAAATGTACGACTTTAATTTTCATATGTGTCCATTGTAAAACTTCTGTGGAGAAAGTGGAATCGGGGAAAAGAACTTTCAAATAAACTTCTTTTCTGCTAGAATGATTTGGAGTCTCGGCTCGATCCGACAGGAAAGTTGGATCTCTCTCTGACTTTTTTAAATAATAAGGATGTTATTGATGAAGTTTCAATCAAAAAATGTGACACTCATTTTTTTACTTTCAAATATTGCCCTAGTTGGTTGCTCAACAATGGAGAGCGATTCTAAACATAAAACGAAAGTTATCACAGTTAATACTGTTAAAAAATCTAATGACCAAGCATTTCCTTCTGAAGGCGTGCGCGAAGCTTATTTGCGTCTTAGAAAGAAAGATCCCTCCGAGGAAGAAATAAAAACGGATATTGAAGAAAGTACTAAGATTGTTAAGTCTAAATCTAAGTCAATGATCGAAGGTGCTGCTTCACTAGATATTTCAAATCTTACTTCAACAAAAAAAACTTATTATCTTGAAGGAGCTGATCATTTAAACTTAGAAAATAACTATTTTGATTTTCCAGTCGTCTACAATGAACAAGTTAAAAAGTGGATGAATTTCTTTTTGAACAATAAAGGTAGAGGGTTTTTTGAGAGGTATACAGAGCGCGCTGGTCGTTACGCACCATTATTGGGGGCAATTTTAGAAGAACATGGTTTGCCGAGAGATTTAATTTTTTTGGCCATGGCAGAAAGTGGATTTAACAATAAAGCAAAATCTTGGGCCAGCGCTGTAGGTCCTTGGCAGTTTATGCCATACACTGGAAAGTCGTATGGTTTAGATCAAAATTGGTATCGCGATGAGCGAAGAGATCCCATCAAGTCAACTGTTGCAGCTGCTCGATATTTAACAAAGCTTTATGATGATTTTGGTCAGTGGGAAGTCGCGGCGGCAGCTTACAACGCTGGCGAAGGTAAAATGTCACGTGCCATAACTAAATATAAAAGTGAGGATTTTTGGGACCTGACAAAAGGCAAATATTTAAAAGATGAAACTAAGAATTATGTTCCAAAAATTATGGCACTGGCGATTATTGGAAAAAACTTAAAATCATTTGGATTTGATGATATCGATTTTCACGAGCCTCTAGATTTTGATGAGATTTCTGTACAGCCTGCTACTGATTTAATAAAGCTGTCAGAAGCCCTACAAGTAGATTTTGAGGAAATACAACGCCTCAATCCAGAAATTTTGAGATGGTTTACTCCGCCGAACATCGAAAATTATAAATTGAGATTGCCACCCAATTCTGCTGAAAAGTTCGCTCAATGTTGCGCGAAACTCAACTTAATTGCGACAGATTTTCAAGAATATGCCATTACGAAAAAAATGACACTGGCAGAGGTGGCAAAAAAATTTAAAATTAAACAAGTCACAGTTCTTTCAAGATTGAATAGCGTACCTGATTCCAAAACTTTTACGAAGGGTGAGATTGTTAAGTTGCCTTTTAGAGTGGGAGAGGTTGTTTCTAGTCAAAATAATCTCTATGCAGACTTATTTGAAAAACCTCGTAAAGAAATTTTAAAGAAAAGTTCGCGTGCTCGTTTTTCTCGTTATAAAAGTCTATTGGCAAAAAGAGGCAAGTTGGTTGTAAAAAAAAACAATCGAAGCATCAGCTTTCTTCAAAAAAACGGAATTAAAACTAAGCGCGTAATTGCCTCGAGAAACAGTTTCTCACAAAAAAATATGCGTAAAGATCGTGTTCAATAGAGGCTTGGTATATTAAGAACTCTTGGCGTTGAAGCTCTAGCGAGACATTTTCTTCATCATTAAATTTATTCACTACACTGATTAATTTTCAAGATTTGAAAATATTAAATGTTCATCAGTTTTTATGCCTTGATTCAACTTTAAAAGAGAGTCGCTCGGGATATTAAGAGAATTGATTTAAGTATTACACTTTGAAATAACCAGAACTAGCTTGAAAATTAAAATATGAGGAGTATATACTCTAGGAAAATAAACTGAAGAGAGTAGGATATGGCTTTTAAGGATTTGCATAAGTTAAAAAAAATTGCAGAAATAGAAAAAGAAGAAATTGAAATTAATTACTTGGTACTAGGTAATGACATTTTTTCTTTAGAAATATTTAGCCAGTTAGAAACAAAATATGGGACGGACAAAGTAAGACTTTTGTCAGAAGATAAGCTGATTCGTCACTCTTTATTTGTAAAAGGACCGAGCACAATTCGTGGTGAATCAAATAAAAAAATTTTTAAACATTATTTTTCTTCCCTCGAGTGTGTAGATAAAAATGAACCGTCCTTGTTTTTTAAGGATTTAACTTGGAAGCCGTTTTTCGGTCGAAGCAAGTCAGAAGCTTTGTTGCACGATGAGCATTATTTTACGAGTGGCGCAATCAGTTTTGACCAAGAATCAATCTTCACTTTTTTAACAGACGAGTATTTAGCATCGGTCAACGAACGAGCCTACCAAGTCAAAGTGAAAAGCATTGATTTTGAAAATGAATATTATATTGTCGAATGTATAAATGGGACAATATTTAAAGTGCGAAATCTCTATTTTGGAAAATCGCCTTGGCAGTTCGTTCACTTATTTAAAAGTAAAAATAAGCTTAACGATCAATTAATTCAAGCTTGTGAAAGCACCCAAGCAAGTGCCGCGATGTTTTTAAAGTTTTGCTTTTCTAAGCCCGTTACAGATGAGCAAAATACTTTGTTTATTCCTTTGAGTTATACTCACGATCACGGTCATTTTATTGGAGAGTTTAAAAAATTTTCCCAAGGTGGAGTGAATGGTTCAATTGTAGAGTTTCTACATTATATAGATGTCGATCAAACCTCAGAAGAAGATGTGACTAAGATTATTCGACAATTAAAACGTAGTGTAGAAAAGATTTTTGATAATATTTTTAAAAATAATTATCAGGAATTTATATCAATTGAAAGAGACTTGGGGTGTCTGAAAATTGACGATATTTTGTTTCAAGGCTCTCTTTCATTATTATCAAATGAGCATCGAAAAATGGTTTTCATTGGAAAAAATGCACCTATCAATGTTGATCAATTAGCTCAGTTCAAGGTTGAAGATTCTGATGGCAAGGTCTCGCAGTTCGCTCGTGCCTATCATGTGAACCAAGTAACTATGCAGAATCTTTGATTTTGATAAGTTGACAAATATTTAAACTCGTTTGAACATCTAATTATTAAAGACGTTAAATAAAAAACAAAAGTTTTACAAAAAACTTAAGTTTTAACATCAAGGAGATGATTAGATGAAAAAGAACGTTTTAGCAGTTATTGGTTTAACAGTCCTTTCAACTCAGGCATTTGCCTCTAAAGCAAGAATGGAAGCTTTAGGACAAGGCTCACACTCTTACTACCTCATGGACTCTAGATCAGTATTTTTAAATGCTGCTTCAGTTAATGAAGTTAAAAACTACATTACAACTGAGTGGGGAGCTTCAGTACAAGCTGATTCTTCATCAGCACCAAGAGCAGAAGGTGGATTCTTTAGAGAAATGGGTGCTTTTAATTACGGCCTTTATTTAGGAAATAATGGAGATGCTAGAACTTATACTTCTACTTCATCTGCAACTTTCTTACAGCACACAAACGCTCTCGACCTCGTTTTAGGTGGAGACATGGGAATGAAGTGGGGAGCTCGTCTTCACTATGCTAACGCAAAAGATGAGTCGGGAACTTTTACTAAGAAAAATTCTGCATTAGGAGTTGGTCTTGGTTTAATCCATGGCGATATTCAAGGTTACGCTAACATCACAATCAGCGATAAGTCAGAAGGTGCAAAAGTTGCTGGCGATATGTGGAAAAGAAAACCAGGTTTCCAAGTTGGTGCTTCTTACAAGTGGTCTGGAATGACTTTCTTTGCTGATTACAATGGAACAAATGAAGAAATTTCTGCGGCAACTGGATCTGACTTAACAAACGTTGCATCTATTGGTGCATCTTCAATTGCAGCTGGTTCAACTGTAACTCGCAAAGCAAATGACATCACTGTAGGAGCTTCTAAAGTTCATGAATTAACTCCAGGTGCTCGTTTAATCACTGACGCTCGTTTAGTTCTTGGAACAACTGATGTTTCTGGATCGTCAACAGCGGCATTCAATGGAAAAACAAAAAACAACAGACTTCCAGTAACATTTGCAATGGAAGCTGATGCAACTTCTTGGTTAACATTAAGAGGATCTGTTTCTCAAAACGTTTTCTTAGGTGAAACAAAGTCGATTGCAGGAAAAAGTGTAACAACTGCTGATTCTACAACTGTAAATGCTGGTGCAACTTTAAATTTCGGAAAACTTAAAGTTGATGGTGTGATCGGAAGAACTGCTGGTGCAAGAAACGGCACAGTAGCAGCTGCTGGAACAAACGAAGGTGTTCTTGCAACTGATAACTTAATGACAAGAGTTGGTGTTACTTATAATTTCTAATTCTTAATATTTTCAAACTCAGTGCTCTCTCTTTATGAGAGGGCACTTTTAACAAATTAATTATTTTTGGAGTTCGTAATGAAAAGATTAGTTATAGTAAGTGGTGCACTTGCACTTTTTACGTCGACTGCGTTTGCTACGCAATCAAGACTCCTGGCACTTGGTATGAAAGAAACCGACAACGAAGGTCTCTATTATATTCAAGACTCGAGAAATATTTTTCAAAATCCGGCCAATATCAATCTCTTCTCTAATCAATTAGTGATGGAGTACGGTAAGTATGGTCGTTTGTTATCAGCTTCAGGTTCTACCAGAGTAACGCTCGATACGAATGCAAAGCCAAAGGCTCAAGGTGGATTTGTTAAAAGATATGGCGATTTGAACTATGGTTTCTACTACGGGAACGAATCAAATACATCTGCACTTTTAAGATTAGTGGGAACTTCTGCAGCAGCTGCGGCTAACGGTACTTTAGGTGTATCTGGCCCTTCAGCTTCAAAGCAATTGCAATCAGCAGATAATCAATTAGATTTTTTTGTGGGTGGCGATCGCGATTTAAAGTGGGGAGCAAACTTAGTTTTAGCGATGGGTAAAGATGAGACAAACTCTGCTAAAAACTCTGCCATCTCTTCGCGTTTTGGTGTGATGGATAAGAAGTGGGATGCTCACCTAAACGTTTCAATGGGAAGTAAGTCTTCAGCGACTGATACCGTTGCGGTTTCAGGTGGGGCCACAGTTTCTTCGACTACAATCAATCATGAGTTCAAAGGAAAACTTGGCGTACAAGTGGGTGGATCTTACTTGCTCAATGAAAGCTTGAGAGCATTTGGTTATATTAAGCATTATTCTTGGGAACAAAGCGATGACTACGCTTATAGTGCTGGTCAAATTGCTGTTCTCGGCGGTCAACAAGGTCTCGTTAAAGGTGATTTCACAAGTTATTACGCTGGTATCACTCAAGACTACAGTTTTAATTCTACTGATAAAGTTTTCTTAACTTTGAGTTTGAAAAAACAAGACATCAATATGCAATTTACTAACAAGGGTGAAGTAAGACATATTGTAGTTCCTGTAACTGTTGCATTTGAAACGGCTGCTACAGAGTGGTTAACTTTTAGAGGCTCAATTATTCAAAATGTTTACGGACAAAAGAATAATAAAAATCTATCGAACCTAAACGTTGTCGCTCGTTCTGTGATCACTTCAACTTACGGTGCTAACGGAAAAGCGACGCTCGATAACTCTACTGAAGTTAATGCAGGAGCGAGCCTTAAGTTTGGTAGTGTAACGATTGATGGTGTTGTCTCAACAACAGATGTTGCACGAAACGCAGCTGATACAGCTTCATCTAACGTTTCAGATACTAAAAAAGGCTCTCTTTCATTGGATAACCTCATGACGAGAGTGGCACTTACTTACAATTTTTAGTGATCTCTTAAATTGACAGAAATAAAAGGGGAAGTTTGATACTTCCCCTTTTTATTTTTGTAATTAAAATTCTAATTGTCTTACGACTTCATAGGCCGCAGCCGTGGCGACATTCGATAGATTGAGCGAACGAATATGATCAGAATACATAGGAAAAGATAGCGTATGCTCTTTATATTTTTGCAATATATTTTCCGGTAAGCCTTTTGTTTCCGAACCAAATATTAAGTAATCATTCGGCTTAAAAGTATGTTTAAAAATACTTTTTTGTGCCGTTTTAGTAAAAAATGTAAGTTGCTCGAGAGTTGGTTGCTCGTGGGTTAAAAAATCTTCAAAGTCTTCGTAAATTTTTAAATCCACATGCTTCCAATAATCAAGCCCTGCTCGACGTACAGCTTTTTCGCTTAAATCAAAAGCAATGGGCTTAATTAAAATGAGCTTTAGATCTAAGGCAACAGCCGTTCTCCCGATACTTCCAGTGTTGCCTGGAATTTCGGGAGAATGGAGGACAATATTAAACTTAGACATTTCTTACATAATCAACAAGGGTTCTAATAACGAGACCAGAAGCATTTTTTCCATCGCAATAGGGAAGGTGCGATTGTGCATTTGCAATTCCTGCAATATCTAAATGCGCCCATGCAACATCATCTTGTAAAAAGGCTTGAATAAAGGCTGCACCTTTTGCAGAACCACCATTACCAACGCTACCAATATTTTTTAAATCGGCCACGTTCGACTTCATATCATTTTTGTGTTCATCAATGATAGGTAGTTGCCACATGTACTCGTCGGTATTTTTTGCTGATTGAAGAAGTGCATCAGCTAATTTTTGATCGTTAGAAAAGAGTCCGCATACTTCAGAGCCTAAAGCGATAAGGATGGCACCGGTCAGAGTTGCCGCATCGATTAAGACATTGGGCTTAAAGTCACAAGCATAATGAACCACATCGCCTAAGACGAGTCGTCCTTCGGCATCGGTATTTAAAATTTCGACAGTCTTTCCATTGCGAGCTGTGACGATTGAATCTGGCATCGTCGCAAGAGAGTTTACGGCATTGTCAGTCATTCCCAAGAAACAAGAAACTTTAACTGGAAGTTCTAATTCCACGCAAGCTCTAAATGCAGCATAAACTGTCGCCGAACCGGCCATATCAAACTTCATTCCCATCATGCTCGCACCAGGCTTTAATGAGTATCCACCAGTATCAAAAGTTAAACCTTTTCCAACTAAAGCAATATGCTTAGTTTTGGCACTCACTTTTTTGGGCGTATAAGTTAAATGAACGAGGCGAGCTTCATAGGCAGAACCAGCATTCACGGATAAGAACATTCCCATTTTTTCTTTTTTAAGATCGGTTTTGTTTAAAACTTTAACTTTAACATTTTTTAATTTCTTAGCATCGGCTTCGATTGACTTAGCATACACTTCAGAGTTTTGGTGGTTGGGTGCTTCGTTTACGAGGTCTTTGGCGAAGTTGATGGCCGAGACAACTTTTTCAGCTTCTGCTAAAGTTTTCTCTAGTTTTGTTTTGAGATTTTTTTCATCCACTTGTAGAAAAAATTCTTTTAGTTTAATTGATTTTTTCTGGGATAAATATTTATCAAAACTATAATTTGAGAGGAGTAAGCCTTCAATAAATGCATTGAAAGATGTTTCTACTTCTGTCTTAGTAAATAGAGAAGAGAAGTGAAAAGTAGCGGAAGCAAATTTTTGAGAAACTGATTTGAATAATTGAGCAGCTTGCTTGCGAAGAGTTTCATTTTTAATTTTACTTTTGTCTCCCATTCCTAGTAAAAGTGCTGTTTGCCCAGATAATAAAGTAATGGTTAGGGTTTCGCCGAGATCCGCTTTGAAATGCTTAGCATGTAAAGCAAGCTCAAACGCCTCTTGAACATCCAAGGGAAGGTGATTTAAAACTAAGCTTTTCTCCTCAGTTTTTACTTTAGATTTTTTAACATTTTTAGAATCCATTTTTTGGAAAATGGGAAAAATTAATAATTCTGATCCAGTGTTAAATGTATCAAAAGCCAATTGTAATTTCATTGTCTCTCCTTAATTGTAAGTGATTAGTTAATCTAGTCTTGTAAAGTAAAGTCTCATGAGGATATCATAAAAGGCAATGAAAGTAATGACCCGCTATATTTGTTCACAATTTATTCCAGCTTTTTTAGTTGGTTTTCTTTTTTTTATCGCATTTTTAAATACCTTTTATATGTTTCGTTTGCTCAATCTTATTATTAATAAAGGTCTAGCATTAGAAACTGTATCTTTTATGTTATTTAATTTATCCATTTCATTTTTTCCGTTGGCTGCACCTCTCGCATTATTTTTTTCAATTATTTTTGTTCTCGGTCGCATGAGTGAAGACTCCGAAATTATCGCTCTACGTTCCTTCGGATTTTCAAAGTTTAAATTGTTTTTTCCATTCTTGCTTACCAGTGTGATTATTTCATTGACCTTGCAATCAATTATTGGAGAACTCATTCCCAAGGCCAATGCTGATTTTAAAAATACGATAGTGAAATTGACATCAACTGGAATGCTTTCAAGTATTAAATCGGGACAATTTTTCACCGATATCCCCAAACTCACACTTTTTGCCAAAAACGTAACTGAAGACGGCAATGGTTTTGAACACGTTTACTTGCATATTCGAGATACGAATAAAGGCTTTGAGCGAGTGATACTCGCCCAATCTGGATCTTTGGTGAAAATTTTCGCTGATCTATGGCATGCTCCAAATTTAAGATTGCACTTGCAAGATGGTAACATTGTCGAGTTTCAAGAAGGCATGACAAAGATTCAGAAAATAAAATTCAAAGAGTACGACTTTCCAATTTTCAGCTCAGATTTTTCGTTAAATTTGTTAGATAAAGACAGCATGAAGACAAACGCCGAATTGCAAGAGGTTCTAGGACAAAAGCTGAATTTATGGAAAAGTGCAGCTCCTGATAAGGCAAAAGAGAATAAAGTTAATTACTACAAAACCTTGAATGAATACTTATCTCGCTTTGCAACTTTTACTCAAATGCAAGTTTTTACACTTCTTGCATTTTGCTTTGGGATTAAAAAAGGGAGAGGGAAAAGTAAAAATTCCACGGGAAAAGCGATCTTATTAATGCTCGCTTACTACGTCACATATTTTGTATTATTGGGGGTTGCTCAAAAGGGTGGATTGAGTCCTTATATCGCTAATTTTTTACCGGCGGTATTGCTAGGGCTGGTGTTGATTTATTACTGGCGGCAGTTGGACTGGGCACAGTAGCCCCATTTTTAAGAGCGTATTCATCGCTGGTTAAAACATTTCCATCTTTTTCAAATACAAAAAGTGGATTTAAAAATTTAGTTTTTAATTGATCGGGAAAAACTAAATTCTTTACCCCATTTTTCCCCAGTAAATTGAGAGGTTCATTATTATAAAAAACTTTGACCGTTTTAACATTGCCAATAAAAAGTCTAATATTTTCGCCTCTTAAAAAGACAGTTCGCCCTTGGCGCAAAACAAACTTTTTAATCTCTTTATCATCAACTTTGTAAGTGAGCCAAGAATCGCCATCAGTAGCATTGATAAATACATTTTCCACCCCCTTTGTTGGGTGAACTCTGAATCTTGATGGAAGATATTCATCTAATTTTTCTTTACTCAGTGAAGAATCAATGAGGTATTGTTTTTCTGCTAATGCCTGCGTTTTCATGCTGAGGTCATTGACTTTTAATTCAGTTTTTTCGGTGAGTTCTTTCTTGTCTTGTATAAGATTAATTTCTAATGGAGCTACCTTTTCATCTGAGGTTTTTTCAACAACAACTGGTTTAGGTTTAGGCACTGGTTTTGGTCTTTGATTTAAACTTGTCACAACAATATTGTTTTTAGCTTTTGTTTCAAATTCAGATTTCTCGATGAAGTTTTTAACATTGATTGTGATAATACTAATGAGAATCAGGACGCCCCCAATCTTGACCCCGTTCTTAAAATAAGAAATTGAGACGCTTTTTATGTTTTCAAACGACTCGTCTGGTTTTGAAAATACGGGAGTAGTTCGATAGCCTTCATCGGTTGTATGTGTCTTATTACTTGGAGAAGTTGAGTTCAATTTGGCGGGGGCAATATTTTGCTGATCGATGTAAGTTTTCTCAAGCAGTTCGAGAGCTTCACTCTCTTTGACATTAATTACTTTAGCGTATGCTTTAACAAAGCCTCGCACATAGGTTTTACTGGGAAGTTTGTGTAAGTTGTCTTTCTCAAGGAGATCCAATAAGCCGATATGTACTTTGGTTTGTTGCGATATAACCTTGAGAGAAAAATTTCTTAATTCTCTTTTATGCCTTAGGAGTTCACCTATTGTTTGAGGGGGTATCTCGCTAGGAGCGATTGTTTCTTGAGTTGTTTCTGTGATTGGCGTTTCTTGATTCATGTTTAAAACTCTGGAGAACGAAATTGTTGATTTGGCAAGAGTTCAGTTTTGAGCAATTCTTCTTCTCTGGCGCTCGATCGAGCGATTCGCTGCAGTTCCTTTTGAGCGAGAACACTGTATTCTGTTTTAGGGAATTTCTCGACTATATATTGAAACTTACTTTCCGCTAATTTTTTTTGATTTAAATTCAAATGAGTGACGGCAATGTGGTAATGAGACTTTACATCGTTAAAGCAAGTTCCTTTGACGGAGTCCTTGAAGGATTCAAGCGCTGATTGATATTTAAATTCTTCACTGTAAATTTCACCTAATTTAAAATGAGCTGGGCAGTAATAATCTTTTTCTTTCAAGCTCAATTTTAATTCTTCGATGGCGTTGTAGCGGTCGCCCTCTTTGAGATAGGCGATGGCGAGGTTGTAATGGAGTCCTTCGAGTTCCCTGTAAGTAAGATCTTTGAGCGCTTCTTGCAGTAATTTTTTGGCATCATTGATTTGTTTTTTTTCTAAAAAAATAACAGCAAGATTTTGTTTAGCGCGAGTATTCTTTGGATTTTGAGAGAGCAACTCCTTGAGTTCTCCAATGGCCAGTTCTGGTTGCTTGCGCAAGTAATAACTGGTGGCTAAATTAATTCGAATATCTTCTCGCTTGGGATCAAGTTCTTTAGCTTTTAAGAAATTGATCATAGCCTCTTGGAAGTTTTTCTCAACTAACAAGTTAGTGCCTTCTTCAAAATAAAGACCTGCTTTTTTTTCTTCTACTGTTGGAGGCCTAGTTGACTGGCTTGAGCAACTGACAAAAAAAATGCTAATAAGCAAAAAACAAATTGAATGAAAATAAGTACGAGCAGGTTTTATTAAATTATTCATCACAACAATCCATTGTAGTTGATTCCATATAATGGAAAATAGAATTCAACTAATTTTACTTTGACTTAGGCATTGTTGTAAATAGTGCCATGCTTTCAAAATGTCGAGTTCCTGGAAACAAATCAAAAAAATGTAATTCATGGATCAATTGCTCAGCAGGCTGTTCTGCTTTATTGTTGCTCAATAATGACTTGAGCTCTCTTTGGAAGTTGGCAAAATCGCAGGCGACCAACAAAATATAATTCGGCCTAAATTGCTGGTAAAATTCGATTATGTTTTTTAAACCAGATCGAGGAGGATCGATGATCATGACTTGGGGGTTAATTTTCGTCTTATACTTGAGTTTTTTAATGGCATCTGCCTGGTATAAATCGATATCGAGAAACTCTTTTTGATTTTGAGCCGAGGGCACTTTGCCATTGTAAAAATCGATCACAAAGGTTTTTTGAGTTAACGATTGAGTGAGGTTTCCATCTCCACCAAACAAATCAAATACTATGTCATTAGGTTGAATAATTTTATTTAAAATACGGTCGATCTCAGATTTCATTTTGAGATTCATTTTTTCGTGCACTTGTGAAAACCCACCATCAGCATATGGTTTATTGAGTGCAACCTGGACTCGACCATGTTTTAGATAGAGCTCCAAGTGGCCTGTTTTGTATCTCGGGTGTACTAATTTTTTCCATGTTTCATCATGTAAAAGTTCATTTATCTTAGCTTGAATTTGTGGATGAGCGACACGGCAATTTTGAATACTTGTTATGGATCGATCGTTATTCATGTAGCCCAATTGGTTTTTAAGAAGATCGTAGTGAAGCTGAACTCGATTGCGATAATCAAATCGAGTATCACTGGGGTGAAACTGAAATTGATCTAGTTGAGGAAAGTTAAAGAACGTGCAATATTCTTTTTTTTCAACTCGCATTCTTCGGAATAGTGCGTGTGAAGATAATCGCAGCCATTGCATAATTCAAAATGTGGGCATTCTGGTGAGATTCTCTTTTGAGACACTTGTTCCAAGGAGAGGAGCTGAGCGAATTGGATGCCTTTTTTCTGGGAGATGACTTCGGCAATTCCCGTTTCACCGGGCAGAGTTTTCTTTATGAAAGTAATTTTGTCAGAAATTTTTGAAACACCTTGACCTAAAGGGTCGACATGATCAATTTGAAAGCTTGTTTTCATTTTATTTCCATTGAGAATTCTCCGTGATATAGTGCATGGGCATTGAACATTTTTTCTAAGAGAAAAAAGGATCGCTCCCTTGTTGTATATAGCAAGGATAACATGATTGAAGAGTGTTGTGAGTATAGGCTCTTTCACGAAACAATACAAACTGGTTTTAAAAAATGATGGAACAAAAATTTATTCGTAACTTCTCAATTATTGCCCATATCGACCACGGGAAGTCGACGCTCGCCGACCGAATTATGGAAGCAACAAACGCGGTTTCAAATCGTGAAAAGAAAGATCGTTTACTCGATAATATGGATCTTGAGCGCGAGCGCGGAATTACCATCAAGGCTCAAGCGGTGCGTATTCCTTATAAAGCAAAAGATGGCCACACTTATTATTTCAATCTCATCGACACTCCAGGGCACGTCGATTTTACTTATGAAGTTTCACGCTCGTTGGCATCGTGTGATGGGGCACTTTTAGTTGTCGATGCTTCACAAGGAGTTGAAGCGCAAACACTCGCCAATGTGTATATGGCAATTGATAATAATTTAGAAATTTTAACTGTGATAAATAAAATTGATCTGCCGCATGCAGATGCACCAAAAGTTAAAAAAGAAGTAGAAGATATCATTGGAATAGATACGAGCAATGCCTGTGAAGTTTCGGCAAAATCGGGAATAGGCATTGAAGATTTACTGGAACGAATTGTAGAAGTGATCCCTGCCCCAAAGGGGCGATCAGATACTCCTTTGCAAGCTCTCATTTTTGACTCTTGGTTTGATACGTACCAAGGGGTTATCGTTCTCGTTCGCGTGGTCGAAGGTAGCTTGAAAAAAAGAGAAAAAGTATTTTTTAAAAATAGTGGAGAGGAGTATGAAGTCTTAAGATTAGCGGTTAATTCGCCCTTTTTTACCGAGGTGGATGAGTTGACTGCTGGTGAAGTTGGGATGGTGATTTGTGGTATTAAAAATATTCGTGATGTTCATATTGGTGACACTCTTGTTCATGGGCACCAGAAAGAGACTCCAAACCTCGCTGGCTATCATGAAGTCAAACCGATGGTTTTTTGTGGTATTTTTCCTGTCGATTCTCCTGATTATGAAAATCTTAAGGAGTCTCTAGAGAAGCTAGCACTTAATGATGCATCTTTTACTTATGAGCCAGAGTCATCTGCAGCTTTAGGGTTTGGTTTTCGTTGTGGATTTTTAGGTCTCTTACACATGAATATAATTCAAGAGAGATTGGAGAGAGAATTTAGTCTCAATTTAATTTCCACTGCTCCCTCGGTGAGTTACCAAGTTGTTAAAACCGATGGAACAAATTTGATGGTTTCAAATCCCTCTGATATGCCGGAAGTGGGTTTGATTGAATCGATTAGTGAGCCAATGGTGCAATTATCTATTCACGTTCCAAACGAGTTTGTCGGACGCATGATTACACTTTGTGAAGAGCGAAGAGGAATACAAAATCAATTAAAATACATCACGGCAGATCGCGTGCAAGTTATGTACGATCTTCCTTTGTCAGAAATGGTTTTTGATTTTTACGATAAACTAAAGGGCTTAACGAAAGGTTATGCCTCAATGGATTACGAATTTAAAGATTATCGAGAAGCTGATTTGGTTAAAGTGGATATACTTTTAAACGGCGATAAAGTAGATGCCTTATCCATCATTTGTCACCGCGATAACGCCTTCTATAAGGGCCGAGATTTAGTAAGTAAATTGCAAAAACTTATTGATCGACAACAATTTGATATTGCAGTTCAGGCTGCAATTGGTGCTAAAATTGTAGCTAGAGAAACTGTGAAGGCATTAAGGAAAAACGTCTTAGCAAAATGTTATGGCGGTGATGTTTCGAGAAAAAGAAAACTTTTAGAAAAACAGAAAGAAGGAAAAAAGAGAATGAAAATGGTGGGATCGGTTGAAGTTCCCCAAGAAGCATTCTTGGCCGTTTTAAAAGTAGACGAATAATTAAGGAAGATTTTGCAATATGAATGAATTACTTAAAGAAAATTTTGAAAAGGCACTCAGCATTTACACGACAGGTGTACATTACGAGACACTTTTAGAAGCCAAAAAAGAATATTTTGAAATCACTGGCCAGGCCAACGATGACGATGATGATTTTGAAGCGCGCATGAATTCATTTAATGAATGGTATGTATTGCAATTTATTTCTAAAAGAGGGACTCGCACTGTTATTAGCGATTATCTTATGAATAATCAAGTTGATGACAATCTTGCGAGAAGCTTATCATCAGTTAATTACTCAATTTTTGAGTATGTAGGAAAAAGCTTTCGCGGAGCTGACGTTCTTTTCGATATGCTTCACGATAAAAAAATTAAACTGACAAAAGCGGCTAGTCTTCCTTCAATCATTAAAGATGATATTTTTGTGGGGCGAATTATCACTTATGGCGACGATCATTATTTACTCACCGGTCTATGTGTCATCCCTAAAGATGTGCGCGCTATCCTAAAAAAAGAGTGCAAGAGAGTTCGCAAACTCAAAAATCCCAATGAAGAATTAAAATTTCTTTTAAAAGTTGAATCATTTAAAACGAAGTGGATCCGCTACGGCCATGTGGACGCGACCAAGATATTTAAGTTCGATTAATTTTTTCTTTGATAAAAATAAAAGGAATAAAACCCATTAAGTTCACCATTAAATTCATGACAAAATGAATATTAAATAACGATGCACCATTTTGAATATTAAACAAGCTAAATAAATTGGCGAACATCGCGTGACCCACTCCAAGACCAGAAGGAGAGATGGGAATAGCTACAGTAATCATTCCTATGGGGATAAATGAAAAGGCATGGCCCAAAGGTAAATTGACGGAATAAAAACTTTTTGTTGCCATCCAAAATGTGCTAATGGAAATAAATTGAATTAAAACACTCATTGAAAAACATTTTAAGATAACGACACGGTCTTCGCGCAAAGCTAAGATATCACTTAAAAGCGTATGAATTTTTTTTCCCAAAAATGGAATAATAAGAATGGGTTTTAGGATCGCATTTTGAATATTTTCTCGACTCGCTAGTAAAAATAAAAAGAAAATCCCCCCCAAAAATAAAAATAAATTGAGCCAAATAATTGTTTTGAGTTTGAGAGAAATGTGAATGAGATCATTGTAGTAAATGAGGCTAAAAACTCCCGAACAAAATAAAAGTCCGAGTAATCCTAGTAGGCGATCGAGAAAAGCAGCTGTGATTAAAAATTTATTGGTAAACTTGGGGTCGATTTTTTTAATATAGGAGAGTTTTAACAAATCTCCCGTCACCGCTCCCGGCAAAATGGAGGAAAAAAAGAGACCGATCCAATTGGGGGCCAATAAGGATTTAAAGGAAATTCGCTCTTTGGTTTTGGTTTGTAAAAGAGTGCGCAAGCGATAAGTGGAAATGAAAAACTGGACGACGATAAAGAGAATTCCAATATAACACAATGGACCACTTGTGAAGGCAATTTTTAACAGACTAAAATCGAGCTTTTTGCTGCTCATTAGCCAATACAAAATTCCTGCAACGAATAGAATTTTTAAAATTTTTTTAATCATATGCCTGCTTTTTTCAATTTGGTCTGGAGAAAAACAACATTATACCTCTCGCGAGTCACTTTTCAAGAAAATCAGTTCGACGCGACCTAGCTTCAGTTTGAATTTTCAATATTTGTCCATTAAACTGTCAGGAATTTATAGCTGATTAAACTTAAGTTTTTCATTGGAGATTTTATGCGAGTATCTGTTATCGGAACTGGATATGTAGGCCTTGTAAGCGGGACATGTTTTGCAGAAATCGGTCACGAGGTCACTTGCATCGATATCGACCCAAAAAAAATTGAGATGTTAAAAAAGGGCAAATCTCCCATTTACGAACCGGGATTAAATGAACTTTTAGAGCGCAATATAAAGGCACAAAGGCTGAACTTTTCTACTGGCTACGAAAGTGTCAAATCGGCGAAGTCCATTTTTTTAGCTGTTGGAACTCCTTCGCAAGACGACGGCCGTGCCGATTTAACCTATCTTAAAAAAGCTGCGTCGATGGTTGCGGAGCAAATAGAAGAAGGTGCAATTGTGGTCATAAAATCCACCGTTCCCGTCGGGACATCGGTGATGATTAAAGAACTTATTGCTTCCATCACGAAGAAAACATTTCACTTGGTCAACAACCCAGAATTTTTAAAAGAGGGTTCAGCTGTCGAAGATTTTATGCGGCCCGATCGCGTGATTATTGGTCATCAAAATTCCTCAGCATTTGAAGCGATGGAAGAACTTTATGCCCCTTTAGTTAAACAAGGAAATCCTATTTTTGGCATGAGCAATTTATCGGCGGAAATGAGTAAGTATGCGGCCAATTGTTTTCTCGCAACTAAAATTTCTTTTATCAATGAAGTTGCCAGACTTTGCGATTTAACGGGAGCCGATATCGAAGAAGTGCGAAAAGGAATTTCTTCCGACAAGCGCATTGGCGGACACTTTCTTTATCCCGGTCCGGGCTATGGGGGTTCTTGTTTTCCAAAAGATGTCAAAGCGCTGATGGCGACGGCAGAAGATTACGGCATGAAATTAAAAATTGTTTCTGCAACGGAAGAAGTGAATGACGAACAAAAATATTACCTTCTCCACAAAGTCGTATCAAAATTTGGAGACGATTTAAGCGGACTTACTTTTACATTTTGGGGCGTTGCTTTTAAGGCGAACACCGATGATGTGCGAGAAACGGCCGCAATGACATTGGCGCACAAACTCATTGAAAAAGGTGCGACGATACAAATCTTCGATCCGGTGGCGAGCGAAAATTATTTGGAAATGATGGCACAAAATAAAGCAATCAGAGAAAAAATTAAAAACTTTGAAAATAAATACGATGCCCTTAACCACTCCAATGGACTTATTACCATGACCGAATGGCGCGAATTTCACGCTCCAGATTTTAATGAAATTAAGTCGCGCTTAAAAACGCCTGTCATTTTTGATGGAAGAAATTTATACGATTCAAAAACAGTTTTAAAAATGGGATTAGATTACTTTGCCATTGGAAAAAAAATTAACAAATAAGGATTAAAGATGAAAATTGCCGTTATCCAAACCAATACAGTTTTAGATTATCAAGAAAACTTAGCTCAAATTCAAAAACTTATTAGCGAAGCCAAGTTTAAAGGTGCAGAGGCGATGTTTTTGCCGGAAGTTTTTTACTCTATGAGCGATGGCGAAAAGCCAACACCACACTTAGTAGAAATGGGCAATGAGCACTATGAAAATATTAAAAATTTAGCAATTAAAAATAAAGTTGCTCTCCTCGGGGGGAGCGTTGCATGTTTACACGAAGGTAAAATTGTTAATCGCGCCCTCTTTTTTGATGAAGAGGGGCGAGACCTCGGTCATTACGATAAAGTCCATTTATTTGCGTGTGATCTTCCGGAGAAAAAAATTTCCGAAGCCAATGTCTACACTCCGGGGAGTGAGTATAAAAAAATTGATTACAAAAATTTATCTATCGGAGCGGGCATTTGTTTTGATGTGCGTTTTTCAGAACAAGCATTGCACTACCGCAATTTGGGAGCCAATGTTTTAACTTACTCCGCCGCTTTTACAGTGCCTACTGGTAAGGCGCACTGGCATACATTGCTTAAAGCACGCGCGATAGAATCGCAGTGTTATGTTGTGGCTGCCGCTCAGTGGGGATATCATAATTCAAAGATCCAAACATTCGGTCACTCATTAATCGTCGATCCATGGGGTGAAATTTTAGCAGACGCGAAAGAGGGATTAGGAGTAGGGATTGCTCAAATCGATATTGATAAAATGAACTTTATTCGCTCGCAAGTGTTAATGGGGCGCAATTAAAAAATTAAAAATTCAAAAGATCGCTCGGCTTAGAATCGATTTTCCAAGTCGGGCAATTAGAATTTAATTTTTCACCGGCACAAACTTTTTGATAGAGCTGAATGTATTGTTGAGTGTATTGAAAAATTCCAAAATGTGTTTCCGCATAATGTCTTATTTCTTCTACTTGAAATGATCGAGGTAGCTGGACAATCGCGTTTTTTAATTCTTGTTCGTTATGAGCAATGATTCCAGTTTGCGGTTTGATCAGCTCAGGTAGTGACCCATAAGATGATCCAATCACTGGAAGCCCCATGGCCATAGATTCAATGACGGCAATGCCAAAGGGTTCCTCCCAGCGCACGGGAAAAAGATGAGCATGGGTTCTTTTCATTAATTCCATTTTTTTTATTCCACCCAAAATTCCATGGGAGTGAATATAGCGAGATAATCCCCAGTAGCGACCACCAATAATATCGAGGTGTTTTTTTTCTTGGCGACAGACAGTCACGCAGGACTTTAAATTTTTAACTTTCCAACTTGCCTTTGCTAAAAATAAAAAACGATTCCATTGAAGCTTGCTTTTTAATTCCTCTGCAGAGTATCGCGGCATGGGGTATTCATTAAAATTAAGAGCGTTGTAGATGAAGATATCGCTGCCGTGATTGCGAGCGTGTTTTTGTGAAACAAAAACAGTATTCTCGTGGAAGCTTTCCCCGGGCTGACCGTTGCCATGCAAAGTATAAATTGCTGGTAGGTGAGTCGTATTTTTCATATTAAAACTGTAGTGAATCAGATCAATCTGGGCCGGAAGTAGATGAGCAAAATCATGAGGTCGAGAGAGGTCGAGAGGAATTAATTGAATTCCATATTCTCGAACTTGGCTTTTAGGATGACCGAGTAAAAAAACTTCAATGCCCTGTCTGACCAATTCACACATATGCCAAAATAAAATTCTTTCCGTGCCCCCGTATTCAAAAACGGGCAAAGGTCGATCGAAGTAAAATGCAACTTTCATGGCAGCTTCCCTCGCTCGATTTCATCTATTTTAGTGTATTTTAAAAAAGCAGAGAGCGCGTTGATCGTGCAAATAATCAAGCCGTAGCGTCCGTCGAGAAAGCCTTTTTTAAAAAAATAGTCGCGCAAAAATTTTAAAATGGGGCGAGTGATGATTTTAAAAATGCCCGAGCGCACTCCGCGGCGGTGAGCTTCGATCGCTGCAATAGTCGTAAACTTATTCGTTTGTAAAATGTGACTCGCCACCGATTCGTAGGAGTAGTGAAGCAGGTCTCCTTTTAAAATGGTATGGCGATGTTGAGTTTGATTTTTTAAAGTTAAAATATCGTGGGGATTAACTCCCGACCACAAAGCCTTATCTTTTTGCACTAATCGCAATTTAATATCGGGGTACCAACCACAATGATGAATCCATTGGCCGGCATAATTGGTGAGTCGTGCACAAGAGTAACCTTCCAACACAAAGTGATTTTTTATCTGCATAATAGATTGGGCCAATTCTTCAGAGAGTGCTTCATCGGCATCGAGAGAAAGAACGTAGGGGTGTGTGGCCGCTTGTAGAGCATAGTTTTTTTGTTCGATATGTCCTTTGAAGGGGTGCTCGATAAAACGCGCCTTAAAACTTTCGGCAATCTGCTTAGTTTTATCAGTGGAAAAAGAGTCGACGACGAGGATTTCATCGGCGATACTGAGAACTGATTGCAGACAACGAGCGAGATTTTTTTCTTCGTTTAAAGTGATAATAACGACGCTTAGCTTGATCATGTTTGAAACTTTTTGTTGTGGGTTACAGCTTATGTCCAAGGAAGTCATTTTTATTCTCAAAAATCGCGCCATGGGCGATTCCATCATGGGATTATCGGCCGTATCCTATTTTCGTTTATTATATCCTAAGGCTACCATTATCTATGGCCTTCCTCAATGGATCTGTGGGCTCTATCGAGATGTCGATACCGATGCAGATGAAATTTTCCCTGTTGATCTTGGAAGTTTTGGCGGAATTTTAGATTTATACGAGTTTTTATTAAATGCACAAGTGACAATCATTCACGAATTACATCAAACCGGAAGTGGAAAAAAAGTACTGAGTTTGTTTGCTAGTTTAAAAGGCATTAAGTACACCTATCATAATCATCATAAAAAATATTTTCAAAGTGAAGTCATTCAGCACGGCGAACCACTTCCTCTGATCCAAAGAGATCTCGATGGAGTTTACTCGTTTTATGCTCGCGAACAAAGTCGGCCAAATTATTTAGATTTTTCTCCCACCATGAAAATGAAAGTTTCAGAAAACAAGCAAGTTCATTCAACTCCTCCTAAAAATAAAATAATCTTTGGAGTTGTCGCCACCAGACCGACCAAAATTTGGCCGATAGAATCTTTTATTTCGCTCGCACTTTTAATTGAAAATAAATTTTCTAATGTAGAAATATTGATCCCCCTTTCGAAAAATTCTTTCGATCAAGCATTAAAAAATAAAATTCAAAATGAGAAAAACCTAAAGCATGTGCAGATTATCGAAAAACCTTTAGATGAGCTTCCGCAAGTTTTAAGTGGAGCGACACTTTACATTGGAAATGATACGGGACTTAAGCATCTTGCCATTGCATTGGGAACGACCACCTATACACTTTTTGGTCCAGAGCCTATTTTAGAATGGCATCCCTACGATGTTTTTGAACATCCTGTTTTTTATCGCGAGCAACTCGCTTGTCGAACGCGCCAGGCTCATTATTGCGGTTTGTATGAATGCGATCTTTTTGATCGGGAATATTTATATTGCTTAAAAAGTTTTTCTCCCGAATATGTTTTTCAAGAGCTAGGCAAAGTTTTATCCAATACGGTCTAGTTATTGAGATAGAATATTTTGCGGTAAAATAGCCCTATGAAAAATTTAATAAGTATGACCATTTTATTGCTAATGACCATTCAAAATAGTTCCGCTTTGGAAAAAGTAAATATTCAAAAATTAAAAAATCTCTACAAGCGCCCCAGTCAATATGAAATTAAAAATTTGCTTAAGTTAAAAGATCTCCAGAGCGAAGAAGTCATCGAGCTTGGTAAAAAACTTTTTTTTGATCCGCGTTTATCCGGTAGCAAAACCATGTCCTGTGCCACATGCCATCAGCCGATGTTGCATTTTTCCGACGGACTACCTCTCGCGCATGGATTTAAGGGAGTGACTTTAGAGCGAAAAACTCCCGGTCTTTATAACTTGTTGTGGGCCAAGAAATTTATGTGGGATGGGAGAGTCGATCAGCTAGAATTACAAGTTAAATTGCCGCTGTATCATCCCGACGAAATGCATTCTCTTCCAGAAAAAACAGTGATGAATCTTCAGGCAATTTTGGAATACGAACAAGAATTTAAAAGAGCGTTTCCAAAAAGTTTACCCGGTGAACTTATTTCCGAAGAACATATAACTTTGGCACTCGCTCAATTTGTTAAAAGTTTAGTAGCTCCAGTCAGCGCTTTTGATCGTTGGATAGCAGGTGATGAAAAGGCCATCAGCGCTCGGGCAAAAAATGGCTTTATTCTTTTTAATACTAAAGCGAGATGTGCCGAGTGCCACAGTGGATTTAGAATGACCGACGATTCCTTGCACGATATTGGAGTCGTCTCTTATCGCGAAAATAAATCTCCCGATGTTGGCGATGGACAATATCGATTTAAAACACCTGGTCTTAGAAATATCGAAAGACTGGCCCCTTATTTTCACAATGGATCGGTACCGACACTTTATGACATGATTGAATTTTACAATATGGGTGGAAAAGAAAAACGTCCAACCCTATCGGAGAAAATGATCCCTTTGGGATTAAGCGAAGATGAAAAAAATGATTTGGTCATTTTTTTAAAAACACTTAACTCTACTTTAAATATGGATTTTCCCCGCTTTCGTGATCCGTAAGGTCAACCACTTCTGTAATTTCTGGAAAAGTTTTAAGCACTAAAGTTTGGATACCATCTTTAAGTGTCATTTTAGAGCTCGAGCAACCTTGGCACCCACCCATTAAACGCACAAATAATTTTCCATTGTCGAGATCGACAATTTCTACGTCGCCACCGTGGGACTTAAGCGCCGGACGAACTTGCTCATCAAAAAGAATTTCTATTTTTTGCATCATACATTTTTCCTTATGGTTTCGATCTAAAAAGTTCTAGTTGTCCCAAAGTATAATACACAGCATGCTCGAGACGCAAAACTGTCGAACTGATACTTATGGATTGAAAGTGGTGTTGTTTAAATTGTCTCAGATCATCGTCGGTAAAACCAGATTCTGGGCCGAAGGCGCATATTGCGAGTTCATCGGAATGAATTGCTGGAGTTGTATTAAAATATTGCGCGAAATTTTGCCGAGTCCCAAGATCGAGAATAAAGCGATTTTTCAGTGGATAGCTTTGAATTAATTGATCTAGATGATTGGGCAGCACATGAATTTTAGGGGCTTCGTAATAAAGAGTCGATTGTTGCAAACCGAGTTCGCACAACGATTGCAATTCTTTGAGGTCGAGAATCTTTGATTGAGCGTAACTTTTTTCACTTTTTTCTGCGCGATAAAAAATGAATTCTTTGACTCCCATCGTGGTGCCATGTTCAATAATTTTTTTCATGGTTAAGGGGCGGGATAAGGCCACAAAGAGGACGGCCCAAGGTTTTTTTCCATGAGGCGTAAGTTCAATTTGCTCCAAGACACATTCACTTTGATTGATGGAAGCAACCCGCGCATAACCAATCCCTTGATTGAGCAAGGTAATTTTTATTTTTTGCGGATTTTTTATTATGCGTTGTAAGTGCTCGAGCTCTCTCGGACGCGCGACAACTGCATCGTGGGACGATCTTAATTCGTGAGGATAAATAAGCAATGAATTCATAGCAATTTGAATACATCGTTAAAATTTTTAAATCCAGAAAAAAAGTGATTCTTCTTCAATATTTAGACCCTTAAATATGGGCCTGGACTTTGCAATCATTAAAACACTTAAAAAAAACCAAGGGAGGCTTAATGTTATCGCTAGATCTGGTGCAATTTCAATTAATCACACTGCTGACGGCACCAGTTGCATCTGGAAAAACCTGGTCGCTATTAGATTTATATCGAAGAGAGCAAGTGAAAATTATTTTTATTTCTCCCTTGCGTGCTTTGGCCAATGAAGTTTATGAAGGTTTGCTCCAAGAAAAAGGAGTGATGATTCTCGGAGGGAAGGTGGCAAAAAAATTAGAAATGGAATCGAGTCGAATCGATACATGTCTAAATTTTTTAAAAAGAGATCGCGCCATGCTGATCACTACGATTGAACTCTTAGAAGAAGAATTTCTCGATCTGCTCGCGCAATCAAAAAAACCTATTTTATTTGTCTTTGATGAATTTCACTTAGTCTATCAATGGGGAGCGAGCTTTCGCCCCATCTTGCACGATCGATTTCTGGCGGTCATGTGCACCGGTCATCCCGTGCTCGCTCTAACAGCGACTCTGAACGATGAGATCTATAAGCAACTCGTGACTGATTTAAATTACTCGGACTATCATGCCATCCACCTCGACAGTGGAAATCAAACATTAAAATACCCACCCATCAAAAAGCATTTATATGCCGAAGCGGAAAAATCCGTAATGGAAAATACCTTTACTAAAAAATTAAAAAATAAACATTCTCACGAAGTTTTATTGATGTTTTGTTCTTTTCGCGAAGAAGTCGAGGTAAAACATTTGTGGGCCAAACGATTAGGTTATCGATCTTTGATGTGCGTCGGTGGTCGCGTCGAGCAATTTCAAGCAGAACTAAAAAATCACTTTGAAAACAAGACACCCATCGACTGCATATTTTCTACCCTTGCTCTAAGCCACGGAGTCAATTTACCTGAAATTTCAAAAGTATTTATTAACTATCGCGTACTAGATTACGATCTCTGGTTGCAAATGGTTGGCCGGGGCGGAAGGCGCGGGTCTGATTATGAAGTGTATACAATGGATGATTTTGATATGGAAAAATTCGATTTATATAAGGAAAAGTTAAAGCGCAGCTTAGAATGTTTTTTATTTTAGAATTCACTTTAGAAACAAGTTTACAAAAGGTATAATGTGCAATGGATATTTGAATTTTCAGGCTGGGTGTGGTTGTGACATTACGATTTATACAATGCAATTTGTTTCTCATTATATTAAGTAGTTTTTCGATTTATGCGACTGAAGTAAAAAAACTTGAGACATTATTTCGATGCGGAAAGCAAATGTTTTCCATTCAAAAAGAATGTGAGCTATCCCAGGATCAGTTTGAATTAAATAAATGCAATGAAACTCAACTTTTAATAAAAGATAAAAAAGTCACGATAAAAATTCCCATTGTCGAAAAAGCAAAGAATGAATATTTTCTACATGCCGTGGAATGGAGTTGTTACAAGTTAAATAATGAATATTATGTTGGTGTTTTTTACAATTCTGGCAATTCAAAACTAGAGCACACGGAATTGTATACATCAAACTTAGTTCTAATAAATGATAAAGAGTTATTAAGTAAATTAGTCCAAGATTCAAAAGTTAAGATTGGTGCTGATTCGGTAAAGTCAATTTACCCATTGGCAGAAAAAATAGCCCTAAATTATTCAAATTTATTTTTATTTAACAGTGCAGCTCCCAAGAAAAATAAATGCAAAAAAACAGAGAAATCAAAATTAGAAAATTACACAAAGATGGACTGTGAAAAAGGAAGCTTTAATTTTGGTGGAAATGATGTTATCCCAGTGTTTGAATGTGAAGAGAGTTCAAATATGACCTGGCGATTTTACAACAGTTTAAAAGACTGTGAAGACGCTCGCGCGACAGAACTTGCAAATGGTAATTGATTCCTTTTGATTAAAATCCTATCGCGAAACTTATTTAATTTTGCTTTTAATTTCTATAAAAGCATCTATCTGTTGATCTATTGAAAGATTTTGTAAACGAGAATATTCATCATAGATTTCACTTGGTGAAAAGAAGAGAAGGCGAGGGTTTTCAGCGATTAGGTGCGAAGCAAGTCTAGTGCTTCCATCCAGAATGATGACAAAGATTTCAAATGTGCGACTGAGTCTTTGGTACTGGTCCTCTTTATTTCTACTTATTTTAAATTGGTCGATATAGTCTAAGCTGTTTGCAATAAATTTTCTGCGGTCGACAGGATGAAGCTTTCTACTTGCCCATATAGCGACCTCTAAGGGATGAAGTAATTTAAAATTTGGAAGTGTCCTGATCGCGATATCATTGAGTTTTTTGGCAAGCTCGATATCTAAATGCAGCTTTTTAATGAGTGCACTTTGAAGGATGGCTTTTTTGGGGAGTTGTTTGGAATGCTGGTGAATTAATTCGTCTAGGATGAGCCGACAATGATAATGCAGACCTCTTAAATCAGCTCCCATGAGATCCTTCATTGATCCCAAATAGAAAATTGTGATGATGGTGAAATTTATCAATGTAGAAAGTTTTAAAGACATTTTTTAATAATCTAATATGAAGTTCAAATGTGGGTTGTGTTTTAAATTGAAAGATTGAAAATTTAAAAAGCGCTCAGAGTTTATTTTTGAGATGATTTTATCCGAGAATTCCTTGAGCGTATCTGCATGGGAGGGAAGTACCTCGGGTAGGCTTGATTCTAATTTAGCTAACTTTAGTGCATCCAATTGTTTTGTTTTGCTAAGCTCTAAAATCAAAAACAATGTCGCGTTGAGATCTCTAATTTTTAATTTATGGGAACTATTTTTTCCATCAATATCTAAAAGAGTTTTTTCGAGTGCTTGTTGCATGTAATAGAGTTCAAAAAATGAAATAGTTTTGGCTTGAGAAATTTCAAAATATGCATTGGAATAAAGCTCTTTATAGATGTCGTCGGTTGTATTTCCAAAACAGTAGTTATGTTTTTGTTCGTAACAAACCTTTACATTTGAAAGTTTGGTTTGAATTTCCTTTTGGATAATTGCCTTTAGGATTTGATCTTTTGGACCTATCGTTAGGCTCTGCTTTACTTGGATAAGAGAATCGCTGGGGATTAATAGGGCCTCGAGATTATTTTGATTAAGTTTTTTATTAGAAATGTCTGCTTGCAAAGATGATAAAAAAAAAGTGGAAACAAAAAAAACGATGAATTTTGAGGTTAAGAATCGCATGTATTCCTCCAGAGTATTTATATTGGAACTTATACCAAAAAATGAGCCGTTTAAGGAGAAATACTGTAAATATTACCAGCTCAAACAAAGCATAACGCGATTAAAATTCAATTGAGCAGAGTTTAAATTCCAAAATTATCAGGATATAGTCACTTTATGCAGTCGAAAATTGAAGGTATTATTTTATCTAAGCTTCCTTACCAGGAAAGACATTTACTTTGCCAAGTTTTGTTGCGCACAGGGAAGCGAGTTGGGGTTTTATTTTACGGTGGTCGAGGAGGCGGGAAGAAGCAAAAATCTTCCATCATCGAATTAGGTTTCATGTTAAGCATAGAGCTCAATCATAGTCACAAGGATACGGAAATCTATCATGCAAAAGAGTGGAGTTTGATTTGGCATCACGATCTCATTCGACTTAATTTAAAAGCATTTTATACAAAGTGTTTTTTTTTAGAAATCGTTTCCAAGATTTCTATGATCGAAAATTTGCGCGATCCGCTTTCGCACACGGATGAAATGCAAGGGATCTTTACCTGCCTTTCAAATGCATTGGTGATTTTAGAAAAGTCTTTAGTGCAAGATGCATTTTCCAAGGAAGCGCATCAATTTATTTTTTTTGCGAAGCTCTTTTCACACTCGGGAATTTTTCCCGATCGCGATCGGTGTGCGCTTTGTTCCGTTTCCTTAAATCAAGAGAGCGATCCAACTTTAATTTCTGAAAGGGGAGGCTTTGCTTGTTCGCAATGTTACAGTCATCAGGGTTCAAATTTTCATTTGGCACATTTTAAAAGTCCAGGGCGAGAATTGTGGGAGTCCTTAGGATTTGTTTCTCGGAGTCGATATATCGAATTAGATCGTTTTACGCTTGAAAATAAATCTATCCCGCGACTTCTTTTCCATTACTTCTGCTATCAAAATCATTTTGAAGAACGCGATTTTAAAACAGCTTCTTTGGTTTTTTAAATCAATACCCCAAATGGTTTTTTCATAGGCATTTTATAAAAATCTCGCTAACATTAAAAAATGTATAAAGAACTCATTTCTGTTTTATTACCTTACTTAAAACCCTATAAGAGAAAAGCGATAGGGGCCCTTCTGCTCTCATTAGTTTTAGCGGCATTAACAGGCGCTCAAGTTAAATTAGTCAAACCTATTTTTGATCATGGACTTTCACCTCTCACGCCTAGTCATGAAGTTTGGCAATTGGCATTAGTGCTCTTTGTGTTGGGATTGTTAAATTTTCCAGCGAGATTTTATCATTTTTACTGGTTGCGAGAAATTGGGGAAAATATGAATAGTGATTTGCGGGAAAAAGTTTTTCGCAAGTTTCAAGTTCTCCCTTCAAGTTTTTATACGCAAAACAAACAAGGGAAAATGCTTTCTTACATTATCAATGATGCAGAAATATTTGCACAAGGTTATCGGGCGATCGTCGATGTAGTGCGCGAGCCGGCGAAAGCAATCGTTTATTTGTCGCTTGCGATTATGAGCGATTGGAAATTAACGCTCGTTATTTTTATTGTGGCTCCACTTTTTGTTCTCATTTTTCAAAAGAGCGGAAAAAAAATTCGCGAAAATCAAAATAAAGTTCAGCACGAAAGAGGTGAGTTGACTCACGACTTAAGTGAAGGCTTATCGGCCAACAAAGTTATGAAGGCATTTAACCTTCAAGAGTTTGTTAGTGAACGCTTTAAGCTCTCCCAGTCGAGATATTATTTTTTTATGATGAAAACTTCTAAAATTGAAGAGCTGGCGCATCCATTGGTGGAGCTTGTTGGTGCATTCGCTTTTTCTATTGTCATCATTTTTGCCTACTATCGCATTCAGTCTCAGGCGATGACTGTGGGGGATTTTGTTCAATTTATTGCAGCACTTGCATTATTGATGGATCCCATTCGGAAATTTTCTCAGGCCAATGTTAAAGTTGGTCAAGGGATATCGGCTTACCATCGCCTTAAAAGTATTTTGAGTCTAGAGGAAGAGATCGATAAGGGTATGATTGAAGAGTTTCATTTTAGGCAGCAAATTGAATTTAAAAATGTTTCTTTTAGCTACGATGATCATCAAACCTTAAAAGGGATTAACTTCGTTTTAAATAAAGGGGAGAAGCTTGCCTTTGTCGGTCTCTCGGGTTCCGGAAAATCCACACTCATTAATATTTTATTAGGTTTGTATCCCATCCAAAAGGGAGAAATCTTAATCGATGGAGTCAAGCATACCGATTTAAAACTTAAAACCATGAGATCTTTAATGGGGCTTGTATCCCAAGATATTTTCTTATTTAACGATACGATTAAAACCAATCTATGCTTAGGTAAAAATGTAAATGATGCTGATTTGGAAAAGGCTTTGAGAGTTTCCTATGCCGATGAGTTTATCTATAAACTTCCGCAAAAATTGGAAACGGTGATCGGTGATCGCGGGACGAGACTTTCCGGTGGCCAGCAACAACGCTTGACGATCGCCAGAGCGTTTATACAAAACCCCGATATTTTTCTTTTTGATGAAGCGACATCCGCACTCGATAATGAATCAGAAAAAGTCGTTCAACAAGCGCTCCACGATGTGGCCGGAAATAAAACAGTTATCGCTGTAGCCCACCGACTTTCAACTATCGCTCACTACGATAAAATTTTAGTGCTTAAAGCTGGATCAATAGTAGAGTCTGGCCGTCATGAAGAGTTAATGAATTTAAATGGCGAGTATAAAAAACTATATGAACTCTCGCTAAAAGATTAATTTAAAAATTTAAGATAAGTTTTTTTAATTTTTCAATTTCATTTGCGTCGAGAAACTCATCTATATTTATTTTTTTCAAAATGTAATCAGTAATTCGCATCCCGGATTGTTCCAATTCATTGTGGTAACCGATTTGAATTTTTCGGATTTTAAATTCTCGATGGGCGAGCTCCACTAAATCTTCATATACATTGACGAGACTCTCAATTTGTTCTGGAGATATTTTAGTTTGTTCTTTGCTGTGTTTTGGAACAGAATTAAAAAATGCTTTGATTTTCTGCGTGCGAATATTTTTGTCCAAAAAAGCTTCGCGCAAGTAGCCACCGCCTTGGGCAAAATTAACATGAAACAATTCTAGAATCATCTGAATCATGTCCGCTCGTAGCTCTTTAACGAAGCTATCAATATCAAAGATAGCACCATCTTCTTTTAGCAGCATTATTTTCTGAAATAGCTTTGACGTGATTTCATTAGCAAAGAGTGAGCCGGTAAGTTGAGATAGTCTGTTTTGAACATGGGGGAGTAAGGTTAAAGCAATCGCTTTGTGTAACGAAGCGATACCAACATTGCCGCGATTGGATTGGTTGATAGAAATTGGGTTTACGCGATTTGTAGCATAAGCATTGTCGTGGACAATTAATAATTGCTCGGCTTTTAGTTCTAGAAATTGTTTAAAGTGCATGATGAATTCACCAGACTCAATATAGCTTCCAAAAAAATGCACAAAGAGATAATAGCGATCGCGATGTTTGTAAACATACACTTCACCATCGTGAGTGCGATGCTCTAGGCTCGTCTTAAATTGAAATTCAAAATCCTGTTTATAGTGCTCTGGGAAACCATAGATGTTAGAAAATTCAAAATGATCAACCAACTCCTCTCGCAGACGAGCACTTGAGTTCATTGAGGAAAAACCGTATTGCAAATTTTTTGCGGGGAGGCTCTCCACTACATAGTCGACGGCATTTAATCCTAGATTATGGGGGGTGGAAAAATAATTTGGATCAAAGTTGCCCATTCCGTAAACGACGCGAATTTTTTCCTTGGGGATCCCCAATTTAATCTGTTGAAGAATAGACGGAAGCTTAAAATGCCTCAAGGGATTATGCCTTAAGAGTGTCGTCGAATGAGTTTCTTCTTTGCGGTTCGAGATAATGAATAGTGCATCTTTTAAACAATTGACTTGGGCAAAAATTTCTTTTGAGATTAGAATTTGTAAAAATAAAATACCTATTAAAGTTTTCATATTAATGAAGTTATTTTTTCAGAAAAAACTTTAATAAACTTGGGCAGTTCTTGGCCAATCGATGATGAGCAGGTAATTCTCTTCCAGGTATTTCAAATGGCTCAGCTTGAATAGTTATTTCACCATTTCTTTCTATTGGTGTGGCTTTAAAAAATTGGGGATACATTTTATTTAAAAGCAAAGATATTCGGTCGTACTCATCGTATTTTCTTCTTAATTTAGCATAACTTCTCTTAATCAAAAGGCCTTGAATTTTTTGATTATAAAAAATGACAACTTTCTTATTCCACTCGTTTCTTTTGTAGATTGCAAGCTCTGTTAGCTTGGGGAATTCATCGCCATACTTGTTCGCCATATTTTCCACATATCTCATAACAGCAAATTCAACAATGGGAATAGATAAAAATAAAGTTAATTTTCCAGCAGGGAGAGAGCCAATTGTAAAATGAATGCGATCTAAAAGCTGAATGAAAAATGGCACAAGGTAGACAAATTGATTCTCTACGTTTGACTGAGTGAGATTTAATTCGATTTTCTTAGATCCAAATAAGGTAAACGAGATTTTATCTCGGTTGAGAGAGGCTCTTTCGCGCGAGTTTACGATATCGTAATAATAAGGTTTAGAGACATTAGATGCTATTGTATTTGCCAAGAAAAATAGATTAAGGACTAAGCCATTCCAAGTAAGCGGATTGAGATCGGCCATTGGGTTCACGTGCATCAATGAATAAAGCACATAGTTGTAAAGAAATGTATTTGCGGCATTTTTAAGAATTTGAGTTTGTCGTGTTCCAAAGCTGGTCCATTCTCGATATGAGCTAACGAAAGTTCCGATTGTTGCACCCCAAACAAAAGCTAGCTTAGGAGCAATCGTAGGATCTGCAGCGTGAGGCCCTGTATATATCTCTGGGTTAAAGTGCTGAGAGAGCATCATTGCGCCAGTTGCAGTCATAAATTGAAGAGATCCACTGAAAATTCCAAAGCCTAAATTTGTCAAAGTGGGTTTTTTAGCAATAGATCGATAATACTTTAACCAATAATTAGGAACTAGCATCGATTCTCTAAATTCAAATGAGTATTTATTTGGCTCTAAGAACTCATTGAGATCTTTTTTGGCAATTTGATCAAAAGTTAATATCAAGACATCGCGACCAGTTTCACCATCTTTTCTAGAGTGTCCTGCTTTTATATTTTGTCGAGCAATATACTTTTTAAAATGACTCGATTCTTGATTAAGGTTTTCCGGGACAATTAAAAAAGCTAGCTCTGTTCTATTGTGAACGACGCGAATAATAATTTGATTATCAACGTGGTTAACTTCTCCAACTCCATAACCATGAATGCCATAATGTACCTTATCTTTTGCAACAAACTGTGAAAGGAACTCTTCGTCACTAAGTGTTGCATTTTCAGTTCTTGTTTTACGTAGTGATTCTACAGCGCCATTGTAGAGCTGTTGTACTTCGATTAATGTTTCAATGGATTTTTTCGACCAATTTATTGCTTCAGCTTGATGTTCAAGTGGGGTTTTTTGATTTTTGTGAGCAAAAAGTTTTTCCAATTGTTTTAATGTGTGAAGCGAAGAGTAGCCATTAATTTGATCTGTAGAAAGTGATTGGCGGTGGGGAAATGTGGAGTGAAGTGTGGAGTGGGGAGCGAGGCTTTTTTCAGGTAGGTAATAATAATTTTGAGCAGTTTTGATTTCAGTTATTTTTAAGGCCAGTCCTTCGTTTGTTTCTATTATTCTTCCAGAAAATAAACCATCTGAGGTGGTGACTTCTGTTTGGTTAAAATCACTTTGTGAAAGTTTCAACCAAAGATTCGTCGCGGCGGCATACCACCTCGCCTGCGACTCAAGATTGCTTAGGTTAATTGGGGAGTCAGAGTAAAGAGTAAAAGAATGGATGGGAGCATTTTGTAAAGACGTGTTGGCAAATAAAAGGGAATGAAAGAGAAGAATGCAAATCAAAAGAGTGGTTTGACATTTTTTAAACACAACCGATCCTTAATGCTAACTCTGGGTTAATAGCTATTAGTTTAAGTTAATAGTTAAGATTCGGTCTGCATAATACATCAATTAGACAAAAAAGCTTCATTTTAATTCAAATTTGACCTAAAAACCTTGTATTTCGTGGTTTTTTTATATCGTGCAAAATCAATTTTAGAGTAATAATTATTTAATCAAGATTCAGATATTTAATTTTCTTGACTATTAAGTTTTGAGATTAATCCACGGGGCAAATCCCTAATTCCATTCTCTCTATTAATGGCTAGGCCTTTGTTTCTCTTGAGTTTTCAATGCTTGAAAATTCTACCACGATGAGTATAACATCTTCTTCTTAGTCTTCTCGACTTATTGTCCTTACTTTTTCGATAGGAGTTTTTCGTGTCCAATGAATCCGATTTAAAATCAATGAGCGATCTCGTGTCTTTATGCAAAAGCCGCGGATTTATTTTTCAATCTTCCGAAGTCTACGGTGGTTTGAATTCTTGTTACGATATGGGCCCATACGGGGTGGAGTTAAAAAATAATTTAAAAAATAGATGGTGGAAGGCGATGACTTTGCGCCAAGACGTCGTGGGCGTCGATGCCTCCATTCTGATGCATCCTATGGTGTGGAAAGCGTCGGGCCACGTCGATGGATTTTCCGATCCCTTGGTCGATTGTAAAAATTGCAAAGAAAGATTTCGCGCGGACAATATCGATATGACTAAACCTTGTCCCAAGTGTGGCGCT